>FZPS01000185.1_pt113 | contig 40417 bp, 39 predicted proteins | sample 1817821 | NCBI WGS metagenome assembly FZPS01 (sample SAMEA104158645, study PRJEB21678) | metagenome | place: Germany | collected 2015-04-21 | reverse complement strand
CTCAACAAAGTGGTGTTACACCAAATAACTTTACATATCCTGTTGTTTATAAAGTAGTTGCTGAAAATGGTCTTGACGAGCAACTATGGCAAGTTATAGTTGATGTAGAAGATACAGGTTTAAGTTCAGAAGCAAACATCTTAACTTACTCTTTTGAAGAACAATATTCACCAGCAGTTATTGATGATGTTAATCATACAGTTACTGTTGTGGTTAATGAAGGTACAAGTTTAGATGCTCTTGTTGCTACATTTACTTTATCTCCAGGTGCTAGTGCAAAAATTGGAGCAGTTGATCAAGAAAGTGGTGTTACAGAAAACAATTTCACTGATCCAGTTATATATACTGTAACTGCTGAAGATGGTACAACTACTAAAGATTGGACAGTTACTGTTAGTGTTTATGTAGGAATTGAAGATGTAGAAAATTCTGCTCTAGCAATCTATCCAAATCCTAACAATGGTAACTTTACTTTAGATTTCACTAATATCAATGGTAAAGTAAATTATCAAATCTATGATACAAAAGGAAGCATAATTATAAGTGATGACTTTGTTGCAAACGGAAGTGCAATAAAAGAAGTTTCACTAAATCTTGTTCCTGGAGTTTACTTCGTGAGATTAGTTACTGAAACTCAAAGCTTAGTTGAAAAATTGGTTGTTGAGTAAAACAGTAATTTCTAAATAATTAAAAAAAACCGCTTCAATAACGAAGCGGTTTTTTTTTGCTCTTTTATAAGTTTTTCTTGGTATTTTTATTATTTTGCATTACTTTCGATTTTTTAAAGTAAAATGATATGACAATACAAGAATTAAATAAAGCTTTTGAACTAGCTTACGGTAAACCTGCCGAAGCTATTTATTTTGCTCCGGGTCGTGTAAACTTAATTGGTGAGCATACAGATTATAATGGGGGACCAGTTTTTCCATGTGCATTAAGTTTTGGTACTAAACTTTTAATTGCTAAAAACAATAAAAAAGTGATGAATTTCAAATCGCTTAATCTGCCTGAAGTTGAATCATTAAAGTTTGACCAACTGACAACCCGTCTCGAAAATTCATGGGTAAATTATCCTTTGGGAGTAATGGCGTAGTTTATTAAGAGAGGAAAAACTTTTACACATGGTTATGATATTTTGATTTGGGGAAATGTCCCTAACGGAGCGGGATTATCATCATCAGCAGCTTTAGAAGTGGTTACTGCATTTGCTTTAAATGACCAATTAAAAGCAGGTTTCAGTCGAGAAGAAATTGCTTTGATTGGACAAAAAGCCGAGCATGAATTTGCTTTGGTAAATTGTGGCATCATGGATCAATTTGTGTCGGCTCATGGTGCTAAAGATCATGCGGTATATTTGGATACTACAACTTTGGAATATGAATTAGTTCCAGTAATATTAGAAGGTGTTAAAATTGTTATTTCAAATACTCACTCTCCTCATAAATTAGATTCAGGTGCTTATAATCAACGTGTTGCAGAATGTAAAAAAGCCGTTGAGCAACTAAATAATGTTCGCCCAATTAAATTTTTGGCAGAGCTAACAGAAGCTGATTTTAAAAAAATTGAATCTGCTATTACCGATCCTGTTGCACACAAGCGTGCTCGTCATGTTGTTGGTGAAGTGCAACGTACTGCCGATGCAGTAAAAGCATTGAAAGCAGGTGATTTAAAACTTTTCGGCGAACTTATGAATGCATCTCATGTTTCTTTACGTGATGATTATGAAGTAACAGGTCCAGAACTAGACTGCATGGCAGAAGAAGCATGGAAAATAGACGGAGTGATTGGTTCACGCATGACAGGCGGAGGTTTCGGTGGCTGTACTGTTTCTTTAGTAAAAGACGAAGCTATCGATACTTTTATAAAAGAGGTAGGAGCTAATTACGAAAAAAGAATAGGCATAAAACCAGACTTCTATATCGCCGAAATTGGAGATGGTGCTACTAGATTAGTTTGATAATTTGTAAAATTAAAACATGAAAAATATTAACACTTACACTATCAAAAATAAAAATGGCATGACTGCCGAGCTAACAAACTATGGTACAAAAATTACCCGCTTGTTAGTAATTGATAAATACGGAAAATTCGATGATATTGTACAAGGCTTCGATACTTTGCAAGAAAACATTGATAAAGAACCTTATTTTGGAGCAACTTGTGGACGTTTCGCCAATCGTATCAAAAACGGTCAATTTACCTTGGACAGCGTAAAATATACTTTAGCTCAAAATAATGGAGGCAATGCTTTACACGGAGGAATTGTAGGCTTTAATGCCAAAGTTTGGGATGTAATCAAACAGACCGACAACAGTATTAGTATGCAGTATATCTCTCCTGATGGCGAAGAAGGTTATCCAGGAACATTAATAACAGTAGTAAAATTTACCATTTCCGAAGCAAATGAGCTACAGATTGAATACAAAGCAACAACCGATAAAGTAACTATAATAGGCTTGACCAACCACTCATATTTCAATTTAAAAGGAGCCGGCAATGGAACAGTACGCAATCATATTTTACAAGTCAATGCTGATTTTCACACAGTGTTAGACGATACGGCTTGCCCTACAGGTGAAATTCGACCAGTAGATAATTCTCCTTTCGATTTCCGAAAACCAACGGTTATAGAAAAATACATTGATGCCGAGGAATACCTTCCAGGGCGTGGTATAGATAATAATTGGGCAATACGTAAAAATCAACCAAAAGAATTGGCTTTGGCAGCTACTTTATACGAACCAACAAGCGGTCGTGTTATGGAGGTGCTGACTACACAACCAGGTGTACAAGTTTACACCGCAAATTGGGTAGAAAAACAAATCGGCAAATATGGAAAGACTTATGCAAAGCAAAACTCCATCTGCATTGAAACACAAAACTTTCCTAATTCTCCAAACATAGCTCATTTCCCTAGCTCGATTTTACGACCAGGAGAAATATATGAAGAAATGTGTATTTATAAATTCTCAGTAAAATAGAAAATTTAAAATATTGTTAAGCTTGATAAGAAATTACTTTTTTATGTGTAATAAGTAATAATTCTAAAATTATATTTATATTTGTAACATATTTTTTAAAGCAAATTACTATGAATAAAAATACAAATAAAGAACCAAGAGTAAAAGGTTTGGGTTGTTTAGGTTTAACAGTTTTTGTTGTGCCTATAATTCTAATTTTAGTCGCATTTTTAATTTGGGCAGGCTATTATGCCTATTCTTCTTACAACAAATTTATTGATGCTGATCAAATGGTGAAAAACTCTTGGGCAAATGTTGAAAATACATATCAAAAACGTTATGACTTAATTCCTAATTTAGTCGAAACTGTTAAAGGATATGCCACACATGAGAGAGAAACTTTTACAGCAGTTACAGAAGCTAGAGCAAAAGCTTCATCAATGAATATTAGTGCAGAAGAGTTGACAGAAGAAAATTTGCGAGCTTTCGAGGACGCTCAATCAGAACTTAGCGGAGCCTTATCCAGACTCTTGGTTAGTGTTGAAGCATATCCAGAATTGCAAGCAAACCAAAACTTTATGCAATTACAATCTGATTTGAAAGAAATTGAAAATGAAATTTTGCAAAGAAGAGATGAGTATAATAACACTGTAAAACCATATAATAATTTGGTCTTGAAATTCCCACGAAACTTATTTGCAAAAATGTTCGGATTTAAAGAAAAACCATACTTTAAAGCAAACGAAAAAGCAAGCGAAAGCCCAAAAGTTTCTTTTTAAAATTTTAGATAATAATCTTTAGTTAATTCTTTATATTCTTCAGAATAGTCGTGTCTGAAGTCATTTTCTATTGTTAAGTGCGAATTTTCGCAAATAGAAAACTGATGGCTAAGTTCAAAAATTATTCTATTAGCTTGTTTACCTTTTTTAGGAATGATAAAAAGTTTTTTTGAAACAAATAATTCTGCATTTTCACATTCTTGAATAAAACTATCGTGTTGCAAAGCCGGAAAAATTAAATAAGCTAATCCGTTTTTATTTAACAGTCGCTTGATATTTAGCAGTAAATCTGACAGTTTTAATTCGTTGTCGTGTTTGGCAATAGCCTTGCCTTTATTTGGTGAAGCATTTCCAGCCGAAAAATAAGGAGGATTTGAAACAATTATATCATATTTAATATCTGTTTCGAAATTTTGAACAGCTTGGCAAAAAATTGTAAGTCTATTAGACCAATTAGAATTTTGAAAGTTTTCGTTTGCTAATTTACAAGCTTCAGAATTAATATCTAAAGCATGAATAATAGCTTCAGATTTTTGAGCTAGAGCCAAAGCAATAATACCTGTTCCTGTGCCAATATCTAAGATGTGTTTTGCATCTTTACAATCAATATAAGCACCTAGCAAAACAGCGTCAGTGCCAACTTTTAGCAGAGAAGAACTTTGTTTTAAACTAAATTTTTTAAAATGAAAAATATCTTTCACAACTTAAAAATCTTCGTTTACACCAATACCAAAAAGGGCAAAATCATATTTTATCGGATCTTTATGGTCGAACTCTCTAAGTTTTTGCGTTAATAAATCAACAGCTCGCCAGTCGTTTTGATTTCTTTCTAACAAACCCAACAATCTTGCAATTCTTCCTGAATGAACATCTAAAGGAATGTAAAGACAAGCAGGAGAAATGTTTTTCCAAATGCCAAAGTCAACACCTCTTTTGTCGTTTCTAACCATCCAACGTAAAAACATATTTAGTCGTTTTGCTGCAGAACCAGAAGCAACATTTGCTAAATGAGGTTTTGTTCTTTGTAAATGTGGAATAGAAAAAAATATCTCATGGAAATCTTTTAAATTATCAAAAATATTATCTGTTTTTGTTAAAACATTTTCTAATCCACCATGATTTTCATAAATGTTTTTTAATGATGTAATAAAAAATTTAAAATCTTCATTATTAAAAGTTCTATGAATATTAGTAGGAAAATTGTCAAGATCGTTTTTAGAATGAGACATTACAAATTCATAAGGGTTATTGCCCATTAAGTTCATCATTTTTTTCGAAGATGCTATAATAGTGCTTCGCTTTCCCCATGCAATTGTGGCAGCAAGAAAACCACTTATTTCAATATCTTCTTTTTTATTAAATGAATGTGGAATTTGTATAGGATCATTCTCAATAAAATTGGGATTGTTGAATTTATCGTGTTTCTCGTCTAAAAATTCTTTAAGATTTGAAAAATCTAATTTTGTATTCATACTAAAAAATTAATAATTCGAATATAATATTTATTTTCAAAATATTGAAAGATTTATTTTCTTTGTACTATGATTTTAACAAATTTATGGAAAGGTATAATTGTTGGCTTGTCGGCATCAATTCCACTTGGTCCGATAGGAGTAATCTGCATTCAAAGAACATTAAATAAAGGCAGACGTTCTGGCTTTATAAGTGGTTTAGGAGCAGCCGTAGCAGATGGACTTTATGCTTTTATTGCTGGATTTGGTGTTAAAATCGTAATGGATTCAATAAATGAATATCAAATTTTTATTAGAAGTATTGGAGGAGTATTTCTTCTTTTTATGAGCTATAAACTTTATGTAACAAATCCAGGAGTACAACTAAGAAAACAATTGAAGAAAAAACGTAGCGGTTTGTTGGGAGATTTCTTTTCAGTATTTGCTTTAACAATTTCTAATCCAATCACTTTATTTGTCTTTGCTGTAGTGTTTGCAGGATTTAATGTGGTTGATAAAACTTCAGACCTGATAGTAGTTATACTATTACTTATAGGTGTATTATTAGGTGCGGTATTATGGTGGTTTACTTTAACCTCAATAGTAAATAAATTTCGAGGAAAATTCAAACTCAGAAGAATGTTGTATATAAATAGAGTGGCAGCAATACTTATAGCTCTATTCGCAATATCTATAATAGTTTCTATATTTTTTGATAAAAGTATATAAGACTAAAATAAAGAGGCTAACTCAAGCTAAAATTTAATCTTTTTTCAAAACTTCAAGCATTTTCTTAATAGTATTTTTAGAGGAATAATTATATCCGTATTTTTCACCATTTATAATATGTCCCAATCCATTTGGATAGCGACTATAAACAACAGATTCTTCTTCAAACTCAGAAGCCGAAAAATGAAATTCATAAATTCCAACATCTTTCAGGATTTTTGCATTTTCAAAATTTAAACCGCCACCTGGCATTATGCAAATTTTGTTGCCATATTTTTTATGCATTATAATAATATTTTCCAATCCTTCATTAATTTTAGCGCAACCACCAGAAGTTAAAACAGCTTTTGCACCTATCTCGCATAAAAAATCCATAGCTTCATCAATATCGGTACAAAAATCTATTCCTCTATGAAAAGTAAAACTTTGAGGCTTACTAAGTTCAAGCAATTTTTTAGTCCTTTCTTTGTCAATTCTTCCATTTTCTAATAAAACCCCAGAAACAATTCCAGCTACTCCGGCTCGTTTCATCTCTTTAAGTTCTTCGCACATAATTTCAAATTCTATATCAGAATAAACAAAATTACCTGCTCGAGGACGTAAAAGTGCATTTATTGGAATGTCTGAAATTTCAATAGCTTGTTTCAAAAAAGAATAGCTTGGACTTATACCTCCAGTGTTTAAAGCGGTACACAATTCTATTCTTTGAGCTTTGGCATTATTAGCATTTTTTACCGATTTGATAGTGTCGCAACAAATTTCTAAAATTTTTTTCATTATATTTGTAAATAAAATATTTTTGGCACGTTTTTTCTTGTTACAAAGGTAAATATAATATTATGAGAACAATCTTTTATAGCATATTTTTAATTTTGATAAGCACAAATATTATGGCTCAGGAAGAAAGATTTTCGTTTCCAGACCAATTAAAGTGCAGATTCATGCCTAAACATGCTAAAGATACAGCTGTGTTTTTCGCGAATAAAGGAATTTGGCATGGATATACTTTGCCAGAAAATAATGATACAAAAAATTGTGGAAAATTTGGCGGACCATATTGTTTTTATACAAAAAAATGGTTTGCTCCAAGTCTTTTAGATTTAAGTTTAAATGTTGCAGGACAAGGAAAAATAGATTTGAATACTGCAAAAACAAAAAATTTAAACCAATTTCCAGGTTTGCTTATGCAAGAATTTGAATTTGATGATTATAAATTAATTTTACAATTAGAAGCAGTAACTACGCGTGCAAGTCTGTATCAAGCTATTCTTATAAATACTTCAGATGAAGCAAAAAAGTTTTCTATGCAACTCGAAGGTAATATATTTGATAATACAAGCAAAATTGAACAAATTCCAGATGGCTGGATATATAAAGTTGATGGGCAAGAAGATATAATTTGGTTTGTGAGATTTAGGTTAGACGCTCAAATGGAGTTAAATTATTCTGACACTAATTACGAATTTAAATATAAGGCAATGCAAACAGTGCAAGCAAATGATAGCTTGAAAATAACAGCTGTTGTCGCTCAATTTTTTAATGGAGATTTACAACAAGACGTATTGATTACAAATGATATACTTTCTACGCCACAACTCTATGTTGATAACAATAAAAATTTCTGGAATTTCTTATTTGGGCATATGACTACACAAAGTAATATCAGGCGGCAGATGACTTTAAGTGCTTTTCAAACAATTTATTTGAACTCGAGATCTGCATTGCCAACAAAAAAATATTTAACAGTTTTGCCTTATGCGGAAACGAAAGACTTGTTTATAAATACAGATGAAGCATGGTTTACCGCAGTGTCTTTATTAAAATTCGACCCTCGTCTTAGTTATAATATTGTCAGTTTTATTTTAAATTCAATAAATAAAGATGGAGCTTTGAAAAAATATTTAAGCTTAGTGCCAAAAATTGATGATAAAGGTGAAATTATTGATAAACCTATGGCAGCATGGACAGTTTTTAATATTTATTCGGTAACTCAAGATGATGAATTTGTTAAAATGTGTTTGCCATTTTTAGATAAATATTTAAGCTATTGGTTCAAAGATAGAGATGTTGATAAAAATGGCTGGGTAGAAAATTCTCAGGGAATAGAAGAGGTTGCATTAAATGCAATTTTATTTACCGAAACTCACTCTATGTTAAAAATGTATGAAGCTATAGATGATGAAGAAAAAATAGAATATTATCAAAAACAAGTCGCTAGAATAGCAGATAATTTTAATCTATATTTTTTCCAAGTTGATCACAATAGATACTGTGATTTTAATGCAGAAACTCAAGAATATACTGTTGCAGAAAACACAATTGGATATTGTTTATGGTCGGGAATTGCAAATCAAAGTATAGCCGATGTTTATGCACAAGAAATAGCAAAAGATATAAATTCAGATGAGATTTTTTATAGACTAGCAAATTCTGACATAGATCCAGGATATTTATACTTAATGGCATTTGGCTTTAAATTATTTAATTATGCACAAATTCAGGAAGCTCTAAAATCAATTTATACCAACAGTGTTGACTTTGAATTTATGAATAATAATAAATTGTTTGTCAAAAAATACGATTCCAAAACTGTAGAATACTCAACATATATGGCTGCTATTTATTTATTGATGACAAACTATTTCTAAAAAATAATTTTTAAAATTATCAATTCTTAATTCTTCAATTCTTAATTCTTAATTAAATAATCATGTTGTAAAATAGTTAACATTTTACTTAAAATTCAAATAAGTTTATTAGTTTTGCTAAAAATATTAAATTATTATTGACAAATTTAAAAAAATAAAAAAAATTATGAGAAAACACATTTTTAACCCAGGTCCTTGTAAATTACCAGACAGAACTTTAGAAAATACTGCTAAAGCAATTTTAGAGTTTAACAATTCTGGACAATCAATTATGGAAGTTTCGCATCGCGGAAAAGATTTTGTTGCAGTAATGGACAATACTATTGAGTTAATGCGTGAAATTTTAAACATTCCAGAAAACTATTCTGTATTGTTTTTAGGTGGTGGTGCAAGTTTACAATTTGCAATGATACCTTACAACTTTATGAAATCTAAAGCATTTTATTTAGATACTGGAACATGGTCAACTGCCGCAATTAAAGAAGCTAAATTGTTTGGCGAAGTTATTGACTTATCTTCAAAAGATAAAGCTTTTACATATATCCCTAAAAATTTCAAAGTTCCTAGCGATGTTGATTATGTACATATTACAACAAATAACACAATTCGCGGAACAGAAATTCATGAAGATTTAACTTTTGATAAACCTCTTTTCGCTGATATGTCGTCAGATATTTTAAGCCGTCCAGTTGATGTTAGCAAATATGCTATGATTTATGGTGGAGCACAAAAAAATATGGGACCAGCAGGAGTTACTTTTGTTATCCTTAGAAACGATATGTTAGACAAAGTTGTTGACCGTCCAATACCAACAATGTTAAAATATTCTACTCATGTGGAAAAAAAATCAATGCATAATACACCACCAGTTGTAAATATTTACGCACTACGCGAAACTTTACTTTGGGTTAAAGAACAAGGTGGAGTAAAAGCAATGGATAAATTGTCAAATGAAAAAGCTACAATGTTATATAATGCTATTGATGAAAGTAAATTATTTACTTGTCCAGTAGTTAAAGAAGACAGATCTAGAATGAATGTTATCTTTGTTCTTGAAGAAAAATACAAACACTTAGAAGAAGATTTTGTGAAATTTGCTACTTCAAAAAATTGTGTGGGAATTAAAGGACACAGATCTGTAGGTGGCTTTAGAGCATCGATTTATAACGCATGTACTGTTGAAGACGTAAAAGCTCTTGTAGAAGTTATTAAAGAATTTGACAAACAACACGCTTAAAAATAATGATGTCCTCTTTAGTTAAAAAGAGGCAGTCTAAAACAATTAAGGTGTCTTAGAAGTGTTCAAGTGTGGATACTTTTGAGACACTTTTTTTATTTTATAATAACTAAAAAAAGTAAAATTACTCCCAAATTATTATATTTGTAAAAAAATTCAGACAAATGTTTCTTAAAATTGTTTTATTAATAGCTGTGATTTTTCAAATAATTGCAGTGATAGTGTCGTTAAGACTTACTAGAAAAACAAAATATAATCTCTCGTGGATATTTATAAGCTTAGGATTTGGCGCTCTTTTGATGAGAATGATTTTAGAAGCTCTTCCTTTTTATTTCAATCTAGAACCAAAGGCGTATGGATACTTATACATGTGGCTAGGAGTTGCGTCAGCAATGTTCTTTGCAATAGGACTAATACTTATAAGAAGTATTTTTACATATATGGAAAAAATTGAAAAAGAAAAACGTGCAAGCGAAAAACGTTTTTTATCTGTTTTAATTCAAGCCGAAGATAATGAAAGAAGAAGATTAGCAAAAGATTTACACGATGGTATAGGACCTTTACTATCAACAATAAAAATGTCTTTGTCGGCTTTGAAAAAACTTAATACCGATGAACAACAAAAAGTTATTTTAGATAATCTTGATACAGTTGTTGTCGAATCAATGAAAAGTGTTAAAGAAATTTCAAATAACTTAAATCCTCATGTACTTGATAATTTTGGCTTAGATAAAGCAATTGCTAATTTTATCCAAAAAATTACAACAACAGGAGATCTAAAGATAAAATATAATAGTAGTTTACAAGATTTACGTATAGAAACTAGTAAGGAAACTGTTTTATATAGAGTGGTTTGTGAACTAATAAACAATACAATAAAACACGCAAACGCAACCCAAATAAATATAGATTTGTATTATGATACACGTAAGATTTATTTAACTTACAAAGATAATGGCAGTGGCTTCGAATTGGATAATTTATTCAAACATCAAGATAAAGGAACAGGAATTTACAATATTTATAATAGAATTAATTCTTTAAAAGGAACTGTAAATATTGACTCAAAACTGGATTGTGGCACTAAAGTAGAAATTAAAATACCATACTCAAATGAAAACAATTAAAAAAACATATAGCCTAATGATTGTTGACGACCATGCCTTATTTAGGAATGGACTAAAACTAATATTAAGCTCTCTGCCTAACTTTAAAGTAGTTGCCGAAGCTTCAAATGGAGAGGAATTTCTTAATACTTTAGATTTAATTCCAGTCGATATTGTTTTAATGGACATAGAAATGCCTGTATTAAATGGAATTGAAGCAACAAAACTAGCTCTAAAAAAACAGCCAAATCTTAAAATAATTACGCTTTCAATGTATGGAGACGAAGAATATTATCACAAAATGATAGATGCAGGAGCAAGCGGCTTTTTGTTAAAAGATTCTGATATTGACGAAGTACATTCAGCATTAAATTCTGTAGCAGAAGGGAAAAGCTATTTTAGCCAAGAACTATTGCAAAATTTAATTAAAAATTTTCAAAATCAAGACGAAAATCCTAAAGAAACATTTGATTTGTCTGCAAGAGAAGTGGAAATTATAGACTTGATTTGTCAAGGATTTTCAAATATAGAAATAGGCGAAAAATTATTTTTAAGTAAACGAACAGTAGAAAAACATAGAGCTAATATTTTAGAAAAAACAAATACAAAAAATACAGCAAGTTTGGTAATGTTTGCAATAAAAAATAAAATTGTAGATGTTGAGCAATAAAATCGAAAATATATTGGTTTATAATACATAATCTATTACATAATTGTTATGAGGTATTTAAAAATTTTGTTTATTTTATTTTTATTGCAATCCAATTTGTATAGTCAAGTAGTTAAATATAAGTCGGATTTGCCAGTAGTATATTATAGAGATTCGCTGCAAAAAGCAGGTGAATATAAATTGTCATTGCAAAATCATTTGTCTTCTTTGAGTAAAGAGTTTACTTGCGAAGCATTGTATAAAATTGCTGTAAATTATGCTGAACTTAATTTAAAAGATTCTGCATTGTATTATTTGAATCTTTATGTTGACCACTCTAGCGATGATAGACTTATTCTTGCTGATAAAGCTTTTGAGCCTTTAAAGGACAAAAAAGCAGATTGGCACAAATTAGAAATAAAAATAAAAAACTCTTATTTAAAATCTTTGCCTGATAATATAAATGAAAACTTGGCTTTAGAATTGTTTGAGCTTAGTATTTTGCAAAATTTATATGAATATTATATTGATTTATTAAAAATGCCAAATTCTGCTTTTGAAACTAAAAATGAAATGGAATCCTCTATGTTTTCTAATCCACGTTTAAAAAAAAGAAACTTATACAGAACAAGTATTGCCTAACATAATGAAAAGTGAAAATATTTTTAAAGCTATTTTACAAAAATATGGTTTCCCAAGCGTTGAAAAAGCCGGAGTGTTTGGGGAAAACATTGCGTATAAATCAATAATGAAATTAAATGTTTCTGAGCAATATCTTGATTCTGTTGAAAATTTATTTAATAAAAAATTATTTGATCCTCTTGCTTATGCGATGATAAAAGATAAGTATCTCTATATGAAAGATAAAAAACAGGAATTTGGAACACTCCTTTATTACTGTGAAAATGATAGTAAATGGGAACTTAGCCTTTATCCTGTTTCAGATTTTAAAAATTTAAACCAAAGACGAAAAGAAATTGGTATTTTAGAAACAGTAGAAGATTATGCAAATAGACGAGATGCAAAAATTCCTAAATCTTATTATAAATAAGTTAAAGTAAATTTTAAAATTTGATATTTGTTTGTTTTCTTTGTGAAAGATTAAATTATTTTAAATATAAAAACATTATTATGCGTAAAATTAGTTTTTTAGTTTTTGGCTTAGCTTGTATAATATTATTGTCTTCTTGTGGAGGACCAAAAACTGATGCAAAAAAGTTAGAAACATTATTAAAAGCTCATACTCAAGCATTTGTTGAAATAGCAAGCGATAATAAAATTGATGAAAAAGAAGCAAAAGAAGTTTCTAAACTAATGGAAGAGATGAGAAATTTTAATTCAGAAATTGAAAAAAAATATGAATCCGATCCAAAAGGTAAAGAAATGCTTGAAGAATATTTCAATAAAAACGAAGAAAATTTCAGTTTAATTTATACCGATTATTATAATTCTCTTTTCGGTTTATTTAATTGTGAAGGTTCTGAAAATTTAGATTTGTAAAAATTTTATTCAGATTCTTCAGTAAATTTTATATCGAAAGCACCATCTGAAATTGCAATAGTTTCGTCATTTTCATTTTTGTAATTAAAGAAAAACGTTCCTCTAAATTTTTTTGTTGTTGAATTATTTTCAACAATAGTTACAGAGCCATTAGTAGCATCGTAAGTAGAAAATCCTTTTTGAAATTTCGCATAAATTGGACCATCGGCAGTTATATAATGTACACCAGAGCCAATAGTTGGCGACATCCACATTGTAACGCTTTGCCACGTTTCGGTTCTGTCGCAATCAGCAAAGATGACTAAAGCTGTGTCATTTTTTTGAGCAGTAATATCTTTTGCATACCAAGTTCTACCTTCAGTGCTGTAATAAAAAATGTTTTGATAAGTGGTATCAGAATTACTGTAAAAATGATAAGGAACATTAGTAAAAACGCCGTCATTAATTGTTCTAAAAGTATTGTCAGTGCTTCTATATGCTTTAAAACTAAAACTACCACTCATAGTTTTAGATTCTTCGTTTATTGATTCAATTTTGATAGTTCCATAAGCACTTTCACTGTTTAAAGTAGAATATCTTGCAGCGCCAGCACTCATATTTGGGATAAATTCGGCATAACAACCAGTAAAAGCATTTGCGGTATATTCGCCTTTTTGTGGAGAACCAACATTTAAAATAATAGTTTGTCCATTAGCTGAAGTACCAAATACTTTTATAGAAGTTTCTGTTAAAATTGCTTTTGGTTCTGGTGAACGCCAGTTTGTCGAATTTACAAGACAAAACATTGCTGGTTTTGCAGAATTATCGCCTCCACTATTTCCACAAGAACAGAAAAAGGCAAAAACAAAAATAATAACTGATAAAAAAATAATTTGTTTCATAAAGTAAGTTTTTTACAAATATAAATAAAATAAATTAACCCGATATGCTCGTAAATTAAAATCAATTAAACTTAAAGTGTTAATAATAATTTTTTTATTTTTTTCTCCTATACAAGATGTTTATTCCGCCAATCACTATCGGAATTAGAATGTTAACAATATAAATCAACAAGCTAGCTATGCTAATTGCAGAAATTTTATTGGTAAAAAGTCCAAAAAATAAAATTGAAAACGAAATTTTAATTCCTACTTCCACAATTGCAATATTGGGTAATAGATGTGAAGCAAAAAACATTGCCGAACTTGCAATAAAACAATTATAAAAACTAATATCAATTCCAAAAATTTTGAGAGCCACAAAATATTGAAAGCTAAAAACTAAATATCTTAACAAGCTTAAAGAAAATAAAATTAATTTGTCTTTGAAACTTATTATTGGCAAGTCGTAAAATTTCGAAAACCAATTTGGCTTGAAATTTCTATTTTTAAAAAAGTTGATAATTTTATTAATTGAAAAAAACACCCCAAAACTTAGAGTAAAACTCAATATAATAAACGTATAGACAATGCTTTTGTTAAAAATTAAATTTGAATCTTTGTCAAAATAAGGTATCAGTAATAAAATCGCTAAACTTCCAAAAAATATTGTAATTAGTAGTTGCGACAAATCACCAATTAAAGTTAACGAACTAGCTCTTTTTCTATTTTCTGGTTTTAGAAACATTACTCTACCAACAAATTCACCAATTCTATTTGGAGTAAGTGTGCCAATGCTAACACCTGTCCAAACAAAGGATAAAGCTGTTAATGGTTTTAGCTTTTCAATTTTAGAAATAATAAATCTCCATTTTTCTGACTCTAAAAGCCAGTTAGCGAGCATTAAAATTATTAGTAAAATCAAATATGAAATTTGTGTGGAATTAAATTCGAAAAGAAGTTTTAATAGTTCTGGAAAATCACTACTGTTTTTTAGTTTGAAATAGGCAAAAAGCAAAATTAAAGCAACAATAATTAATTTTACTAAAAAGAGTATGTGATTTTTTAAACTTGATTTTTTCAAGGATTATTTTTTATTTAAAATCGGTAGTAAAATAAATGATAAAACTCCTAGCAGTATTAATAAAACAGTTTGAATTCCATGCGTAATCAATGCAAAACTAGCTGCACTTGATTCTGCTATGCCATAAATTATTAAAGTTTGAATTACCATAAAATGATAAGCACCAATTCCGTTAGGAGCAGGAGCTAACATACCCAAACTACCAGCAACAAATATAACAAGAGCAACGCTAAGGTCAAGATGTTGCATGCTATCAAAGGCAAAAAAGCAAGAATAAAGCATAAGAAAATATAATATCCAAATAAAAAACGAATGAAAAATAAACTTAGCTTTATTGTTGATATTTTTTATGCTAATTAATCCTTCCCAAAGTTGATTTAAGAAATTTGAAATTTTTGCAAAAATTTTATACTTATTATATTTTCCTTTTGCAATTTTAACTATGAAAAAAATGCCTATGGCTATTATTATTGTACTTAAAACAATAAATTTCCATGAAAACAAAAATTCCAAATTGTCGCCAAACTTTGGATTTTTTCTTAAAAATTCTAAAACTTGGTCATATCCAACAATAACTCCAATAACCGCGAAAATAAAGAATATTATTAAGTCAATAGCTCTTTCGCTAATCATGGTGCCTAGAACTTTAGCAAAAGGAATTTTTTCATATTTTGAAATTATGCCACAGCGAGTAACTTCTCCTAAACGAGGCAATGCAAGGTTTGCAAAATAACCATTAGCAACGGCTAGAAAAGTATTAGAAAATCTTGTTTTATTTCCTTCGGTTTCTAAAAGCATTTTCCAACGAAAAGTTCTAAAAAAATGACTAAACAAACCAAGAACAGCCATTAATAAAAACCATTTGTAATCTAATGTTTTAGCTTCTTCAACTAATTCAACAAAATCAAAATCTTTATACACCAATAAAAATAGCACAGCACCTATGCCAATGAAAATGATGAATTTGATGATATTTTTTATCGTAGTTTTCAAAAGTTTTTTTGCAAAAATATAAAATATATTTAAAAACCCAAGTCCAAGTTGTTTTTTGAAATTATAACTTTGTAAACTTTACGAACTTTACGAACTTTACGAACTTTACGAACTTTACGAACTTTACGAACTTTACGAACTTTACGAACTTTATAAACTTTTATATATATTTGTATTATGATAAAAGCAAAAAAACATTTGGGTCAGCATTTTTTGGCAGATAAAAACATAGCCATTAAAATTGTTGATTCTTTACAGAATTTGAGAGGATTGCCAGTGCTCGAAGTTGGTCCTGGTACAGGTGTGCTTACAACTGAATTAGTGAAAAAAGATTTTGATCTTAATTTGGTTGAGATAGACACTGATATGGTTTGTCTTTTAAAGGAAAAATTTGGCAAAGAATTAAATTTAATAAATGCAGATTTTTTAAAAATAGATTTGAAAAAAATATTTAGTTCTGAGTTCTGCATAATTGGAAATTTTCCTTACAATATTTCTTCGCAAATTTTCTTTAAAACTTTAGATAATGTTGAGCTTATACCAGAACTTGTTTGCATGATTCAAAAAGAAGTGGCAGAAAGGATTGCTTCAAAGCATGGAAATAAAACTTACGGTATTTTGTCTGTGCTTTTACAGTTGTTTTATAAAATTGAATATTTGTTTGTTGTAAACGAAAATGTTTTTATTCCACCTCCAAAAGTAAAATCTAGTGTAATTCGTTTAACTCGTTATCGCACAGAAATTGAAGGCGTGGATAAAAAGCAACTTTTTTTAGTTGTAAAAACAGCATTTAATCAAAGGCGAAAAACTTTGAGAAATTCTTTAAAACCATTGCTTAACGAAAAAGTTGATACTACAAACAAAGTTTTTAATTTACGTCCAGAACAACTTAGTCCCGAAGATTTTGTTTCGCTTACAAAAATGATTTTTAAAGATAAAAAAATGTTTGTCAGCGATTTTGACGGAACTATAGCCAATAATAGCTCGGTAGTAAGCGAAAATACAATAAATTTATTGAAAAAACTTGAGGAAATTTCTGTGCTTCGTGTTATTGCTACGGGAAGAAGTTTGTTTTCGTTTACAACTGTTGTAAAACAAGACTTTCCAATTGATTATTTAGTTTTTTCTTCAGGAATTGGAATTTATGATTGGAAAACAAAAAAGATTATTCAATCTAGTTGCATAGGGTCAGAACAAACAAAGAAAGTTTATGACTATTTGGTGGAGAACAATTACGACTTTATGGTTCAGTTGCCAGTACCAGATAATCATTATTTTCATCATTTTAGTTCTGATTGTCCAAGTTCTGATTTTTTGACTAGAGTAAAGTTTTATGAAACAAAAGGGCTAGAGCCAATTTCAGAATGTCCTGAAACAGCTTCGCAATTTGTTGTGATTTGTTCTGAAGAAAATGGACAAATGGAAAAAATTTCTAAAAAATTCCCAGATTTGAAAGTCGTAAAAGCAACAAGTCCATTGGATAATAAATCAATTTGGATAGAAATTTTACCATATCAAATTTCTAAAGCTTCAGGAATTGAATTTATTCGACAACTTGAAAACATAGAACATGAAAATATTGTAACTGTAGGAAATGATTACTACGACCTTGATATGTTAAATTACTCCTTAAAAGAAAACTCTTATCTTGTTGAAAACTCTCCAGACGAAATAAAAGATAACTTTAACATTATAGCATCTAACGAAAATGAGGGAGTGGCAAAACTTTTACAACGAATTTATTCAGTTAATTAAGTGGTAATTTTAGCTTTCAAATCCGAACGAGCTGGTGCGGTTTGTCCGTAGGCAACACAAGACTGTCAAAGGCTTGTCCGTAGGACAACATGTGATTAACCGTAGGCGACAGCCTGCGGTAGATGTCCCCTCGAAAGCCTTGCCCGCAAGGGCAACACAATAAAATCAGTTAAAAGTTTATAAAGTAAAAAGTTTGTAAAGAAATGCTAAACAGAAAACCGCTTTTAACTTTAGACTTTTAACTTTTAAATGTATTGTAAGATGGTACAATAAAATTGAAATTGTATAGGTAAGAGACGGCGCATGCACCGTCTCTACACTATACCATATAATTCTTTCAAATTTATATTTTTACAGAAATAATTTTCAATTATTTGAAAATAGTTGTATTAAATTTCTCAACAGCAACACTTTTTTGTTCCCCAGTTTTCATATTTTTAATTGAAACAGTTTCATTCTTAATCTCGTTTGCTCCAATTATTACAACAAAATTTATATTTTTGTTATTAGCATATTTAAACTGTTTATCAAGTTTTGCATTATCAGGGTAAATTTCGCAACTAACGCCGTCTTCTCTTAATTTTTTGGCTAATTTTATAGCAAGTTTTTCTTCTTCGCTTCCAAAATTTACAAATAAAACCTCTACAGGAGAATTAATTGTTTCAGGGAATTTATCTAAGCTGGCTAAAACATCATAAATTCTATCTGCACCAAAAGAAATGCCAACACCCGAAACATCTTTTAAACCAAAAATTCCTGTTAAATTATCATATCTACCGCCACCTAAAATACTTCCAATTTCTACATCTTTGGCTTTAACTTCAAAAATTGCCCCAGTATAATAATTTAAACCTCTTGCTAAGCTAATATCTAACTCAACTTCTGTATCTAATGGTGAAATTTTAAGATAATCAAATATGGATTTTATTTCTTCTATGCCTTTTAAGCCAGCTTCGCTATTTTGTAGCAACGACTCTAGAAATTCTATGGTTTCAGAACTATTGCGTTTGTTTTCTAAAATAGGAATAAGTTTGTTTATGGCTTCATCAGATAAACCATTGTCTTTCAGTTCTTTGCAAACGTTTTCTAAACCAATTTTATCAATTTTATCAATAGCTATGGTAATTTCCATAAATTTATCGGGAGCACCAACAACTTCTGCAATTCCTTCTAAAATTTTTCTATTATTTATTTTTAAAACAACAGCAATATCAAGTTTCTCGAAAACTTCATCAATAATTTGCATAAGTTCAAACTCATTAAGCATTGAATCTGAACCAATTACATCGACATCACATTGATAAAATTCGCGATAACGTCCTTTTTGAGGTCTGTCGGCACGCCAAACAGCTTGTATTTGGTATCTTTTAAATGGAAATTGAATTTCGTTTCTATGTTGAACTACAAAACGAGCAAAAGGAACTGTAAGGTCGTATCTCAAACCTTTATCTGAAATTTTTGAGCTTAATTTATTAAGGTTTTCTTCGCCTAAATCATCAGCATTTACATTTTTTGAAAAATTTCCAGAATTTAAAATTTTAAACAATAATTTATCGCCTTCGTCGCCGTATTTTCCTAACAAAGTGCTAAGGTTTTCCATAGCTGGAGTTTCGATAGGCGAGTAGCCATATTTTTTAAAAACTGACTTTATTGTTTCAAAAATATAATTGCGGCGCATCATTTCTAATGTGCCGAAATCTCTAGTGCCTTTTGGTATTGATGTTGGTTGTGCCATAATAATTATACGTTAAATCTAATATGTAAAATGTCGCCGTCTTCAACAACGTAAGTTTTTCCTTCTACATGAAATTTGCCTGCATTTTTAACTGCTAATTCTGAACCTAAACTTACAAAATCATCATATTTCATAACTTCGGCTCTGATAAATCCTCTTTGAAGGTCAGAGTGAATTACTCCAGCAGCTTCGGGAGCAGTCATTCCTTTTGTAATTGTCCAAGCTCTAATTTCTTTTGGTCCAACGGTGAAAAATGACTGTAAATTTAATAAATCATAAGCCTCGCGAATAATTTTATTTACACTAGGTTCGCTTAGTCCGTAATCGTTTAAAAACTCTTGACGCTCTTCATCTGTTTCTAACTCTGCAATTTCAGACTCCAATTTTGCAGCAACAGTTAAAATCTTTACATTTTGATCTTTTAAATATTCTTTTACGCTTTCAACATGCTTATTGCCTTCAGCTATCGAGTCTTCATCAATATTGCATACAAACATTACAGGTTTTTCGGTTAGTAAAGATAATTCTGCCACATGTTTTCTATCTTCTTCGCTTACAGGTGCAGTTCTAGCGTTTTGCATGTTTTCCAAATGTTCTTGATAGATTTTCAGAATTTCAATACTTGCTTTAGCGTCTTTATCGCCAACTTTTATAAGTTTTTCTAATCTTGCAATTTTTTTTGTAATTGATTCTAAATCTTTTACTTGAAGTTCTAAATCAATGGTTTCTATATCACGAACAGGGTCAACCTTGCCTTCGATATGAGGTAAATTTTCATCTTCAAAACATCTTAAAACATGAATAATAGCATCAGCATTTCTAAGGTCGGCAAGAAATTGATTTCCAACACCTTCGCCAGAGCTAGAACCTTTTGTTAAACCAGGAATGTCAACAATATCAACTGTTGCAGGAATGATTTTTTCAGTTTTTTGAAATTTCTCAAGTTCTTTTAATCTAGTATCAGGAACATTTATAACACCGATATTAGACTTATTACTTGCAAAAGCAAAGCTAGTTGTTTCGGCTTTTGTATTCGACATACAATTAAATACCGTAGTCTTACCACAATTCGCAATACCTATAATTCCACAATGTAAAGCCATTTTAAAAATTCTAAAGTTTAATTTTGCAAAAATAATCAATTTTGCCAAAAACTCACAAACTTCAAACTAGAACTGAAATAAATTTCAAACAAATATTTTATATTAATTTTAACGTAAACTAAATAATTTTTTTGTTATTTCGTTGTTATGATATTTATATAGAATATTGAAAACAAAAACAAGTGTAATTATCATTGCTTTGTTGGGCTTGTTTTGCTTGAAGGCAAATGCTCAAATCATAAAAATTGCTGATAAAATTTTTGTGGCTGGTTATGTATTTGAAGAAAATACCAAAGAGCCTATTCCTTACGTAAATATTTATGTAAAGCAAACACGAAGAGGAACAATTACAGACAATAAAGGATATTTTATGCTTAAAGCAGAAATTAACGACACTCTAATTTTTTCTTGTTTGGGCTTTGATAAAAAATATGTTCATATAAATCAGGAAGTTATTGACAATAACGAGGCTTTAATAATTTCTTTAGATACAAAAATTTACGAAATACAATCTGTTGACATTTATGCTTTACGTAAATATAAGCAATTAGAGTATGAAATTAAAAGCATGAAACTTAAAGATGATGATATTGTACATGCACAAAGTAATTTTCCTTTACGACCCGTTGATGTTGATTATTATGATTTAGTACAGTCTGCACCGCTTAGTGGATTTGGTGTTGTTATTAGCCCTATAACTGCCTTGTACGAAGCATGTTCTAAAAAAGGAAAAGAAAATCGTAAATTAGCAGAATTAAAAAAACAAGATAATATTCAAAATTTGATAGAGCAAAAACTAGGAGTAGAAAATATTATGAAAATTATAAATGAAGATGAAGCAACTACTCTTGATTTTATAGAATGGTGCGATTTCCATGAAGACTTTTTATTGAATATTTCTGCTTACGATTTGGCTACGGTTATTAAGTATAAGTACAAAGTTTATAAAGTTCATCCGAGTTTACGAGCTCGCTGAAAGCAAAGTTCATAAAGAAAAGCCGAACACGTAGCCTCTTTTAACTGAATATTTTTGTTGACAACTTTTCTTTAACAAAAAAATTTGTGATTTTAAATAAATAAATCTACTTTTGCGTGTAATTAAAAACTATTTTGGGTTATGTATATTTTGAAATCTGAAAGTACCGACCCCTATTTCAACATCGCTTTAGAAGAATACTTATTAAGTAATTATAAGGAAGATTTTTTTATTGTTGCAGTAAACGAGCCTTCAATAATTGTTGGTGTTAATCAAAATACTAACGATACAATTAATGCACTTTATGTAAAAGTAAACAAACTGAAAGTCGTTAGACGACTGTCGGGCGGAAGTGCTGTTTTTCAAGATGAAGGCAATTTAGATTTTTCAAATATTTATACCGACAGCTCTGCAACATTAATTGATTTTACTAGAATAACAGAACTGATAATTGAATTTTTAAAAACAAAATTTAACATAGAAGCCAATGCCTCGGGAAGAAACAATATTTTAATTGACGGGAAAAAAATAAGCGGTCAGGCAAGAGCAAGATTTGGAGAAAAAATTTTGAATCATGGAACGTTACTTTTGTCTTCAAATAAAAAGTCTTTGGTAGATGCTTTAAAATTTAATGAAGAAAAATATAAAGACCAAAAATTAAAATCAAATTTAGAAAGAATTACCAACATTAATGAACATATAGAAGGAAGTATTACTATGGATAAATTTATAGATTTATTTTTAAATTTTATTCAAAGTAAATTTCCACAAGCTCAAAGATTTAATCTTAGCCATGATGATATCAATGCAGTAAATGAATTAGTTAATTCAAAATACTCAAATTGGGATTGGAATTATGGTAATATACCTGAATACAATATCAATACTTCGTTGAATACCGTAGATGGATTTGTTAGTATGTACTTGAATGTTGTTGAAGACAAAATAAAAAATATAAAAATTTACGGAGATTTTTTCTCACAGTTAAACATTTCCGATTTGGAAAATGTTTTAGTTGGAGTGAAATATGAAAAATCAGAAATAGAAAAGGCATTAGCAAATTTAGATTTTAATTGCTATATGAAAGGTATTGATAAACAAGATTTTATTTCACATTTATTTAAAAATTAAATTATTTACTAAATATTAAAATTATGAAGAAAAACATTATTTATTTATTAATTTTAAGTCTTGGGATTTTTGCATTTTCTTGCGACCCTGACGATCCAACGCCGGAACCTATACAACAGGCACCTAGCATTGACCAAACTATAAATGCAATTTCAGAATATGCTTTGGTAAACAAAATTTTTTCCGATTCATTTTCAGAAGCAGATAAAGCTGCAAAAAATGGAGACAAACAACTAGAAGCCCAAAAATATGGACAAGCAGGTGATTATCCTGTAGTTACAATTACGCCATTAGATACAACTACTTGGCCCAAAAATATTAAAGTAGATTATGGAACTTCAAATTATGTTTGCAACGATGGTGTTAAACGCCGTGGAATAATCAATATCCAAACCACAGGTTTTTATCGCGAAGCAGGTACAGAAATTACGGTTACTTATGATGGGTTTTACCACAACGACCATAAAGTTGAAGGAACTATGAAGGTTGTAAATGCCGGCAGAAACGACAATAATAATTTAGTTTATAATGTTACAATTGCTGAAGGAAAAATCACAACACCTCAAGACAAAATTATATACTTTAATGAAAATACAAGTCGCGAATGGGCAGCTGGAGAAAATACTGTTTTTGACCCTTGCGATGATAATTATTTGATTGGAGGAAGTCAAGATGGTATGAGTTCCGATAGTATTGAATATACTCTTACTGTACAACAAAAATTAGATATATTAGCTTGTTGCAAATATGTTAGAGCAGGAGTTTTAAAAATAAGTATTACAGGAATATTACCATTTACTGTGAATTTTGATGGTAGCACCTGTGATGAAGCAAATATCGTAGCAACAATAAATGGAGCTGAATGTCCTATTACTATGTAAAATTTTATTTTTAATAATTTTTTCAAAAAAGGCTGTCTGATTTTTAAGATAGCCTTTTTTTATTCATAAACTTTGATTTTATACAAAGCTAGTCATAGAAACACTTTTAGAAGATTACAGCCTACTTTTTGACTTATAGACCTTTTTAGTTTTTAAAGTTCGTAAAGTTAAGCCACACCCGCGACTTCTCTCGCTCGCTCGGATTTGTAATCCGAGTGTTGGTAGTATTACACTTGGATTACAAATCCGAGCGAGCTAATACGTGTTTATTTGTCCGAAGTACAAAACAGGACTATACGAGGCTTGTCCGTAGGACAACACAATGCTTTTAGATTTACCTTAGGTGAGCTCGCAAGCTCGGTTCGACACTTCAACTACGTTAAGTGCATCGCTTTTTACTTTTAACTCAATTATTTAATTCTCAATTATTAATGTTAATAAAAAATTCTTTTTAAATTTGCAAATTCTAATTTTAATAAAAAATCAAAATAAATGAATGCGCTAGTTGCTGAAAATGTTGAAAAAAAATTTGCAAATCATTTAGCTTTAGATGATGTGTCCATAACTGTTCCAGAAGGTAGTGTATATGGTTTGTTGGGACCAAATGGAGCAGGAAAAACTACGCTGATAAGAATTATTAATCAAATTACAGCACCCGATAAAGGGCAAGTTTTTATTTATGGAGAAAAAATGCAAAGTAAACATGTAGAAAATATTGGATACCTTCCCGAAGAAAGAGGCTTGTATAAAAAAATGAAAGTAGGTGAGCAAGCTCTATATTTGTGCCAACTAAAGGGTTTGTCGAAAGCAGAAACACTAAAGAGATTAAAATATTGGTTCGAGAAATTTGAAATCCAATCTTGGTGGGATAAAAAAGTTGAGGAACTATCTAAAGGAATGCAACAAAAAGTACAGTTTATAATTACTGTTTTGCATAAACCAAAACTTTTAATTTTTGACGAACCATTTAGTGGTTTCGACCCCATAAATACTAAAATGTTGAAAGACGAAATTCTAAATCTAAGAAATGAAGGAGCAACAATAATTTTTTCTACTCATAATATGGCTTCTGTAGAAGAAATTTGCGACCATATAGCACTAATAAACAAGTCAAGAAAAATATTGGAAGGACCAATAAATGAAATTAGAAATAATTATGCTTCAGATATTTACGAAATTACTTTCGAAGGATATTTCAACAAACTTGAAAGCACTTTAACATCAGACTATAAAATTCTTGATGTTGTAGAAAATAGTCAAAAATCTACAATGAAAGTGGAAGTGCTAAATAAAAATATTAAATCTAACGACTTGATTACTATAATGACTCAATATGGCAATATAAGTTCTTTTCAAAAACACTTGCCAAGCATGAACGATATTTTTATTAAAGTTGTTGAAGAAACAAACACACTAATTAAATAATTTGGAAAAATGAGCAAAATAGGATTAATAATAAAACGAGAATATACCACAAGAGTAAAGAAAAAATCTTTTATAGTAATGACCATACTAGGTCCTATACTCTTTGCAAGTTTAATGATTCTTCCAGCGGTTCTTATGCAGTTAGAAGATGATGAGTTTAAAAGAATTGCTGTTATTGACGAAACAGGTGTATTTGTAAACTCTTTGACGAACACAGAATATATAGAGTTTTATGATTTTTCAGGCAGATATTTTGATCAAAAAACTTTTACATACGATGTTACTAAAGCTACAGATGATTTAAAAGACTCTGATTATTATGCACTTTTATATATTCCTAAAAATGCGGTTAATAATATAAAAGGTTCTGTAATACTTTATTCTTATACTCAACCTAATGTGGGTATAAAAATGCATATTGCACATAATATAGAAAATAAACTTAAAAACATAAAGTTTCAAGTTACTGCAGACGATTTGCAAATTACTCAAGAGCAAATAGATGAAATTTTAAGTGTCGCAAATTCTGAAATTCAGGTAGTTACAAATATTATTGACGAAAAAGGCGAGTTTAAAGAAACCCATTCTGAAGTGGCAATGATTGTTGGATATGTAAGTGGATTTTTAATTTACATGTTCGTATTTATGTATGGAACTCAAGTTATGAGAGGAGTGATAGAAGAAAAAACTAACCGAATTGTTGAGGTTATTGTGTCTTCGGTAAAACCATTCCAGCTTATGATGGGAAAAATTGTTGGTGTTGCATTAGTAGGAATTACTCAATTTGCTTTGTGGGTGCTGTTAACAATAGGTTTAGTAAGTGCAGGTCAGGCAATTGTATTAAAAGATTATGATGCTTCAAAATTAAATCCAACAGTTATGGAAATGGGAAGTGAACTTGATGCTACTAGTGTTGTGCCAGATGAAAAAGCAATGGAATTTGAAGAAATATTCCAAGCAGTTTACTCTGTAAATTATTTTGCGGTAATTGCTTGTTTCTTATTTTATTTTATAGGCGGCTATTTATTGTATGGAGCAATGTTTGCAATAGTAGGATCAGCGGTTGATAATGAGGCTGATACACAGCAGTTTATGTTGCCAATTACTCTGCCAATGGTCTTGGGATTATTTGTTATGCTTACTGCAATGCAAAATCCTAATGGAAGTCTTGCTTATTGGTTCTCGATAATCCCATTTACTTCGCCAATTGTAATGATGGCAAGAATACCTTATGGAGTACCATATATCGACTTGTTTATTTCTATGGCACTTTTAGTGATTACATTTGTTTTCACAACTTGGTTTGCTGGCAAAATTTACAGAGTTGGAATTTTAATGTACGGCAAAAAAGTGAACTACAAAGAATTGTGGAAATGGTTTAGATATAAAAACTAAACAAGACTTATGGACTATTTATATATTATAATTGGCATAATTCTGCTAATTCTTTCGGGAAATTATTTAGTTAAATCTAGTTCTAATTTAGCTAAATACTTTAAAATTCCACCAATAATTATTGGAGTTACAATTGTTTCGTTTGGGACTTCAGCACCAGAACTATTCGTCAGTGCAAGTGCTTCGTTAAATGGTCTTTCTGATGTGGCAATAGGAAATGCTATTGGAAGTAATATTGCAAATCTAGGATTGGTTTTGGGATTAAGTGCGTTAATTGTAGCTGTACCAATCAAAAAGAGCTTGATTAAGTTGGATTATTCTGTACTAATGTTTTCTGCAATTTTATTTGGTGTTTTAGCTCTAGACTATAAAATAACAAGACTTGATGGAGCAATTTTAATCTTAGCAATGCTGATTTACATTTTTATTATAATAAGATTGCTGAAGAAAAATAAAATTGAAACTGCTGAAACAGAAGAAGAAAGTCAGCAAAAAATTTATCATCCTTTTGTTTCTTTACTTATTATTATTGCAAGTTGTGGAGGTCTTGTTTTTGGCTCAGACTTCCTAGTAGATGGAGCTGTAAGCTTAGCAACAAAGATGGGAGTTAGCGAAAGAATTATTTCGCTTACAGTTGTGGCAATAGGGACTAGTTTGCCAGAATTAACAACTTCTGTAATAGCTGCAATTAAACGAAATTTTGATATATCTATAGGAAATGTTGTTGGCTCTAACATATTTAATACATTGTTTATTGTTGGAACTAGTGCTTGTATAAACCCATTAACAGTAAATCCATCAACTTTAAAAATAGATTATCCTGCTATGTTGATTTTCTATGTTTTGCTCGGAGTTTTTTTCCTACCAGTTAAACGTTTGAGAATTAGCCGATTTGAAGGTTTGATTTTAATTATTGCTTATGTTATTTACTCTTATATTATTTTTTCTTAAGAGTTTAGCTTAAAAAATTTTGCATAATAAAAATTAATTTCTATATTTGCAATCCCAAAACAAAATGGTACCTTGGCCGAGTGGCTAGGCACCGGTCTGCAAAACCGGCTACGGCGGTTCGACTCCGCCAGGTACCTCTCTCACAGACGATAAGCAATTATCCAGTAAATTTTTAAATTATCCCTTTTGATTTTAATAAATTTTGCATTTCTTCTTGAACTTCTTTGGCTTTAATACCAGCTGTTTTTGCAAAATTTTCGCTTGCGTCAGCAAAAATAATTGCTCGCGAAGAATTTACTAAAAGTCCACAGTTTTTATTCATACCAAATTTTGCAACTTCGTGTAGGCTACCGCCTTGAGCGCCAATTCCAGGAACTAATAAAAAATGGTCTGGGGCTATTTTTCTAACATCAGTTAGCATTTCGGCACGTGTTGCTCCAACAACATACATCATATTTTCAGAATTTCCCCATTCTTGGGATTTTTCTAAAACTTTTTCAAATAAACGTAAACCGTTTTCTGTAAAATATTGAAAATCATCAGCACCTTTGTTGCTAGTTAGTGCTAATAAAATCACCCATTTATTTTCGTAAGTTAAAAAAGGCTTTACAGAATCTTCGCCCATGTATGGTGCAACAGTTACAGCATCAAAATCCATTTTGTCGAAAAAAGCTTTAGCATAAAGTTTTGAAGTATTTCCAATATCGCCTCGTTTTGCATCTGCAATAATAAAAATCTCAGGAAAATTATCACTAATATATTCAATTGTCATTTCCAAACTTTGCCAACCAGCTAAACCTAAGCTTTCGTAAAAAGCCAAGTTCGGTTTGTAAGCAACAGCATATTTTGCAGTTTCATCAATAATCTGCTTATTAAATTCAAAAATAGGAAACTCAGAATTTAAAAGATGTTTAGGTAATTTTTCAAAATCAGAATCAAGCCCAATACATAAAAAACTTTGTTTTGCTTTAATTTGTTCAAATAATTCTGTATAGTTCATTTTTATTATTTTGTATTGTTTTCTAAAAGTTTGTCTGCTGCAAATTCAATAACATTATCAATGCCATTATTATATGCATTTGGATTTAAAATTACATAATAATCTGGCTTTACGCCGTTTTCGTAATTTTTACCATCAACCGCTATTGTTCTTGTAATCGAAAAACGATATGTCCAGCCATTTGGCAACTGACCACCATTTGGCAAACCTAAGCCACCACCGGTGTAATCGCCAACAAGAAAAATATTATCATAAGCATAAGTAGAAACTGCAAAAAATGAAGAGGCAGAATAAGAACCTCTATCTATTAAGACAGCTACTTTTTGTTTATATTTCTTTTTATCTTTTGATTTTACATAAACATCTTCCAAAACAGAAAAACCATCTTCGCTTGCACTTGTTTTTATTTGAGTTTCATAAATTTTTGTGTCTTCGTGAGTAAAACGCGATAAAAGTATAGGAACATTAATAGCATAACCACCGCCATTTTGCCTTATGTCTATTATCATTCCTTTTGTATTTTCATATTTGTCCATTAAATAATCCAATTGATAATCTGTAATTTGTGAATCTGCAAAAGACTCATATCTAATATAAGCAATATCGCCATTTCTAATAGCAGTATGAACAAAACCCCCAGTAGAATAATAATCGTCGAACAAATAATTTTCTTTAATTAAGCGAGTATCGATATTTACAGGTCCTAACATTGTAATATCGTATCTTGATACATTAAAAGGCGATATAAGGTTTACGTGTCCATCTTTTAGTTCGTTTAGCATCTTTGCCATAACATTAAACAAACTATCTTCGCTAATTTCGTTATTAACCATAGGGCGATAAACGAAATAAATGCTATCCCAATCTACTTCTTTATATTCAAGAAATGCATATTTTTGACCTACTTGTTCCCACAAATAGTTGAATGTTGAAATATTAGAACCATCTATTTTTTTATCAAAAGCAAGTTTTTCACAAGCTGATAGAGCTATAATAAAAATTAAAACTATACTGAATATTTTGATTTTCATAATTTTATGATTTTAATTAAATTTAAAAACTAAGCCGATATAAATAATATGGTGAGAAAACTCTAAACGGTTAATGGCATTCTTACCGTTTGTTGCAAACATCCACGCGTAACCATATTTAATTATATTTCCATTCTTTAAAATTCGCGAAACAGACAAGTCTGTACTTAGTCCAGAAAATGCTTTCGCTTTTAAAGAATAACCTTTAAAAAGAGGGTCTTCAATATCAACTGTAGCACTTTCAGGGTTTGTGAATTTAGGACGAGCATATAAAGAAATTACAGGAACTGAAAGCCTTCCCGAAAACACATAAAATTTTTCATTAGTAGTATATGGTATTAAGCCTAAAAAATTTTTTTCTTTTCGTTTTTTGTGATAATTATATTCGGCTTTATAAGCTATTGCAAAATTACTAACATTATCAATGCTAAGAGCAGCATTCATAAAATCTGGCATTATCCTAATACTCATGTAATTGTCAATGTCTGCGCCTAAATAATGTTTTAAATCATTGTCCGAAATTGATTGCACATTTCTTAACAATGACAATTTAAAATCAAATGCACTTTGAAAACCAACATAAAAATTATCAGAAATAAGTTTTGCATTTAATCCATTGTGAGTAGCAGTTTTTAATTCAAAAATGTTTTGCTCATCAATATAAAAATAAGAAAAATCTCCATAAATCAAAACAGAGGTATAAAATAGGGGAGAGGTAAGCATATCTCTCACAGAGCCAGTCGATAAACCCCAATTTATACCAAGATAATTCCCATTAGGCTTTGGAAATGTGTTTTCTTGAACTTGAGCATAAACAAGACTTGAAAATAATAGGGCTAAAATTAAAAAAATCCTTTTCATAAAAAATGTTTTTGCAAATATACAAAATGCAAGTATTAATTTCTAAGATTTTCTTATTTTTGTCATGTCTAAAACCTTTAATTATGAGAAAAATTTATTGTATAGGCGAAACTGTTTATGATATTATTTTTCATAATGGAAAGGCAATAGAATCGCGCCCAGGTGGACCAGTCTTAAATACAGCAGTTTCTTTAGGGCGGTTAAACCAAGAAGTCTATGCCGTTGGCGACCAAGCCGATGATGCTGTTGGAAATATAATTGCAGATTTTTTATCAACAAATAATGTTTCTACAAAATATTTGAACTTATACCAAAATGCTAAGTCTCGAATTTTACTAGCCTTCTTAAACGATGAAAACGAGCCTTCTTATAGTTTCTATAAAATTAGATTTGATGGAGAACTGAAAATTAATTATTCCAAACCTGAACATGACGACATTGTTCTTTACGGCTCATTTACATCAATAAAAAAAGAATTAAGACAAGATTTTGTTAATTTTTTAAAACAAGCAAAAGAAGTTGGAGCTTTATTAATTTACGACCCTAATTTTAGACCTGCACATATAAAACTTCGCGATAGAGTAATAGATTATATTTATGAAAATATTGCTTATGCCGATATAGTAAAAGGCTCTAATGAAGATTTTCAGAACATTTTTCAAACTTCTACGGCTTCGGAAATAAAACAAATTGCAGATAAATGTGCTTGCAAAAATTTAATTTATACAGCAAATAAACATGGAGTGCATTTATTTACAGAAAATTTTCATAAAATATTTAATGTCCCCAATATTAAACCTGTTTCTACAGTAGGTGCTGGAGATAATTTTTCAGCAGGATTAATTTACGGATTAATGCAAGAAAATGTTTATGTAGAAAATGTTAATAATCTAGATTACGAAGTTTGGAAAAAAATTATGAAAACATCTATCGATTTTGCAATAGAAGTTTGCTTAACATACGACAATTATATTAGTCATGATTTTGCTGAGAAAGTTAAAACCAGTTAAAAGTTTGTAAAGTTCATAAAGTTTTTAAAGTTCGTAAAGTTAAACCAGTTTCAACTTTTAACACTTCAACTACGCTCAGTGCATCGCTTTTAACTGATTTCGTGCCTTTTGTGTCCTTTTGTGTCTTTTGTGGTTTAAATGTGAGCAGAGTGAGCTTGCGAACCTGCGAAGCAATATCCGCGCCAGCCACTTTTAACACTTCAACTACGTTCAGTGCATCGCTTTTAACTTTTAATTGTCGTTTTCCAAATTCAATAAGAACGCTTTTCTCCAAACTCCAGCGCTATAGCCACCAATTTTTTGATTTGAACCTATGACTCTATGACATGGAATTATTATTACGATTTTATTTTGTCCACATGCATTAGCAACGGCTCTTGCAGCTTTTTCTGAACTTATTTTTCTTGCCAGTTCTTTGTAAACACTTGTTGAGCCGTAACTTATCTTTTGAATAGCTTTCCAAGTTTTAATTTGAAAATCACTACCGAAAGGGTTATGTTTTATATCAAAACTTTTGCGTTTCCCTTCAAAATATTCTTTTATCTGAATTTTTAAATTTTTAAAAATTTCTAAATCAGCTTCAGTTTTTTCTAATTTGAGTTTTTGTAATTCTTTTTCTATGTTTTTATCATCATAAAATTTGAGCAATTTTAATTCTGTTTCAGAAGCAATTGCAATCATTTTACCAAGTGGAGTTTCAAAATCTGTATAGAATAATTTCATTTTAGGGTTTTAATTTTCAATTAAATCAAGTTTTAACATTTGCTCATAAATTTCATCAATATTAGAGTTTGATATTTCAATATTCTTTGAATTTAACAGTTGTTGTGCCATTTTTAAAACTTGTTGTGCAGGATATTTGCTCGCTTTGTCAAAACTATTAAGAAACTGAATTATAAAAAACGCATCAAACTTTGAGAAAAATCTTTTTGTAAAATTTTTAATATTAGACGAATTATTTTTACAATCATTTATGTCTTTAATAAGTTTTTCTTTTGTATAAAATTCAATAATTTCCGAAGGAATAAGCTCAATAAAGTTTGACGTTTCATAAAATTGTGGAAGAGCATTGAAGAATTGTTTGATAATTTCAAATATTTTAAAATTATAAACTTCGTATTCTTTGGTTTTGTTTATTTGTATCACTGTTGGTCCTGTACCGAAAGGCACTCTGTCCGAAAAGCGTGGAGCAGGAAAAATAATAGGTTTATTTATATTTCCAATTTTAGAAACAGCTGTAAGCTTGTGCAGAAAATAAAAATCTTCGCCAGCTTGTCGTGTTGGCATACCGCCTACTTTGCAATAAGCATCGGCTCTAAAGCCAAAGCAAGCACCTATTGTATGAATGGAGTAGGGGAAGCCTGTACTTTTTATGGCTAAGCGAAAATATCTTAAATATATTTCATAAAGTTTGCAAGATTTAATTTCATCAAGCGAAAATATATTCTCGTCAAAGTTGTGTTTGAACTGAAATGTGGTAGCTTTAATTTTTGGATTATTTTCAAAGTAATTATAAATTTCGATAAAATAATCGTCAGATACAATGCTATCTGCATCAAGAGAGCAAATAATTGCTTGGGGTTTGTTTAAAAAATTAAATCGTCTAACAGCTTCATCTATTCCGAGTTTTCGAGCAAAACCAACGCCTGCAATTTTATGAGCTGTGTCTTCTATATTGTAAACTAATAAATTAAAAGTTTTGTAAAATTCATTTTTTGCTTGCTCGTTTAGTTTTAGAAAAATCTCTTTATTTTTTTGAACAATATGCTTTGGAGTTTTTTCTCCTGAATTAACAATTACAATTATTTCAATTTTGCAAATTGGTTTTTGAGCTTTTTCTAAACTCTTTAGTGTTTCAAAAATAAACTCGTCATCATAGCATGGAATAATAACAATAATCCCTGTTTGTGGACAGGGATTATTTTCAAATATTTTTGGATAAGTTTTGTATCGACTAAAATATTTGTTAGCAAAACTCATTTTTAGATTATTGTTTTTTTGCTTTTTCGTATCTTTCGTTAAGCTGAGTTACTACTTCGTTTGTAATGTCCATATCTGGCTCAGCATAAAGAATACCGCCACCGGTAACGCTGCCAAGTATTAAAACATATCTGCCATTATTAAATTCTTTAATGAAATTAGAAACTGAATCAAGCAATTCAGCATTCAAGTCAGCTTGTTTCATCATAAGTTTTTCAGTTAAATCTTGCTCTAATTGCTGTATATTTGCTTGTTCTTGTAACAATTCGTTTTGTTGAGATTCCATGCTTTGTTGAGACAAGAAAGAACCTAAACGCATTTTTTCAGCAAAATCGTTGTATTTCTTCTCAAAAGCTCTCATTCTTGATTCTAAATTAGCCTTAGCTTTAGCTTGCTCAGTTAATAAATCTTCGTTTAGCTTTATAGAGTATTTATATTGCAAAAGCAAAGTATCTAAATTTACGTAAGCAACATTTCCACTTATCGCAGAATCATTTGAAAAACTTACAGCATTGTTAACTGCTTGTGGAGCAACAGTTTTATTTTTGCTAAATACTGTGAGAAGTAAGGCAGCTATACTAATTAATAAAGCAACACTGCTAATGGTTAAAATAATTTTATTGTTTTTTGAATTTTCCATAATGAATTTTTAATTGTATTAATTATGCAAATTTAATTTTTTTTTGTGAATTGTTTTAATATTGAGATAAAATAATTTTAATTTTTAAATTTGCAAAAAATATTTATCGTGGCAAAAAAGAAGTTTCCTATTATTGAAAATCTTCTAATTACTAGCGTTGCTGCTGAGGGCGTATCGCTTGGCAGACATAATGACTATGTGATTTTTGTATCAGGCGTTATTCCTGGCGATATTGTTGATGTTCAGTTAACTCGTATGCGTAAGGCTTATGCTGAATCTAAGCTGTTGAAAATCCGCGAGTTTTCAAAAGACAGGATAGAACCATTTTGTAAACATTTTGGTACATGTGGTGGTTGCAAATGGCAAATGTTGCCTTACGAAAAACAGTTGGAATACAAAGAAAAACAAGTTTATGACCAACTTACTCGTTTGGGTAAGCTAGAAAATTTGAATTTAAAACCAATTATACCTGCAAAAAACGATAAATATTACAGAAACAAACTTGAATATACTTTTGCTCAAAGGCGTTGGATTGATTCTAATGAGCCTTTTGTGGAAAATACAGGACGAAATTTGGAAGGTTTGGGCTTTCATGTGAGAGGAATGTTTGACAGAATTGTAGATATTGATGAATGTTTTTTACAGGTAGAGCCTTCTAATGAAATTAGAAATAAGTTGCGAGAGTTCACAAAACGCGATGGTTACGACTACTACAATAGCCGAACACATGAAGGAATGATGCGTAATCTTATGATTAGAACTAGTTCACTTGGAGAAATAATGGTAGTAGTGATTTTTAATCGTGATGAGAAGCAACTTATTGAAGCGGTTATGAAATTTTTAGATGAGGAATTTCCAAATTTAACTTCTTTGCAATATGTTGTAAATACAAAGTTTAATGATTCAATTTACGACCAAGACTTGATTTGTTATAAAGGCAGAAGCTATATTTTAGAAGATTTGGACGGCTTAAAATTTAGAATAGGACCAAAATCTTTTTTTCAAACCAATACGGAACAAGCTTTGGTATTATATAGAAAAACTGTTGAATTTGCTGATATTAAAGCCGATGAATTGATTTATGATTTATATACTGGAACAGGTACTATTGCTAATTTTATTGCGAAAAAATGTAAAAAAGTTGTTGGTATTGATTCTGTGCCAGAAGCTATTGATGATGCTAAGAAAAATTCTGAATTAAACAATATTGACAATGCTGTATTCTATGCAGGCGATATGAAAGATTTATTAAATTCTGAATTTATTGAAAAAAATGGCAAACCTGACACTATAATTTTAGACCCACCACGAGCAGGAGTGCATGAAAATGTAATAAATATTATGCGTGAAATTTCTGCTAAAAAAATAGTTTATGTTAGTTGCAATCCCGCTAGTCAAGCAAGAGATATTTCAATGCTTAGCGATATGTATAATGTTGTGGAAGTCCAAGCACTAGATATGTTCCCACATACTCATCATGTTGAAAATATTGTTTTGATGGAAAAGAAATAGCTCAGTTAAAGTTTAAAGAGTTTTTAGTTTTTAGTGTTGAGTTTTGAGTTGGAGAGTGTTGAGTGTTTGGAAAACTTTAAAAACTTTTAACTTTTAACTGACTTATGGTAGCATAAAATCAAAAATATTTGCAAAGTTTACTTAGAATTAATATATAATATTTCCCTAGTGTCTAATCTATATTTTTCAATTTCTTCGGGAGTAAGAAAATCCTTAATATTAAATTCAAGTACTTGAAAACCAGCTGTTTTTAGTCTTTCGGGATAGTCTAAGCCGTGCCATCTAAGGTGGTCGTATTGACCAAATATTTTTTCTCTTTCTTTTGGGTCGGTAATGCTTAAATCTTCGTGAGTTTTTGTGTAATCGTAATTTATAGGTACTTGCAAAATAGCTTTACCACCAGGTTTTAAAATTCTTAAAATTTCTTTCATAGCTTCTATGTCGCTTTCAACATGCTCTAACACATGATTGCAAATTACCCAGTCGTAAGTATTGTCTTCGAGTGGAATTTTCATAATGTCAAAATGTAAATCTGCAATTGGAGAAACTAAGTCGGCAGTGGTATAATCTAAATTTGAAAGTTTTTTAAATCTTTTTAAAAATGGCTGTTCGGGTGCAATATGTAAAACTTTGTATTTTTCTGAAAAGAAATTATCGTGATTTTTTAAATATAAATATATTAATCTGTGTCTCTCTAATGATAAGCAAACTGGACATAAGCGATTTTCGCCAGCTTTGCTACCATAAGGCAAAAACTTTCTAAATTTATTCTCGCAAATTGGACATTCAACTTTTTTACCACGGTAAAACCAGCGAACAAAAAAGGAAAATAAACCCGACATTCTTATTAATATTGGTCGAGGTATATGTCGTACAAAAAAGCGTATTAATCTTTTCATTTTAAAAATATTTTTTCAGTATTACCTGAATTTGCATCAACTTTAATTAAAAAATCTAATAATACATACCAAATATAAATTTCTATGTTTTGGTAATTCAAGTCTTTCAGTAATTTACCATATCTTTTCACTTGATTTACATAATTAGAATTTTCTTTTTCGCCAAATTTATAATCTATTATGCAAATTTTTTCATCATTATAAATAATTCTGTCGGGTCTAAAAACTTGACCTGTTTTATCAATTATTTCACTTTCGTTAAGAACTTTGTATTTTTCTGAAAACCAATCGCTTACAAAAGGTTTTGATATGATTTTATTTACTTCATCTATATAATAATCTTGTTCAGAACTTTTGATAAAGCCCGAATGTACAAGTTTTTTCACTGCTGAAGAAATATTTTTTGAGTATAAAATGTTTTCAAAAATTTTGTGAAAAACTATTCCTTTACGAATTGAAGACTCACTTTCTGTATCTAATTTATCTCTTTCGAAAGAAGATTTTATCTTTATTTTTTTATTTGCTAAATAAACAGGATAAGTATTTATATAAACATCTTCTTTTGCATCTGCTTCAGCATCAGGTGTTTCGCCAAAATAATATTCTGTGTAAGAAGCATCAGGATTTTCTGAAATTGTTAAATTCAATTCGTTTTGAAAATTTGGGCTGGCAATAGTTTTATTTAAAAAAGTTGAAATTTTAGAATTTGTATTATCTGTAAGGTCTATGCTTGAAATGTACAGCCCTTTTCTAGCTCTGGTAAATGCAACATACAAAATATTAAAAGCTTCAACAATATTTTTGAATTTTGTAAGATGAAAATCTTCGGCAAAAACAGAATTGCGAAGTTTATTGTCGTAGTTTACTGCCCAAGTTGGTAAAGCGTTAAATGGGGGAGTGTTTGAACTAACCCAAATAGTGTTATTATATTGATTCATCGACCAGTTACAAAATGGAACTAGTACAAAATCTGCTGCTAAACCTTTGGCTTTGTGAACAGTAAGTATGTTTATTGCATTTTGTTTTTCTGGAACTATTATATTTTGAGCTTTACCTTCTTCTTCCCAAAATTCAAGAAACAAGCTAATCTCAGAAGCATATCTTTGTTCAAATTTCAATATTAAATCTTGAAAAGAACTAAGAAAAGGAATGTTTTCCTGCTTTTTATTTAATTCAAATTCATTTATAATAATTTCGGAACTTTCGTAAACTAGTTTATTTCTAATTTTTTCTTGAATATTTTGAAGTTTGGATTCTAAAACTTTATTTGTAAATATTTTATCAATATCTTCTTGATTATCAATATTGTACGAAGAATAGATTTCTGAAAGAGCAATTTCGTCTTTATTATTATTCAAGTATTTAAAAATTGAAATAATAAAATTCACAGCTGAATTTGAATTAATGAACAAAGAATCAGAAGAAATTACATCATAAGTTACATTTGGTTTAGCGTTTTCGCTTTGAGAATATTTTAAAATATAGTTTGCAATTTCTTTACCATCGGTATTGCCTCTCACCAAAATTAAAATCGAGCCAGCTGGGTGCTTGTTGAGTTGAATTTCTTCGATTTGAGCTACTAAATTTTCTAAAATTTCTTCTCTATTATTTTCATTAAAAACCTTTATTTTAACTTCTGATTTGAAATCTTTTTTGTTGTTTTGCTTAATGTTTTCGTAAATAGTATTTTGTAATAATTTAGAAGTTTGCTCGTGCAAATCGTCTGGTACATCGTTTTTTATGCTTTCTGATAAAATTTCTATAGCGTTTTTGAAAAACGAATTGTTAAATTCCACAATGTGCTTTCCACTTCGCCAGTTGTCTTCTAGATTTATCTCAGAATAATAATTTGGAAAAGTATTTTTTAGTTCTTGAGCTAATAATTTCCAATCGCCTCCACGCCAACCATAAATAGACTGTTTTAAATCTCCAACAATTATATTTAGAAAACCTTTAGCCAAACTTTCTTCCAAAAGAGGTTTTAGAGAGTCCCACTGTGTTACACTAGTGTCTTGAAATTCGTCAATTAGAAAATTATTGTAAAAAGTACCGGTTTTTTCATAAATAAAAGATGCATTATTATGGTTAGCAATTTCTGAAAGGAAAATAGGAACATCATCTATTAAAAATTTATTTTCTCTTCCTAAATATTCTTTTATTGCACTTAAACCATAATTGATTAATCTAGTTTTAGATAGATTTTTTGAAATTATTAAAATGCTATTGTAAGTGCAATAATTTTTTAGTAAAAAATCTTGTGTTTTAGCAGATATTTCGTAGCATTGATTAAAAACCGCTACAAACACATTATCGTTTAATTTATCTTTTCCAAGCCAGGCTTCAATTTCAAAAGCTTTGTCAAAAATATTGTCAATATCAACGTTGACGCCTGATTGTAAGGTCGTTAAGGATTTTAAAATTTTATTAATTACAGATCTTGATTTCCCTTTAAAATCATCGCCTGTGAGATTGTATTTTTTTAATAAGTCTTCGTATTGTTTTTTTAAAGAATTAATTTCTTTTATAAAATCGTCTTCAATTTTTTTAAGTTCCTTTTTTAAATTTTCGAGATTTTCAGGATTTTTAAAAAAAACGTCATATTGTGTTTGAAAGCTTCTATAGTCGGATTTTATTACATTTTTTAGGTAAGTGATTAGTTCGGAGCGGAAATCCCACTTTTTTTGGTCTTGCATTTTTTCGTTAACCAATTCAAGTATAAGTGGTCTAAGGTTTTCGTCTGTATTTGATTGCTCAAGAAGTTCATCTACTGCAGTGCTTACAACTTTGTTAGAGTCAAGTTCTAGTTCATAGTCGTATTGGATTTTTGTTTCTTTAGTGAAATTGCGTAATATTTTTTGAAAAAAGCTGTCTATTGTTAAAACAGAAAAGAAAGAATAATCATGTAAAATCCCAGTAAAAATTTTTTGTGTATTATCAATAACTTCTTTTTCTGTACAATCATTTTGTATTGCTAAAGTTTTAATTTTTTCGGTGTTGGTAGCAATTTTAATTTTATGTAGTTCTTCAATAATCCTCGACTTCATTTCGTCGCAGGCTTTATTTGTAAAAGTAACAGCTAAAATACTTCGCCAAGCCGAACTATTTTGAAACAATAAGTTTATGTATTCGTTAGCAATACTATGAGTTTTGCCCGAACCAGCAGATGCCGAATAAACTTTAAGATTGTCCATTATTCCTCAGATTCAGGAAACTGAACGCTTACTGTTTCACATTCTATAATAATTACAGTTTGTTCCCACTCGTTGGGGTATTTTAAACATTTCACTTTATACTCACCAACAGGCTTATCTATGGTTTTTGTTGCAAGATTGTCTAAAGAAAAAACTTTAAGATTATCAATATAAACATCAAGAACATCGCCAGTTTTGTTTGTTACTGCAATTTCACCAGTATGGTTTAGTTCGCAAGTGTTTTTCATTTTGCAACCAAAAGACAAACTTAGCATTAAAGTTGCAAAAAATAATAATTTAATAATTTTCATTTGTTTAAAATTAAAATTTGTTCAAAATTAAAGATTTAAAACAATTTTTCAAAACATACTTCAGTTAAAAGTTTATAAAGTTTGTCAAGTTGAAAGAACTTTGAAAACAAAAAAGGGCGAACACAAGTCCGCCCTTAAAAATCTATATAACTAAGTACTAATTTCTAATTATCAATTATTACTTTAAACATTCCGCTTCCATTTGCAGTATTTAGTCTAAGCATATACATTCCGTGTTTTAGCGAAGATACGTTTACAATGCTTTCAGTGTTAGAAACATTTGATTTATTTATCAATACTCTACCAAGTGCATCATAAAGTTCGTAGCTAATAATTTCGCTATCGCTAACAATGTTTAGAACATCTTTTGCAGGATTTGGATATATTTCTGCTGCTATGAGAGAAATTTCTATTTCTTCAATTCCCACAGTAGAGGTTAGTGTAACTTGTATATTCCAGTTGTATTTGTAACCATTAGAAAGAGTATCTTTTAGTTCCACCCATTTATCATCTGTTAGTTTTTTGCTATAATACCAATCACCTTTTCCATCAACAACAGTATTTTCAGATACTCCTGCAGGACAGCCAGCTACTTTCGGTATAACTTCGTAGCCTACCCAGTAGTCGCCAGATGTTA
>FZPS01000068.1_pt110 | contig 40435 bp, 36 predicted proteins | sample 1817821 | NCBI WGS metagenome assembly FZPS01 (sample SAMEA104158645, study PRJEB21678) | metagenome | place: Germany | collected 2015-04-21 | reverse complement strand
AAGAGTTGTTTTAAGCGCTAAAATATAGTATAATAATAAGGTATTATTTTAAGGAGTAAAAATATGTTGTCTACTAAAGAAATTATAGCAAAAACTGAAAATTATGGCGCTCATAATTATAAGCCAAAAGAAGTGGTGATTGTAAAAGGTGAAGACGCAGTTGTTACCGACCCTGAAGGTAAAAAATATTTTGATATGCTAAGCGCATATTCTGCTCTAAATTTTGGGCATTGCCACCCTGAGATAGTTAAAGCGGCTAAAGACCAGCTTGATAAAGTTACGCTAACCTCAAGAGCTTTCCACAATGATATATTATGGAAGTTCTGTAAAGAACTTGCTCGTCTTACTCAAAAAGAAATGGTGCTTCCTATGAATACGGGCGCAGAAGCTGTGGAGACATCGCTAAAAACAGCAAGGCGTTGGGGAGCATTTAAAAAGGGAGTAGAAGAGGGCAGGCAAGAAATTATTTGTTGCTCTAATAACTTTCATGGCAGAACTATAAGCATAATTACCATGAGTACTGATGCAACGGCAAGAAAAGGTTTTGGACCTTTTACAAGCGGTTTTAAGGTGGTAGAATACGGCAATGCTGACGCGCTTGAAAAAGCAATTACGCCAAACACCGTAGCGTTTTTGGTAGAGCCTATACAAGGGGAAGCGGGAATAATTGTTCCAAAGGACGGCTATTTAAGAAAAGTTAGAGAAATTTGCACCAAGCATAACATTTTGTTTATCGCAGATGAAGTGCAAACAGGCTTTGCTAGAACGGGCAAAATGTTTGCCTGCCAGCATGAAGACATAGCGCCTGATATCTATGTACTAGGCAAGGCTTTAGGCGGTGGCATTATGCCAGTTTCGGCAATATCGGCAAACAAAGATATCTTAGATGTGTTTACTCCAGGTTCGCATGGCTCTACCTTTGGCGGTAATCCTTTAGCGTGCGCCGTTGCATTAAAGGCAATGGAAATTTTGCAAAGAGATAACTATCCTGAAATGGCGGCAGAAAAAGGTAAGTATCTTACCGATAAGCTAAAAGAAATAAAAAATAGCAAAATTATTGATATAAGGGGCAAAGGCTTGCTTATTGGCGTGGAATTCTGTCAGGACGCAGCGCCTTATGTAGCTAAACTTATTGAAAATGGCGTTTTGGCTAGAGAAACGCATGAGAGAACAATTAGGTTTGCTCCGCCTATTAACATAAGTTATGAGGAACTAGATAAAGCAATAGCTATTTTGCAAAGGGTGTTGACAGAATAAAATTTATGATAAAAAGAAAAACGGTGTTTTTTTAGACACCGTTTTTTTTTATTTGCTTATTTATTGGCGTTTTCAATAACTCTTATAAAAAATGTAATAGCAGGGATTAGTTCTTTTGTTTTCAATCTTTCATTTGCGCCGTGTATCATTTCTGCGTCGTCAATATCCACCATAAAAGGTGTAAAGCGGTAAATGTGTTTTGATACAGGATAGTAAAATTTTGCGTCGCTTCCTGCTATAAAGGTAAAAGGCGCGGGGATAAGATTGCCAAAAGACTGGGCAATGGACTTTGCAATAAGTTGATATGACGGAGTGTCTATACTTGAAAATGGACTAGGCGGGTCATAAGAACTAGTTTTTTCCATTTCCACTTTAATATGTTTACCTACTGCCTTTTTAATATGCTCTTTAACGCTTTGGTCGGTGTCGCCTTCTAATAGTCGGCAGTTAATGTTGACGGTGGCTGTCTTAGATATGGTATTTAGCGCGTCGCTTCCCTTTATCATAGTGGGCGCAATGGTAGTGCGCATTACAGCTTCTACCGCTGGATTGACTTTAGCTAGCACAGCTTTCAAAATAGGAGAAAAGATATTCCTGTTTACGCAGACAAACCTTGCTAAAAAATTCATGTGAGGAATGAGCGCGTTAAACAGTTCTTCTGTGGACTTTGTCCAGCGTAAAGGCAAGGGTTTTTTGCTAAGCTTTGTTATGGCTTTTGATAGTGTTTCAATGGAGGTAGGATGCATAGGCGCAGAGGAATGACCGCCGTCACAAGTTGCGCTAAGCGCATAGTCAATATAGCCTTTTTCGCTGTTGCCAATTAGTGCGACATTGCCTTTAATGCCTAGCATTTTACCATCTAGCACCAAACCGCCTTCGTCTATAATGAATTCAAAAACCACATTGTTCTTTTGCAGGTGTTTTACTATGCTAAGCGCTCCTAAAGTGCCTGTTAGCTCTTCATCGTATCCAAAGCAAAGGTATAAGTCGCGCTTAAGCTTTATATTGTTTTTTAAGCAGTACTCAACAGCTTCTAAGGTAGATATCATCTGCCCTTTCATATCTACTGTGCCCCTGCCATATATAAATTCTTCTCCGTCAATATTTACTATCTTGCCAGAAAAAGGTGGATAGTCCCAACTATCTTCTGTGGACGGCACAACATCTTGATGGGCAAGAAAGGCAATAGGCAATAAGCTATCATCGCTTCCTTTTATGTGAAAAATTAGTGCATGGTCGTTTATTACTGTCTTTTTTGCTGTGGTGTGAATAAGGGGATAGGACTCTTCCAAAAATTTCTCATATGCCAAAAATGCTTCTTTGTTATCGCCTTTAAATTTGGGGGATATGGTAGGAATTTGGATAGCTTTAGATAAATTTTTAACAGCTCTAGATAAATCTAAATCATAATGCACAGTTTGCTCTCCCGTTTTTGCCTTAGGCGCAAGCAGTGTGCGTAAAGTCATTATTAATAAAAAAATAAAAACCAGACCGCTTATTATAATATCAATGATAGCGTCTAATGATATACTGTTTAATAAATTATACATTTATAACTCCAAAAGTTTAGTAAACGACATAGTAAGCTATTGCAAGTATGCCTATTGTGGCTAAAAGCAAAGTAAATTGTATCTTAAAACTCCACCTAAACCATTTGCCATAGTCAACGGTAGTTAGCCCAAGTATGAGTAGCAGTCCTGCATTGGTGGGCAAAATTACATTGGCAAAACCGTCGGCAAAAGCAAAAGCCAGCACTGCAATTTGACCATTAACACCTATAAGCTGACAAATGCTAAAAATCATAGGCATAAGCAAAAATGCTTTTGCGCTACCCGATGGAATAAACATTTCAAACAAAAATATAATGCCGTAAATGATGAGAATTGCTACAAATGGGTTTTTGCCTTGCATTAGCTTTACGCAGTTATAAAGTATGGTGTCCATTATGTCGCCTTGCTCTATGATGTATCTAATTCCTCCAGCAATAAGTATCATAGCGACAGCAGGAAGTAAAGTTATTGCGCCTTTTGTTAGGGATTTTAATAGCTTTTTACCTTTAAGTCCGCAAATAATGCAAGCTCCCAGTCCAGCTATAAGGTAAATGCCTACAGTAATAAACATTACATAATCTGCAAGCGTATGAACAAATATAGAAACTATAGCAATGACAATTACTACTGAAAGCCATACTGCAAACCATACAAGAGCGTTGCTTTTATTTTTGTCAAAGGTAAAAGAATCTAATTGAAAACTAAAGTCTTGCTTTCTTTTTGCGTCACCTGCATAAACAAGAGATTTTTTAGGATTTTTTTCTATCTTTTTGACATAAGGGAATAAAAACGCCATTAGGATTATGTAAGCTATTATAAAAGTAACAAGCCTAAGTCCTATGCCTGAAAACATAACAAGTCCGCCAAGCGATTGCGCAACACCTACGGTAAAGGGGTTTACCACGCCTGCAGCAAAGCCAAAACAGCCAGCTAAGATTGACACAGCAAGTCCAGTAAGAGCGTCCCAGCCCATAGCATAACAAAGCATTATAACAACGGGAACAAGGGGAATAAGCTCTTCAAACATTCCTGCCGTACTGCCTAAAAACATAAATGCAAAAGCAAGCAAAAATAACAGTATATATCTTTTTGCGCCAAACCGCCTAGCTAGCGTTTCTACCATATATTTTAATATTCCGCTTTCGTCAAGCGCTGTAAAGATAGCGCCTATTACAAATAATAATATTAAAATAGCCCAAACAGTGGCATAGCCGCCCGAAGTTGGCGACAATATCATAAATGGCGACAATAAAAATTGCCACCATTTTATACCCTCCATTTGCTTATACTCAAATGTACCTTGTATTATGGCGCCATCTGTACCTCTTTGATATTCGCCTGTTGGCAATATAAAGGTGAGTATATAGGCGCACACCACTAGGCTTAATACAATAATAACCGATATAAGAATAGCTTTTTTGCTTATTTCAATAGATTTTGCTTTTTTTAATTCTGTTTTTCCTGTTGTTTCAATATTCATTAGTTACCGCTCTTCAATTGGATTGTTTAAAACTCTAATTTTCTTCATCGCCAACGCTAGATTGCTCTTTTTTAGCAAGCTCAAGACAGTTCTCTTCATGCTCTTTCATAAGTCTTGTTATCTCGCCTTTATCAAGCTTCATAGTTGCAAATATAATGATACCTACAATTATAACTGCTGTTATACCTATGCAAAGAATTAGTCCAAGGTTGGAAGAAGTTCTGTAGCTTTGCACATGGCTGCCTTCCACAAATCCTATAGTAGAAAGCAATATTCCGCTTACAAGCTGAGTCAAGGATTGACTAATTTTATATGCAAATGTCATCATGCCAGCATAAGTGCCTGTTTTTTCACTTTTGTCATCAACGCTATTTTTAACTACGGCATCGCCAATTAAAGCTAAGGGCATAGAATAAAGTACGCCTGTGCCTAAACCTGCTATCATTAGCGGAGGCAAAAGAATGATAAGCGCGATATTGGACTCTATTAAAGTATTTATCCAATCTCTTAAAAACCAGCATACAAAGAGCAATACACACCCTATTAAACTAATAATAAGTCCTGTTAGCATAGAGCGTTTTTTGTCATATTTTTTACTTAACATTGGCCAAAGCGGTTGGCCTACTATTGTCATAACTAGTAGTCCGCCCATGAGAATATACATTTGTGTGGTAGCTAGTTCAAATGTAAAGGTAAATACATGAAATCCAAGCGATATAATAAGCGTTGCGCTAACCATTGATATAGCATAGCCAAAGATTATGCTGCGCATATCGCCGCTTTTTAGTACGCCAAAAAAGTCCATTAACACCTTTTTGAGCGATGATTTTTGTTTGACTGTCTCTTCTAACTTTTGTCTAGCCCGTACTTGTTTTATGTCGGAAAAAGTCATTATGTACATAAAGACTCCTGTTACAAAACATACAGCTACCGCCACCAAAGCAAAATCTCTATAGCCTTGCGCAAAGAATTGTCCTTTTATAATAACTTCGCCAAGCTCATTTCGTATAGCGTATTTGTTTTGGAATGTTCCCATAATGACTACGGGCAATATCATACCTATAATGTATCCAATAGAACGGAATGCTTGAATGGTCGTTCTTTCATTATAGTCATTGCTAACTTCTACAGAAAATGCGCCAACGGGAGTAAAATAAAAGGTATTAAAGGTTCTTAGCACAGTTAGACCTACTGCAAACCAAATAAATGTTTTTATAGCAGATAACCCTTTGGGCACATACCATATAAAGACAGAAGTTGCCATAAGCCCTATAAGGCCAATAAGTATCCATAAGTGTCTTTTGCCAAAAATGCGGTTTTTGCTGTTGTCGGATAAATGTCCTACAATAGGGTCAGAGATGGCATCAATAATAGTGCCTATTGCAATAGCTATACCCATCAGAGCGCCTGATAATCCAACAACCATTGTGCCAAAAGCCATTATGTATGTGGCAACTGTGCCAGACACTAAGCTATACCCTAGGTCACCTAGTCCAAGAGCCACCATGTGAGATTTTTTAACATAGGGCAGATTTTGATATCTTCTGGGGTTGCCGCGTAACTTTTTTTCTTTCACTTTAATTTCTCCTTATCTTATGAAGTATACAACTAGTTGTAATTATAACACGACAGCAGGTAAAATTCAATTGCTAATTTTAGCTGTTAGTATAACTATAAGTTAACTAATATATGATATAGCTAGCAAAATTGCCACAAACTAATGATAGAAAATGTTTTGCTAAAGGTGTAAAAATTTCAAAATTTGACACTAGTTAGCTAAGTATTATATAATTATGTTATTGCAAAAAAGGAGATAATGATGCAAAAGCAAATAGAGATTACCAAAGCTACCAAATTGTTGACTAAAGAGGGCAATCTTACAAAGCCTGGCTGGTGTAGAAGAAACTTGTATGAGTACAATAGACAAGATATATCAGCGCCGTCAAGAAGGATAAAAGAATGGGATTTTTATCAGTTGGGTAACGATAGGTATGCAGTGCAGATTTGTTTTGCAAACATAAGTATAGGTGCTGGCGCTAGCGCAAAGCTAATAAATCTTAAAACAGGCAAGACTTATTCGTCAGGAAGCACAGCGTTATTTACAAAAAACCGTTATAGACTGCCTGAAAACGGCGATATCCCTCACAGCTTTAGTTACCAAGGTGGAGGCATTTTGTTAAGTTTTGATGTAGATGAAAGAAATAGAATTTTAAGGTTTGAAGACAACGCGGGAGAACAACCTTTTTTGATGGAATTTAATTTAGAGATGATGGAAAACCATCAATCTATAACAACAGCAACGCCTTTTGAGCAAAAAGGGCGATTCTTTTACACCAATAAAATAAATTGTATGCCTGCATGCGGAAAAGCCATAATTGGCGATGAGGTGTTTGAGTTTTCTAATGAAGATACTTTTGGAGTGCTAGACTGGGGTCGAGGCGTGTGGCCTTATAAAAATACTTGGTACTGGGGCAATGGCTCAACAAGAATTGACGGCAAGCTTTTTGGCTTTGAAATAACTTGGGGATTTGGCGACGACTCAAACGCAACAGCAACTGCCCTTTTTTATGACGGAGTTTGTCACAAGATAGGCGCTGTTAATGTTGAAGTATGTCCCGTTGGAAGATGGATGGAGTCTTGGGCGTTTAAGTCGGAAGATGGCAGGTTTAACCTTACGATGACACCCTTTTACGACAACGCCACAGGCATTAAGGTTTTGGGACTAATAGGCACTAATTGCCATCAAGTGCATGGGTATTGGAATGGCACAGTTGTGCTAGATGACGGCACCGTTCTTGAAATAAAAGATATGTACGCTTTTTGTGAAAGAATGGAAACTCTATGGTAAAGCAAAAGAAAGCTTAGCTTATAATATTTTTTGAAAGGCGCCTTTTTTGTTTGACTAGGCATTTTTAATAATGCTATAATGAAAAAAATCCATACAAGGTGGCGCTTTTAATGAACTTTGCTTTGAAAGATGTGCAAATATTTTTAGATAATGAATTTAAAAATTGTAATTTGCTCATTTCAAAAGGTGTCATAGATAAGGTTTTGGATTTTCCTAAAAAAAATGGTGGGCTTTGTTTTTTGCCCATCGGCAAAAATATAATAGTTATACCAGGTTTGGTAGATGTACATACGCATTTACGAGAACCTGGTTTTTTTTATAAAGAGAGTATTTTGACTGGCACTTTAGCGGCAGCGCGCGGTGGATTTACTTCTGTTTGCTCTATGCCCAACCTTAACCCTGTGCCAGACAGCATGGAAAACTTACAAAGACAGCTTGACATAATTGCTTCAAGCGCAAAAGTTAAGGTTTATCCCTATGCTTCCATTACAAAAAACCAAATGGGAAAGGCGTTATCGGATATGGAAAAGCTAAGCGAATTTGTAGTTGCTTTTTCTGACGATGGCAGGGGAGTGCAAGATAGTGAGATTATGAGAAAAGCTATGCTAAAAGCTAAAGAGCTTGGCAAAATAATTGTTGCGCACTGTGAAGACGATTCTCTTTTAAATGGCGGATATATACACGATGGTAATTATGCAAAAATTAATGGACATAAAGGCATTTCGTCAGAGAGCGAATACAGGCAAGTGGAGAGAGATTTGCGCCTTGTAAGAGAGACTTTATGCTCTTACCATGTTTGCCATGTTTCCACAAAAGAAAGTGTGGAGCTTATAAGACAGGCTAAAAATGATGGATTAGATGTCACTTGCGAAACAGCGCCTCATTACTTAGTCTTTACCGATATGGATATAGCAGATGACGGCAAGTACAAAATGAATCCGCCATTAAGAAGTAATAAAGACCGCGTGGCGCTTATTGACGGTATAAAAGATGGCACTATTGATATGATAGCTACCGACCACGCACCCCATTCTTTTGAAGAAAAGTCAAAAGGGCTAAAGGATAGTCTTATGGGAGTTGTTGGTCTAGAAACAGCATTTGCTGTTATGTATACAGAACTTGTAAAAAAAGGCATAATTGGCTTAAAGAAGCTAATTGAACTTATGCAGGTAAACCCCAGCAAAAGGTTTAAGATAGGTAAAGAAATACAGCTTGGTAAAAAAGCCGATATTGCTATTTTTGATTTGGATTCAAAGTATAAAATTGATACAAGCAATTTTTTATCAAAGGGGCGCAGCACGCCTTTTGCAGACAGGGAAGTTTTTGGTGAATGCATTTTGACAATGTCAGGAGGAAATATAGTTTGGGAAAAGAAATAAACAAAAAAATTGTGTTTGAGGACGGCACAGAGTTTTTAGGGACTGGGTTTGGCAGTGATGTAGAAAAGGTGATGGAAATTGTTTTTAACACCACAATGGTGGGATATCAAGAGATAATAAGCAATCCCGTCTATACCAGCAAAATGATGCTTATGACTTATCCGCTAATTGGAAATTGCGGTATAGTAGATGAGGACTTTGAAGCAAAAAATACTGCAATAGGCGGACTTATAGTGAGAGAATATAATGATAGTCCAAGCAACTTTAGATATAGTAAAACGCTATCTGAATTGCTGGAAGAAAATAATATTCCTGCAATAGAAGGAGTAGATACCCGTAAAATGTTCAAAAAGCTAAGAGATGAGGGCTTAGGCAAAGTTATAATAACTGACATTAATACGCCAACAAATGAAGCGATGGATAAGATTAAAAATACCATTATTGAAAGAAATTTGGCAAGCAAAATGGCTAGTAAAAGATGGTATGCAAGGACATCAAAACATACTTTTAGCGTGCTAGCTATTGATTGCGGACTTAAAAAAAGCGAAATAAAGGCACTTAATGATAGAAGCTGTAATGTAACTATAATGCCGTGGACTATTACTGATGAAGAGATAAGGTTTATAAACCCCGATGGTGTTTATATTACCAATGGTCCAGGGCGCGCGGAAGAAGCGCAAGTGGTAGTGGATAAAGTTAAGAACCTTATAGGAAAATATCCCATTGGAGGCACCGGGCTTGGGTGTCAAATAATTGCCCTTGCATACGGCGCAACTACTAGCTGTATGAAGCTTGGGCATCACGGTTTTAATCACCCGGTAAAAAACCTTATAAACGGAAAAATAGAAACAACGAACCAAAGCCATAGCTATACTATTGATAAAAACTCCATAAAAGGTACACCGCTTGAAATTACGCATATTAATTTATTGGACGATACCATTGAAGGAATAGCTTGCAAAGAAGATAGGGCCGTGGGAGTGGAGTTTCATCCAGCGCTTAAAGCGTCGGGAGAAAATATAAGCTTTTATGACCAATTTATAAGCCTTATGAAAGAGGTGAAAAATGCCTAAAAGAAAAGACCTTAAAAAAATACTTGTTATAGGCTCTGGGCCTATTGTAATAGGACAAGCGGCAGAATTTGATTATGCCGGAACGCAAGCTTGCCTTGCGCTAAAGGAAGAAGGGTATAGCGTAATACTAATTAACTCTAACCCAGCTACAATTATGACTGATACAACCATTGCTGACAAGGTGTATATGGAACCGCTTACTTTAGAGTATGTGGCAAAGATTATTCGCTATGAAAGGCCAGACGCTATAATAGCTGGCATGGGGGGACAAACAGGACTTAATATAGCAATGCAGCTTGATAAAAAAGGCGTGCTAAAAGAGTGCAATGTAGAGCTTTTGGGCACAAAGAGCGACTGTATACAAAGAGCGGAAGACAGAAAGCAATTTAAAGAGCTTTGCACAAAGCTCGGAGAGCCTACCGTTCCGTCAATTATTACATACTCAATTGATGACGCTATAAAAGCGGCAAATGCAATAAAATATCCTGTTGTATTGCGCCCTGCTTTTACTCTTGGCGGGACAGGCGGTGGCTTTGCTAATAATGAAAAAGAGCTTATTGAAATAATGGAAAATGCTCTTTCCCTTTCCCCTGTTGGACAAGTTTTGGTGGAAAAGAGCATTAAAGGGTATAAGGAAATAGAGTTTGAAGTAATAAGGGACGCCAACGATACAGCGATTATTATTTGCAGTATGGAAAATATCGACCCTGTGGGCGTTCATACTGGCGACTCACTTGTTGTTGCGCCTGCTCAAACGCTTACATCTAAAGAGTATAATATGCTTTGCGACTCGGCGCTAAGACTTATAAGAGAATTAAAGATAGAAGGCGGTTGCAATGTACAATTTGCGCTTGACCCACAATCTTTTGAGTATTTTATTATTGAAGTAAACCCAAGAGTGTCACGCTCATCGGCTTTGGCGTCTAAGGCGACAGGATACCCTATTGCAAGAGTGTCGGCAAAGATAGCGATAGGACTTAACCTTGACGAAATACACCTTGCAAGCTCTCTAGCTAGCACAGAGCCTAATCTAGACTATATTGTGGCAAAAATGCCCCGTTTTCCTTTTGATAAGTTTCCATCTTGCTCTAACAAGCTAGGAACGCAAATGAAAGCCACAGGGGAAATTATGAGCGTGGGCAGAACTTTGGAAGAGTGCTTGCTAAAAGCTGTACGCTCATTAGAAGAAGGGACAGAACATTATTATTTAAGCAAGTTTGACAATATGAGCAAGCAAGAACTTTTGTCTTACATAAAAGAATATCCCTCCGATATCTATTATGCAATAGCGCAACTTATAAGGTTAAAAACTGACCTTGGAGTCATCTATAACGCCACACATATAGATATGCTGTACTTAGAAAGATTTAGAAGAATTGTGGATATGGAGCTTAGGCTTGCTAGTAATGTAGGCGACATAAAGGTTTTATATCAAGCAAAGCGTATGGGCTTTAGCGATAAATACATAAGCAAGCTTTGGAATAAAGATGAAGATAGCATTTATTTGTTGCGTAAAGCAAACCACATAATGCCTGTTTATAAGATGATAGATACTGTGGCAGGGGAATTTGAAAGCAATGTGCCTTTATTTTATTCCACTTATGAAGAAGAAAATGAGTCTAAAGTGTCAGACAAGAAAAAAATAATAGTGCTTGGCGCAGGTCCTATAAGGATAGGGCAAGGAGTGGAGTTTGATTATTCTACTGTACACGCTGTAAACACTATAAGGAAAAATGGCTATGAAGCTATTATTATAAACAATAATCCTGAGACAGTATCGACTGACTATACAACCAGTGATAAACTTTATTTTGAACCGCTATGCATAGAAGATGTATGCAACATAATAGAGTGGGAAAAACCCCATGGCGTAATTGCTACACTAGGCGGACAGACAGCTATTAATCTAGCTTTGCCCCTTAAGAAAAGGGGGGTAAATATCATTGGTACTGATTGCGCTGCAATAGAAAGAGCGGAAAATCGTGATAGCTTTGAAAAGATAATGGAAAAATTGCAAATTCCACAGCCAAAGGGCAAGGGCGTTACTACTATTGAAGAGGGACTACAAGCAGCTAATGAGCAGGGTTATCCTGTAATGGTAAGACCAAGCTATGTATTAGGCGGCAGAGCAATGCAAATAGTTAATACGCCGTCAGCGCTTAAAAAATATCTAAAGACCGCTGTTGCTATCGACGAAGAGCACCCTGTTTTAGTAGACAAATATATCATAGGAAAAGAGCTAGAGGTTGATGCTATTTGCGACGGAAAAGATGTGTTTGTGCCAGGTATCATGGAGCTTATTGAAAAAACGGGCATACACTCTGGCGACAGCATAAGCGTTTATCCCACCTTTAGCGTTTCGCAAAAAGTAAAAGAAACCATAATAAATTATACAAAGCAATTAGGACTTGGCATTGGCATAATTGGTATTTATAACATTCAATTTATAGTAGATAAAGCAGACAGAGTGTATGTTATAGAAGTTAATCCAAGGTCATCAAGAACAGTGCCTTTTATCTCTAAGGCAACAGGATTTCCTTTAGCTGATATCGCAACTTCTGTGATACTAGGTAAGTCATTAAAAGAGCAAGGCTTATATGATGGTGTAGCGCCAGAAAAAGAAAAATGGTATGTAAAAACTCCTGTGTTTTCTTTCTCTAAGTTATATGGCATAGATGCCTACCTTTCGCCAGAGATGAAGTCTACAGGCGAAGCAATAGGTTATGATAAAAAGTTTACAAGGGCGCTGTACAAAGCCTTGCAAGCTGGTGGCACAAAAGTGCTTAATTATGGCACAGTGTTTATAACGGTTTGCGACCAAGACAAAGCTGAAGCTCTAGAGCTTGTGAGGAGATTTTACTCACTAGGATTTAACATAGAAGCAACTAAAGGCACTGCTAAATTTCTTATTGAAAATGGCATAAGAACAAGAGTGAGAAAAAAGCTTAGCCAAGGCAGTAATGAGATATTAGACACCATGCGTTTAGGCCATATTAGCTATGTTATAAACACAAGGGGATATGATGCAGATATGCAAGGGTACTCTGACGGCTTTGCCATAAGACAGTGCGCTGTTGAAAATGCTGTTACTATGTTTACCAGTCTTGATACAGTTAGGGCATTACTTGATGTTTTAGAAGAAATAACGCTAGTAGTTTCCACTATCGACTCATAAAGGAAAAAAGTATGGATATACAAAATTGTAAAATACTCTCAAATGAAAAAATTGCAAAAAACACTTATAAAATGGTGCTTGAATGCAATACAAAAAGCATTACAAAACCAGGGCAGTTTATAAATATTACTTTGCAAGACTTTTATTTAAGACGGCCTATCTCAGTATGTGACTATGACGCAAATAGCATTACGATTATATACAAAATATTAGGTCAAGGCACAAAGTCTATGGCAAGTTTGACGCCGGACATAATTCTTAATTGTATGATAGGGCTAGGCAACGGCTTTGATATAACCAAGAGCGATAAAAATCCTATCATTATTGGCGGCGGAGTGGGCGTTCCGCCACTTTACAGATTGGCTAAAGAGCTGGTAAAAATAGGCATTTCGCCCAAAGTTTTGCTTGGTTTTAATATTGGGGAAGAAGTGTTTTTGGCAAATGAGTTTAGCGCCCTTGGCTGTGAAGTTTTGGTAGCTACGGCAGATGGTAGTATAGGGCATAAAGGTTTTGTAACTGAACTTTTAGACGGTATAGAATACGACTACTTTTTTACTTGCGGTCCGCTTGCCATGTTAAAAGCTGTTTGTAATATGACGATCTCTGACGGACAAATTAGCTTGGAAGAGAGAATGGGCTGTGGCTTTGGCGCTTGCATGGGGTGCAGTATTATGACACATAGCGGCGCAAAGAGAATTTGTAAAGAAGGACCTGTTTTTGAAAAAAAGGAGCTTATATGGTAGATATTTCTGTTTCTTTAGGCAATATAAATTTACCAAATCCCATAATAGCTGCTAGCGGCACATTTGGATATGGATATGAGTTTAGTAAATATTTTAACTTAAATATACTTGGCGGAATCTCTATAAAAGGCACTACACTTGAGCCTAGGTTTGGCAATCCCACGCCAAGGATAGCAGAATGCTATAGCGGAATGATAAATTCAGTAGGTATGCAAAATCCAGGTATTAAAAATGTAATAGGTGAGCAAATACCTATGCTTAGAAAGTGCTTTAACAACCTTATCCTTGCCAATATTGGCGGGTTTTCCATTGGGGAGTTTGTAGCTTGCGCAAAATTAGTAAATGAGTGTGACGATATAGGTATGCTAGAATTAAATGTAAGCTGTCCAAATTTGCACGCTGATGGAGAAAATTTTGGCACAAGTCCAGAAGCTTTGAAAGAAGTTGTAAAAGAAGTTAGAAAGGTGCTTACTAAAAAACCGCTTTATGTAAAACTTACTCCCAATGTTACAGACATTGTCAAGATGGCAAAAATTTGTGAAGAGCAAGGGGCAGACGGACTTAGTTTAATTAATACCTTGTTAGGTATGCGCATAGACTTGGCGACTAAAAAACCAATCATTGCAAACAAAATGGGGGGATTTTCTGGAAAGGCAATATTCCCTGTTGCACTACGCGCTATATATCAAGTTTACCAACAAGTAAAAATACCTATTATCGGAATTGGCGGAGTTTCTAGCGCAAGAGATGTCATAGAGATGATGCTAGCTGGCGCAACCGCTGTGCAAGTTGGTTCTCAAACCTTAATTAATCCATTTGCAATGAAAGAAATTGTTGCTAACTTACCTAAAGTTATGGCAGAGTATAAAATAAATAAAATACAAGATATTATAGGGGGCGGACACTAATGAAAGATGTAATTATTGCGTGTGACTTTAACGGAGAAAAAGAGTTGTTTGACTTTTTAGAGCAATTTGGCTCATATAGACCATTTTTGAAAATTGGAATGGAGCTTTTTTACGCTACTGGCTCAGTTATGGTTAGAGAACTTAAAAAAAGGGGACATAAGATATTTTTAGACCTTAAACTTCATGACATTCCCAACACTGTTAAAAAAGCTATGAGCGTACTATCTAGTTTAGATGTAGATATTTGCAATTTGCACGCGGCAGGCGGTACAGAAATGATGAAATACGCGATAGAGGGACTTACAAGAAAAGACGGCACTAGGCCGCTGCTTATAGCGGTAACGCAGCTTACTTCTACCAGTCAAGAAACGCTAAATAATGAACTTCTTATAAATCATAGCATGGCAGATACTGTTATGCACTATGCTAAAAATGCCTTGTCGGCAGGCTTAGATGGAGTTGTTTGCTCACCGCTTGAAGCTGAAAAAGTAAAGAGCGTTTGCGGTAGAGATTTTGTTACGGTAACCCCTGGTATTCGCTTTGCAGACAGTGAAAAAGGCGACCAAGTGAGAATAGCTGACCCTGCATTTGCCAAGTCAAATTCAGACTTTATTGTGGTAGGGCGTCCGATAACTAAGGCAAAAGACCCACTTAATGCATACTTAAGATGCGTAAAAGAATTTATATAAGGCGGTGAGATAATGAAAAGAGAAACAGCAAAAGATTTGTTGAGTATTAAAGCGGTGTTTTTAAGCCCGTCAAAACCTTTTACTTGGGCTAGCGGCATACAAAGTCCAATATATTGCGACAATCGATTGACGCTTACAGCGCCCCAAGTTAGAAATAGAATAGAAAATAATTTGGCTAAGCTTATTAAAGAAAACTATCCAGAATGTGAAGTGCTTATGGGTACAAGCACAGCAGGCATAGCGCATGCGGCAATAGTTGGGCACATTCTACAGTTGCCTATGGGATATGTTCGTTCAGGCAGTAAAGACCACGGCAGGCAAAACCAAATTGAAGGAAAGTTGGAAAAAGGTCAAAAAGTGGTAGTTGTGGAAGATTTAATCTCCACAGCAGGCAGTGTTACAGAAGTAGTTAACGCGTTGCGTCAAGCGGGAGCAGAAGTGCTTGGAATAGTGAGCATATTTACTTATGGTATGCAAAAAGGGTTAGACAGGCTTAAGGAAAATAATGTAAAAAATATAAGTTTAACAGACTTTGACACCATAGTAGAAGTTGCGGCGCAAAGTGGGTATATTAAAGAACAAGAAATTATTAAGTTGGAAAAATTCAGAGATAATCCATCGGACAGCGGCTGGATGGGAGCATAGTATATGAAAAACCTTATTAGCATAACTGACTTAGATGTAAAAGAAATTGAAGAGCTTATTATCTTAGCTGATAAGATTATGAAAAATCCTGTAGCATACAGTCAAAAATGTCAAGGGAAAAAGCTTGCCACATTGTTTTTTGAGCCATCTACTAGGACAAGGCTTAGCTTTGAAGCGGCTATGTATGAACTTGGCGGTAATGTTATAGGTTTTTCTGAAAGTAATTCAAGCTCTGCCGCTAAAGGAGAGAGTGTAGCAGACACTGTAAAGGTAATAAGCTATTATGCCGACATTATCGCAATGCGACACCCTAAAGAAGGCGCGCCGCTAGTTGGAGCAATGAGCGCAAGCGTACCAATTATTAACGCAGGCGATGGCGGACATAACCACCCTACACAAACGCTGACCGACCTATTTACCATTTATAGAGAAAAAGGCGGTTTTGACAACCTGACAATAGGGCTTTGCGGCGACTTAAAGTTTGGAAGAACGGTGCATTCGCTTATCCTTGCGTTAGCTAGATATAAAAATGTTAAATTTATACTTATTTCACCATGGGAACTTACTATTCCAGACTATATCAAGCATGAAGTGCTGAAAAAATACAATATTGAGTATGTGGAAACTTCTGATTTAGTTTCTGTTATGAATGCGCTTGATATTTTATATATGACACGTGTGCAAAGGGAAAGGTTTTTTAATGAAGCTGACTATATACGCTTGAAAGATAGCTATGTGCTTACGCCAAATAAGTTAGAAAATGCAAAAAAAGACTTGAGTATCTTGCACCCATTGCCTAGAGTAAATGAAATTTCGGTAGAGATAGACAGAGATTCTAGAGCTTGCTACTTTAAGCAGGCGCAAAACGGCAAATATATAAGAATGGCGCTTATATTAAAGCTTTTGGAGGTGGAATAATGATAATTACCCCTATTAAAGACGGCATTGTGCTAGACCACATAAAGGCAGGCAATGCAATGGAGATTTATAATATTCTAAACCTTGGGGAGCTAGAATGCTCTGTTGCAATAATTAAAAACGCAGACAGCGTTAAGATGGGCAAAAAAGATGTGCTTAAAATTGATAAAATGATAGATATAGACCTAAATATCTTGGCCTTTATTGACGCAGGCATTACGGTAAACATAATAAAGGACGGCAAACTACTAAAGCGCAGGCATTTAGAACTGCCTGAGATAGTGAAAAATGTACTAAAGTGCAAAAACCCAAGGTGTATAACTTCAACTGAGCAAGAACTGCAGCATATATTTAAGCTTACCGATAAAGAAAACAGAATTTACCGCTGTATATATTGCGAAACCAAAGCAAAAATTAATAAAAAAAGATAACTTGTTGCAACTAAAAATTTTGCAAAATTTTCTGTTATACTAGCAGTATTCTAGTTGACGGCTAAGTGATGATTATTGTAAAATATAAGTATGTTAAGGAGTTTTTTGTAACTGACGGAAAAGTGGAGCACCACATGGGAGCAAAAAGCTTGAACGATGTCGACCGTCTGGGCAGTGTTAATCAAATAACTGATTAATACTGCCCTTTTGAATTTTCTAATACAAGGAGTGTAAAGTAAATGAAAAAAGTTGCTGTAATAATGGGTAGCGATAGCGATTTGCCTATAGTGGAAAAAACAATTTTGACGCTAAAGGATTTTGATGTGCCTTATGTAGTTAAGGTGCTTTCTGCTCACAGAACGCCAGAGCAAGCCAGAGATTTTGCGCAAAACGCAAAAGAAAATGGCATTGGCGTAATTATTGCGGCAGCTGGCAAAGCAGCGCATTTAGCTGGCGCTATTGCTGCGAATTGTGAAATGCCCGTTATAGGTATTCCTATAAAGTCTACTGCTTTAGACGGACTTGACGCTCTTTTATCCACTGTTCAAATGCCGTCAGGCATTCCGGTAGCTACGGTAGCTATTGACGGCGCGGTAAACGCTGCGCTATTAGCTGTGCAAATACTTGCCGTAAGCGATGAAACGCTAGCTAAAAAACTTGTTGATTTCCGTAAAGAAGCTACTAAAAAAGTGCTGCAAAAGGATAAAGCAATTTCTGAAAAGTATAACTAGGAGAAAAATATGAAGTTGGTATATAAAGGAAAAACCAAAGATGTTTACGCTTTGGAAAACGGCAATTATTTGCTAAAGTTTAAAGACGATGTAACAGGAACGGGTGGAGTTTTTGACCCAGGCGCAAATGAAGTTGGATTAAGTATAGCTGGCGTTGGCAACATAAACTTAAAAATGTCAGTTTTTTTCTTTGAAAAACTTAAAAAAGCTAATATAAAAACCCATTATGTAAAAGCTGACCTTAATAATAACACTATGGAGGTTTTGCCAACAAAACCTTTTGGCAAGGGCTTGGAGGTCATTTGTAGAGATAGGGCGGTAGGCAGTTTTTATCGTCGCTATGGCGCTTATGTGGGAAATGGCGCAAAATTGCCATCTTATGTGGAGATGACAATAAAAGACGACGCTAAAGGCGACCCGCTTATAACTAAGGACGCTCTAATAGCTCTAGATATTATGATGGCGTCAGAGTATGATTTAGTCGAGAAAATGACGCAAGAAATCACCAGTATTGTGTCTAGTTGTCTTAAAGAAAAATCTATGGAACTATATGATATAAAGTATGAATTTGGTTTTTATAATGACGAAATTATTTTGATGGACGAACTATCTTCTGGCAATATGCGTGTTTATAAAGATGGCAAGTACATAGAACCAATTGAACTAGCTAAGCTGTTTTTTGAAGAGTAATTCTACTTGCTTTTTTAAAGGGAGGAATATTTAATTTGCAAAAGTTAAGAGAAGAATGCGGCGTTTTTGGTGTATTTTCAAAAAACACCTATGAAATTGCGCGGTCAGTTTATTATGGACTTTTTGCCTTGCAGCATAGGGGGCAAGAAAGTTGTGGCATTGTGGTAAACGATAGGGGAGTTTATTCCTATTATAGAGATGCGGGCGTTGTCAATGATGTATTTTCCGCTGAAGTATTAAATAATCTTGGCGTCGGCAACATAGCAATAGGGCATGTGCGCTACGGCAAGCAAGGCGAAAAGGGCAGAATCAATGCTCAGCCTATTGTAGTAAACCATATTAAAGGCAATTTGGCTCTTGCAAATAATGGCAGTTTAACCAATTATTTAGAGCTTCGCGAAAAACTGGAAATGCAAGGTTTGGTCTTTCATTCTAGCGGTGATGCAGAGATTATTGCAAACATAATAACAAGAGAAAGAATTCATACAAAATCCATAGAAGAAGCTATAAATTGCGCAATGAATATAATAAAGGGCGCATATTCACTTGTGGTAATGAGCGCAACAAAACTAGTTGCTGCAAGAGATGCAAACGGCATAAGACCGCTTTGCTATGGCAAAACAGAGGACGGCGACTATGTTGTAGCGTCAGAAAGCTGTGCTTTAGACAGCGTAGGAGCAAGATATATAAGAGATATAGCACCTGGCGAAATTATTATTTTTGATGTTAACGGTGTACGCAGCATACTAGACCATTGCAATAATTGCTCTTCCTCTCTTTGCTTGTTTGAGTATATTTATTTTGCCCGTCCTGACTCTGTTATGGACGGTGTTTCTGTACACGAAGCAAGAATTAGAGCAGGAGAATTTTTGTCTACGGAATTGCCTGTGGACGCAGATATCATTGTGGGAGTGCCAGATTCTGGTATAGATGCGGCGATAGGGTATTCTAGATCGTCAAAAATACCTTATGGAGTAGGGCTTATCAAAAATAAATACATAGGCAGAGCATTTTTAGCGCCCAAACAGTCCATGAGAGAAACACAGGTTAAGATAAAGCTAAATCCCGTTTCTAGCACAGTAAAGGACAAAAAAATAATACTTATAGATGATTCTATTGTTAGGGGCACAACTAGCAAAAAAATAGTTAAGCTGCTTAGAGAAGCTGGCGCAAAAGAAATCCATATGCGCCTTGCGTCGCCGCCTTTTTTACACCCATGTTATTATGGCACTGATATTGCGTCTAGAGATTGTCTTATTGCCTGCAAGTATAGCATAGATGAAATAGCCAAGATAATAGGAGTGGATACTTTGGCGTATTTGAGCGTGGAAAACGCAATACGCATTACAGGTAACGGAAATAATTTTTGCTCAGCGTGTTTTACCGGGCAGTATCCAACTGCTATTTGTGAGCAAAATCGTAAGAAAAAATATGACTATAAGATAGGAGAAAAATAAAAAATGAAATCACTTAGCAACAGCTATAAAGAAGCAGGGGTGGACATTACGGCAGGATATGAAGCAGTGCGCCTTATGAAAAAACATATCTCTAAAACGCTGAACAAAAATGTTATATCTGACATAGGCGGTTTTGGCGGCCTGTTTAATTTGAACCTTGATGGCATAAACAAGCCAGTACTTGTAAGCGGCACAGACGGAGTAGGAACTAAGCTAAAACTTGCTTTTTTGTTAGATATTCATGACACAATAGGAATTGACTGTGTGGCAATGTGCGTTAATGATGTGATATGCTCTGGCGCAAAACCGCTTTTTTTCCTTGATTATATAGCAACAGGTAAAAACTACCCCCAAAAAATAGCCAAGATAGTGGAAGGCATAAGTCAAGGTTGTTTAATGGCAAATTGCGCTCTTATTGGTGGAGAAACAGCAGAAATGCCTGGTTTTTATCCAGTAGATGAATATGACCTTGCAGGCTTTGCCGTAGGTATTGTGGACAGAGATAAAATACTAGACAGCAGTAAAATAACTGATGGCGATATCATAGTAGCATTGCCATCTAGCGGAGTGCATTCTAACGGTTTTTCATTAGTTAGAAAGGTTTTTGATATAGAAAATACGGATTTATTAAGTCCAGTTGCTGAACTTGGCGGCAAGTCGCTTGGCAAAACGCTATTAACGCCCACTAAAATTTATGTAAAACCAATATTAAAGCTTATTGAAAAGATGCAAGTAAAAGGTATCACCCACATAACAGGCGGTGGTTTTTATGAGAATATTCCTAGAACATTGCCAGATGGGCTTTGCGCTATGATATCAAAAAAAGATATAAGAACGCTAGATATATTTGACTACATAAAAAAGATTGGAAAAATATCAGAAAGGGATATGTTAAATACTTTTAATATGGGAGTTGGTATGACTGTTATAGTTTCAAAAGATGATGCTAATAAAGCATTAGACATACTTAAAGAAAATGGTGAAGACGCCTATATAATTGGAAAAGTGGTAAGTGGCAGCGAAAAGATAGTTATCTTATAGGAGATTCAAATGAATACTAATAAAAAGATAAATGTAGCTGTGTTTGTGTCAGGTGGCGGGACTAATTTGCAAGCGCTAATTGACGCTGTTGACGCTAATATAATAACACGGGCTAAGCTGTCTTTAGTAGTTTCTAACAATGCAAACGCCTATGCTATAAAAAGAGCGCAAAGCAATAATATTCCTGTTCTGGTTATCCAAAAAGATGATAACGGATACCTAAAATTTGAGAATAAGGTAATTAAAGCTTTAGAAATGTATGATATTGACATAATTGTGCTGGCTGGCTTTATGCAAATTTTGTCTAAAGATTTTACTAAGAAATATGAAAACAGAATTATAAATATACACCCATCGCTTATACCGTCTTTTTGCGGCAAGGGGTATTATGGACTTAGAGTGCATAAAGCAACTTTAGAGTATGGAGTTAAGCTGACAGGGGCTACTGTGCATTATGTCAATGAAGTTCCTGACGGCGGTAAAATCATTATGCAAAAAGCAGTTAGGGTATTAAAAAACGATACGCCAGAAACCTTGCAAAAGCGAGTTATGGAAAAAGCTGAACAGATTATTTTGCCAAGAGCGGTGGAGCTTGTGGCAAGAAAAATGCTAAAGGAGAAAAAATAACATGAATAGTATAGTAAAACTACTTAAACAAAACAGCTATCCCGGTAGGGGTATTGTTATTGGTAAGAGCAAAGACGAAAGTAAGGCGATTTTTGCTTATTTTATTATGGGCAGAAGTCCAAACAGCAGAAACCGTATTTTTGTGGAAAAGGATAATGAAGTAATTATTTTGCCTTTTGACAGCAAAAAAGTGTCTGATCCAAGCCTTATTATTTATTCTCCTATAAAACAGCTAGGCAATTTTGTTATCGTGACAAATGGTGACCAAACAGATACTGTGCAAGAATATTTACAGCAAGGTAAAACTATGGAAGATGCATTATCCACTCGCTTATATGAGCCAGATTGCCCTAATTTCACGCCACGGATTAGCGGACTTATACATTTTGACAATAATAATTTTAATTACAAGCTAAGCATATTAAAGTGCGCAAATAATGATGGCAAGGAGTGCCAGCGTCACTTTTACAACTATCAGTCAAAAAAGGGCGCAGGGCATTTTATACATACCTATAAAAATGATGGCAATCCTTTGCCGTCTTTTAGCGGAGAGCCCGTTATGGTTGAAATTTTAGATGATATAGATTTGTTTGCAAATAATATTTGGAATGCGTTAAATGATGAAAATAAAATTTCTTTGTATGTAAAGTATATAGATATTGCAACAAAAACTAGTCAAGCTAGGCTATTTAATAAAAACAACTAAGGAGAGAGAATGAAAGAGTTTGAGCTTAAATATGGATGTAACCCCAATCAAAAACCTGCAAGAATTTTTATGAGCGGCGGGCAAGATTTGCCCATTGAAATACTTAACGGCAGACCAGGCTACATAAATTTTTTAGACGCTTTTAATAGCTGGCAGCTTGTTAAAGAGTTATGTAAAGCTGTTAATTTGCCTTGCGCAACTAGCTTTAAACATGTCAGTCCCACATCGGCAGCGGTGGGTAAAAAATTAGACCAAAGGCTAAAAAAAGCGTGTTTTGTAGATGATATAGAGGGACTAGACGATTCCCTGCTTGCTTCTGCTTATGCAAGAGCAAGAGGCACTGATAGAATGAGCTCTTTTGGCGACTTTGTTGCCCTTAGCCATACTTGTGATGAAATTACTGCAAAGGTTATTGCAAGAGAAGTTTGCGACGGTGTCATTGCGCCAAATTATTCTCAAAGCGCGTTAAAGATACTAAAGCAAAAAAGAAAAGGCACATTTAACATTATAAAGATTGATAAAGACTATGAACCGCAAGTTTTGGAGCAGAAACAAGTCTTTGGCATCACTTTTGAACAAAACCGCAATAATGCTGTCATTGATGAAACGCTTTTTTCTAATATTGTAACTAAAAATAAAAATTTGCCAAGCAGCGCGCTTGAGGACCTTATTGTTGCTATGATTACATTAAAATATACGCAGTCTAACTCTGTATGCTTTAGCTATGATGGACAAGCCATAGGAGTAGGGGCTGGGCAACAGTCTAGAATACATTGTGTAAGACTTGCTGCGCAAAAAGCTGACCTTTGGCACTTACGCCAATTGGAAAAAACTCTTTCCTTACAGTTTGCGCCAAATGTGGGCAGGCCAGAAAAAAACAATATTATTGATATTTATCTTTCCGATGATTATGCAATGGTGGCAGGCGATGGCGTTTGGCATAAGTATTTTGCTAAAAAGCCTGAGCCATTTACAAAAGAAGAAAAGCAAGAGTATTTGAAAAAAATAAGTGGGGTGGCTTTGGCAAGCGATGCCTTTTTCCCTTTTAGCGACAATATTGAGCGGGCTAAAAAGAGCGGGGTAAGTTATGTAGCTGAGCCTGGCGGCTCTATAAGAGATGACGAAGTAATTAAGTGCTGTGACAAATATGATATGGTTATGGCCTTTACTGGTTTGAGATTATTCCATCATTAAGGAGTTTTTATGAAAATAATGGTGATAGGCAGCGGCGGCAGAGAACACGCAATAATTAAAAAGCTTTGGGAAAATAAAAAAGTTAAGCAAATTTTTGCTCTTCCAGGCAATGGCGGAATAGCAAAAGACGCAATTTGCGTACCAATTGGTGCTCAAGATATGGAAAAAATAGTGGAGTTTGCTATGCAAAACAAAATTGACTATGCCGTAGTCACTCCCGATAATCCTTTAGTGCTTGGAGTGGTGGATGCCTTAGAAGAAAATGGCATACCTTGCTTTGGCCCAAACAAAAAAGCGGCTATGCTTGAAGGAAGTAAAGTTTTTTCTAAAAACCTAATGAAAAAGTATGGCATACCTACTGCAAATTACGAAACTTTTACCGATATGAAAAGTGCGCTTTTATATGTAGATAAAGTTAAGCTTCCTGTTGTCATTAAGGCAGATGGACTTGCGCTAGGCAAAGGCGTTATTATAGCAAATACAAGAGATGAAGCTAAGGACGCTATTGTATCTATTATGCAAGATAAGGTATTTGGGGAAAGCGGAAATAGTGTTGTGATAGAAGAGTTTTTACAAGGGCCTGAAGTTTCTGTCCTTGCTTTTACCGATGGAAAAACTATTAAACCTATGATTTCTGTTATGGACCATAAAAGAGCATTAGATGGTGATAAAGGTTTAAACACAGGCGGTATGGGCACAGTTGCGCCCAATCCTTATTACACTAGTGAGATTGCTAAAAAATGTACAGATGAGATATTTGTTCCTACTATTAAAGCTATGCAGCAAGAGGGCAGACCTTTTAAAGGCTGTCTGTTTTTTGGGCTTATGATAACAAAGAGTGGAGTTAAGGTAATCGAGTACAATTGTAGATTTGGTGATCCCGAAACGCAAGTTGTGCTGCCTTTGCTTGAAAGCGACTTATTAGAGGTTATGTTAGCTACCACAAAGGGCACGCTTGATAAGGTGGATGTAAAGTTTTCAGATAAGAGCGCCTGTTGTGTAGTTATGGCGTCAAAAGGTTATCCGCAAAATTATGACACAGGCTATGAGATAATCATTCCTGCTTACTTAGACGCCACAGTTTATGTAGCTGGCGCAAAACAAGATAATGACAAGCTTGTAACTTCGGGCGGGCGCGTGCTAGGCGTTACGGCAGTTAGCGATACGCTGGAAAAGGCAATAGAAAAGGCGTATAGGGAAGTTGGAAAAATAAATTTTGAAAACGCTTTTTATCGTAATGATATAGGCAATACAGCAAAAAAAAGCATTGGTGAGGTAATAAAATGGTGTACAGAGTATTTGTAGAAAAAAAGTTGGGTCTAGACAATGAAAGCCAACTTCTAAAAAATGAAATAAGAGATTTTTTACACATTAAGGCGCTTGATGATTTGCGCATAATAAAAAGGTATGATGTAGAAAACATAGACAGCAAAACTTTTGAAGCTTGTAAAAAACTAGTTTTTTCTCAGCCTCAACTAGATAATGTGTATGACAAGTTGGATTTAGGCGAATGTCAAATTTTTGCGGTAGAATTTCAACCTGGGCAGTTTGACCAAAGAGCGCATTCTTGCGCGCAATGCATTCAAGTAATATCTAAAAAAGAAGCTCCCCTTGTGCGTACAGCTGATGTCTATGCCTTATATGGCAACCTTACAGCTAGCGATGTAGCTACTATAAAAAAATACCTAATTAATCCTGTTGAGTGCAGGGAAGCTACAATGTCTGAATATAGCACACTGCAGTCTAGCTATGACAATCCACAAGCGGTAATGACCTTGACGGGGTTTAATAAGCTAGATAAAGACGGACTGCAAAACTTTGTGGCAGAATACGGGCTTGCTATGGACATAGACGACATAAAGCTTTGTCAAGATTATTTTAGAAAAGAAGACCGCGACCCTACCATTACTGAAATTAGAATGATAGACACCTATTGGTCTGACCATTGCAGGCATACCACATTTTTGACGACAATAGACAGTGTTAAATTTGAAAATGAGCTAATGGAAAAAACATATCAAGATTATTTAGCTACAAGAGAGTTTTTGCAAAGAAATAAGGCAATAAATCTTATGGACTTAGCTACCATAGTTGCTAAAGCATTAAAAAAACAAGGCAAGCTAGATAAACTTGACGAATCGGCTGAAATAAACGCTTGCACTGTAAATATAAAGGTAAATGTTGATGGAAATGATGAAGATTGGCTGCTTCTTTTCAAAAATGAAACACATAACCACCCTACTGAGATAGAACCTTTTGGCGGAGCGGCAACTTGCGTAGGTGGCGCAATTAGAGACCCGCTTAGCGGCAGAGCATATGTATATGCGGCTATGAGAATATCGGGCGCAGGCAATCCTTTAGTAGATTTTGATAAAACACTAGAGGGAAAACTGCCCCAAAGAAAGTTAGTTACCACGGCTGCAGACGGCTATAGCTCTTATGGCAATCAAATTGGAGTAGCGGCAGGACTGGTTAATGAAATCTATCATGACGGGTATGTAGCAAAGCGTATGGAGCTTGGCGCTGTTGTGGGCGCTGTCCCTAAAGAAAATGTTGTAAGAGAGTGCCCAGCTGAAGGCGATGTAATTATACTTATTGGCGGTAGAACGGGTAGAGATGGCTGTGGCGGCGCTACTGGCTCATCAAAATCGCACACTTTAGATTCATTAGAAACTTGCGGCGCAGAAGTGCAAAAAGGCAACGCCCCCGAAGAGCGTAAACTGCAAAGGCTGTTTAGAAACAAAAATGTATCTAGGCTAATAAAACGCTGTAATGACTTTGGCGCAGGCGGAGTATCAGTTGCCATTGGCGAACTTGCCGACGGTATAGAAGGGGACCTTGATAAAGTGCCTGTAAAGTACCCAGGTCTTGATGGTACAGAGCTTGCCATAAGCGAATCGCAAGAGCGAATGGCAGTAGTTGTAGATGCAAAGCAAGCTAAAAAGTTTGTTGAGTATGCGCAAGAAGAAAATTTGGAAGCTACCATAGTTGCCAAAGTTACGAAAAAAAAGCGCCTTGTAATGAAATGGAAAGGCAATAATATTGTAGATATAGACAGAGAATTTTTAAACTCTAACGGGGCAGAAAAGCATATTGATATCGTGGTGCAAGATTATAAAGATTATGTAAAAGAACCTGTTGTTAGCTTTACTGACGGGTATAAATCTTTGGTAGATAATCTAAATGTATGCTCACAGCAAGGTTTGGCAGAGCGTTTTGACTCTACCGCAGGCGCGGGCGCTGTGCTTATGCCCTTTGGCGGAAAGTATCAGCTTACGCCTGTACAAGCTATGGTAAACAAAATTGCCGTAGAAAACAAGTTTACTGATACTTGTTCTGTTTTGGCATATGGCTATAATCCTTTTATTAGTGAAAAAAGTCCCTACCATGGAGCGTATTTAGCTGTGATAGAATCGGTGTCAAAATTAATAGCTTGCGGAGCAAGTTTTGATGAAGTGTATCTTACTTTTCAAGAGTATTTTGAAAGGTTGGAAAAAGATGCTAAAAAGTGGGGTAAGCCTCTTGCAGCGCTGCTTGGTGCGTATAAAGCGCAAAAAGAGCTTGGCATTGCTGCTGTGGGCGGCAAAGATTCAATGAGCGGCAGCTTTGAAAACTTAAATGTGCCGCCTACACTAGTGTCATTTGCGATAACAACGGCAAGCAGTAAAGATATTATTTCCAATGAATTTAAAAAATCAGGCAATAAAGTTGTGCTAATTAAGCCTGAATATGATAAAAATCACTTGCCAAAAGCACAATCTTTAATTACAATATACCATAAGATTAATAAGCTTATAAAAGAGGGCAAGGTTTTATCTTGCTATACGCCAGCCTTTGGAGGAATAGCCGAAGCAATTTTTAAAATGAGCTCAGGCAATAAAATAGGCTTTAGATATAACGACAATATTGCGCTTGGAGAAATTTTTGATTATAACTATGGCGCTTTTATCTTAGAACTAGCCCAAGATTTAGATATAGGCATTGAGCTTGGCGTAACCACAAAAGAACAAACGATTACATATAAATCATCTTGTTTGGAACTTAATAGCCTTATTAAGATATATCAAGATAAGCTAGAAAAAGTATTTCCTTGCAATATACCTTATTCTAAAGAGAAAATAGAAATTGCGCCATATAGCGCAGTAGACAGGGTAAAACCAAAGTTTGCCATAGCTAAGCCAAAGGTGCTAATACCTATTTTCCCAGGTACAACGGGCGAATATGAAGCTATAAAGGCTTGGCAAAAAGCGGGCGCAAAGACAGATGTAGTTATTGTAAACAACTTAAATGCCGCAAGATTGACAGAGTCTATAAAGAATTTTGCAAAAAAACTACAAGATTGCCAAATAGTGTTTTTGCCTAGCGGGCTTTCGGCAGGCGCTCAGCCCGACGGCGCAGCAAAGTTTATAACGGCATTTTTCAGAGATAGTGAGATTGCCTACCAAACAAATGAGCTACTAAAGCAAAGAGATGGACTGATGGGCGGAATAGGCGACGGTTTTCATGCGCTTATTAAGCTAGGTCTTGTACCGTATGGAGAAATAGAAGATATTGATGAAAATAGTCCAATGCTAACCTTTAACGCAATAGGCAGACATCAATCTAAGATTGTAAGAACAAAAGTAGTTTCCAATAAGTCGCCATGGCTGTCTAAGGCAAAGACAGGAGAAGTATACAATATGGCAATATCCACTAGTGAAGGCAGATTTTTGGCAAATGACGCGTGGCTTAAAAAATTAGAGAAAAATGGACAGATTGCTACAACTTATGTGGATTTAGATGGGAATGAAAGCTATGATATAAGGCATAATCCAACTAGCTCTGATTGGGCAATTGAAGGAATTACTTCTCCAGATGGAAAAGTTCTAGGTAAAATGGGACATTGTGAAAGAATTGATATAGATTTATATAAAAATGTCACAGGCAACTATGACATGAAGCTGTTTGAATCAGCAACTGAATATTTTAAGTAAAGGAGATAAAATGGCAACATATTTTAACGAACCGTCAAGAACATTTAGTGAATATTTACTAATTCCTGGCTACACATCTGAAGAGTGCGTACCTGCAAATGTTAGCTTAAAGACACCGCTTGTAAAGTATAAAAAAGGCGAAGAGCCAAGCATTAGCTTAAATATACCACTTGTTTCAGCTGTTATGCAATCGGTAAGTAATGACACCTTGGCGATAGCTTTGGCAAAAGAGGGCGGACTATCTTTTATTTATGGCTCACAGTCTATTGAAAACGAAGTAAAAATGGTAAAAAAAGTAAAAAGCCATAAAGCAGGATTTGTAGTGAGTGACTCTAACCTTACTCCTGAAAATATTTTAGCCGATGTTTTTGCGCTAGTTAAAAAGACAGGCCATAATACCATAGCAGTAACGGACAATGGTAAAAATAACGGCAAACTTTTAGGCATAGTAACAAGTAGAGATTATCGCCCTAGCAGAATGAGTCCTGACTTAAAAGTTAAGGAATTTATGACACCGCTTGACAAGCTGATTACTGCAAAGGAAGGTATTCTTCTTAGTGAGGCCAATGACATAATTTGGGAGCATAAGCTAAATTCCTTGCCAATTGTAAATAAAAAAGGTGAGCTTTGCTATTTGGTGTTTAGAAAAGACTATGCTGCCCATAAAGAAAATCCCCTAGAACTTAGCGACGATAAGAAAAGGTATCTTGTAGGCGCAGGCATAAATACGCTGGACTATCAAGAAAGAGTGCCCGCCCTTGTGGAAGGTGGAGCTGATGTGCTTTGTATAGACAGTTCAGACGGGTATTCTGTTTGGCAAAAGAAAACTATTGATTTTATAAGAGAAAAATATGGCGACAATGTAAAGGTGGGCGCTGGCAATGTGGTAGATAAAGATGGATTTTTATTCTTAGCTGAAGCAGGCGCTGACTTTATTAAGGTGGGAGTTGGCGGCGGCTCAATATGCATTACTAGAGAACAAAAGGGCATAGGCCGTGGACAAGCGACAGCGCTTATTGAAGTAGCTAAGGCAAGAAATGAGTATTATAAAAATACAGGCATTTATATTCCAATTTGTTCCGATGGCGGAATTGTGCATGACTATCATATGACGCTGGCTCTTGCTATGGGCGCTGACTTTGTTATGCTAGGCAGGTATTTTGCCCGCTTTGACGAAAGTCCCACAAACAAGATTTTAATAAATGGCTCTTACTATAAAGAGTACTGGGGAGAAGGCTCTAGCCGCGCAAGAAATTGGCAAAGGTATGACCTTGGAGGCTCCTCAAAACTTTCATTTGAAGAGGGCGTGGATTCTTATGTTCCCTATGCAGGAAACTTGAGAGATAATGTTGCCAAAACTCTATATAAAATAAAATCAACAATGTGCAATCTAGGTGTAATAAATATTCCTGATATGCATAAAAACAGCAAACTTACTTTGGTGTCTGCTGCAAGCATTGTAGAAGGCGGCGCACACGATGTCATAACAAAGCAAGGTAACCCCCAAGAATATGGTAGATAATAATGATATTAGACGGTAAACTGGTAGCAAAAGGCACAAGAGAAGAGATTAAAAAAGAAGTTCAAGCCATTAACAAAGACGGTAAAGAAGTTGGACTTTGCGTGGTGCTGGTAGGCAATGACCCAGCAAGCTTAGTTTATGTCAATAACAAGATAAAAGCATCAAATGAAGTTGGAATAAAGTCTTATCTTTATAAGCTAGAAGCCGATGTTAGTCAAGATGAAGTTTTAGCTTTATTAGACAAGTTAAATAAAGATGATAAAATTAATGGCATAATTGTACAACTGCCTTTGCCAAAAACACTTGATGAAACTACTATTCTAAACGCCATTGACCCTAAAAAAGATGTAGATGGTTGTCATTATGTGCAAAAGGGCAAGCTGTGGACAGGCAATCCAGAACTAATAGCGTGTACACCCTTTGGCGTAATGAAAATTTTAGAGTATTATAACATTGATGTAAAAGGCAAGCATGCAGTAATAGTTGGCAGGTCAAACCTAGTTGGCAAGCCTTTAGCGCAGCTTTTACTTGCTAAAGACGCCACAGTTACTATATGCCACAGCAAGACAAAAGACATAAAAGAGATTGCTTCTAAGGCTGATATTTTATGCGCAGCAGTAGGCAAGGCTAATTTTATAACTGTTGATATGGTAAAGCAAGGCGCAATTGTAATAGATATTGGCATAAATAGAGTAGAAGGCAAACTTTATGGCGATGTGGATTATGACAGCGTTAAGGAAATTTGTTCTTATATTACGCCTGTTCCTGGCGGCGTAGGGCCTATGACTGTTACTATGCTCTTGTATAATACGCTAAAAGCGTATAAACTTTATAAATAAATTTATTTTTTTATTGATTTTTTCTAGACAGCGAAAATTACTTTCGCTGTTTTTTAATTAGTATCTTTTGCATAATATTCCGCATAAATGTATAAAAATTGCATAAAGCACATAAATATAAATAAAATATGTATAAAATAGTTGACTTATAAATGCATTTGGCGTATATTTATTCTAAAGATATTTGAATTTTGGAGGCATTTTATGGAAAGCATTAAAAAAATAGTACTTGCGTATTCTGGCGGACTTGATACATCGATAATAATTCCTTGGCTTAAGGAAAACTATAACAACCCCGAAATCATTGCAGTTAGCGGTGATGTGGGACAGGGTACAGAATTAGATGGGCTGGAGGAAAAGGCCATAAAAAGCGGAGCTAGTAAACTCTATGTTGCTGATTTGAAAGAAGAATTTATTCACGATTATGTATTCCCAACATTAAAGGCTGGAGCAAAGTATGAAGATGATTATTTGCTAGGCACGGCTTTTGCTCGTCCTGTTATTGCCAAAAGGATTGCAGAAATAGCGATTAGTGAAGGCGCTGATGCTATCTGTCATGGTTGCACTGGAAAAGGCAATGACCAAGTGCGTTTTGAGCTTACCATAAAGGCATTTGCGCCCCATATGAAAATAATTGCGCCATGGCGCATTTGGAATATCAAGTCAAGAGATGAAGCAATTGATTATGCAATAGCGCACAATGTTCCTCTTAAAATAAACAGAGAAACAAATTATTCCAAAGACAAAAATTTGTGGCATCTATCTCATGAGGGTCTAGACTTAGAAGACCCAAAAAATGAGCCGCAATATGATAAAAAAGGCTTTTTGGAAATGGGAGTTTCGCCCTTTACTGCGCCTGATAAAGCTACCTATGTAACCATTAGCTTTGAAAAAGGCATTCCCGTTGCGCTTGACGGTAAAAAAATGACAGGAGTAGAGCTAGTGAGCGCATTAAATAAATTAGGCGGAGAAAATGGCATAGGGCTTGTTGATATAGTGGAAAACCGCCTTGTTGGAATGAAATCACGCGGTGTATATGAAACACCTGGCGGCACAATATTATATCATGCCCATAAGGTGCTTGAAACAATTTGCTTAGACCGTGACACCATGCATTATAAAAACTTGGTGGCTCAGCAATTTGCTCAGCTTGTTTATTATGGCAAGTGGTTTACGCCGTTAAGAGAAGCCTTATCTTGCTTTGTGGATAAAACGCAAGAAACAGTTAGCGGAGAAGTTAAGCTAAAGCTATATAAAGGCAACATTATAAACGCAGGTGTTAGCTCAAAGTATTCACTTTATAATGAAGAGTTCGCCACATTTGACGCTGATGAGGTTTATAACCAAAAAGACAGCCAAGGCTTTATTAATTTGTTTGGACTTCCCATAACAGTAAAGGCGCTTATGGAAAAAGCTATTCAAGAAAAGGAGTAAAATCATGACAATGTTATGGGCAGGGCGATTTGCAAAAGAGCTAGATAGCATAGTTGCCGACCTTAATTCTTCCATTAAATTTGACAGCCGTATGATAGAGCAAGACATAATAGGAAGTTTGGCTCACGCTAGTATGCTGGGAGAAACAGGCATAATCTCAATGCTTGACCAAAGTAAAATCACAAGTGGACTTTCTGATATTTTATTAGATATAAAGTCTGGTAAACTCGCCATTGATTATACGCAAGAAGACATTCATACATTTGTAGAAAATGAACTGATAAAAAGAATAGGCGACGCTGGCAAAAAATTGCACACTGCAAGAAGCCGCAATGACCAAGTGGCGCTTGACTTGCGTCTTACATTAAAGCAGGATATAAAAGCTATTTACCAAAAGGTAAAATACCTTCTTAGTGAGCTTGTTGAACTTGCCAAAGAGTATACCACGACCATAATGCCTGGATATACTCATCTTCAAAGAGCGCAGCCTACCACCTTTGCCCATCACCTAATGGCATATTCTAGTATGTTTATTAGGGATATAGAAAGGCTTAAAGATTGTTATAAAAGGACTGATGTTTTACCACTTGGAAGTTGTGCATTTGCTGGAACTACATATCCCATAGATAGAAGTTTGGTAGCCCAAAAGCTTAACTTTGAGCAAATCGCTTTTAATAGTATGGACGCCGTTTCCGATAGGGATTTTGTAATAGAGCTAAATTCTTGCCTATCAATTATTATGATGCATTTGTCACGCTTTTGTGAAGAGATTATTTTATGGAGCAGTTGGGAGTTTAAATTCATTGAGCTTGATGACGGGTATGCTACTGGTTCAAGTATTATGCCACAAAAAAAGAATGCCGATATTGCCGAACTTGTGCGCGGTAAAACAGGAAGAGTTTATGGCAACCTTATGGCAATACTCACCGTTATGAAAGGATTGCCTCTTGCTTATAACAAAGATATGCAAGAAGATAAAGAGTGTGTTTTTGACAGCGTCAAGACAGTTAGTGCTTGTTTGACAGTTTTTGCGCCTATGCTTTGTAGCATAAAAGTAAATAAAGAGGCTATGGCCAAAGCTGCCGAAAGGGGATTTATTAATGCAACTGATGTAGCCGATTATCTTACAAAAAAAGGTATGCCTTTTAGAGACGCGTATAAAATTACTGGACAAATTGTAGCCTATTGCATAGAGAAAAATTATACGCTTAATAACCTGCCCATTGAAAGCTATAAGAGTTTTAGCCAGCTCTTTGCAAGCGACTTGTATGAAGCTATAGATATGAAAACTTGTGTTGAAAAGCGAAATTCCTTTGGCGCGACAAGCAAATCATCTGTGTTAGAGCAAATTAAGATAGTCAAAGACTTTTTAGATAAGATGGTGTGAGAATATGAAAATAAGCAATGAAGAAAAAGCAGGGATTTTAGTTGAAGCGCTACCTTATATTCAAAAATACTATAATCAAATAGTAGTGATAAAATATGGCGGTAAAGCTATGACTAGCCAAGAGAGTCAAAGACGCGTTATTAAAGACTTGGTTTTGCTAAAACAAATTGGCATTAAGGTTGTTTTGGTACATGGCGCAGAAATAGAAACTGCTAAAATGCTGGACAAAATGAATATAGAGTGTCAAGTTGTAGACGGCATACAAAAATTAGATAATGATGCCATTAGTGTAGTGCAAATGGCGCTAGCTGGCAAAGTTAATAAAGACCTTGTAAACCTTATACAAATATCAGGCGCAAACGCAATTGGACTTTGCGGAATAGATGGTCATATGATAAAGGCAAAACCGCTAAGTTGCAAGCTTGGGTTTCAGGGCGATATTGAGAGCGTAGACACAAAGCAAATTATAAGCGCGCTTGACGCAGGTCTTATTCCTGTTATCGGCTCTCTTGGCTGTGATAGTCAAGGCAATATCTATAATATAAATGCTGACACAGTGGCAGCAAGGATATCGGGAGAATTAAAAGCTATTAGCCTTATTGTAATGGGTGACACAAAAGGCATTTTGAAAGACAAAAATGACAATGAAAGTTTAGTTACTCAAATTAGCGTGAGCGAAGTACCCCAGCTTATTAAAGAAAAGGTAATGAGCGGCGACATGATAGCTAAAGCCGCTTGTTGTGTAGAAGCTATAAGACGTGGCGTTCAAAAGGTATTTATACTAGATGGCGGACAGTCGCACGCTATACTTGTAGAGATACTCTCTGATAAAGGCATAGGAACAATGTTTGTTTAAGATAAAGGAAAGACAATAAAATGAAACACTTGTTAAAGTTAATGGATTTGTCAAAAGAGCAAATAATTGAAATATTGAACATTGCCGACCAATTAAAGTTTGAGCAAAAAAACGGCATAGAGCATAAAATTTTAAGCGGAAAGACGCTAGGTATGATTTTTTCCAAAGCTTCTACAAGGACAAGAGTATCTTTTGAAGTGGGAATGTATCAATTAGGCGGCAATGCGATTTTTCTTACCGATAGCGATACACAAATAGGCAGGGGAGAATCTATTGAGGATACAGCAAGGGTATTAAGCCGATTTGTAGACGGCATTATGATTCGCACCTTTAAGCAAAGCGATGTAGAAAATTTGGCAAAGAGCGGAACTATTCCTATCATAAACGGGCTTACTGATTATAGTCATCCATGTCAAGTGCTTGCAGACCTTATGACAATTAGAGAGATTAAGAAAAGTTTTAAAGACTTAAAGTTATGTTACATAGGCGACGGCAATAACATGGCAAATTCCTTAATAGTAGGTTGCATTAAGGTAGGAATGAAGATAGCTATTTGCTGTCCTAAGGAATATCAGCCAGATAAATGCCTTATAGAATGGGGTTTTAGACAAGAAAAACTTGAAGTTATTGACGATATAAAAAGAGCGGTAAACTCCAGCGATGTGCTGTATACTGATGTTTGGGCAAGCATGGGACAGGAAAACCAAAGAGAGCAAAGATTAAAGGCTTTTGCCAATTTTCAAATTAATAAAGAATTATTATCTTTAGCTAATAATGACGCCATAGTTTTACACTGTTTGCCTGCTCATAAAGGAGAAGAGATAACAGCAGATGTTTTTGAAAAGTATGCTCCCATTATTTTTGAGCAGTCAGAAAATCGTTTACACGCACAAAAAGCAGTTTTGGTTAAAGTTATGGGTAAAAAATAAGTAAGCTTTTCACTAAATTTTTTGTAACATTTTTTTGTCAAAACCATATTATGAGTTAGGAAATAAGCTTTCGGACGGGGGTTATTTATGAAAGTGGTTGTTATAAGGGAAAGAAGATACAGAAATCTGCCCTTTGCAAAAAGGAACAATCCCTGCATTTTGTGGATTGTATTACCATAAAAAGGGGGGACATATGGCAAGCGCAGTAAGTTATGAATTATTAAGAGCAAAGATGGGCGCGGCAAACGGCATTGCTACTTTAGATAGTGGGGGGCTAATTCCAGCTAGACAGTTGCCGCCTGGTGTCTTTGGCCCGTACAGGGGACAGTTTCCTACCGTAAATGCCCTTATGTGCGCATTCCCTACAGGAATGATTGCTGATTACGCATACATAACAGGTACAAATTCCTTTTGGTATTGGAATGGATTATTGGAAATACCCGCTTGGGTAAATCAATTAATTTCAGAGTCCGATTACCTATCCTTGACGCCAGCTCAAAGAGCGGCAGTTCCGTATATTGTGGTATAATTATGACTGGATTAATAAGTTATGACCTTTTTGTAAAAAGCACATCGGGCGGCAATGTGTGGTTTACGCCAGAGGGCGGAATATATCAATATTTTTTCAATGACCCTCAAGAAAAAAGTGTCAAAGGTACTATTGTGTGTATATCGTCTATGGCAGATAATGCCGTTAGCGTAGCTCCTGCTTTTTCTCAAGACGCCATAGGTGTTATTTATGAAGATGGCGTAGAGCCAAACTGCTTGGTAAAAGTGGTGATTGCTGGTAACGCCCAGGTGCTTTTAAGAGATGGATATGCTTCCACCAAGGGCGCTTGGTGCGGCGTAAGTGAAATGGCTGGACGAATGTACCAAACGACATCGCCCCAAAACTTTGAAGAACGTTTTAGGCAAATAGGTTACAGCCTAGAACAAAAGTGCGCCGATGACAATCAGCTCTCTTTAGTGCACCTAGTCTTTAATTAAAAAACGGCGATTTTCCGCCGTTTTTTTAATTACTTTTCTTGGCTCTTGTAGTGAGTAAAATCGCTTAGCTTTGGCATATCTCCTAGTAAGAACATTGAGGAGTTAATTTTGTAGGTGTTTCCGCCATCAAAATCGCTTCTTTCTGGATTGGTAAAGTACAGTTCAGAAATGCCTTTTACTTCAACGCCTAGCAAGCTGTTTATCCTAAGTCTGATTTTAATTTTTGTAAATTCGTTTATCTCATCAAATGAGAAGAAATCGCTGTCTTTTTTAATAATAAGATTTATAATAGCGTTGTTTGTTTGAGTGCATTCGTTGTAGAGCAAAAAGGCAAAAGACTCTCCTTCACTCTTTGGTGTTTGGAAGCGGTACTTAATGTTGTTGCGCTCAAATGTGAGTCTGTCAAAAATTATGCTGGCAACGGGCTTGCTGTCCACCACTCTATAAGGAATTTTTATTGTTAAATAACAATAGGAATCAGGGTTATTTATCACATCTTGTTCATCGATAGATTGTTCTATCATATGAAAACGCAAATTACCTTTTTTTATGTATTTATCTATATAGCGTGTAGATTCTTTATCGATGGTCATGCCGTCAAAAAAGTCTACTATGGCATAATTAGCAGAAGAAAACTGCATTTCACGAAACAATTCAGCGCGTTTATTGGCGTCAGAGTTTGTTTCTCTCATAACTTTGTTGTGGTTAAAAATTAGGTAGCTGAAAAAGCTAGTTGATGCAAAAGTAGCAAAAGTGACAAACAGTGTGGCAACACGAATGCCAATTACATGGAATTCTTTAGCCAATTGTCTGCCAAAAAATAGAAAAACAAGGGATATTGCAAATACTAGCGCCAAAATCACTAGTAAAAGTATGCTTATTCTTGGTTTGCTCTTCATACAAGTTACCGCCTTTGTGTGATAGATTACATTATATCATAAAAATACAAAAATACAAGAATTAATAATGATTTATGTCGCCAAACTGCTAAAAAAGAGCTTTAATCCAAATTTTTAATGTTACTTTAGGCTATAATAGTCCATAATAATGTTGATATAGATATCGCTTATGTGGTAAAATATGGTAAGGATAACACAAATTCTTAAAGGGGTTTTATGCTAGAATTTTTACAGAGCAATAGCATATGGGTATACTTCATTATTTTCTTTGGTAAAATCACCGAAGTAACCTTTGCTACAGTCAGAATAGTTCTTGTCAATAAAGGGGAAAGAATTAAAGGCTCAATAATAGCTTTGGTAGAAGTTATTTTGTGGATATTTATTACAGGAACTGTAATAGTTGGTTTTACCCAAGCGCCATTAAAAGCTCTTGTCTTTGCTGCCGCTTTTGCTCTTGGCACATATTTAGGAAGTTGGCTAGAAGACCAAATAGCTCTTGGACTTAGCACTATCCAAATCATCACTTCAGAAGACCCTGCTGCCCTAATTGCCGCTTTACGCGCCAACAACCTTGCCGTAACTACCATAGACGCCGAAGGGCGTGAAGGCGCAAGAAAAATACTTTCTATTCATTTAAAAAGAAAGAGAATACGCAAAACCGTTAAACTTATCAATAATAGTATTCCCAACTGTATGATAACCGTAACCGATGTAAAAGTACTAAAAGGCGGGTATATCAGAAAGTAAAAATTTAGTTTTTACCCCAAACGATGTGTTATGCTTAAATCAAGCTATAAAAAGAGGTTATTATGGAAGAAAAAAATTATACCATAGCGCTGCTTATCGATACAGACAATGTCTCTAGCAAATATATGAGCGCGCTTTACAATGAATTAATTTCGCTAGGAAAAGTTACTTATAAGAGAATGTATGGAGATTTCACCGTGCCAAACGCTAGCGGTTGGAAAAAAATGGTGAATGAATTTGCCATAACGCCCGTACAACAATTTACCTACACAACAGGCAAAAACGCCACTGATTTTAGAGTTATTATAGATGCTATGGATATCTTGTATTCTGGCGATGTCGATGCCTTTTGCTTAATGTCTAGCGATAGCGATTTTACTGGTCTTGCCAAAAGACTTAAAGAATCCAATATGTTTATTATAGGCGCAGGCGAAAAAAAGACGCCTGTTGCGTTTGTAAATGCTTGCGATAGATTTTTCCAGCTAGATAAATTAACTAGCTATAAAGAAAAAGAAAGATTAAGAAGCGTTAAGAAAACAACAGTTAAAGCAGAGCCTGTAACTTATAATGAAGAAGAAAGCGTAGAAGAAAGAAGTAAAAAATATCGCAAGGAGAATATAGAAGATTTATCTATAAGGATACTAGAAAATACTGACGGCAAGCCCTATGCTTTATCAGCGCTTGTGTCAAAAATTTATCAGGCATATCCACAATTTAACTTCAAAGACTATGGCGTAAAAAAAGCGCAAGACTTTTTCGATAGAGATATCTTTACCATCAGCACAGGTAAAACGACGGAAAAATATATTTCTTTGAAGTAATTTAGTTATTAACACAACAAAAAAAGGCATGCCGCAAATAAATTCGGTGTGCCTTTTTGTTATATAGAATTTTGCAACAGAACTAAATTCTGCCTTGAGCTATCATAGCGTCTGCTACTTTTTTAAAGCCGGCAAGGTTTGCGCCTGCTACAAGGTCATATCCTAGTCCATATTCATTTAAAGCTTCCACGATTTGATTATGAATGTTTTTCATAATTTCTTTAAGTGTGGTATCAACTTGCTCTCTGCTCCAAGAAAGTCTAGCTGAGTTTTGCGACATTTCTAACCCCGATGTAGCAACTCCTCCAGCATTTGAAGCTTTTGAGGGGGCGACTATTATGCCGTGCTCTTTAAAATAAGCTAAAGCTTCGTTAGAAGTGGGCATATTTGAAACTTCATTTAGGTATTTAACGCATCCTAGTTCTACTGTGCGTTTTGCATCGTCAAGGTTAATTTCATTTTGGCAAGCGCAAGGCATATAGATATCAGCTTTAACATTGCCCCAAGGTTTTTTGCCAGGGAAAAATTGAACTCCAAATTTATCGGAATAATCTTGTGTGCGTTGGTTTTTGCTGTTGCGCATTTCAAGCAAATAATCGATTTTTTCGCCTGAAACACCGTCCGGGTCATAGATATAGCCGTCTGGTCCAGAAATGGTCAAAACTTTTCCGCCAAGTTCTGTTATTTTTTTGCAAGAACCCCAAGCTACATTGCCAAAACCAGATATTGCAAAAGTTTTGCCTTTTATAGTGTCCCCTTGGTGCTTTAGTATTTCATTTAGGAAATAAACAGAGCCAAATCCAGTAGCTTCGGGACGAATTAAGCTACCGCCAAAGGATAGTCCTTTGCCTGTTAATACACCGTTTTCATAGTCACCGCGAATTTTTTTGTAAACGCCGAACATATATCCTACTTCTTTTGCGCCTACTCCTATGTCGCCTGCGGGAACATCCATATTTGGACCTATGTGTCTGTAAAGCTCCATCATAAAGCTTTGGCAAAAACGGAATATTTCAGAGTCGGACTTGCCTATTGGGTTAAAGTCAGCTCCGCCTTTTGCTCCGCCCATAGGTAAACTTGTTAAGCTATTTTTGAATGTTTGCTCAAATGCCAAAAACTTCATAACGCTAAGGTTTACAGATGGATGAAATCTTATTCCGCCTTTGTAAGGCCCTATGGCATTATTAAATTGTATACGATAGCCGCGGTTGACATGAGTTTTGCCATTGTCGTCTTCCCAAACCACTCTAAACATAATTTGGCGGTCTGGCTCTACCATTCTTTCCAAAATGGCGTGGCTACGATACAAATCTTCATTTTTCTCAATAGCTGGTTGCAGCGATTCTAAAACTTCTCTTACTGTTTGCATAAATTCGCTTTGACCTGGGTTGTTAGCTTCTGTCATAGCGATAACATCTGATATATAAGACATAATACCTCTCTCTTTATATTAATTAGTTATTGTACATAATAATAATTTTATCGCAAAAGAGTAAGGC
>FZPS01000197.1_pt121 | contig 40458 bp, 42 predicted proteins | sample 1817821 | NCBI WGS metagenome assembly FZPS01 (sample SAMEA104158645, study PRJEB21678) | metagenome | place: Germany | collected 2015-04-21 | reverse complement strand
AGGATTTTGCCTCCAGCTTCCTTCAGATTCCACGTCGCCGTGGACACCCTTGCTCTTGGCTAACGGTTCCTACTACCAAGCCCGTAGTGGACTTTCACCACCAAGTTGTTGCCCATGCTGGGCACACAAAAATAAGGTATCTTCCTTAGAAGATACCTTATATTATTAATTACACTTTATATTTAAAACCTTCTCTCTATACATTTGAGTAAGTGGTTATTAATGTTACTTGCTTAGTGACTTTGGAGTCCTTGGTTGATAAAAGAAGAAAAAGCACGCTGTACTGGATACTAAAGTTGCCACTACAAATAAGATTGATGAGATAACACCTAGCATTTTACGTTTCATACATATCATCCCCTATACTTTTTTTTATTTAATAAATGAAATCAAGTTATGATTTCACTTATTAGCCTTGTTGGTGATTCTTACCATGCCACTATTTATATCATCTTTTATAGATTCCAAGGCGCTTTTTAACTCATCATATTTCTTCTCTTCAACTAAAGTATATAAATAATTTATGTTCTGAATTATCTCTCTACCATCATATTGTCTCTTTTGCTCTTCTTCTCTCTTTATATGCTCTCCCATCTTAATTACGCTTTTCACAACCAAAGCTGTAAATGTGATGGTGATGACAACTGCCAAAAAAACTATGGTTACATTCTCTTGTGAGTTCAAAAACTCAATATTTCTAACTACAATTGTATATATAATAATTAGCTGTAAGAAAGCGAAAACCAGTTGCAATATCAAAAATCTTATTCGACTGACATAGTGTTTTTTTACATTCTTCTTGCCTAAGTAACGGATATTTATATCTAATCTGTATATAACATATACAATGGCACTTATTACTATAAAATATTGTACGGCGAAGAACAGTAAATACAAATTGTCTCCTTTAAACTCTGCTTCCGTCATTCCAGTCCATAGGCACAAAACGTTAAACATTGCTCCCTGAATAGTTGCGAAAATAATCATGGTGACCAAACAACTTACAACTGCTTCAATTACATTTACCTTGTATAAGAAATATATTAAACCTGCAAATATCAAAACCTGTGGTACAATTGTATATATATAATTTTTAAGAAATATTTGCAAAACCCTAAAAACTAATGCTGCAAATAAACCAACGAATAATACATTTCTAAATTTAGCTGTTTCTTTTTTTCCAAGGATCACCCAAGCAAACAACGCCATCATAAACTGCTCAGGAACTGAAATTGCAATAAACTCAACTAAAGGTGTCTCCATATATGATTTCCTCTCACTTTGTTAATTTTAATCTATCATATAAAAGTACAAGCTTCAACCTTTGTACACAAAAAGTTGTTATTCGACTTTTTTTTGACTAAATTGATTAAAAACGCAACAAACTGTTGCGTTTTTATTGAAGCCTAATTAATAAATTTTTTAGTTTACATTTGCTAAAGCTTCATTTTCAGTCTTATAAATTTCTATAAATCTATCAAGTCTTGTAACCTCAAATAGTTTGGTAATATCTGGTGTGAGATTGCATAATATCATTCTTCCCTGTTTTTCTTTAAATTTCTTATAAGTATCAATAATTATTCCCAATCCTGCACTGTTCATGTATGCTACTCCGTCCATGCTAATTACAACTGGCTTTCCTTCATTTTCTTTTGCTACATTGTCAAGTAAATCTTTGAATTCGTTTTGAGTTGAAATCCTAACCTGCCCTGTAAGTTTAATGACCTTTACGTTATCCACCTCTTTTACTTCAAACTTCATAATAAAGACCTCCTCTAAGATTTCATATTATTTAGAACTACTCACTACAACGAACCAATAACAGCATGCATTAAATCCTACCAGCACTCAACAAAATAATAAATTTACATCTGGATAATTTTTTTGTGCAGCACTTTTGTCAGTGTAGAAAAGCAATAATTGATGATATAAACAATCTACAAAATTTCTTCTTAGGTTCTATTATATATTACAAAATAATATCTTTCAACAAAATTATATTATTCAAATTATGGTAAATTTAGTTCAATACATTTTGCATTTAATTTAATACATTTTTTAGTTAAGTACACGTTTTTTTTGCCGATATAAAAATTGAGTATAATGTACCTTACATAAGATAGGAGGTTTAGTATGTTTTACACAGGAAAAAAGGCTAGGTATTTTGATAGTGATGTAGTTGTATTGGCATGGCAAGAAAATGAAGTTTTAATTTTCATTGAAGAAGACTACGTTAAATGGGTAGACAGCGAGCTGATAGAATTCATTCAATAATCCGCTAGAAAATGCTTAGTCATAAATATACATATGGTATGAAAAAAAACAAAAAGACTCCCTCTAATATATTTAGAAGGAAGTCTTTTTATCTCACATATTAGCTTTAAGCTTCTTCAAACATATCCTTTCCAACACCACATACAGGGCACACCCAATCATCCGGGATATCTTCAAATGCTGTACCAGGTGCAACCCCATTGTCTGGGTCTCCTTCTGCTGGGTCATATATGTATCCACACGCCGTACAAATGTATTTTTCCATATTAATATCAGCTCCTATCTGATTTTTTAATTCCATTATATACTTCTCTTGTCTTTAGTGCAATTCCTAAATTTTTATTTTTTTTGGTCATATCTTTATTATGTGCTTTTTTATGTTTATAAATTCTACTGCCGTTTTATTTTATATACTCATCCATATACAAAAAAATTATCAGATCTTTTAGTATTTATTTAGTATTTATTTAGTATTTATCAATAGATTTGTAATAATATTAAAACACTATACCGATATACATTATGTAAAAAAATCACTTACATACGTGCCTTTATTTTGTTTCTTAGGCACATACGGCTTGTTTCAATACTCTTAAGGAGGTACATTATGAAATGGTTTTTAAATTTAAAGATCGGACTTAAACTGTCATTGGTCATTACGCTGGTGATGCTCATCTCATTTTCTTTCCTGGGGTTGTATGCATATTTTACGGCCCAAAGTTTGTTGACGACAAATATAAACATGTTTTATTCTTCAAGTGCACAAGAAGCAGCAAAACAGATTCGGCATATTCTCAATATTGAATTGACTAAGATAGAGAGTATTGCCGCAAGACCTGAAATAAAGACCATGGACTGGAGTGTTCAGGAGAATGTCCTCAAACAAGAAGTAGAAAGAATCGGTTCTATGAGATTGAATATAATCGATCCTAACGGTTTTGCCCGTTCAACAGACGGTACCACAGCCGATCTTTCAACAAGATCATATTTTACTAAAGCACTCCAGGGGATCCCTAACGCAAGTGACCCTATTGTAAGTAAATTTGACGGAAGCGTAGTCTCAGTATTTGCAGCTCCAATAAAAGACGAGGAAGGAAAAATCATAGGTGTACTTACTTCAACAGTAGACTATACCACATTAAGCAAACTGATGGCTGACATAACTGTGGGAGAAAGCGGTTACTCCTTTATAACAAACAGCAGTGGTACTTTGATTGCCCACCCCAATTTTCAATATGTTATGGACGGATATAATTTTATTGAAGAGGCCAAAGAAGATGAATCATTAAATGCTTTAGCCGACACAGTAAGGAAAATGATAAAGGGTGAGACAGGCAATGGAGAATACTGGTTTGAAGGCGAGGATAAATTTGTATCTTATGCACCAATACCTGAAACCGACTGGTCTGTAGGGTTAAACATTGCTAAAAGCGAAGTTTTTGCCGGAGTTAATACCCTTAGAGCAAATATGATATTGGTTACCATATTCTTCCTTGTCATTTGTATAGCCTGCGTTGTACTTCTGTCAAGAAAGTTTGTAGCAAAACCGGTCAATTCCCTTGTGGGCGTTTCGGAAAAATTAGCGGACGGAGATATAGATGTAAGCATTTCTACATCTTCAACCGACGAAATCGGAACATTAATGAAGTCTTTCAAAAGAATAATCGATAACACAAGCAATAAAGTACATGCGGCACAAAAGATAGCTTCCGGTGACTTAACCGCAAATGTGGAAATAGTTTCTGAAAAAGACATTCTGTCAAAGAGCATGTCCAATATAATAGACACATTAAAGGATTTGAGAGACGAAACCACCATGCTTACAAATGAGGCTATCAACGGCAATCTTGGTGCACGGGGAGATATAAACAACTTCAAAGGAGCTTACAAAGAAATAGTGGAAGGAATAAACAATACCTTAGATGCTGTAATAGCTCCGATAAACGAGGCAAAAACAGTACTGGAGAAAGTATCGGAGGGTAATCTTGATGTAAGTGTTGAAGGCAACTACAAAGGAGGCCATGCAGAGATTAAGAACGCCTTAAACAATACAATATCCCTCTTATCAAGTTACATAAAAGAAATATCCCATGTACTTTCAGAAATATCAAAAGGAAATCTTGATGTAAATGTTCAGCTTGACTATAAAGGAGATTTTGTGGAAATACAGCATTCTCTTGAAAGAATTATAAAATCATTGAACGAAGTAATCTTTGACATCAATAATGTGGCCAAACAAGTGGGGGAAGGAGCAAAGCAGGTGGCAAACTCAAGTCAGGTTCTGGCACAGGCTTCAACTGAACAGGCAAGCTCTATTCAAGAACTGAATGCCACTATTTCCGAAATTGCAGATGACATTAAGCATAATGCATTAAACGCCACCAAAGCAAGTGAATTGGCGGTTGTAGGCAAGGATGATGCTCAAAACGGTAACGAACAAATGAAATCCATGTTAAACGCAATGGACACCATAAATGAATCCTCACAAAACATCTCAAAGATAATAAAGGTTATAGATGAGATAGCATTCCAGACAAATATTCTAGCACTAAATGCTGCGGTAGAAGCCGCAAGAGCCGGTCACCACGGCAAAGGCTTTGCTGTTGTGGCAGAAGAAGTCAGAAATCTTGCCTCAAGAAGTGCTGATGCTGCAAAAGAGACAACAGCTTTAATAGAGGGAACAATCAAAAACGTAAATGTTGGAACGGAAATAGCAAACAATACAGCCAAAGCCTTGGACAACATTGTCAATAGCACAACAAAATCAGCTGATATAATGAATGAAATTGCATCGGTGTCAAATCAACAGGCATCTTCAATTGCCCAGATAGAGCAGGCTATAGACCAGGTTTCTCAAGTTACTCAAAACAATTCCGCAACCTCCGAAGAAAGTGCATCTGCGGGTGAAGAACTCTTAAATCAGGCTAATAATCTTATATCTACAGTAAATAAATTTAACATAAAAGAAATGGCAAATTCTTTTCCCATAAATCAATTGAATGCTGAAGTAATCAAAATGCTTAAGGAAGAATCTGAAAAAAGAAGCAATAAAGGAAATTCCGTTAATAATGATTTTCAGATAAATCTTTCAAATGACTTCGGAGATTTGGACAAGTATTAATCCTTTATAAATTAACGGCAAAAGAGCTTTATCTGTTGTTGGCTGTATTAAAAAGGGACAAAGGTGAAGAAAAACATTGCGGAAACTTATGTTTCTTGCATGTTTTTCTTCACCTTTACATCTGTCAATAGAAAGTTCGTAAAAATTAACGCACTTTCTCAGGCAAGAATAACCACTTTGAATCTCTATTATACAAAACTTTAATCGTATCAACCTTCTATTTTTGTAAATATAGACATTTTGTCTAATTGATCATAAGCATTCAATATTTCTTGCTTGCTGAAATACGGCTTTAATTCCATCACGTCCGATGCTATTTCATCACTATCAATTTCCCAATTATTTTGCAAATAATTTTTATATAGATAAATAATTGTAGACCTAAGTTCCAGGTCTCTGGCAGACATATTTCCAAATAATTCAATTACAGTGTCAATACTTTTTGCATTTTTAGAAAGAAAGTCTTTTGATTTTTTTAAGTACTCATCCGTTTTGTATGATGGCCTAATACTATATCCACCTGTTCCCGCACCCACTGAGTAAATCTTAACTCCATCAATAGCTTCCGTATAATCTAAATCTGATAAAACATCACTACAATAGGGACCATAAGTATATAGAGAAAACTCGTATCCTAACGGTACTTTAAAAACTTCCTGAAGTATAAATAAATATTTCATTACAGCCGTTTTCCCAAATTGCGTTTTTTTAAGTTCAAGTCTTTTTGCAAAATCAGAAATCAAGCCCACTCGATTCCACAAATCATTTATGACATTCATTCTTTCCCTTCCCCTTTCAAATACTTTGCAATCTTCTCCTTAATATCTCTTTTCGCTTCATTTTTAACGTAAAGCCTTTTTTGTTTTATCGGCTGCATAGTCCTTACAATTGAGGACTTTCGCGATAGAGGCTCCAACCTTTCATCTTTCTCGTCGGGATCACAAAGTATTAGTATATCCTCTTTTCCTGTTTTATACCAAGATTTTTCTGAAGAATCATCAAAACTGATTTCACTTTTAAAAGCATCACAAACATCTTTAAATTTATCAAGTTCAGATTCATCTGGAACTTCACTTGTTTGATATACACATTTATCATGTGTTCTTTCCAATATGATTTCTCCATGCTCACCCCCAAGACCTTCTTTTAATAAACCATACATTTTCCAGTCATCATAATCAATATATTTTTTTAGGTTGTCGATGCTGTCAGGCAATGGGAAAAAACCAGTTTTCTCACCATGCTTAGAAAGTATTTCTTTTAAAGCATTTTCAATATGATGGTCGTATGCCCGCCTTGTTTTATGAAAGTAGACTTGAGCAAACATCTGATATCTTGCTATAACAAGACTTTCTGCTACATGCCATCCGCCTTCTTCAACTACCAGATTTGCTCCATAGGTTTCCTGGTCTGTTGCTATGCTCATAGTATTAATCAGTCGGTCTTTATCGTATATGCCATATCTTATTCCTAAATGCAATGAATCTCTCAGCAAGTAATCTGCCCTATCAGCATCCAGCTGACTGGATATAATATTCTTCCATACATGACTTCTTTTGGGTTTAACAGTTTCGTCACCTATAAGGGCTGTTACATCCTCAATTCTTATTCCAAAGTTATCATTTGCCTTGTGATTTTCAATTATGTTCTTAAAAAAAGTCTTAATTATTGCAATACTATAGTCTTCATGTGAAAACCTTTTATCTTTCCCTTCCTCGTACTTAGTGTTGCCTTCAGGAATAAAAGGCATAAGCTCCTCTCCAGCATGCGAAAAAGGTGAGTGCCCAATATCATGTAGTAGAGCAGCAAACCTAATAATCCTTCTATCCCTCTCAAGCCCTGCATCATTAAAATTCAATACATCCTTCAAAAACTGCTGCCGTTTTTTTATAATATTATCATAAAAAAGTGTAGCAAGATGCATAACCCCCAAAGAATGCTCAAACCTGGTGTGATTTGCCCCAGGGTATACCATATCAGTTAACGAAAGTTGTTTTATTCTCCTTAAACGCTGAAATACAGGATGATTAATTATTTCTCGCTCCCAATCGTCATATGTAATAAAACCATATATTATATCTCTTATTTCATATACACCCATTACATAAACCTCACTACTTACATAATGCAAAACATATCTAAGATACTTAAAAGTACAGTGTTTATCTTCATTTTATTTCACATTACTGAGCAACCGCTACATATATTATATAGAACATGAGTTCTTTTGTAAATAGTTAATATTTTTTGTTGGCGTAACCAACCCAGCCGTCTTCTTTTACAAGGGCTTCGTCAAATTTCTCCGCAGCAAAATCCATCTCAAAGCTTTCTGTAATTGTTCCGCCCCCTTCAATTGCCATATTGCACAATTTGTAAAAGATGATTAAAACCTGCAAATCCTTTCGTGTTAATGGTTTTACAGGCTTTTTTATTCGTTAACTATAAAAGTAGGAATTATATGCTCATCCATATTTTAGCTCCATTCCTGACAAAAGCCTTTAAAATACTTACTTTATATTATGGATAAAATTTTATAATGTTCCTTTATTAATCAACTAAAAGCACAGAGCTAAATACAGGATCCTTATTGGCCTTCCACAATACATACCTGATTCCCATGGAAATCATGTCTGCCATTTTCATAACCACACTCAGGCGAGTGTTTTGCAAAATTAAATAGTCCATAAACCCGCTAAAATTAACAATTCCCGTTATATACATATCTCCCACAGGCGCAAGGTCTTTTTTTACACCGGCACCCGGTTTTATAGAACCTTCCCCTACTGTTATCAAGCCCACATGATCCAGTTTTCCAAGGCATGCATCAATGGCAATTATAAAAGGTTTTTCATAATTTCTCAATATATTGTCCATAACCTTGTCTATATTTTTTGCATGTACAGGCTCTTCCAAGTTCCCGTGTATATAAACGTTTTTAAAATTCAAATCCCCTATTTTGTATCCGATAAGAGGTCCTAAACTGTCTCCCGTCGATCTATCTGTTCCAATACACACAAAGACTATAGATTTATACCCGTTTTTTATAGAACCTCTTATAATTTCATAACAAACATCTGTAAACCTTTTAAAAGCACAGCTTTTATTTATATCAATATAAACTTGTTTATAAAGTGGCTTTAATAACATATATACTCTCCCTAAAGTTATTTCTTGATACTAATTATATTATTACCTAATACAGTTATAATATTACTTTATTTTTACTTTTACCCTGTTAAATTCTTTGGTTTTTCAATGTCTTTAAATAATTGATATTAAAAATTAAGTTTGTTATAATATACAAAACATTGTTTTAAACTTTGGCTTAAACATAAATTTCACCCTTAGCAATCTAAGTCTTAAATTAATTTTTAACTCTTAAAAATAACAAATAAAATCAGAGGTTAATATAAATGAAAAACACAAATAATTTTAAAAATATAAGTTATGAAAAATTTATCGAATATATTATAAATGGAATGCAGGACTGGGTTAGGGTTATTGATACAGAGGATAATATTATATATGTCAATAAGGCAATGTCTAAAGCTCTAAAAGATTCTTGTATAGGTCAGAAATGCTACAAAGTTTTAGGCAGGGAAGAACCATGCGAAAATTGTACATCAAGAAAAGCTGTATTTAAAGGTATTACCCAAGTAAAAGAAGAAATAATTCAAAACAAAACTTTTTCTGTAATGAGTTCACCCATAAAGGACGATGATGGGAAAGTAGTGGCAGTGGTGGAAGTCCTTCGTGATATCTCTTCTATAAAAGAACTGCACTCAAAAATTATCTGCCAAAACAAAAAACTTAAAAATGAACTTTACATGGCGAGAAAACTGCAAGAAAGCCTTTTACCAAAAAATTTTTCTTATGGCACAATAAAATATTCATATGTCTATAAACCTTGTGAGGCACTTGGCGGAGACTTTCTAGACATATTTAAAATTGATGACAATAATATAGGACTCTACATTGCAGATGTATCCGGGCATGGCCTTTTAGCTTCAATGCTTACCATATTTATAAGAGCATCTATTAATAAAAATCAAACTTCTCCATCCACAGTATTAAAACATCTCTTTGAAGAATTTAATAAAACCTTTAACAATACCGAAAAGTATATAACTATTTTCTACGCTATAGTCAATACAAAAGATAATACCATTACCTATTCAAATGCAGGCCATAATGTTGCACCTATATTATTTAACACTGCCACAGAAAAATTTGATTTGTTGAGAATGCCAGGAATACCCATAAGCAACTGGGTAGAAAATCCCGAATACAAAGAAAAACACATAACTTATGAAAAAAATGACAGGTTATTTCTTTATTCAGATGGTATTATTGAAATGAAAAACAACCAAAACAAACAATATGGAGAGGAAAAACTTTTGGATATACTGCTAAAAGACACTTCCCCCCCAACATCCACTTTAAATAAAATAATGGAGGATGTATCCCAATTTACCAAGCTCAGTGATTTTAAAAAAATATGTGATGATATTACCATGATGCTTATAGAATTTTAAGTTTACATTTTAAAGGGGTATAGGCTTTCAAAAACCCATACCCCTTTTTTTAACTATATTTTAAGGGAATTGTAAATTATAATAATGGCATCTCCTCTTTTTAGCTCTTCTTTAGGTCTGAAATAATTTCCATAACCATTTACTATATTGAAGCCTTTTGCCAATACAACATAACCTATAAGGTCTGAATTAATTTCATCCTTGTCTGTAAACTCGCATTTAAATATGTCTTTTAAATCCGCAACTTTATCGTATTTTAATGCCCTTATCACAAATTTAACACTTTCTTCCCTGGTCAGTGGTGCTTCTGGGTCTTCTTCCCCTTCTTTTACTATACCTTCCCTTATTAGTAAATTATAAAGATTTTCTGTTTCTGAATCATTTTCCAAAGCAGTTTTGTTGTAAAATTCATATCCTCTGTCTATTATCTGGGATATTAGTAAAAGGAAATCTTTTTGCTTTATTTTTTCATTAGGTCTAAAGGTTGGACCTTCCAAACCAATACCTATTTCAGCAAGAGCCTCTATCTGCTCTTTTGCATAGTGGTCAGATATATCTGTATACTCAATAGGTGCTTCTTCCACATATGGCTGTCCATTGGCATTTAGCAGTTCTCCTGTGAAAGCATCAAGTATTGACGGTTTTTCAGGATTAACAGCATATATTAAATTTACCACTTCTTTCGCCTTTTCAATATCTACACTATCAACTGCCACACCAGCTACTGCATCAACTGCCACACCAGCTGCCTCAGCTACAGCCACACCAGCTGCCTTAGCTACAGCCCTACTTGTTTCAGGACTAATAGAAAATAAATTATTTTTTCTGTATTCTAAATTTAATCCCACATTTTCAAAAAAGAAATCGTATATTTCCTCTAGTTTCAAAACATTTTCAGCTGAAGGGAAGTCCACTTCTTGCCAGTTCATATAAAAACCATATATTTTACCGTTTATCCCGTCAAATCTTACATTTAAATAGTTATCTACAAATGGTATGCCATTTACCATTCTTACGTATCTAAAGTTGTATCTGTCAGTTTCCTTTTCCATTATAGGTATAATTACATCATTATCTGATTTTTCATACTTTGTGTTTTTAAATTTTTCAGGCTGAATTTTTTCTAAAAATTCTTCCACAGCTTTCTTTGCTTCTTCCTCTGTGTATTTCTTCTCTCCTTCCGCCATTGGATAACTAATGTCAAAGCTTATAAATTCACCGGTCTTAGCATTAAGTGAAACATTTATATATTTATAGTCTTTTGCTTCCCTGTCTTCTTTTAAAAGATATAAATCCCATATATAATTTCTTTCAAAATCCCAACCTCTTCTAAGGCTTGCGCCATCAAGTATGAAACTGTCATCTATTTCAAATATTTTAAACTCTCTTGCTATTTTTTCTGCTTCTTCCTGACTTATTAGCTCGCCCGATTCTTCTATTGATTTAATTTCTTCAGGAGTAAGAACAGGAACTGCTTGTTCTTTTGCACTATCTCCCATTCTACCGATAAGCATTTCATCATAATATACACCCCTCATACTTTGTGAAGGATCTATTACCTCACCGGTAATTGCATCTATTACATACTGACTGCTGTAAACAGGAGTATATGCAAGATACACTTTATCCCCTGCCAGGTTGTAAGTAAGCTGTAAACCAAGTTTTTCCTTATATATTTTTTCAGCATCTTCCATGCTTAAGGCATCATCAGCCTTAGGAAACTCAATATCATCAGTCCATGCTTTGTTGTAATCCTGAATTTCACCTGTATCATAATTTACTGTAACTCTGATGTTATTAAACGGAACAGGCACCCCGTCATGTGTTGCTATGTAATAAAAGTAATGTGATGTTTCTCCAAATGACCTTTGACTTCTTTCTACAAGTTTTAAACCATCAAATAAATCCTGTGAATTTAATTTTTTAATAAAATCCTCTGCTATTTTTTGAGCTTCGCTTCTGCTTACATTAGGCAGTTTTTTGTCAATTCCCGTGTCGCTGTAATTATAATTGTAGTACCTCAATATATCCCCTGAATCGTCCATGGTTACATCTATACTGCTTTTTTCATATACACCTTTCTTAGTCCATCTGAAATCCCATATTATTTTGCCTCCATAAGTACTCATCCCGTAGTTAAACTCTGCATAATCCTCTGGAATTTCCAACAAACCCTTAGCAAACTTTATTGCCTCTTCTAAACCCATGCCTTGTTCAGCATGTACAAAGCCAGGCATGCTGACTGCAAAAACCATAATAATGGCTAAAATTAATGACACCTTTCTTTTCATTCTGCATCCTCCTATTTATTTTATAATTCTTATTTTGTTGTTCTGTATTCTTTGACGAATAAAAAACAAAAAAGTTTCAATAATTAGAAATGTTTTTTTTATTTTCTCATATAATTTTATAAGTGAATGCCTTAAAAGACAATTTATAATATTTTGTAAAACCTCGGAGGTAGTATTTTAAAATGTATTTCTTTTTAACTGTAAAAAGAACCTTTCTGATATCAATAATATTTATATTGATTATATGCATTTTTAGTATAACTTTATATAACAATTTCAAGGCTTTGCCTACAATTTTTATAAGTGACGAACATCAAAATATGATAGAGGAAATTTTTCTCATAAGAAATAACGCCTTTTTAGAAAATGACTGGGAAACTTTAGAATCCCTTTACAACAAAGATACCAAACTTGGAATCTGGGCATATGAACATCAAACAATTAAAATGAAATACCTTCACAACTGGGCAGATAAGCAGGGCATTGTTTTTAATGATATAAATACCAAAGTAGTAATAAGGCATATAAAGGACACAGAATCCGGCTACCAGTACAATCTTGTAGGTTCTACAGAATACAAGTACTCTTACATTAACGAACCAGAAATTGAAAACTTATTTAGGATTGGCACTTATCACTCTTTAAATTTAGAAAAAAAAGGGGGCAAATGGTTAATATCAAAAGAATGGTATACCGATCCCTTTGCAGATTCACTAAATTTAGATAATATAAAAACCGAAGAATTCAAAGAATTTGTGTTAAACTCAAAACCAGCTGATCTTTCTAATATAAATTCAAGAAGGATAAGTGCTGTGGAATATGCAGACAAATATTGCGGGGCAGCAGCTAGCGAAGAATACAGATATAGCTATAATAAAAAATACAAGGACTACAATCCTTTAGGTGGCGATTGTGCAAATTTTGCATCACAAATTTTACATGAGGGGGGAGGGTTTAAAAAGGATTATACCTGGAAGTACGAAAAAGAAGGAAGCAAAGCCTGGGTAAATGCACAAGCTTTTAAAGATTACATGCTTTACAGCGGAAGAGGTTCCCTTATTACAAGGGGTACTTACAACCAGGTGTTCAAAAACTCCTTCAAACTTTTGCCAGGTGATTTTATTGCTTATGAAAAAAAAGGAAAGGTAACTCATATATCTGTGGTAACAGGAATTGATTCTAAAGGCTATGCATTGGTAAACTGCCATAATACTGACAGGTACAGAGTCCCCTGGGATCTTGGCTGGAGTGATAAAGGTATAGTTTTCTGGCTGGTAAGGGTTAATTATTGATTAATAATAAAAAAAACAAACACACCGTCACATTTATAAAATATGGCGGTGTATACTGGGCTTATTGTGCAGGGATGATAATTCTCATACCCGGATATATAACATCAGGGTCTTCTAGTCTGTTTACTTCAATTAAACGCTGCATGCTTACATTGAATCTATTAGCTATAGAATATAATGTATCTCCCGACTGTACAATATATACCCTTGGAAAACCAGGGCCAGGTTGCATAGGCATTCTAGGTATTATAAGTCTTTGTCCCGGAAATATCAAATTAGGATTTTGTATATTGTTAGCCCTTACAATTGCAGCAACTGTCGTGTTAAATCTGCTTGCTATTGATGCCAAAGTATCCCCCGGTCGCACAATATAAATTCTTAAAAAACCAGGTATTTGCCGCATGGCTTCTTCACAGTATTGGCAACAGAAAAATTCAGGATCATAATACATAAAAAACTCCCTCCTTGTTTACATAACCCTCTAATTATATATTATGAAAAGGGAGTTAAAATGTTTCCACTGCAACAAAACGCAAACTTTTCCAACGCCGCTTACTTATTATTTACAACCAAAAGATCTTAAATCATAACCTGTAGGGTTTTGAAATACCTTTAACCCAAACTCAGGAACTACAGCTAATATATGGTCAAAAACATCTGCCTGTATACTCTCATATTTAACCCAGTTAGTGGTTTTTGTAAATGCATAAATTTCTATTGGAAGTCCATATTCCTTTGGTGGCAGCTGTCTCACCATTTGAATCATTTTTTTATTAATTCCAGGGTGATTTTTAATATAATTACTAACATACACTCTAAACACCCCTATATTAGTAAGTCTTCTTCCATTTACCTTTATGGAAGCGTCAATATCATTTTTCTTATTATACTCTTCAATTTCTTTTTGCCTTTCTATTATATAATCTTTTAAATAATGTATTTTTTTAAATTCATCAATCATTTCATCTGTACAAAAAGAAATGCTTGATGTGTCAATAAAAACAGAACGCTTTATTCTCCTTCCTCCCGTCTCCACCATGCCTCTCCAGTTTTTAAAGGAGTCTGACACAAGTTTATATGTGGGAATGGTTGTAATTGTTTTATCAAAATTTTGCACTTTTACAGTGTTTAAAGATATATCAATTACATATCCATCTGCACCGTAATTAGACATTTCAATCCAATCCCCAACTCTCACCATGTCATTAGAAGACAATTGGATTCCCGCTACAAGTCCTAATATGGCATCCTGAAATATAAGCAAAATGACAGCTGAAAGTGCTCCTATACCTCCTAAAAGAACTAAAGGATTTTGGCCAATAATCTCGGCAATAATCAATACTCCGCCAATAACAAAAATAAAAATTTTAACTACTTGAATATATCCTTTAATGGGTCTTGTTTTAGATATTTCAAAATTATTATAAATATCATTTACTGAATTTAAAAAAGAACTTATAACAAGCATAGCCATCAGAATAATATAAACAGTTACACCTATGTATATTTTAGATTCCACACTATCTGGAAAAGCTGATGCAAAAGCGTATATAATTATAGCAGGAACAATATGGGACATTCTTTGAAAAACTCTTCTTTCCAACATAATAGTATCCCATTTAAATCTATTATTTCTAATATAATGAGCCAAAAGTTTTAAAATAACTTTTTTAGTTATTAAATTTGCCGTAAAGCTTATTAGTGCAACAAAAGCAGCCAGCAAAATATAAAATAAATAATTTGCAAATTCACCATCCATGCCATACCCTGTTAATATATCTAATACATACTCTTTCATGTGAATTATCCCTCCAAAATACTATGCAGGATTTATCTGATATAGAACATTTTATGCAACTTACAAATTTAAATTGTATTATACGTTAATTTTGTCTTTCTGTAAAGCTTCTAAATGTTTATTTTATTGCAATATGATATTGTAAGTTTTAGAAAAGCAAAGAAAAAGCAGCTTTTGCTGCCTTAAAGACTGTTATTTAGTCTTAGAACCAATTAGCTTCAAATTAAATGCTAAAATCTATACCCACTCCTCTATGATAGCACTTCAATTCTTCCTCCTGCATCTCTTATTGAATCAAATATTCCTCCTAATTTAGCTCCGCCGCCTAAAACTGGAATGCGTATTATGAGGCAAATTCCTCCTGGTGAAGTAAGTTCCAGTATATTTAGCAGGTTTATAGTTGCTCCTGGCGGTATAGAGACACGTAATACTGTTCCTGGAAGTTGAGGACAAAAATCTTTTTTAGATGCAACTGACTTTCCACAAGATGATGACCTACAATCCTTTGAATCAACCCAGAATTCTGAATATTCCATGATACAACCTCCTTATATTTTCTTCTGTTATATAATATTCATAGAAAACATAAAGTGTTAACATAAGTTATAAGTTGTAGGTCATCTATCTTTTAATTAGCAAAATATTTATGTTTTTAATAAAATCAGGAGCTGAATGGTTGATTATCCAGCTCCTAACTATTATTTTAAAATATTTTATTTGTTTTTTTAAATGGTTTAAACTATTCTCCTATCACCATTTCATTGTACATAACCCATTCTTGTGCAGAACCGTCATATATTTTTACATTTTTATATCCTAACATTTCTGTTAAAACAAAAGCCACACAGTTAGCATAACCGCCAACACCACAGTAAACAATTATTTCTTTATTTTGTTTATTGCGTCCAATTACATTTTCTACAATTGCTTTTAACTCTTTTTCACTCTTATATGACCAATCTTCATTCCAAATCTCCGGTGCAGGCAAAGACTTAGCTGTTGGTATATGTCCTGGAACTGGTGCATAAGGCTCAATAACTTCTCCTGTATAAACTTCATAATCTCTAGCATCAAGAAGTATTACTTTGCCAAGTTTTTTCTCAACATATTCAATTGAAACAAACATTTCATCTTTTACTTTACTCTTATAGTTAAATGGACGAACCTTAGGTACTTCTGTAGTAACAGCTCTACCTTCTTCAGCCCACTTTTCAAAAGCTCCATCTAAAATAGAAACTTTTTTAACACCTGCATATATCAAAGTATTAGCAGCTCTATTTGCATTACCAATAGCATATGGATTTTCAGGCGTAGGTAATGACGTAACTATAACTACATGTGAACCTTTTTTAATTCCAGCAGCACTCATGAATTCAAATATATCTTCTTTTTCAGGCAATTCCAAAAGAAGATCATCTTTCATTGTAAGCCACGCTGAGAATGGAACTATGTAAGGTATATTAATAGAACCTTCTATGTGACCTGCTTGATACTCTTCTTCACTCCTAATATCAACAATTACAAGATTTCCCTTGCCTATATTAGCAGCTAACCATTCAGTTGAAACAATTGGACCACCTTTACCCATTCCTCCCCCGCATGCAAACGCAACGCTGTTAAATACAAGTGACACAATAAGTAGCATCAGTGTTGAGATAAAAAACATTCTCTTTCTCATTTTTGTCCTCCTCTTTCTTATTACTTACTTTTTTCTATTCTCACAATACTCATATGGGTAAGAATAGCACAAATGTAATAAGGTTCAAAATATACGGTAAATTTTATTCTTATATAAAATTTTACCTGCTGATGCTCATTGAGTCAAGTACTATTTTTTTAGGTAAAACAAATTAACCTATAACTACTGTTATAAGTTTAAAAAAATAATAAACATAAAAATAATGCTGAACAAATTAATACTGAGCAGACTTGCGGTAACCTCCACCGCCTCTTTTTGACTCAAAGCTCTTTTTAATGTCATGCATTCTTTCGTCACTATCTTTCATGAACTTTGCCAAAAGCTCCTCAAAAGAACCCTTAGATGCATTCTGCTGCTCCCAGTCTATTTCTTCCGGTCTGGTTGACTTTGCAGAAGACTTTTGGGTTTCCTGGGCTTTTTTAATAGATAGACTAATTCTTCCATTGTCGTCTACGGAAATAATTTTTACTTTTACAGTCTGATTTTCTTTAAGATGAGCTTTAATGTCTTTAACATATTCTTCGGCAACCTCAGAGATGTGAACCAGTCCCGTTTGGCCATTAGATAGTTGAACAAAAGCTCCAAAATTTGTAATGCCTGAGACCTTTCCGTCAACAATTTTTCCTACTTCAACGAGCATAAAATAAATAATCCTCCTGATCAATTAAAGTACTTTGATTATATAATATGAAGCAGACTTAAGTCAAGTACCAAAATTTTAAAAACAGTTTTATAAATTTATTTGTTTATGTCTACAAACACTCTTTCTCCTTCTTTTACCAGACCTAATTCTCTCCTTGCTATTGTCTCAATATACTCATCTGATAAAACTCTTTCCCTCTCCTCTAAAAGCTTTAAATTAAGCTCTTTTTCTTCCTCTATTTTCAAATCCAAATCTTCTATTTCTGCCCGTTGAGAGTTTAAAATGCTCTGTTGCCTGATAATTATCACCGACAGGTTAGTTACTCCAATTAAAAGAATTATTATTAAAAACCAGTTAGGCTTTTTTCTTTTGTTCATAAAAATTACTCTCCCTTAAGTATACTCTTTAATAAATATTCTACACTTGTTGGAAAAGTCCTTCTCTCTAAACTTTTTTTCTCATAATCTTTATAAACCTTTTAAAACCATTGAATTTTCCTATATTAATTTTACTTAACTTTTTAATTTTTAGAAATCCCCTCCTTATGCATCTATAAATATATCTAACTGGAATCATGCACCCTCTGTAAATAATTTTAACTGGCAATAATATTATGCTTAATATGGTTACCACTGATTTATAAACAATTCTAACAAAAAATAAAAATATTTTCATTACAACTCTGCTTAGTACCACAGCATATAAAATTATACCCAAAACCGTTCCAATAATCAGATATCCCCGTATTTCCCCCTCATTGCTGTAGAAAAGTACAGCAAACAAGACAAGAGCTACAATTATCCAGTATATAAAGTCTTCAAAATACACTAAAATATTACTGGACTTTATTGTTTTTCTTCTCACCCTGAAAATATCATATATAAATGCAATAATCATGCCCCCAAGGACAGAACATAAAAAAACATACGCCTGATTACTAATAGAAACCCACAATTTTTATCACTTATCCTCTACCTAAACATTTTTGCCCAAAATCCCATTCCCTTTGATCTGCCTCCATCTTTGTCGCTATAATGAAGTCCTATAATATACCCTTCTATACTAAGTTCTGAACTGTCTATACTTAATTTATTAATATGAAGCTCCTCTCCCTTTATAATCAAAGTACCTATTTCTGTATCCACCACAACACTTTCTTCATCAAAACTTTCTACATCAAGCACTCCTGAAATACTCAGCTTTTCCCGGTTTTCCAGTAAAATATTCTGAACAAGTGGTTTAGACATTTTTTTATCATCAATCATTATTTATCCCTCCAGTTTAAAGCTATATTGATATCTATGCATGTACTACATTAAAAATGTCAAATTGATTAACTTTTTCCTTTATCAATTTATTTTTAAAAAAAAGCCGTCCTATAATTGACAGACTTTTTTATTTATCACATTTGTTTGATTTTATGTTTTTAGGGTGTTTTTGGGATGTTTATTTGATTTTATACATTTCTTTGGAATCCTCTTTAGAAACATGTTCTTTTACAGATACAACTTCTACTACTATAGAATTGTTCCCTAATTGAATTTCCACCACATCCCCTACCTTCACCTCAGCTCCAGGTTTAACAACTTTACCATTGATTTTAACTTTTCCCTGCTCACAAGCTTCATTGGCCAATGTACGTCTTTTTATTAATCTTGACACTTTTAAATATTTATCTATTCTCATTGCAAAATTCCTTTCTAAACCAAGTTTTTAGTAGAGATAAAAAACCTAAACTGCAAAAAAGGCTTCTAAAGTACAAGAAGCCTTTTTTATTAAATATTAATAAACAATTGTAATTTATTGGTTTACTAATTCTTTTAAATTTTTCCCTACTTTGAACACTGGAGCTTTAGTGGCAGGAATTATTATTTCTTCTTTTGTTTGTGGATTTCTTCCTTTCCTTTCTGCTCTTTCTCTAACTTCAAAAGTTCCAAAACCCACTAACTGAATTTTTTCACCTTTCGCCAATCCTTCTTCAACACTTTCAATAAAAGCATTAAGTGCTTTTTCAGCATCTTTTTTTGATAACTGACTTTTTTCTGCCATACTTGCTACTAATTCAGTCTTGTTCATTTCATAAACCTCCTGTTATTTTTATTATCTTTATCATAGAAACAAGTGTTTCTTTTCAAGAGCTTATTTTAAAACTATTAAACAAAGCATTAAAAATTATCTTATCCTCTTGTTAATTAGCTTAGAAACAGAAGATAATGCCAATTTTTTTATGTCTAAAACATTATTCGATATATATTTTAAAATTCCTCCTTATATTCTAAATTTTTTGCAATTTTTTTTAGTTATTTATCTTTTGCCTTTTCCCATAGTTCCTCCATCTGATCCAATGACATTTCCTCTAGAGTTTTTCCCTGTTTTTTAGCTTCATTTTCAATAAATCCAAACCTCTTTATAAATTTATTTATAGTACCAGTCAAAGCAAGTTCGGGTTGAACTTTTAAAAATCTAGATAAATTTACTATGGAAAATAATACATCTCCTATTTCATCATTTATTCTTGCCACATCTTCTCCGTTATATACATCTTTTAATTCCTCTAATTCTTCATAAATTTTCGAAACTACATCTTCTATATTATCCCAGTCAAAGCCTACCTGTGCAGCCTTCTGCTGAATTTTATAGCTCCTCATTAATGCAGGAAGGTTTGAGGGAACATCTTTTAAAACATCTGTATGCTTAGTAATACCCTTTTCTTTTTTCTTTATAGCTTCCCAGCTAGACACAACATCATCTGCTGTTTCAGCTTTTTCTGTACCAAAGACATGAGTATGTCTTGTAATCATCTTTTTACATACCCCGGTTATAATTTCATCCATTCCAAATCCTTTATTTTCAGTGGATATCTGAGCATGAAAAACTATTTGCAAAAGAAGATCCCCAAGCTCTTCACACAGCTTGTCTTTATCATTTAAATCAATTGCTTCTAAAACTTCATATGTTTCCTCTATTAAGTACTTTTTTAAACTTTCGTGAGTTTGCTCCCTGTCCCAAGGACACCCCTTTTCGCTTCTTAACAATTTCATAATATCAATTAAATCTGAAAAAGTATATTTTTCTTTTAACATATAATTAGAGCCTCCCCATTAATTTGTATAAACATAAATAATTTACCGCTATCAATTATACCACTTCCCCATGATGTAAAGAAACTTTTTTTATTAAAAAACAAAGGCATAATTTTATACAGTAAATTTATTAAACTTAAAAACGGTGACCTTTAAGGCTGGAAACTTTGGCTATGTAAAAATATATTTAGAACATAATAAATAGAAGACACTAAAATAGAACATAATAAAGGGGAATATTGCAAAAATACTTATTACATTTTAAGCAATATTCCCTTTTACTTAGAAAATTTATTATTCTTCCATCTGTTTTCCTAAGAAACTTGCAGCTACCTGGGCAAGTTTTGTTTCCACTTCTCCCATCCTAGTATTAGGATCTGTTGATAAAAACATAACTGCACCTATAGGGTCGCCTTCTGATATTATGGGACTTACTACTTGTGCAGAATAATGCCTGTCTGGGGATTCTTCAGCTAAAATATTAATGGTCTTTTCTCCTGGTGTTTCTACTACAAATGTAACCTTATCTTCCATTATTTTTTCAACATCTGGGCTTAATGCTTTTTCTACAAATTCTTTTTTTGATGTTCCAGAAACTGCTATAATTGTATCCCTGTCAGAAATACATGTTACATGACCGCTTGTCTTGTGAAGTGACTCTGCATATTGGGCAGCAAAATCACTTAACTCACCTATAGGTGAATATTTTTTTAGTATTACTTCCCCTTCTCTATCAGTAAATATTTCGAGAGGATCACCTTCTCTAATTTTTAAGGTTCTTCTGATTTCCTTTGGAATTACTACTCTTCCTAGGTCATCTATTCTTCTGACTATTCCAGTTGCCTTCAATTTATTTGCCTCCTTTTTACGTTTAATTTTAACTACAGTTTTATTATTCATTTTTTATTGGAGTTTTATACATTACAGGTGAATTATGATAACATTATTCTTAAAATCACAATTGAAGCAACTTAAAGCCAATAAATATATAAAATTTTAAAAACTCCACCTTAAAAAAAGTGGAGTTTTTTATAGTTTAATTGACAATTTTTTTAATTTTCTTTTAAATTTTTATCTAACTTTTATTCTTTTTAAAGACCTTTCATTTAATTCTAAATTATATATAGGTTCTTTTGCCCATTCATCCAATAATTTTTCATATTTTTCAGCAGCTACCACACTTCTAACTCTGTCTATTTCATCTTCAAAATCTGTCACATCCAGTATTTCTATTACATTAAAACCCAATTCCGTATCAACTAAACCTACATCTCCCACTTTTCTTTTTACAGCCCAGTCTATTATCTCTTGCTCTATATAAGCACCCATTCTAATTTCAGTATTTTCTTCAAGTTCAACTTTTTTGTCTTCCGCAAATTTTGCTGCCACTGATATAAGCCTTTTACCATCTTCAATTTCTTCTAATGCACCTTCAGCCTTTTTCTTAGATTCCTCTATTTCTTCATCACTAAGCATTGCATATCCATTTTGCACATCTCTTTTATGGAATAATAAGATATTTGCAGTAGCTCTAATAAAGTTTCCACTGTTTTCTTTAAAATGATCCTTTAATTCCTGTTCAGTAACTTTTATATTATTTTCCTGTTCCTTTAGTCCAAATTTATATCCTAATTGCAATTTTTCTAGTATATCTCTGTACTGCTTTACAGATATACCAAACCACTCTTTAAAGCTTTTTTCCGCTTGCTTCCTTGTTCCATCAAAACCAGTCATTTGTCCTAATAAAGTATCTATGGATTTTTCAATACTATTATAATCATTATCATTTAAAAACAATCCCAGCTCCTGGGCTTTAAAATATTGAATCTTGTATTTTTTTGCATTTTCAAGTGCATTTTGTTTTACCACCTCTGTTGCATCGACACCATCAATTTTTGAATTCCACAGGGCATCTATCTCTTCCTGGCTCTTATTTGCTTCCATTACCCTTTTTTCACTGTAAAGGAAAAAACGATACTCAGCTTCTGTAATTTTTTCTCCATTAATTATCGCCACATAGCTTGTAGCATTAGCATAAAGAAAATAACCCACTAAAAGTGCAAGAACCAATAAGGATGCTATAGATATAATTGCTCTTTTTTTCTTAAACACGATATCTCCTCACATTCTTTACTAAATTTTAATATAATAAAAAGTCAGAACCCTTTTTTTAAAAATTCATGACTATAAATATTATAATAAATTGCGACATCTACTTCAATTCAATAATGTCTTGTAACAAAATCTTAATATCTTTTAGTAATTTTTCCCTAGGGGTATCTTTAGTTATAAATGTAATATATGGTTTGTTGCTGGCAGTAAAAAGTATTCTCCTCTTATGTTTTTCTATTAATTTTCCAATTATATTAATATCTGCATGTTTGTTTTCCATAAACTGCAGTACAACATTTCCCCCTTTTTCTTGAATAGATGAAAATCCGCATTTTTTCGCCAGCACTTTTAAATGTGCAATTTGTATAAGAGATTCTACAGCTTCTGGTATTTCCCCATATCTGTCAATTAATTCATCCCTTATATCCAACATATCTTCTTCATCTTGTATTGACGCTATCTTTTTATACATTTCAATTTTTTGATTTTCATCATTTATATAACTATTGTCTATGTAGGCACTGATTTTTAAGTCTACAGAAATTTCCACTTCCTGTTCCTCTGGTGCAGTACCCCTTAATTCATTTATGGCATCAGAAAGAAGTCTTACGTACATATCATATCCTACCAAATCAATATTTCCATGTTGTTGTGCCCCCAGTAAATTACCCGCTCCTCTTATTTGCAAATCCCTCATGGCTATTTTAAAACCAGAACCAAATTCAGTAAACTCTTTTATGGCCTGGAGCCTCTTTTCTGCTACTTCTGAAAGCACTTTATCCTTTTTATATGTTATGTAGGCATAGGCAAGTCTGTTTGACCTTCCAACCCTGCCCCTTAGCTGATATAATTGGGCAAGTCCCATTCTATCGGCATCCTCCACTACAATGGTATTTACATTTGGCATATCAAGACCCGATTCAATTATCGTTGTACAAACCAACACATTATATTCGCCCTCTACAAATTGCAGCATAATGTTTTCTAAATCCGTCTCTTTCATTTGTCCATGAGCCACTGCCACTTTTGCATCTGGCACAAGGTCTTTTATTTGAGCCGCTTTTAAATTGATGGATCTCACTCTGTTAAATAGATAAAAAACCTGTCCCCCTCTTGCAAGTTCCCTATTAATTGCTTCCTTTATCACTTCCGGATTGTATTCCATTACATATGTCTGCACTGGGTACCTTTCTTCCGGGGGATCTTCAATGATGCTGATATCCCGTATTCCCATAAGGGACATATGAAGTGTCCTTGGTATGGGAGTAGCAGTAAGAGTCAATACATCCACATTTGATTTCATATTTTTAATGCGTTCCTTGTGCCTTACCCCAAAACGCTGTTCTTCGTCTACTACCAAAAGCCCCAAGTCTTTAAATACAATGTCTTTTTGAAGCAATCTGTGAGTTCCAATTAGTACATCTACAATACCCGCCTTTGTATCTTTTAAAATTCTTTTCTGTTCACTTTTAGACCTAAAGCGGCTTATAACTTCTATCCCTACAGGAAAATCCTTCATTCTCTCTTTAAAATTTTCAAATTGCTGCTGTGCCAAAACGGTGGTTGGAACCAAATACGCCACCTGCTTTCCATCCATCACCGCCTTAAATATAGCTCTAATGGCAACCTCCGTCTTTCCATATCCTACATCCCCGCACAAAAGCCTATCCATTGGTTTTTCAGATTCCATATCTTTTTTAATCTCTTCAATACATTTTAACTGATCTTCTGTTTCTTGAAATGGAAACAATTCTTCAAACTGTTTTTGCCACACCGTGTCTACACTGAACTTATACCCTTTTAACGTTTCTCTTTTTGCATACAGCTTAATAAGGTCTTCTGCTAACTCCATTAAAGACTCTTTTGCCTTTGCTTTTGTTTTTGCCCAGTCACTTCCTCCCAATCGGCTAAGCCTTGGTGACTTTCCTTCGGAACCTATGTATTTTTGAATTAAATCCAGTTGATTGGTAGGTACATATAAAAAATCCCCATCATAATACTGAATTTTTAAATAATCTTTTTTTATACCTTCAACTTCAAGCTGTTCAATACCTACGTACTTGCCTATCCCGTAAATTTGGTGAACAACATAATCATTAATATTAAGGTCTGTAAATACACTGATTTTTTCTCCCTTGTTTTTTTTCCCATAGGTTCTTTTGCTTCTTTTCTTTTCTTTAAAGAAATCTTCTCCACTTACTATTACAAATTTTATATCTTCATACTCAAAACCTGTCTGAAGGCTTCCCCCTGTTATAACAACCTGCCCGGGCAAAACTTCATTTACAACTTCATCATAATAATTTGCTTCTATTCCTTCTTTTTTTAAATTTTCTTCTAATATGCGTCCTCTGCTCTGCCCCCCTGACAGCACCACAATTTTGTATCCATCTTTTTTCCACTTTCTTATATCATCTATTAAAATTTTAAAATGTCCCTTATATGAATTTAAAAGCTTAGAAGATATTCTCCCCTCTGTTTCTAAAGTGTTGAAATATACTGATTTATTCCCCTCTATATTTTTTAAAATATACTCTGGGCTCATATAAATCTCAAAACTATCTGGCAGTAAATATCCTTTTTCAAGAAATGCTTTGCAAAGCTCATAGTTTTCATAGAGAAGGTTTTCATATCTTATTTGAAATTTCTTTGGCTCATCCAGAAAAATCAATGTTTTTTCTAAGTCCATGTAATGCATAATAATTGAAGGTCTGTCTATAATATACGCTATATATCTGTCCATGCCTGCAAAATAGTACTGCTCTTTAAATTTCTCTAGATCACCCTTTACTTTTTCCTCTATTTTATTTTTAAATCCTTTCACATCTTTTTTACTTAACTTTTCTAAATACTCATTAAGGCTATGAGAAATTTTGTTTATAATCTCTTCTCTTCTTTCAGAATCATATATTAATTCTCTTGCAGGTAAAATGGTAACTTCTTTGATTTTTTCCAAAGACCTTTGAGATATAACATCAAAACTTCTTATAGAATCTATTTCATCATCAAAAAATTCAATTCTTACAGCAACTTCACTGTTTATAGGAAATATATCAACTATTCCGCCCCTTATGGCAAATTGTCCTTCCCCTTCTACTACAGACATTCTCTCATACCCAATTGCCACAAGCCTTTTTGAAATCTCATGTAAGTCCACACATTCCCCTATAGAAAAAGAGACAATGCTTTTAAAAAACAATTCCTTATCTATAAGCTTTCTGCCTATTGCCTCAGGGCTTGTAATTACTATTTCATATTCACCATTTATTATTTTGTACAAATTTTTTATTCTCTCATAGGTGGAATCACGGCTTTTAGCCTCTATATCATGAAACATAATTTCTTCTGGAGGAAAATATAAAACACCTTCTTCAAAAAAGTTCAAAAAGTCCTCATAGGTCTTTCTAGCGCTAATATCATTATTAGCAATGAATACACCTTTTAAGTTTAAATGCTTTAAAATAGCATAACTTATATGAACTTTTTGCGATTGAGATGACCCCCCTAGAGAAACGGCGCCATTTCCCTTTTTAATATCATTTAAAATATTACGGTACTGGCTCATTTCCATAAGTGGATCAATTAAGTATTTTTTTGTCTTTACACCTGTCATTTATATTCAATCCTCTGATATTATAAATTAATTCTTTAATAAGTTATAATTTAATTTCTGGCATCTGTCTGGTATCTGTAAATTTATATATTTATAGATTTATGTCCCCAGGTTATTAAATTTGTTCATTGCCTGATCAACCCCAAGATCTATTATTGTTTCAACAGCATCTGCTGCATTAACCACTGCCTTTGCAATTTTTTCCTTATCTTCCTTGGAAAATTTACTTAATACATAATCGGCCAAATCCCATCCTTCTGGAGGCTTGTCAATTCCAACCCTTACTCTGGGAAATTCATCAGACATTATTTGATATATAACAGACCTCATGCCATTATGGGTCCCCGCACTCCCTTTAGGTCTTACTCTAATTCTTCCAGTGGGCAAATCTATATCATCATATATTATTATAATGTTTTTTACAGATATCTTATACCAGCTAATTATATCCCTTACACTTTCCCCGCTAAGATTCATATATGTTTGAGGCATGACCAACAAGACCCTTTTGCCACAAATAACCCCTTCTCCATAAAGTGCCTTAAATTTTAACTTAGATATTTTTATTTTATGCTTTGATGCTAAAAGTTCTACAACCCAAAATCCAACATTGTGCCTTGTTTCAGCATATTTTCTCCCAGGGTTGCCAAGCCCTATAACAACAATTAAATCATCCAAAGTATCTACCTCCCCATCTTTTGGGTTAATAAAAAAATGAATTTACAAAATAATAACTGCCCATTAAAGTTTAAAAATAGGCAGTGTCTGTTATTATTTTCACAACATTTTTAAAAATACATTAATCTTTTTGAGTAAAAAGTGTACTTATGGACATATCCCCGTATATTCTTTCTATAGCCTCTGCAAATACCGCCGCAACAGATAAGGATTGTATCTTTGGACTTTTCTTATCTTCAGTTAAAGGAATTGTATTTAAGGTAATTAATTCCTTTAACTCTGATTTTTCAATTCTTTCTACGGCATTACCAGATAGCACTCCATGGGTACAACAAGCATATACTTCCTTAGCTCCAATTTCAGTTAAAGCTTTAGCAGCATTCATAATTGTTCCGCCTGTATCTATAAGGTCATCCACCAGTACTACTCTTTTATTATTTACATCTCCAATTATATTCATTATTTCAGATACATTTGCCTTAGGGCGTCTTTTGTCAATGATAGCCAAAGGAACATCCAGTCTTTCTGCAAACTTTCTCGACCTTGCAACACTTCCCACATCAGGAGAAACAACAACAACATCGCTGGTATTTTCAAATTTTTCTCTAAAATGATTAGCGAGAATAGGTACCCCTAATAAATGATCTAATGGGATGTCAAAAAATCCTTGCAACTGTGGGGCATGCAGGTCCATTGTCAATATCCTGTCTGCACCAGCAGTAGTTAATAAATTAGCTACAAGTTTTGCAGAAATAGGATCTCTTGCTTTTGCTTTTCTGTCCTGTCTGGCATAACCATAATAAGGAATAACAGCGGTTATCCTGCCAGCTGATGCTCTTCTTAGAGCATCTATCATAATCAAAAGCTCCATAATGTTATCATTAACAGGAGTACACAAAGATTGTATCAAGAAAACATCTGAACCTCTTACAACCTCATTAATTCCAATTGCACACTCACCGTCACTAAACTTTCCCACATTTGCCAACCCTAGGGGCAACCCAATTTTTTCTGCAATTTCCAATGCCAATTCACGATTTGAGTTACCAGCAAAAATTTTTATATCCTTACCATGTAGATTCATCTTAAAGCTCCCCTTTTACTTCTTATTTTAATATTTTAAAAACTTATTAATCCTTTTTCAAAATTCCTTTTTTTAAAACCCAGTTTTCTTTTATTACCTGCCTGTTTCTTGCAATAGCTAAAGAATTTTCAGGGACTTCATCGGTAATGGTAGAGCCTGCTGCGATATACGCATTTTTCTTAACTTCAACAGGTGAAACCAAGTTTACATTGCATCCAATAAATGAATTATCTCCTATAATTGTCTTGTGCTTTTTTTGTCCATCATAGTTAACCACTACTACACCACAACCTAGATTAACTTTTTTGCCAACTTCTGCATCTCCCACATAAGTTAAATGGGATATTTTGGTGCCATCTCCAATTAAGGAGTTCTTTATTTCAACAAAATCCCCTATTTTTACGTTTTTGCCTATATTACTTCCTGGTCTTAAATATGCAAATGGACCTATTTTGGTCTCATTGTCTACACAGCTTTCTATAACAACTGAATTTTTTATTTCAACTTTATTTCCAACTCTAGAACTTTCAATTGTGCTGCCAGGTCCTATTATACATTCTTCTCCTATTTTTGTTTCTCCTTTAATTACAGTTGAAGGATATATAACGGTATCCATACCTATTTCCACTTCAGAATCTATATATGTTGAGTCAGGGTCTATAATTGTAACACCATCTGCCATTATCTTGTTTAATATCCTCTTTCTTAAAACTTTGGCTGCATCTGACAATTGAATTCTGTCATTTATTCCAGCTAATTCATCTCTATCTTCAATTTTAACAGCTCCTACTTTAAGTCCCTTAGTTATTAATATCTTTATAGTATCAGTAAGATAATACTCACCTTGATCATTTTTATTGTCAAGTTCTTTCAATGCTTCTCTAAGTGCACTTATATCAAAACAATAAATACCTGAATTAATTTCATTTATTTTCTTTTGCTCATTAGATGCATCTCTGTCCTCAACAATCTCTACTACTTCCTTTTGACTGTTTCTGATTATCCTTCCATATCCTGAGGGATTGTCAAAATCTGCTGTTATTATTGTAGCAGCATTGCCTTTTTCCTTATGGTAATCAACTGCAAGTGAAATGGTCTTTGAAGTAACAAGAGGCATATCTCCATACATTATAACAACTTGCCCTTCTCTATTCTCAAGAAATTCTTTAGCTTGGATAACAGCATGACCAGTTCCTAATTGTTCCTCCTGATTTGCATAAAAAACTTTATTTCCCATATATTCTTTTACTTCTTCTGAATTACGGCCAACAACAAGTACAATTTCATCCACTCCAGAGTTTTTCACACATTGATAAGCCCACTCTACCATTGGCTTGCCACATATCTCGTGTAAAATCTTTGTCTTTTTTGATTTCATCCTTTTGCCCTCACCTGCAGCAAGGATGATGGCCATTAAGTGCTCCATACATTTCTCCTCCTCCAAAGATAATCAGGTGTTTTTTTTAAATAAGTAATTAAATACCTTCTAGCTAACTAAATCTTATTACCTAATATATTCTCTCACTTTTCCTTAATTTTTTCAACATTAAATAGAAACATAAAAATACACAAAATAAAAAATCGTCAAAAACACACGTTAAGCTAGAGTCTTAAGAAACAAATTTGTGGTATAACCACAAACGCCCCCAGACTTTCATGCCTAATATAATTTTAGGACATTAACGTAATGCTTTTCACGATATGATATTATTCTAAAAAAAATCTGCACCTAACAAGACACTTCTTTCTTTATGAAGGCATATTCTCTTATTATTTTACTTTACATAAAATATGCTTATTCTTCTTCTGTGCCTTCTGCTGCTTCACTTTTGCTTTCTTCCACATCTGCAGCTGTTGAAATATACTCATACTTGTCCAATATAGCAGTTTGTATCTTTCCTCTTGTCTCTGCATTAATAGGATGTGCAATATCTCTGAACTCGCCATCAGGAGCTTTTCTGCTAGGCATAGCTATAAAAAGTCCGTTTTGGCTCTCTATAACCTTTATGTCATGAACAACAAATTCATTGTCAAAGGTTACAGAAACAACTGCTTTCATTTTTCCTTCTGAATCAATTTTTCTGATTCTAACATCAGTAATTTCCATAAGATGTTACCACCTTCCGTAAATAATTGTGAATTCTCCATGTATATTAATCTATTCGTCATTTTTTTTATTTTTCCTGCTTATTTTTTATCATTTTATTATTTTATTAAAATATGTCTTATAAAAGCCTTAATTGTAGCTATTCTTAGAATAAATATTTTCATCTTTTGTTATAGCATTTCTCTTTCTTTTTTATATTATTCATTGTAGAATATAAAGACATATTTAAAATACTTGCGTTTTTATATTACATCAATACCTTTTTAAACAGTATTTTCAATAGTTTTTTCAAGTTTTTTTATTAAATTTTGATTTTAGACTTATATTTGAGTTAAATTTTTCATATAATAGTAATTGAATATTTATTTTATTATAAGTCAATCATTATATAAGCTGGTAGTATAAACTGGTAAATTAGAAGATAATAAATAATTTTTTACACGAATAGGAGTGTTATTTTTTGTTGAATTCAAATGTTTTAAATTTAAACAATGTTAAACATGTGCATTTTATAGGCATAGGAGGAGTAAGTATGAGTGGTCTTGCTGAAATCCTCCTTAATATGGGATATAAAGTGTCTGGTTCTGACATTAATTCCTCAAATTTAACTTCCAAACTCTCTGAAAAGGGAGTTAAAGTATATATCGGGCATAGTGAAGAAAATATAAAAAATCCCGATCTAGTGGTATATACTGCTGCAGTAAAAGAAGACAATCCAGAACTTGTGAAATCTAAATTATTAAAAATACCCGTTATAGAGCGTTCTGTGCTTTTAGGGGAAATAATGAAAACTTTTCCCTACAGCATTGCTGTGTCAGGTACTCACGGGAAAACAACCACCACTTCTATGGTTTCAATGATACTTTTAGAATGTGGATTTGACCCCACTATACATATAGGTGGAGAATTAGATGCTATAGGAGGAAACACACGCATTGGAGGAAATAAGTATTTTGTCTCTGAGGCTTGTGAATATGTGGAAAGTTTTTTGAAATTTTATCCTTTCCTTGCCATTGTTTTAAATATTGAAGAGGATCATCTTGACTATTTTAATGGTATAGAACATATTAAATCTTCTTTTTTAAAATTTATGTCTCTTGTTCCTCAGAATGGCTATATAGTTGCAAATTGTGATGATAAAAATGTTGTCTCTTTATTAAACCATGTAAATTGCAATAAAATCACCTACGGCATCACCTCAAAAGATGCAATGTGGACAGCAAGAGACATAGTCTATGACCACACTGGATGTGCAACTTTTGGGGTATATAAAAATAACAAAAAAGTTATTGACATTAATTTAAAACTTCCTGGAGTACATAATGTTAGCAATGCCCTTGGTGCCATATCCGCATGTCATGCACTAGGTTGTGATTTTGAAGGCATAAAAGCAGGTTTGGAAAATTATACAGGCACTCACAGACGCTTTGAACTAAAGGGAATAATTAATGATATTAAAGTAATTGACGATTATGCACATCATCCTTCAGAAATTAAAGCCACATTAAAAGCATGTAAAAATATTTCCCACAGAAAAATTTGGTGTGTTTTTCAACCTCACACTTATTCTCGAACAAAACATTTGCTGGATGAATTTGAAGACGCCTTTTATGATGCTGACACAGTAATAATAAGTGACATTTATTCTGCCCGTGAAGTGGATACTGGAGAAATTCATTCTTCCCAGTTGGTGGATAAAATAAAGTCTTATAACAAAAATGCTCTTTACATGCCTGAATTTGAATCAATTGTACAGCATTTAAATAAACATGCTTCTGCTGGTGATTTGATAATAACTATGGGAGCTGGAAATATCAATAATGTTGGGGAAATGTTTTTAAGGACAAAAAAAATAATAGCTGTAAGTTAAATATAAGACTTCACCTTATATAAATAAAGTGAAGTCTTGTATTTTAAAAACATATATTACTTTTTATCTTGGTCAATCATTGCAAATTTAATTTCACCCTGGGCAGCAATCTGACCATCAACTGTAGCAGATACCTTTACTTTTCCCATACCCATTTTAAAAACAAGGAATTCTGCCTCAAGTCTTAATACATCACCTGGAACAACCTGCTTTCTAAACTTCATAGACTCTATGCCTGTAAACACTCCTAGCTTTCCTTTATTTTCTTCAAGCATAAGTCCTGCTACACAAGCTGTTTGAGCCAGTGCTTCCACTATCAGCACCCCAGGCATAATAGGGTTTTTTGGAAAATGTCCTTGAAAAAATGGCTCGTTAATTGAAACATTTTTTATAGCAACTGCTCTTTTCCCTGGCTCTACTTCCTCTATTTTGTCAATTAGCAAAAATGGATATCTGTGAGGAATAATATTTTGAATTTCAATATTTGATAACATTCCCAATGCCTCCCCAATTATTTTCGTTATTCTGATGATAACCTATACACACTTTTGTGTCAATAGATGGGAAGACCTTAATCATTGATGATATCTGTCAATTTGTTTTTTGTACCTTGTATTGCTTCTATTATATCTGATACTGTCTGTACATGGTAAGCTACTACAGATGAAAATTCCTCTGAAGCTGATACTGTTTGTTTCGCAAACATGGCGGTTTCTTCTATTAATTTAATTACTTCATCTTTATCATTCTTCATTTCATCTAAAGAAATATTTACATCGTTTATTTCTTTTGAAATAGAAAATACTGCATCTGTAATATTGTTAAAAGACTCACTGGTATCCTCAACAGACTCAGTTTGAACTTTTATTGACTCTTTTAAATCCTCAACTGAATGATTTATACGAGCATATTTTTCTGTTATTTCATCCATAACTGCAAAAATTTTTTTCTCATAATCTTTTACCTGAAATTCTCCTATACACTCCCTGCCCTTTTCCACAAGTTTTTTATACATTTTTTTATACAATTGGTTGGTCAAAAATAAAGTTATTAAGCATCCTGATAATACCAATAATGCCACCAGCACCCCAAACTTTATTTCTTTTGACAGATAATTTATAAAAACTCCCGAAAAAACAGCAAATAAAATTATGGAAATGACCGCTGTTAAGTGATTCTTTTCCATTTTTATTTTCTTAAGCCTTTTCACATTGTATCACTCCAAGTATGATATGAAAAAATAATCATTTCCAAATCCCATACACCTTTAGGAGCTATTTTACTTATTCTTAACCTTCCTGATTTTATTAAATTATACCTTTCTGCCCCCAAGGTTTCTGCTAAGCTGTTTGTACAGCTCTTCTGCCAATCCATAGCTTCTATCTTTTGATGCTTCTTTAACTAATTCATCATCTAGCATGCTTTCAAATATTTCTCTTCCCATAGGCTTTGGTATCAAATTACTTTTAACTACCGTTGCCCTCATTTGCTTATATACCATGTTAAGAAGCAGCCCTTCAAATTCCCTGCAAACCTCTTTTAATGCTTCTTCATCTTTGTTTTCATAAGCATTTAAAAGCCTTTTTTCAAACTCGCTTTCCTGGCCTATTTGTTTGGTACTATATAAATTATTGTTTATACTGCTTCCACCAATTTTATTTATATCCATTTAATTCACTTCCATTATCTCTTTAAGTTATTTGCTATACCCAGCATATCATCTGCTGATTGAATGGCTTTTGAATTTATTTCATATGCTCTTTGAGCTACAATAAGTTTAACCATTTCTTCAACCACCTGAACATTTGATGATTCCAAAAAGTTTTGTCGTATATTGCTTCTTCTTCCCATTTGTTCATCTGGAACTGGCTGACCCGAAGCAGGAGTAATTGCGTAATTGTTACTTCCTACGCTTTCTAATCCATATCTGTTAGGGAACTTAACCAATCCTAGCCTTTGTCCCATGGAAATAACAACACCTTCTTCGTCGGTATAACTAAGTTCTCCATTTTCTCCCACACTAAGCTTTGAAACATCAACATCAATTATTATTTCCATTCCATTTTCATCTAAAACAGGGTATCCGTCTGCCGTTGTTAGCATGTTTCCAATGTCTGTAACACTTATTTTAAAACTTCCATCACGGGTGTAAACTATTTCTCCGCCACGTCCTGCTATCATAAAAAAACCATCTCCATCTATTGCAAAGTCCAAAGGGTTGTCGGTTCTTTCTAAATTTCCCATTTGGAAACTTTTGGATGTGGCAGCTGTTACTGTTCCATGCCCCACCTGTAAATTTACAGGTCTTCCTTCATTACCTAAAACGTCTGCTCTTGTTAAAGTTTCATACAGCATATCCTTAAACTCAGCTCTGTCCTTTTTGTATCCTGTTGTGTTAACATTTGAAAGATTGTTGGAAATAACATCAACATTAAACTGCTGTGCTTTCATACCTGAACTAGCTGTCCAAAGTGCTCTCATCATAGGGCTTCATCCTCCTGTTATCTTACTCTTCCTACCTCATTTACTGCTTTTGCCAACGCTTCATCTTGTGCCTGTAAAACTTTTTGATTTGCCTCATAGGCACGCATTACAGTAATCATATTTACCATTTCGCTTATTGCATTTACATTTGACTGTTCTAAATATCCCTGCTTCACCACTCCACTAAATTCATTAGGGTTAGCTCCTGCTGCTTCAACAAGATTTTCACCTATCTTTCTTAATGCATTCTCATTTTCAAACTCACTAATTAAAAGTCTGTTTATAGCCTGACCATTTTCTAAAATAGTACCATCTTCTAAAACACTAAAATCTTCACTTCCTAAAGTGATAATGCCTCCTTCTCCCATAACAAAATAGCCTTCTTTTGTTACCAACTGTCCATCAGCATTTAATACAAAAGCACCATCTCTTGTATGCCTTTGTACAAAATTACCATTATCCAATGGAACAGCAACAGTAAAAAAGGCTAAATCTGAATCTGCTATTGCCATATCAAGGCTTCTATCTGTTTTTGTAAGCTGCCCTCTGGTGTAATATGTAAAGACTTCTCCAACATCATTTCCCAGATGCATGTTTCCAACCCTCCCTGAAGGGTTATCAGTACTTTTGCTGTCATTTATACGCTTTATCAACATCTCAGGAAAGCTTTCATATACAACAGTGTCTTTTTTGTATGCATTGGTATTTACATTCGCAAGATTATTGGATATTATATCCATTTGTTTGGTGTTTGCCAACATGCTCCATCCAGAAGTGTAAAGACCTCTAATCATATGTTCTCTCCTAATAAAAAAGATTTTAGTTATATTCCACTACTTATATCGGAAATGTTTAAGAAATGCTTAATAAGAACTTTAAATTTTTTTACAAATTACATTTTGGTGTCCCGGACAGGAATCGAACCCGTATTAGTAGAACCGGAATCTACTGTCTTATCCATTAGACCACCGGGACATTTTAAGAATTGTAAAAATCAATCCACTATCTATATTATTATAATCCAATGTTTCTTTATTTACAACATAAAAAATCGAGAAAAATTTACATAAAAAGCTTCGTAAGCAATGTGCTAACCAGATAATCAATTGTATATCCAAGTACCATTACCCATGTAGACACCATAAAAAATACCAAACTTTTAAGTTTTTTGTGAAATGTATAAATTATATATATACCCCGGGTTATAATAGCCGATTGCCAAAAAATAATTATAATTTTAAAAATCAGAAAAAACCCCGAATATATTCTAAGTCCCAGAATCCTTTCTTTAAACACCAAATGCAGCAAAATATACAAAGGAATAATTAAAAAATGAGATACTATATATACTTTCATTAATTTAATAAATTGCCCCTTTATATCAGTTATTCGCTTCCTAAGGGCAAAATTCTTAAATATATCAAACAAAGGCATTGCAAAAAATATTATATCCAAAAGCCCCACTAGAATAATAATGCAAAGAGCAAGAGAAATATTATAAACTAATATTTCTGTAGGTTTATTATAAAAATAAAAAGGTATCTTATAAATAAGGGACATCCCTAAATCAACCAAACCAATTAATACTATCCCTATATATAAAGTATGCAATTTGTCAGTTATTTTTTTAAAAAAATCTTTTGGAAACAGTAGTCTGTCAATAAGAAATTTTTTCACTTTAAAACTCCTTAATGTATTATTAAAAAAGAGCATGTAAAATATGCCCCTTTTAATAATACATTATTTTTATTTATATGTCTATTTCCTGAAATTAAGATGGTAAATGAATAATCTTAGTCAAGAAAGGTTACAGTTCTAATCTCTATAGTTTTCCCAATTTTTGCTATGAGATATCCATATTCCTCTATTAAAGTAAAACTCTCCTTCACCTATAAACATATCTTTTCTTTCTGTTTCTCCTGCTAAATGCCATCTTAACCATGCTATTGTTGCAGGAATTCCGTCAAAGGGACCACTTCCATGGCCGCCTCCTATCATTTCACCATACCATATTGGCACTGTTGCCTGCCTATAATCATTTCTTGTATTTTCAAGAGCTAAATTATCCTCTAACCCACATACAAGAGCAGTAGGTTTTCTCATTTTGCTTGCTCCCATACCGTCAAGGGAACCTCCATTCATGTGAATTGTAGTTGATATCCTAGGATCGCTTGCAATAGCATAAGCACCTACTGATCCAAGGGAATGTCCTCCTGCTGCAATTCTGGTTGTATCTAATTTATTGTAGTATGGACTGGAGGGATTGCTATTTTGCTGTATAATCCAATCTAATGCCCTTTTCATCTCATCTCCTGAAGCTGTTGATTCTTCACTGTAAATTACAAAACCGTGAGAAGCAACTTTAATCATAGAAGATTCATAATAGCTAGGATGAGAACCTCCACCTGGTCCATATAAAAATATTGGATGTGCTTTAACATCTAAACTTCCAAGATTAGATGGTCTAAAAATCCACCCTTTATTGTTTGGTCCTACATTTTTGTCTATTGTTACCTGAAAAGGACCGTTTTGTTCTATGCTGTTAACAGAAGGCAAAATTCTTGTGTTAGTAGGTGGACTTGAAGGAATGGGAGTGGCTGTTACACAGCCACATTCCCTTCAGCTGGAAATTTATCAATAATTTCCAATATGTATCTTTGCAGAAGTGTTGCATCATTAGAGTTAATAGCTCCATCTCCATTGACATCCCCATTTGTAAACGCTTCTCCTGTAAGAGTTGTTATTTCTAATATATGTCTAGATAGCAATGTGTAGTCGTTAGTATTTATTCTTCCGTCTCCATTTACATCTCCTATCTTTCCAGTTTGCGGCGGATCTGTAGGAATTGTTCCTCCACTAAATTCAAACCAGTCCACATTAACAGGTCCTGAGAATACAAGATATAAATCATTTTCTCCAGTAACATTGCTAACTTCACAGCTTAACAGTTCATATGCATCCCAATCACCTGTTGAACTAGCTGTCAATGTTCCTATACGTGTTCCAGTAGGGCTGTTTAACCTAAGGTCAATGCTTATATCCATAGCACTTGCAACCCTGGCTTTAAAAGAATTTGCTCCACTTCCAAAATCTATTTTGCTATATACTGCAGAATCACCGCTTTCTATATATCCTATTCCACCTCCACCTTCAGGTGTATCTATTATTGTCATTGTTGAAGAATTAATACTGTTATATTCCTCTGCTTCAATTCGTGAGAAAGCAGATCTAGGTGTTGGCGGCGGTGTTGGTGTAGGTGGCGGTGTTGGTGCAGTTTCACCTGGCTCTGTAAATCCTGCTGCACAAGCCATTCTGGCAAAATTCCACAAACTTGGCTTCCACACAGTCCAGTCATGACCATAATTTTGAAGGAGCCACTCAACATGATCAATATTATTTTTCTTACAATAATCCACTAATCTGTTGTTACTGAAAATAAGGTTATCTGCTGTACCGCAGGAAAGAAATAATAGTTTTAAGTTCTGTTTTACTTTTGTTCCACCATCAGGGAATAATTGATTGTTTTGCTTCATAATTGGTGATGATGAAAAACCACCTACATAATGAAACTTATCTGCATTTGGCAAACCTATATTTATTGCTTGAGCACCACCCTGGGAAAGACCCGCAATGGCTCTGTGTTTAGCATCAGTATAAACTGAATAGTTACTTTCTATATGAGGTATAAGACTTTCTAATAAATCTTTGGTAAAGTTTTCCCATCCATCTACTCCTGCTGCCTTAGCATCCCCATATGGCAATACAAGAATAAAAGGATCTATTTCGCCTGCTGCAATAAGGTTGTCAAGAATTGTATGTGGTGCTCCATTGTGGTACCACTCATCTTCATTTCCTCCAATCCCATGCAATAAGTACATAACACTGTACTTATTAGCTGTTGAATATCCTGGAGGCAAATAAATTCTAGCTCTGCGCTGGCCATTTGTAGCTTTAGATTGATAGTTAATATAGCTTACCTGACCATGTGGAATGTTGTTATTTACCCTGTCATAACCTGAAGGTGGCATTGTTGGTTGTAAAGCTGCTGAAGAAATAAATGTTGAAACATTCAAAAATGATATCAACAACAATACACTTAACAAGCCACTAAAAATACCTTTTTTCATAAATACTTCCTCCTTTTTAAAATTTATGTATTTTCTGCATACCCCTATATATAATCTTCGTTGCAACATGTACAAAAGGATACATGTTTATATATTTTTATATATTTTTATCTCTTTTCACGATTATAATTTTGTCGCAACATGCATAAAAGCATGCATGTTGCGACAATGGAAAAGGGGAAAATCACTATTTGCAGCAATTGGCTGCGGTGCTAAATTACTGCAATTTTTTTCTTATGCTTATATTTTATAAACTATTTTTCAAGTGCCTCTTTTAATGCATCCTTTATTGCATTATACGCTGGCTTTGGATTGTAACTTTTATCAAAAATCAATGGGTTGTCAGTGCCCGGGAATACTCCAGGAACCCATGAATATTGGTCAGTAAATCCCCAAAATACAAAAGTAGTTACATTAGGATTTCTCAAGCAAATTTCCATCAAAGCTTTATAGTTTTCTGCCTGTACCTGGAATGCTTGGTTTTGATTTTGGGATGATGGTATTCTTATATCAATCTCAGTAAAGGATACCAAAAGACCAAGATCTGCATAGCGTTTTACATTTCGTTCTATATCAGCAAGCTGTGAAGCACTCATACCATTAATGAAGTGACATTGGAATCCTACTCCATCAATAGGCACTCCTCTTTCTAGCATACCTTTAATCATATTATATGTGTAATTAGATTTAGCGCCCATGTCTTCTATATTATAGTCATTATAGTAAAGAAGTGCATCAGGGTCAGCCTTTCTTGCTGTACGGAAAGCAATATCTATAAAATCTTGACCAAGTACTCTTGAAAAAACACTGCTTCTAAGTGAATGTCCACTATCATCTACAGCTTCGTTAACTACGTCCCATTCCTTAATTTTACCTTTGTAATGAGTTAGTACTGTATTTATATGATTATTTATAACAGCAGTCAGAGAATCCTTGTTCCAGTTTCCATTATGCACCCATCCTGGAAGCTGGTTGTGCCATAGAAGTGTATGTCCACGTAATTCCATGTTGTTACGCTGAGCAAATGAAACTAGTTTATCCCCATTTGAGAAGTTAAAATTGTTTTGAGATGGCTGTAGGGCATCAAATTTCATTTCATTTTCAGCAACAACCATTGCAAATTCTCTTTTTAGAATTTCTTCATAAGTTGAATTTGTTTGATTATAAAACCATTGGCTGTTAACACAAGAACCAATTATTTTCCCATTAGCCGCCCCATAGTCTTTTAATGCTGTTCCTGTAAGAGGTGGGTTTGTCGGTCCTGGAGTTTGTGTCGGTGTTGGCTCCATATCCTCTACTGGAAATTTATCAATAACTTCTAATATATATCTGCTAAGTAAAGTTGAATCCATGGAGTTAATAGTTTTATCACCATTTAAGTCAGCAACATCAATATTTGGTAAAGAATCTATAATTTCTAGTACATACCTGCTAAGCAATGATGCGTCCATAGAGTTAACAACTCCGTCATCATTTACATCACCATATTTTACATTTGGATTGTGAGTAGGTGGCGGTGTTGGGTTTGTTCCCCCTGATCCTTTTGTAAATGTAAACCAGTCAATATTTACAGCACCTGAAAATACCAATACAATGTCATTTTCTCCTGTAACAGAGCTAATGTTAGTGGAAAGCTCTGTATAATCA
>FZPS01000068.1_pt20 | contig 40473 bp, 24 predicted proteins | sample 1817821 | NCBI WGS metagenome assembly FZPS01 (sample SAMEA104158645, study PRJEB21678) | metagenome | place: Germany | collected 2015-04-21 | reverse complement strand
CCAAAGTTTAGTATAGTTATAGTTAGGTTGTACTCTGTCCTTAGCATTCTGCCAAGGAAAGCTACAACAATGCCAGTAGCTATGGTAGCTAGCGCAAAGTTAATGACAGCTATTAGCAAGCTTTCGTTAAAGAATATGGTAAACACATCGCTACTTCTTGCGCCAACTGCGCGCAAGATACCTATCTCTCTGCGCTTATAAGATATGCTTGTGCCAATGTAGTTGGTAAGCATTAAGGCTGCAAATACCGCAAAACCTATACCTACATAAAGGAATATTTGAGAGAGCGTTTCAATTAGGCTGTTTACCATATTAAGCATGGACATAACGCCGTTTCTTAAGTTGTATTTAGCTCCATCTTCCACTGAGTCATAGGTGTATTTAATTATGTCAGTAAGCGTTGAGCCTTGGGGCATTTTTGCAATGGCAAAAGCATAATTGCCTATTACTCCGCCATCTAAGTTTTTATACAGAGTATCATCAACTACTACTGTGTTAGCGATATTCTCATCATCAATAAGGTATATGCCTACAAGCTTGCAAGACTGGTCGTATACATTATAACCAAGCAAGTTTTGGCTGGCGCTGAGCATAAAGTTTGTAGGCATTATTTGTTCTATGCCTTGCATAATTGTTCCTGATTTTATTGCTTTATCTAGCACTACTCTTTGATACTCTTCATAGTTATATTTTCCAATTGTTTCATTCCATTCTTCATGGAGTTCAGAAAGAGTCTTTTCAAAAAGTGGAGTATAATCTTCTGATTCTTTATTCTGTTCCATCTGGTCCATATACCAATATATTGTATTGGCTTTTTCTTCAAGAGAAGAGTTGAGATATTTTTGAATCTCCTGCTGAAGCTCTTGGTTGTCTCCCCAATTAGCGTCTATTATGATGTTGTCAATGGACTCATCATAATTGTCCATAATATAATTTATCTTGTATTGCCGATCGTTTACAAAGCCAAAGCGGAAATCAATAAGCCATTGCGGCGCATACTTTCTAAATTCAGTTTCGTCGTCCTTAACTTTGTTGTATAGAGCGTTTTGCACATTCCACGCATATGAAATAGCGTCCGCCATAAACTCAAAGTTGCCTAGCTCTGTCTTGTTGCCCTGCACATAGTATGATGTTTTGTCTAGTTGCTTTAATTGTGACAACTTAAACAATTTGTCGGCATAGAAAGAAAGGTATGTATCGGAAAGTTGCAACCCTGCGCTAAAATGCCCATTGGATAGGTCTGCGCCTATGCTTTTACCAGCATTTTTTGTTTTCAATTCATTATTTATAAAGCCTTCTTTTACAAATGCAAGTCCATGATAGCCATACAGTACTGTTTCTCTAAGCTCTTCGCTAAGCATATAATTTACAAGCTGGTTGCCGTCTGGCGAACTTAAAGCTTCAAAGTGTTGATAGTCAAATTCCGTATCAATAATGCCTGTTATTTCATAGTGCCTGTCGTCAAGATAAATTTTTGGCTTTAGAGCAAGGAAAGTTTGCTCGTCAACAATTTGGTCTGATGTTCTTTGTACCTCTTCATGCCTATAGCCAAACTTTTTAAAGTGGCTAAATACATATTCTGATACTGCCACTTGACCATAGTTAGATGGCAGTTTGCCTATTATATTAAAGCCTAAATTTGCTAAGTCTGACGACGAAGTTTCATAAAAGCCGCCAAGTATAGATTGATAGAGCATATCGGAGGGCATTTCGTTAAAGGTGTTTGTAAAATTCAGAACGCTATAACTATTTTGTAGCGGGGTATAGACAGGCTTAAAGTCTATGCTGGTTTGTTTAGATAACTTTGCTAAGTCGTCATCTGAAGAATTTACAGGAGTTTCGTATGTGTAGTTATACTCTTCATCTTCTCTTATTAATGTCTTAGAAATAGCAAGAGCGTTAATGTTGCTGTCAATAATGGAAGTTTCGGTAGCTTTATATTTATTGTAAGAGCCCATGGTGTCAGTAAGACCAAACATAGCAAAAGCAATGACGGACAAAAATATAGTAAAAGCAAGTCTTATTGGCTTATTTTTTAAGCTGCTCGCGCCAATTTTGAAAGAGTTTTTAAAAGGCAAGCGGCTTTTTATCAGCCTAAAGTTTTTATCTTTAGGAATCTCTATTTTGCTTTCATCGGTGTCTTTGAACGCTTCACGATTGCCGTCTATGTCAATGCGCGCAAACTTTTTTAGGTCGCTGTTGGACTTTTCATCAATGGAAATAATAGCATCTTGGCTAGCTATGTAATTATTTATTAATTCCAAATCCTTAGCAGTTAGCTTATAACCTTTCTTTATCTGAATTATTTTGTTATCAATGACATTAACGGACTCATTTAGCCTTTGTCCTTGCGCCTTAAACTTTTCAATGTCGCTAATAATTTTGCCATCTTTAAGTTCTATGACGCGGTCGCCATAAAGTTCGGCAAACTCTCTATCGTGCGTAACAACTACTACAAGTTTGTCTTTAGATAGCTTCTTTAGCGTATCAAAAACTTGCAAACCCGTTTTGCTGTCTAGCGCGCCCGTTGGTTCGTCCGCCAAGATAATTTCGGGATTTTTAACAAGCGCTCTGGCGATAGCCACTCTTTGTTTTTGACCGCCAGAAAGCTCATTTGGCTTTCTTGAGCCGTATCCTGCCAAATCTACCTCTTCTAATATCCTGTTTATATCGCGGTCAGTAGCTTTTTTGCCCTGCAATTGCAAAGCAAGCCCGATGTTAGCGCCTACTGTAAATTCATTAAGGATATTGTATTCTTGGAAAATGAAGCCAAGATAGGTATTGCGGTAGCTGTCAAATTCGCTTTGAGTAAAGTTTTTAGAGGATTTGCCCTTTATGATTATTTCGCCTGAATCATAGTTGTCAAGACCGCCCATAACATTTAGCAAAGTGGACTTACCGCTTCCTGATTTACCCAACAAAAATACCATGCCTTTTTCTGGGAATTTTACGCTCAAATTGTCTAAAGCAACGACTGGAACGCCCTTTTTGGGAGTATATCGTTTGGTGACATTGATAATCTCTAACATAAATTTCTCCTACATAAAATATCTTTTTTTATGTAAACATTGTAGCACACGCCTAAAATATACGCAACAAAAACAGGTGATATAATAATAGTGAAATTATTGTAAATAAATAGCAAGCAGTAAGCATTGTGTGATAGAATAATAGCTATTATAGTAAATTAAGAAAAAGGAGTAATTTTATGACAAGACAACAAGTAAAACTAAAAGCAAAAGAAGATATCCGCGGAAGAGTGTTTGCCTGCTTTATACCTTTTCTAATACTTGGCGGAATACAGCTTTTGATAGGCTATCTGTTGGGAGAGAACACCTATGCGATTGTTCCTATCTTAGTTAATATAGCTATGTTTCCCTTAAGCGTTGGCATAGCGGCAATTTTTTTACAGGTAGTGCGCCAAAAAAACAGCGACATAAAAATGGGGAAAGTTTTTGATTTTTATAAAAAGACAAACAGGTTAGGACAAATATTTTTAGCCTATATAGTGTCGTCGCTCTATGTAATAGGCGGACTTATTTTGTTTATAATACCAGGGATTATCTTAGCTATGCGGTATAGTATGCTTACTTTTGTATTAGCCGATTATGACGATATATCTTGGAGAGATGCCCTTTATAAATGCAAGCAAATAACAGATGGGCGCAAAGGTGAGATTTTTATTTATATGCTAAGTTTCTTTGGCTGGGGGATTTTGGTCGCAATAACCTTGGGCATACTGTCTATATATGTTTTGCCATATTATCAAGCGACATTTGCAAACCTATACACTATCTACAATCCCACCATAAATGTAATAGATCAAGAATTTTTGCCATAAAACATAAACTGTTAAAGCTTTTTTATTAGCGCGGGCTTTTATTGACTTTTGGAGTGTTTTGTTATAGTATATGTGTATTACTTTATGGATAAAGGAAGGGTTATAACTTATGTATTATGTCGGTATAGATATCGGTGGAATGACTATTAAAGCTGGCCTTGTAGATGAAAATGGGCGTATTTTGGCAAAAAAATCTTGTGCTACAAAGCCTGAAAGGCATTATTCTTGTCTAGTTGCCGATATGTACAACCTTTTAGCTAGTCTAGCTCAAGAACAGGGCATAGATTTTGATAAGATTAAAGCAATAGGAATAGGTTGTCCAGGCACAGTAAACACTAAAAAAGGCATCATAACTTATTCTGGCAATCTTAATTTTATTAATGTAGATATTATAAAAGAGTTCAAAAAGCATACAGATTTAGCGGTATGTGTAGGAAATGACGCAAATTGCGCCGCCCTTGGCGAAGTTATGTTTGGTGGTGGTAAAGGCACAAAAAATGCCATACTAATTACGCTAGGCACAGGCGTTGGCACAGGGTTTGTGGTGGACGGCAAGATACTAGAAGGCGTGGACGGCGCAGGTGCGGAAGGCGGACATATTTGTATAAAGATGGACGGACAGCAATGTACTTGTGGCGAAAAGGGGTGCTGGGAAGCTTACGCTAGCGCAACGGCGCTTATGCGCATTACTAAAGAAGCTATGAAAAATAATCCACATTCTTTAATGCATAAAATAGTTTCAGAGCATGGCGAAGTTTCAGGCCGTACTGCATTTTTGGCGTATAAAACAGGCGACAAGGCAGGCCAAGAAGTAGTAAATGAATATGTTAAAAACATAGCTTGGGGCTTAGTTAATTTAGTAAATATTTTCCGACCTGAAATTATTATGATAGGTGGCGGAGTTAGTCACGAAGGGGAATATTTTATTAAGATGATAGAAAAAGTGGTTGTAAAGCACGCGTTTGGCGGAAAGTACAATAAAGTTTGCCCCATTGTAGCTGCTGCCTTAGGCAATGACGCTGGCATTGTGGGTGCGGCGGCTTTGGCTATGCAAGAATTTAATTAAGGAAAAAATAGATGAAAGATAAACTTGATAAAATTTTGATGCAGGTAGAAAAGCCTGCCCGTTATACAGGGGGAGAATATAACACCCCCGATATGACAAAGGCGGCGAATTTACGCTACTGCCTATGTTTTACCGATATTTATGAAGTGGCTATGAGCAATTTAGGCATAGCCATTTTATATGATATTATGAATGCGCACCCTGATATTATTTGCGAAAGGTGTTTTGCGCCATGGACAGACCTTGGTCAAAAGCTAAAGCAAGAAGATATTCCGCTTTTTAGCTTAGAGACAAGAACGCCTATAAAAGACTTTGATGTAATTGGCTTTTCTGTGCCTTATGAGCTTAGCTACTCCAACATACTATATATGCTAGACTTAGCAAAGATACCCTTTAGAGCGGTAGATAGAGATGAAAATTATCCGCTTATTGTAGGCGGCGGACCGTCAGCTGCTAACCCAGAGCCTATTATTGATTTTTTTGATGTCTTTTTTATAGGGGAAGGGGAAGAGAGCAATATAAAGTTTTGTGAAATTGTTATAAAACATAAAGGCGATAAAAAAAGAATACTAGAAGAACTAAGCGGCTTAGACGGCGTATATGTTCCATCGCTTAGTACTATTAAAGATGGCGTATGCGTAAGCAAGGTAAAAAAGAGCGTTGTAAAAGACTTAGACAGCGCTTCTTTTCCTAAAAAACCGCTAGTTCCGAACATAGCTATTGTGCACGATAGAGCAGTAGTAGAGCTTTATAGGGGGTGTTACGCAGGTTGCAGGTTTTGCCAAGCGAGCTTTTATTATAGACCCGTTAGGTATAGAGAGCCCGAAAGAGTGGTAGATATTGCAAAGACGCTTATAAAAAATACAGGTTTTGACGAAATTAGCTTGTCTAGCTTGTCTACTGGTGACTATGAGAATATAGAGAGCGTTATTTTACAGCTTAGAGAAATTGCAGAAAAAGAAAATGTGGTCTTGCAAATGCCTAGCTTGCGCCTTGATAGCTTTAATCGTGAGCTTATACAAAACTCCCGACTTAGTTCTCTTACTTTTGCGCCAGAAGCTGGCACTCAGCGGCTTAGAAATGTCATAAACAAAAATATAACCGATGACGATATAGAAAACTCTATGAAAACAGCTTTTGAGATAGGTTATCGCACAGTAAAACTTTATTTTATGCTGGGACTTCCTACCGAAACAGACCAAGATGTAATGGGTATTGTGGACATAGTAAAGCGCATAAGAAGTATTTATATTAATACCACAAAAAGACGGGATATATCTATAAATGTAAGCACTGCTATGTTTGTGCCAAAGCCTTGTACGCCTTTTCAGTGGGCAGAGCAAATAAGCATAGATGAGATGATACGCAAACAAAATATGCTAAAGAAAGAACTTTTTTATATAAAAGGCGTGCGCTATGCGTGGCACGGCGCTAATGACGCTGTTTTGGAAGGAATGTTTGCGCGCGGTTCTAGACAACTTAGCTATGTTATAGAATCGGCATACAATAAAGGCTGTTACTTTGACAGCTGGTCAGAACATTTTAAGCCTGAAAAATGGTTTGAAGCCATAAAAGAAAATGGCATAGACATTAACGACTTTACACGGGCAAGGGATTTAAATGAAGTTTTGCCTTGGGATTTTATAGATTATGGCGTGAGCAAAGACTATTTAATAAAAGAGTACAAAAAAGCTGTTGAAGGCAAGGTAACTCAAGCTTGCAAATTTAAGTGCAACGCTTGCGGCGCGCTTAGTCTTGGTAAGTGTCGTATGGCGGTGGAAATATGATCACTATAGCTTTTGAAAAGAAAGATAATGCCATTTATGTTGCCCATACTGATATCCTAAGGACACTAAACCGCATATTTAGGCGTGCAGGCATACAAGTTAATTATAGCAAAGGCTTTAACCGCCATATGAGTTTGAAGCTAAGTCAGCCTCTGCCTTTTGGCATAGCAAGCAAGGAAGAATGGGTGACGGCGGATATAGAAAAAGAATACTCCGAAAAAGAGATTTTGCAACTATTTAATGAAAATAGTCCGCCATTTTTGACAGCGTACAAAGCCTATAATGTAAAAACCAATCCAAACTTAGGCGGGCAGGTAGTTGCTAGTGATTATTTTATTGCAAGCAAAAAAGCCATTCAATATAAAGATGAAATTTTATCGGCGCTTAAGACCTTAGAGTATACCATCACCAACAAAAAAGGCATTGAAACAATAAAGCAAGCGGGCAAGCTTATTTATGAAGTAAAAGTAGATGATAAAGGAATCTATGTTTTATGCGGATTTGGCAACAATAATTTGCGCATTGATTTGCTTAGTGAAAAGCTAAACAGCCTTTTTGATTTGGATATAACAATTACCGATATTGTAAGGCTTAAGCAGTATGTGGAAAGGGCGGGCAAGCTGCTTTGGGCAAATGAATATGTAAAGAGTTTGGTATGACAAGAAAGGTTTATATAGAGCAAAAAGAAAACTATGTGGAAGTTGCTATATTAGATAAAGAGCTTGAGCATTTTTATAGGTTGCAAAATGAGCTTTTGACGGGCAGTATTGTGCTTGGCAAGGTCATTAAGTGCATAAAAGAGCTAGGTATTTTTATGGATATCGGCAGAAAAAAAAACGCCTTGCTAAAGTATAGAGAAGGGTTAAAGGTTGGCGATATGCTACCTGTATTAATTGTCAGAGAAGAAGAGCAGGAAAAAGGGTGTGCCGTTACCGAAAGGCTTACGCTAGCTGGTCGCTATGTGGTGCTAAACGACACTAGGGACTATCGTTTTAGCCGAAAACTTAGCCCTGAAAGAGTGGAAGAGTTAAAACAAATAAAACTAGACGATAAAAAAGTAGGGATCGTGTTTAGGTCTTCTTGCAAAGATGTGCCAAATGATGTAATTTTTTACCAAGCAAATCAGTTATACCAAAGGTATATAGATATACTAAATAGGGCAAGAAACAATACAAAGGTAGAAATTTTGCATCAAGAAAAAGGTATGGATGTAGCTTTAAGATATGCCCACAGCGATGAAGAAATAGTCTATGGTTTTGGCAAACTTCAAAAAGAAATAGAAAATATTTTTGAGAGAAAAGTAGAAGTTGAGGGCGTGGAGATTGTCTTTGACAAAACAGAAGCTATGACCGTCATTGACATAAACAGCCACAAGTTTAATAAAAGATATAAAGATGCAGATACCGCCCACTACTTTGCTAATTTAATTGCGCTAAAGGAAGTGGCTAGGCAAATTAGATTGCGCAACATAGGCGGTATAATTATGGTGGATATTATTTCTTTAGCTAGCGACAAGCTAAAGTACCAACTGCTAGATGAGTTTAGACAAGAACTTCTTAAAGACAATGTCATGGTAAAAGCAAACCTAATAGATTTTTTATCTATGATAGCAATAGTTAGAAAAAAGCGTTACACAACTTAAAATTTTCATTTTCAGCCTTACACTTTATCTTATTATGTTACAATAAAAAACAAAATCCTATTCTTTAATTTTGCTACAATTACATTTACTGGATAAGGATTTAGTAATGAAAAAAGTAATATTGATTGTAATGATAATCTTTATAAATCTTATTGCCATGTTCTTTCCACAGCAAGAAGCCTTTGCTTTAGACTTTCCTTACATCGTGGTACAAGGGGAAGTCTGGCTGTTGGATAAAGAATCGGGTAACAGAATTTTTTTGCTGCCCGAAACTTATTATGCCAAAATAGAAAACTTAGACGATAATTATTACTATGTCAGCTTTAACGGCGTAAACGGCAAGGTGGACAAAACTAAAGTGTCGTCAGTTGGCTATCACGCCACACCCACTGGCACTATTCAGGATATACAGATTGCGGAAAAGTATCGCATTTTTACAGGAATTAAGTTAAAAAGCACTATGGATAGCGGTGGCGAAGATATTGAAGTGCCTACAAGCGAAAGCTTGATATTCTTAGGAAAATATCCATCGGGTGAGATGTGGTACTATGTAAAGTATAACGAAACTTGCGGCTATATAAGGGCAGAGTTTACCAATCAACCCAATTTAGTTATACCTAGCTTTGTGCCAGAGCAAAAACCGCAAGCAGATGTAGAGCCAGGGCCAGATAATTCAGACAGCAAAGTAAAGGTGACGCCCAACCTTGTAAAGATATTGGTAATATCGGGGCTTTGCGTAGGGCTTGCCATTATTATTATACTTATCTTTAGACCATACAAAAATAAAAACAACCGCTACTACTATGAAGAATAAATAGTTTTAGGATAAAATTACCTAGACTTTTTTGCCTTGTTTTAGGCGCATTTTATATACAGTAATATAAAACTATGTTATAATACCAATATGAAAACTAAGCGTATTGTGTTTCTTTTTGCAATAATACTGGTTTTGCTAACTGTCTTAGCTGGCTGTGACAATGTGCGCAAGCTATCTTTTTCCCATGACGAATACACTGTGATAAGCGGTATTGAGTTTATACCGCAAGTAAAAATCAGACCAAAAAAAGCAGAGTATGAACTATCCACAAGCAACATAACCATAGCAAAAGTAAAGGACAAAACTACCATAATCACTTTGCGCGAAGGTATAGTGGATATAACAGTTACAAGCGGCGAAAAGTCAGCTACTTGTACGCTTTATGTTGACGACAATATAGAGTACGACTCCGACAATGTTAAGTTTGCCGACACAGTTACGGTAAATTTTATAATTACTAACTATGAACTTGCCAACCTTAATTCCCAATCTTACGGCACGCCAATTTTGGTAATTAAGGGCGGATATCTAAACTTGCCCACAGAGCCTTATATAAAAGGCTATATTGTGCATCACTGGTACACCGATAGAGAATGTACCAAAAAGTTTGACCAAAGCAGTGAAATAAATAGCAATTTAACACTTTTTGCCTACCTAGAGCAAAGGGAAACAAGTTTTGTCATAAAAGACGGGCTTATTGCTGGACTAACTTATGACAACTTGCCCCATAGTGTGTTGGATTTGCCCCAATTTACCCCTAACGGCACAGAAATTATTGGCATTGCCGATAACGCCTTTTATAACGACCACCAAATTGTTACGGTAAACATTCCTTATACCTACAAAACTATTGGCGATAGCGCATTTGCAGGGTGTAAAAACTTAACTGATGTTAATTTTGTAGGCGGTCAAAGCCAGCTTGAAGTGGTGGGCATAAACGCATTTGGGGTGGTAAAAAATGAGCTTGGAAAAGAAATAGCGTGGGTAGAAAAATTATCGTCGCTTAGCTTGCCGTCTAGCGTTTATGAAGTGGGTGCATATGCATTTTATAAGTGCCAAAACTTAGCCTTGAACGGCATACCTAGCGCCATTGATAAAGTGCGACAATACGCTTTTGCCTACACCAAGATAAACAATGTGGATTTTGATAGTGTCACTGAAATTTTAGAAGGGGCGTTTTTTGGCTGTAAAGAACTAGATAGCGTCTATAATACGCATAATGTAACACAATGCTACCAATACGCATTTGACGACACAAAGCTATATTCAGATGCCAACTCTAAGTACCTTAATTCAATTCCAAGAAAAGACCAATATGCTGTATTTTATGCCGATACCATTGCTTTTGGTATAAACAACCGATATAGCAATTTGTACGGAACGGGCGATATTATTCTTAAAGAAAGCTGTACCCTTATAGCCGATAAAGCATTTTTTGGAAGCTATTTAAAAAATCTTACCCTTTACCTTGATACACAAAAAGCAAATCAAGTGTTAGACCAAAAAAGCTATGACTTTTTAGGTTTTGACATTATGGAAATAACGCTAGGCAACAAAATCGTTGTACCTCAAAGTAAAGTAAACGAATACAAATCAAGGTACTTAGAGTATGTAGACATCATTTGTTATCAAGACATTAAGGAGTTTTTAATTGAAGAGGCTGTAAACTTTGGAGAGCATAAAGTGCTAGTTTTTGAAAATGAAAATGGCGCAAAAAGCTACCACTATCACAGGTATACAGGCGACGCAAAAATTGTCAGTCTAGAGAGTTTAGGGTACGCTGGCGCAACCTTTACAAGAATATCACAATTTGCCTTTAGTAATTTAGATACCTTAGAAGAACTAAACTTTTCCAATGTGGAAAATATAGCGCCGCTTGCCATAACTTCAAGCTGTGAAAACCTTAAAAAAATTGATTTAACAAACTGCGTAACTGTGCCAACAGTTTCACGCGATAGCTTTCAAATAAGCGCACTTGACAATTGCAAAATCTATGTTAAAAGTGCCGACTTAATAAGTTATCAAAACGCGTGGCAAAGCTTTGCTACAATGGTAAGTAAGCTAGTTGGAGTTTAATATAAAATGTTAGTTAATAAAAAAGGCTTCTAAATTTTAGAAGCCTTTTCATTTTTTTGGTAATTTAGGAATTAGTACATATCTCCGCCCATTCCTGCTGGCATAGCTTGCGCTGCTGGCTCTGGAATGTCTGCTACAAGCGCTTCTGTGGTAAGCAGTGTAGCTGCTACGCTTGCTGCGTTTTGCAATGCTGAGCGTGTGACTTTGGTGGGGTCTAGTATTCCTGATTTCATCATATCTACATATTGGTCTTTTGTAGCGTCATAGCCATAGTTTTTCTTGTTTGCGTTTACTATGTTATTTACTACCACGCCACCGTCAACGCCTGCATTTTCAGCTATTTGTCTAACGGGAGCTTCAAGCGCCTTTAGTATGATGTTACCACCTGTTTTTTCGTCGCTTTCTAGCTTTTCTACAAATTCCTTGACGCTACTAATTATGGTCAATAAAGCAATTCCGCCACCAGCTACTATGCCTTCTTCTACTGCTGCTCTTGTAGCAGAAAGGGCATCTTCTATGCGTAGTTTGGTATCCTTCATTTCTACTTCGGTGGCTGCGCCTACATTTATAACAGCAACTCCGCCTGATAGTTTTGCTAGACGCTCTTGTAGTTTTTCTTTGTCATAATCGCTAGTTGTAGTAGCAATTTGTTGCTTGATGGACTTAATGCGTGCTGCAATTAAATCTGGTGAGCCAAGACCGTCAATAATGGTGGTGTCTTCTTTGTCCACTCTTACCATCTTAGCGCGTCCAAGCTGGTCTAGCGTGGTGTCTTTAAGCTCTAGTCCCATCTCTTCGCTAATTACAGTGCCGCCTGTAAGAATGGCTATGTCTTGAAGTAATGCTTTTCTTCTGTCGCCAAAGCCTGGCGCTTTAACAGCAACGCAGTTAAACACGCCTTTTAGCTTGTTAACAACGATAGTAGCTAGCGCTTCTGTTTCATAGTCTTCAGCAATGATAAGCAGTTTTAGTCCGCTCTTTAACACTTGCTCTAATACAGGCACAATTTCTTGTATAGATGATATCTTCTTATCGGTGATAAGTATAACGGGATTTTCAAGTTCTGCTATCATCTTGTCAGGGTTGGTTACAAGGTATGGGCTTGCATATCCGCGGTCAAACTGCATACCTTCCACAACGGTAAGGTCAGTTTTCATAGTTTTGCTTTCGGCTACTGTAATAACGCCATCTTTACCCACTTTGTCCATAGCGTCGCTAATTAATTCGCCAATGGTATCGTCGCCTGCGGAAATGGACGCAACGCTTGCAATTTCGTTTTTCTCACTTATTCCCTTAGAGATATCTTTAAGAGCGTTTACTGCCTTTTCTGTAGCTTTCATAATGCCTCTTCTGATAGCTACTGGGTTTGCGCCTGCAGCTACATTTTTTAGGCCTTCTTTTATGATAGCTTGAGCAAGCACAGCAGCTGTCGTTGTGCCGTCGCCCGCTACATCGTTTGTCTTGGTGCTTACTTCTTTAATAAGTTGAGCGCCCATATTTTCAAAAGCGTCTTCAAGCTCTATTTCCTTCGCTATGGTAACTCCGTCATTGGTAATTAGCGGAGAACCGAATTTTCTCTCTAAAACTACATTTCTACCCTTGGGCCCCAAGGTAAGTTTTACTGTGTTGGCAAGAGTGTCAACGCCTTTTTCTAGCGCCTTTCTTGCTTCATCTGCATATTTGAATTGTTTTGCCATATATTTTACCTCCCAAATCTTATTCTACTATTGCTAAAATATCACTTTGACGAATGATGGTGACTTCTTCTCCGTCTAGCTTAAAGTCAGTGCCTGCATACTTGCTGTAAAGTATTTTGTCGCCCACCTTAACTTGCATAACGATTTCTTTTCCGTCAACCATTCCGCCATCGCCTACGGCGATAACTGTTGCCACTTGTGGCTTTTCTTTGGCAGAGCCTGTCAAAATAATACCGCTGGAAGTAGCTTCTTTTACTTCATCTTGCTTAATGACAACTTTGTCAAATAATGGTTTAATATTCATATCTCCTCCTTGAAATAATAAATTTTTTATGAATTAGCAGTCAAGCCATCTGATTGCTAAAATGTATTATAACACCAACATTTTGTATTGACAAGCAAAATTTACAATAAATTTCCAAATTCATCTTTTATAGCGCTCAAATTGAGGTTGATAAAGGCAGTAAAAATCACTTTGTTTGACCTTAATTTTTGCTTTCTAGGCTGTTGACATCGGCACATATATATAGTAATATATATTTGTAACTTTATAAGGAGTAATTAGGTATGCCTAAGACTTGTTGCAACAAATTCAGATTAAGATATGTCTTTATAGCCCCGTTGTTGTTGGCGTTTATAATTATAGGCATTATTTTATCGGGATATACGGCGCAAAATGGCATTAATTTGACTGCCAACGCTGCAGTTCCTTCCCAGTACACCAATTTACTTACCAATCGCGGACTAAACATCTATGACACCGTGCCTTTCCGCGGCACTCACACTTACGACAACTTGCTTACAAGCCATGACCACTCTTACACTGATGACACTAGTTATGGTGATTTTATCTTTAACAACATTAACAATATTCATGTGTCTACCCAAGTTACTGACCAAGGTTTTCCTGCGCTGAAATATGCCAATGTGCCAAAAGGGCAAAACCGCTCTTATGACTCAAGCAATCCAAGCACCTATGACACTTATGAGCATATGGGCTTTATGTATAACAATCCAGACGAAGTGCCAGAAAACGCTAGCATTGTTGTAAATGTGCCAATTTTGTCTGGCTCTAACTTATTTAAGGCAATTAATGACCCTATGCTAAATGTTAGGATTCACGCTTACGCCAATATGCTTAATATGGGCACAGGAGACGGCACAGACTATGCAAGCGCCACCATTACTTATAACAATGGCACGCAGTCTACACCCGTTAGCAAGTCCAGAACAGTAAGTTTTCCAGAATCGCCTTACTCTGATAGAGATTATGAGTATACTATGAGCGAATCAATAACGCTGTCAGAATGCCATGACGGCGCATACATACAGTACACTTTAGACAATTTTGACAAACGGGGCGCAAACTATGTAATGAATATTTCTAAGTTTGCTTTCCGCATTACGATATCTGTCACCAACTTTACTTTTAAAGACCCGCAACCTAGCGACATAAAGGTAATAGACGCTGACGGCACGCGCGACAGCATGGCAACTGCCGATATGGTAAAAAGGGGAGATATCATATTTATAAGCACTCAGCTACAAATAAACGACAGCTATTTGTCGGTAAATACCGGAGTTGCAGGAGATACTAACGACGCAGGCAGATTTTATAGAAACCTAATGCTTAATGCTGAACTAGGCACAGCAAGGACAAGCACTAAGTATCTTCCTGGCACTGATTACTTGATGGAAGGCGTTCCTACCTACACTAATAATGATATGGTGACATGGCAGTATGACAAGGTGGCGCTGACTAGAATTTATAGTTTTACAGACGAAAACGGTGTTTATCATGACCTAACTAGCGGATATGACGCTTTGCAAGCTGCCTTTTATGTGAATGACTCCACTAGGGATACTGTTCACATAAAATGCAGTATGAGAGATGCCTACGGCACTGTTATACTTGGCGAAAACGACATACAAGGCACTAACTCTGGGCGGCTTTTTTCCTATGTCATAGACAGCCAGCTTCCAAATGCGCCCTACCTTGACACTTCGTCAGTTTTTTATCAAAAATATATCACCAATAAAGATTACTATACCAAAATTTCTGGCTACAACCGCGTATTAGACTCTTATGGCAGCAGCCAGATAGAAAGCGTAACTATTGGCACGCCCCAAGAAGGCAGCGATGCCACTGTAAGTTCGCAAACAACTTCACTGCAAGGACTAAGCGGAGAGATAGTCTATTATAGAGTTACTAGGCTAGAGAGAGAGCCGAACCACTATACAGCAGAGCCATTTACCAAAGAGCAAGCAACAGGTATTTATTGCTTAACCCAGCCTACGCTTAGCCTTGTTAATGACAGGTATGTAATAACGGGACAAAATACCATTTATCAAGGTATGACTCTTATGCTAAGGCAAGGCGATTCGCCAGAAAACTACACCTATCCAAAGCAAGGCATTTATAAGGTGGAGTTTATTACATACGACTATGTGGGCAACATTTCGCCCAATAGTTCAGCTGTTATTATAAGGGTGGATGTATCCGATTATCAGTTTGAAGTGGTTACACAAATTGGCTCTACCGTAACGACGCTGGAAGATAACTCTTTTAACCTTGTCTACTATGCGCTAAACGACAACAATGTTTTAGAGCCTAGAAGCAACGCCACCTTTAAGCGTGGGGACAGAATTGTGTTACAGCTAGATTTTACCACCACAGGATATACAAAATATATCTTGACAATGTTCCGCACGCCAGCAGGGTATGAGCTAAACACATCGGAATTTCCTTATGATAATAACTTTGCGGTGTTTTTAACTAACACAGCGCAAAGTACGGCAATACCTACCTTTACTTTATCCAATAACTACGCAGGCGACGAAAAAGCGCATAACCGAAAACTTATTTTGACATTTAAAAGGCGGGCGCAAATAGCGGTGTCTAACGACATGCCTATCTATGAGCCAGGTGTGCCAAAGACGGTAAATACAATAGCGTCTATTGACGGCAAGCGCGTAACTAATATAACTATTGAAACTACTTATTCAGAAACAAAGGACGGACCATACAGGGGCGTTTCGGAAAATTTCCCGGTAAACGCTGGCGAATACTATTATAGGTGCGTTATAAACAGCAGTGACTACTATGGCTTTGTAAGCGGCACGATGACCATAGTAAAAGCAACGCCAGTAATTTCGGAGCTTAGAATTTCGCCTATTGAGTATGGCGACAGTTTAGCTATAAGAGATACTGTCTTTAATACTTCGCTAAATCGCTTTGTTATGAGCGATACTATCTTTTGTAGTTATACTTATTTTGACGAAATATCGGGCACAAACAAAAAGATAAGCGTAAGTAACCGTTCTAGCGACGGTGTCTATGGATATTTTTCAATCGCCGACCCGTTAAGCGGCAGCAATAACTACTTAAAGCCGTCAGCTGGCACTATGAAAGTAAGAATAGTCTTTACTCCCATTATTATGGAAGACCAGTATACGCCAAAGTATGGCCCAGAAGGCAATTTTATTATAAACAATAACTACCGTTCTGTTACAGTATCCGATGTTAATTTGATAGTAAACCACTCTACCAATGTGCAAATGATGGTGTCTGGCATTAATGAAGAAGGGCAAGTAATTACCGAATACACAGGCAGTCCGCAAAACATATCGGTAGACATAAGAGCAAATGATGATGGCAGAACGCTAATACTAAATGATTATATTATCTATACCTTTACCAATTTAGATACCGGCATTACTAATGCTGTTGTGCCTACATCGGCTGGCAGGTATGCAGTTAATTATAGCCTTAATAAAAACCTATGCAACTATACAGGCAACTGGACGCAAGAGTTTATAATAGATAAGCGCAAGCTTTTGGTGATTTGCGACGATATCACTTCGGAATTCCAAAGAGAAGTACGCCCGTCGGCAACGGCAAAATACTATTATTCGGGCGGTTCTACTGATTATTATGGCTTAAACTATGACATTTCATATTATTTTTATAATGATATAACAAAGACTAAAGCTGAAATTGCAGTAGAGCAAAATTTAGTGCCAAACACCCAAGAATTTATGTTTAATAATATACCGTGGGTGGCAGGCAGGTATGTGGCAAGAATAACTATTAATGAAACCAATTTTACCAATGAAAACGACTGCTTAATTGTATACACCATAAATAAGGTGACAGCTTTAGATAATCCTTACTTAACGGCGGAATATCCCCACCTTAACTGGACTACATCGACATCGGGCTACCATATAGATTATTTGCAACCGTTAAAGGCAATTTCTATTGCTACCAATCAAAATACCTACTTGCAATATAGCTATCACTATATGGACCTTGGCAAAGTTAAATATAGCTGGCAAAAAATTCAAGGTAAGTTTATTGTGGCAAAAGAGCGTTATATAGGCGATTATAGTCCGCAATCGGTAGATGACTTTGTGGAAACGCAAAGAGAGTACGCTGGCTTGAATGCTGGGCAACATTCTCTTTATCTATACTTTGTGCCCGACCATGAAAACCTGCCCAACTTTAACTTGCTTGACATTTCTTGCACCATAAATGTAGGCAAGGCAAAACCTATTTTTTCCGACATAGAAGCAAGCGCAATTACTTATGGCACAAGAGTGCAAAGCATAGACGATATTACCTTATCAAAAGATGCGGCAAACAAAAAAGCTGTCAAGTTTAAGCTGTATAATGACCCTGAGCTGGGTATGCAATATTACTACTTGCCAGAGGACCAGTATACATTTAGCTTATTTACCACTTCTACCCCTGTGCTTCCTGCTGGCAATAATAATGTTATTATTACCTTTAATCCTCTAGATACCAACAACTTTATGAAAGATAACGGCACAGTATCAGTTACGGTAAACAAAAAGACTTTGGATATAGATTTTGCGCAAAACGCAAACTATGACGAACAATCTAATTGTTATATTTATCCATATAAAGCCTATCAAAATTCTCAAAGAGTATTAAAAACCTCTCAGCTTGTAAACGCTAGCGACAATCCGCAAGGCGCATATACTTATTATATATTTGATTTAAATAATGAAGATAACAATTATAAAGGGGAAAGATACTTAGACTCTACGCTTATTGTGGGCAAGTATATAGTAGAGTACACCATAAATGACAACAACTATCAAGGCAGTAACTACTATACGGTAGAGATTATTAAAGATAGCGTAAGAAGAACAGCAGACCCAATAATTAGCTTGGCGGCAACGGCGGTAAGCTATGGCAAGCTTATGAGCGCAGTTAGCTTTAGCGGCGGCTCTATGCTGTCTATTGCCACAGGACAAAAGATAGAAGGCGCTTACCACTTTAACTATGAACCTGGCACTGTTTTTGATAAAATGGGCACTCAAAGCCTTAAGCTAAGGTTTGTGCCCCACGATACCCATAACTATAATATCTATGAGGGCAATGAAAGCGGAGATTATAGAATAACAGTTAATGTATCAAGAGCCGACATTTCAGCAGACCTTACTCTTGATGTGCCTGAAAACTTAGTTTATGGCGATGTCGCGCACGACTGGGACTTTGAAGGCGTTAGTTATACTGCGCCCATTTATACCAATGGCGAAGTTTTTGCTACCAGCAAAATTGACGAAACATATAGATTTATAGATGGCGTATTTTCCATAAATAATAGACCAATGACTGGCTACTTTAATGCAGGGGTATATGATGTTACCTTTACAGTGAAAGAAGATAGCCAAGTACAAATTTATTATAAAGGAAGCGTAACGGTTTCTATGCGCATTGCCAAACAAAAGGCTGTTATGGTGGTGGAAGAAAACCAAAAGACCTTTGATAACAAACGACAAGGCGCAACGGTGGGAGTTTTCTTAGCAATTGTAGAGGGCGAAACAGTAACTCAAGGCCCAAGGCTGTCAGAGTCTGTCACGCAGGTATTTTATAAAAATGGCATACGCCTTGCCAATATGCCATTGGAAATTGGCGAATATACAGTAGAGATATTTTTGCAAAGCCTTAACTATGAATATGTCTATGGGCAAACGCTAACAAGTTCTTTTACCATCAAAGTAGACGAGAAGCAAATTATTATTAATAACCTTAATCAAGTGTATTCCTTGCCAAGACCGCTAGGGGTGTCTTTAGGTATAAATAATGCCGTTTATACTTTGCGTTACTATGATAGCATAACTGAAACAGAGTATAGCGTGATGCCTATAAATGCAGGCAGTTATGATGTGCATTTGGTGTTTGACGCAGCTAGCAACAACGGCTATCAGGCAACTGTTGTGTACAAAGACAAGCTTGTTATAGAAAAATATACCGCGCAAATATTGACTAGCGAAGTAATAAGCACCGTTTATACAGGCAAGCCTTACCTAATTAGCGTAAGGACAGAGCCTTACAACTTGCCTTTTAGCGTGACATACCGTAAGCAAGGGGAAGAAGAGTTTACACCAGTTGAAACTCTAGAGGCAAACACAGGCGACGGCTATCATGAAGTAAAGTTTTTTATAAACAGCGCAAACTATAAGGGCGAAAAGATAATTAAGTACTACATAATCCCAGCACAGCTTACAATTGGCAGTCACCCTGTATTTGACAGCTATACCTATAATACCGACATTCAGCCTAGTGTTTTAGCGCAAGGCGAAGTTAGGTTTGGCTATGACAAAATTATAGAAAATGGCCTTTATGAAATTCCTTTAGAGAGTATAAAGTATCTTGACACAGGCACTTATATAGTAAATTATAACTTTACCGCCTATAATGAACTAGGACAGGTGGACACTAACTATAAGGTAGCCACAGGCAGAACAACGATTAATATTGTAAAACAAGAAATTGACGGGCAAAACATCATTATTCCTGACGATGTGCCTTTAAGTGTGCAGTTTAATAACAGTTATCACTATGTGTATGCTGTATTTTGCAAAAATGACGGACTATGCGACTGCCATAGCTATTATGACGCCTCCAATATAGATAAAGATGGACTTATCTATAATATAAATTCCAACAATAAAGACTTGCGCATAAGGATAAGATACAACGGTATATCAGACCCAGCGCTTAGCAGGGGCGAATACATAATAAGCGCTTATATTGAGTCCAAAAACTACACTGGAAGCGTAGTATTTGACAAAAAACTTGTGGTGGAAAAAGGAGTGCCAGAAGTTAGAGTTAAGCCAAGTGTAGCTACCAATGTGGACTTAGAGATAAAAAAGGCGGGCGACAGCTATGTTTATCCCACGCTAACTAGCGATGATATCATAGGCGGAGAAGCCTTTATTAAAAACACTAGCATTAGAATTGGCGGTTTCTTTACTATTATAGCAGGACAACAGCTTAATAAAGCCAATATAAATCTAGTGCGTATATTATTTACCCCAGATGACAGTCAAAACTTTAACGCGGTAGAAGTTACCATAGTGGTAAATGTAGTGGGCATTAATCCAATCAAAAATTCTGATGGTCAGCCTGTTGCAAAAGATGCCGATTGGACAGATTTAGTATTTGCTTGCAATGTAGACGGGCAAAGCTTTGCCAATGTAAAAATTGTAGCTGAGGCAAGCGGGGCAAGCTGTTATGGCGCAAAACTTAGCGACTTTGAGTTAAGGTTTATAAATGAACATAACGGCGCGCAAAATAACGATTATGCCCAAATAGGTCATTTAGTGTTTGTACAGCCTAATTATGTACCCGATGTAGGCGAACTTGTGGCAGTTAAATTTATTCCATTTGAAGAAAGCTATGGAAAGTGGTATAACGAAATGTACGGTATGTTAAGAGTGTCTGTAGAAAAAGCCGACGCGCCCCAGTCTTTTAGCTATAACTTGATTGCCTTTGACTCTAAATCGCTAAATGAAGATATGGTGTTTGAAATTTTAGACGACGGCAAAAAGATAGATTTAAAGGGCGGAAGCTTGACAATTTACACCGATGAAAGCAAAACTGTTTTGTTTGACCTAAGTAGTAAAATTGAATACAAACAAGGACAGGATACCGTAGTATATATTGTTTATAAGTCCACTAATTATTGCGATATTGAAGGCTATGCTAAAGTCAATATCTATAATAGGATAATGGAAGTAGAAATAAATGTAGAATTCTTTACCAAAGAGTATACAGAAGAGCATGGCATAACAGTAAGCGATTTAGCGCCCACAACTAATGTTATTGGAATAGATTATGAGGACATAAAGCTGGAGATTAGGGACAGTCAAGGCAATATCTCTGATGGCAAAAATATAGGCACATATAGCATTGTGCTTACCATTGACACTGGAGAATACTATGGGCAAAAAGAGATAGCGGAATTTACCGTTGTTAAAAAAGATATATCTAGCGAAATTTCCTTAGATAGATACTCATCTACCTATAATAATGTGATTTTGCCAACGGTTATGTATAAAGGAAGCGCATTAAATGCTAGCTACTATACGCTTTTATATAAGCAAGCCAACTTGTCAGACGGTGACTATTTGCAAACCATTGGCGAAGACGCGCAATCATACCATGTAAAAGTTAGCGTAAATTCTGAAAATTATTATGGCGACAAGGTGTTTACTTATGTAATTGAACCAATTAAGGTAAGGATAATAGCTTACAATAGAGAAGTGGTGTTTGGCTCTGTTGAATCAATGAGCGCGCCACCAGTTGAGTTTAGGTCGGCTACAAGTGAAGATACGCTTACCTTTGCCTATACCTTATATTATTATAATGATAACTACACCATGACCACAGTTAAGCCGTCAGATGCTGGCGTGTATACTGTAAGATGTGTAATTAATGATACAAACTATATAGGAAACGGGACATATCCCTATCATGAATTTACCTATACCATAACAAGTGCGCCTGTTATGATTTTTACTGCGCCCATTATATTGTCAGAAACGCAAAACAATGTCACCTACAATATAAAATACGGGCAAGCTTTGTCTGATATAAAAATGCAAGGCGGAGAGGCAAGACGAAATAATGTGCCTGTGGCTGGCGCTTTTAGCATAATAAACGCAAGTTATAGACCAGACGCTGGCAACTACACAATAAGCATATTGTTTACTCCTTATAATTCAAACTATGCAAGTGCGCAAACGACGGCGCAAATTGTGGTAGCAAAAGGGCAAGCGCAAGTAATTGTGGATAACTTACACGCCAAATACAATGGTATATCCAAAAAAGATTGGATAAATGTAAGCGTTCAGCCATCAGGTGTGCAAGTTAGGATAGTTTATACTAATAGTAAAGGCGATATAATACCAGAGCCTACAAACGCTGGCACATATTTTATACACGCTGTCAGCTTAAACGATAACTACAATGTAGCAATTAGCACAAGCGAAGACGGCTCTATGACGCCAAGGCTAGTAATAGCAAAAGCCAAAGTGCAAATGATAAATGGCGTCTATAATGTGCGTCCGCCTGAAGCTCTTAGCATTTCTGCTGGCGACAGCTTGGCAAAGTCAAGTCTTACTCAAAAGCCAGGATATGGCGAAGTGTATTATGAAGGTTTTTCACAGCCTATTAATGGCTCATTTAGCTATTTGCAAAGCGGACTTATCTTTAATAATGCAGGCGTGTATGAAACAGGATATATCTTTACGCCTAGCGACATCAATAATTTTGACACATACACAGGTATAGTAACTATTATGGTAAATAAAGCATTTGCTACCATTTCTGTAACCAATACAAACTTTGTATACGGCGAAGGCTTTAGTATGCCAAAGTTTACTACAAGTCCAGTGGGGCTTTCATATGACTGGGGTTTACAGCCCAATCAGCCTTATGTAGAATTTGTAGAGTATGACCCGTCTTTACCCTATAACCCTAACCATGTAATACCAGCTGGCACTTATCAATGCAGAGTGTGGATAACTAGTCCAAACTATAATCGCGCGGAAAATTATTTAGACTTTACCATTTATGTGGCCAAAAAGAATATAGACCTAAGTTTTGTAGACCAAAATGGTGAGGTGGTAACGCAGTATGTCACAACTTATGGCGTGCCTCTTAATGCCGACATTAAGCTCTATAGCGAAAATAACTCAGAGGGCAAGCGCGGATACTTATTAAAAGATGAAATAGTCAACAATGCTAAAATTGGCGAAACAAGATATACAAGATATGTCAGCACCGAATTGGGCAAGCACTATGACAGCCATGTAGCGCCTAAAGAGCGCGGCACATACGAAGTGTCAGTTAGCATAATAAACGACAACTATACAGCGTCTGGCACTATTATGTATGTAATAAATAGGGGCATTATAGAAGAAGTTATTTTTGATACCGACACGCTGGAAAATCAAATTTATGGTTCAGGCGTAGTTCCGCCACATATCTATACCCGTCCATCTAACATAAGCTATTATATAGTGTATCAAGGCTATAATACCACCATGCCAAAGGACGCTGGCAGCTATAACATTATGGTATACTTTAACGACGATAACTTTGACAAAAAGCAAGTTTCGGCGATGTTTAAGATAAATCCAAAGAAAATAAGCGTAGACAGAATTACGGTAAAAGATAAAGTGTACGATGGCGTCGCTACCGTAGAGATTGACGGCAAGCTAAGAGATGTAGAGCTTGGCGACCAAGTAAGGCTGACTATGAAAGCGGCGACACTAAATAACGATGCGTCTATTGGCAGGCATTCAGTTGTTATAACAGAGTACAGCATATCGGGATTACAAGCAAGCAACTATATTTTGGAAAAGCCTGTAGTGCATGACCAAATTAATATTTTTGCCAAAGTTATTTCTGCTCCTAAGAGTAAGTCTTATGTTACAAGTCCAACTGGCTTTAGGCCGGGAACGACGGTGGAGTTTAATGAACTTGATGTCAAAGAGAATAAGACCAACATATTTACAAAAGCTATGGGTGTAGAATCTACTGTGGTGGGCTTTACCATAAAGGAAAACGGCGCAGAGGCAATAATGAAAGATATGGTTAAGGTCTATGTCGCTATACCCAAGCAGTATTTGGACACAGAGTTTGAAGTAAAACCAGCGGGCAACCTAGCCGGACAAACGCTACTGACTAACAGAGAGGGCAATTATATAACTTTCTATACCACTAACTCTGGCAGTATAGTTTTTGAAAAGAAAGAGTTCCAGTATGGGCTAGTGGTAGCGGTAGTTAGCATAACTATAATTGTTATTGGAATTATTGTGCTATTTGCGCTAAATCCTATGCACAGCCGCGCAAAGACTAGCGACACATCTAGAGAAAAGGCCATAATAAAGAGAATTAGAAGAGGCTACTAAAGTTTAAATGATGAAAAAAAGAATACTTTGTACGGGCATAATCTTGTTTTTTATAGGTTTGCTGTCCACGCTTTTTTTATTCGGCGTTAAAGCTGATAGCATAAGTTATGCCAGTGAACTTGATTTTATTTTTTTGGAAAATGATTTTACTTTTATTGCTGACGACAGAATTGAAAGCCGTTCTTACAGTAACGCAGAAATCGGCTCAAGAATTCGCGTCAATATGACCAAAGAGCAGTATGAAAATATAAGCTTTATAAAGTTTACTCTTGTTAAAATTACCACAATAAATGATGAAATTACTTATTCAGCGGAAAATATCCTTAAAAATGACAAGGAAGTTAGTAGCCAAGATATTATTAAAGCCGATAAAGTATACCAAAGCAGTTTTTTAGAGTATGAAAATCAAAGCTTGTCAAAATACGGCTATATTGATATTGTGGCAAATGAGTTTTGCGCTATTGTGCTTGATGTAGAGTACGACAACGGCGGAGAGAAAGTTCAGACGCATTCTTCTTATATATATAAGGTTACTAATATAGATAACAGCAAGCCAACTGCCTACTATACCACGCTTAGTTATGATGTAGGAAGTTATGTCTTTAGAGTGACAGTAAACGGCAATCAGCCAAAGGCTGTAAGAACGGCAAATTCTGGCATAAGAAAAGTGGAGTTTATAAAAGTAACAGGCTCTGACACTAATCCCACAAGAACGACTCTTGACACCATTGAGGGCATAAATGTTGTGCCTTACTATTATGAACTTAGAATAAATCCCACTGAAAAAGCTCTCTATTATGCCAAAGTTTTAGACTGGGTTGGCAATGAGTCTGAAAATCTAATCGTTGTCTTTGGCACGCACGACGCAAGCTTTGAGTCGGCGGTAAATAACACGCTTGACGAATTAGCGCGCGGTAAAGACATTTATGCGCCCCACCTTATTAAAAACCTTGCAGATGAGTTTGCCTTGTATGGACTTAGAGTGCAGGAATATGTAGATGCGCCCCAAGATAAAAAGACGGATGCTTCAGCAAAGATTGAAAAGCAAAAAAATGTTATTTATAAACTGCTTGGAGAGTTTGCGCACATAAGAACGCTGGCTGAAAACGGTGTAAGAGATTTTGATGTAAAAGTTATAAATCCAGAGTATTTGCAAGGGGAGAGTATTTTAATAGGCAATGTAAATAAGGCATACTCTACACTGCTTTATGGTGAAGTTGCCACCTTTACTGTGGCGCTTGCTGACTTTGATTTGCGCATTATAAATAAAGACGCCGAAATAAAAGCGTCGGGTCTAAAAAATGTAAATAGAGCGCTAGGCATTACGCTAGAAACTACAAATAGCATAAAAGGTGAAGTTGATATAACTTTTGACCAGCCTATTGAAATTAGAATCCCTATAAGCGATTATAAATCGGTGGTGGCCGTTGTTAAGAGAGTGGACGAAAAGGGCAATGAGTGGCATCAAAAGCTAAACATTACCGAATATAAGTCATATTTTTTGGTGCATATGCCTTATTCTAATGGCATAATTACCATAGTATTTGGTAAAAAACCTATAAGCCCGTATTATTGGTTACTTACTTTACTAATAATACCAATAAGCATATCAGCATATTTTATTATAAGACATATTAAGGTAAAGCGTCAAAAAGAAAGAGAAAGACTAAAGCAAGAGCGCTTGCAAAGTAAAGAAAAATATGTTGCCAAAAACAAGAGTAAAAAAGGCAAGAAAAAGAAGAAGTAAACTAAAGTTAAGCTATGCTTTATAAAAGGCAAACGGTTTGACAATGTAAGGTTTATATTATACAGTGACAATAACAGAAGGGCAAAACCTTGCTGATGACATATAAGCAAAATTCTAAATGCGGCTTTTTACGCCGAAGTCAAAGGAGAGAATATGACTGAAGTTATTGAAAAAAAAGAATCCGAAAAGAAACTTATTATTAATCGTCATACTGTATTTACCATTCCTAATATAATAGTGTTTTTTAGGATATTGTGCGTACCTGTCTATATGACGCTAGTTATTCTTAGCTCAAAAGAGGCATACGCCGCGCAAAAAAACCTATTTTTATTTTTGGGACTTGGCATACTTATTCTTGCCGCTATATCCGATGTAGTGGACGGTAAAATTGCTAGAAAGTATAAGGCAGGCACTAAGATAGGAAAGTATACAGTTAAGCATGACCAAGGTACATATATTGGACAGTGCATTGACCCTATCGCCGATAAGGTTATGCATATTGGCGCGCTAATTGCTCTTTCAGTTGCTGGATACTTGCACTGGATATTTATTGTGCTTTTAGTTGCTAGAGAAGCTTGTATGATAATAATAGGAAGCTTTATGGTAAACGATATAAACATTCAGGCAAATATGCTAGGCAAAGTAGCTAGCGCAACTATTAGCGTAGGCGTTATACTTAGCTTTTTCCACCCTTGGATAAGTCAGCTTTGGGGAGAATTTGGCATAGACTGGATAGTAGTTACTATTGGCCTTGCGCTAAACTGGACAGCGGCTATTGGCTATGCAATTGATGCAGCTAAGCAAGTAAAAGCAAAAAAAGAGCAAGATGCTGAAGCACTTGTTTTAAGCGCTGTGGATACTAAAGATGATAAAGTAGACGATACACAAAAAGATTAAAAAATATAGTAAGGGAAAGAATTGATATAAATGATGAACAAAACCTTTGAGCCAAAGGAATTTGAAAACAAACTGTACCAAAAATGGACAAAAGGCGGTTATTTTACCCCTGAGATTGACAAAGAAAAAACACCTTTTACCATAGTTATACCCCCGCCCAACATCACAGGGCAACTTCATATGGGGCATGCTCTTAACAACACTTTGCAAGACATCGTCATTCGCTTTAAGCGAATGGACGGTTTTGCAACGCTGTGGCTTCCTGGCACAGACCATGCAAGCATTGCTACCGAACTTAAAATAGTAGAGCAGTTGCAGGCAGAAGGACTTAGTAAAGCTAAGGTGGGCAGAGAATCCTTTTTAGAAAGAGCTTTTTTGTGGAAAGAAAAATACGGCGGTAGAATTGTAGAGCAGTTAAAGCGTCTTGGAAGCAGTTGCGACTGGACAAAAGAAGCTTTTACTATGGATGAAAAATGTTCAAAAGCTGTAAGAGAAGTTTTTGTCAGCCTTTATGAAAAGGGGCTTATTTATCGCGGATACCGTATGACAAATTGGTGTACAAGCTGTGGCACTGCCATAAGCGACGCTGAGATTGAGTACGATGAAAAGCCAAGCTTTTTGTGGCATATAAAATATCCTTACACTGACGGCTCTGGATATATGGTGGTAGCAACGACCAGACCTGAAACTATTTTGGGCGATACTGCAGTTGCTGTGAACCCTGACGACCAAAGGTATATTAGCGTGGTGGGCAAAACTATGCTGTTGCCTATCATAAATAAAGAGATACCTGTTATTGCCGACCATTATGTAGAGCTTGGATTTGGCACAGGAGCAGTTAAGATAACGCCTGCGCATGACCCAAATGACTTTGAAGTTGGAGAAAGACATAATTTAGAAATAGTTACCGTCATTGACGAAAACGGCATTATGAATGAAAATGCCGCAAAGTATAAGGGAATGACGGTGTTAGAGTGCCGTAAGGCAGTAGTTGATGACCTTAAAGAGTTGGGGCTTATAGAAAAGATTGAGCCTCATACGCACAATGTAGGCGAATGCTACCGCTGTAAAACAGCCATAGAGCCAAGACCTTGCGAGCAGTGGTTTGTAAAGATAGAGTCTTTAGCAAAACCCGCCATTGATGTGGTTAGAAAAGGTGAAACTAAGTTTATTCCTCAAAGGTTTGAAAAGACATATTTTAACTGGATGGAAAACATCAAAGATTGGTGTATTTCAAGGCAGCTTTGGTGGGGACACCGCATACCTTGTTGGTACTGTGATAAGTGCGGAGAAATGATTGTGTCAAGGACAGACCCTGACTACTGTCCTAAGTGCCAAAATGATAAGTTAAGGCAAGATGAAGATGTGCTAGACACTTGGTTTTCTAGCGCGCTTTGGCCATTTTCTACACTGGGATATCCTGATAAAACAAAGGAGCTTGAGTATTTTTATCCTACATCGCTTCTTGTTACCGCTTATGATATTATTTTCTTCTGGGTAGCCAGAATGATTTTTAGCGGTATAGAGCATATGGGCAAAACGCCTTTCCCTGAAGTGCTTATTCATGGCATTGTTAGAGATGAAAAGGGCAGAAAAATGAGCAAGTCTTTAGGCAATGGTGTAGACCCGCTTATCCTAATAGATAAGTATGGGGCAGACAGTTTGCGCTTTAGCTTAACTACGGGCGTTGCCCCTGGTGGAGATATCCGTTTTTCTGAAGACAAAATGGAGTCAAGCCGTAATTTTATGAACAAGCTATGGAACGCAAGCCGATATGTCATTATGAACTTAGAAGGCAAAGATGTACCGCCCCTTGACAGAGATAATTTAACAAATGCTGACAAGTGGATACTTACCAAACTGCAAATAACCATTGAAGAAGTTAGGAAAAATTTGGAAAAGTATGAGTTTGGACTAAGTCTGGCAAAGCTTTATGACTTTATTTGGAATGATTATTGCGACTGGTTTATTGAACTTACAAAGCCTATGCTTTACAGTCAAGACCACAGTGTTAAATTAAGGGCGCTAAGCGTACTTAAGTTTGTGCTTATAAATATCTTAAAGCTTATGCACCCCTTTGTACCCTTTATCACAGAAGAGATTTGGCAAAACCTTAACATATCGCCAACTATTATGCTAGAAAGTTATCCAAAGTACGATAAAACTTTGGTGGATTTAGACGCATTTGACAGCTTTGAAGCTATAAAAGAAATTATTGTAAAGATAAGAAATATAAGAGCGGAAATGAATGTTCCGCCCACAAGAAAGTGCCGTCTTTTTGTAAAGACAGCTAATGTAGACGCTATAAAGAATGCAAGAGTTTATATAGAAAAGTTGGTGCAGGTTTTGGAAATTAATTTTGTTAGCGACAAAGAGCAAGCTGGTAACAAGGTTTGTCAAGCGGTAACTGCTAGCGCAGAGATTTATATCCCGCTAGGCGAACTTGTGGACTTTGAAAAGGAAAAAGCGCGCATAAATAAAGAAATAGAAAAAGTAACAGCGGAAATAAAACGCAGCCAAAGTATGTTAAATAATGCAGGTTTTGTGGCAAAAGCGCCAAAGAAACTTGTAGACAGCGAAAGAGAAAAGCTAGAAAAGCATACAGCTTTACTAGACAAACTAAACTTACAGCTAAAGGATTTTGACTAGATGTTAAAATATTTGCTCTTTGACTTGGACGGAACCTTAATAGATAGCAGTCGGTGTATATTCAAAGTGTACACCGATATTTTTAGTGAGCTTAATATCCCTAAGCCCGATGACGATACTATGAAAACTTTTATAGGCCCATCTATTGAGCAAACAATAGGACTTTATTATGACGGAGATATAAAAGCTGCCTGTACACGCTTTAGAGAGATATATAAAACGGTAGACCTTAAAGAATATAATTCTCTTTTTCCTGGCGTTAGAAAAATGCTTGCCACATTAAAAGATGACGGCTATATCTTGGCGCTTGCCACATCTAAGTTTTATTATTTTACCAATCAAATACTTGAGATATTTGATATAAAGCAATACTTTAGTTATGTTCAAGGCAGTAATGGACCGCAAGGCATAATAACAAAAGCCGATGTTATAAGAGCGCTGTTTAGTATGGGCGTGCAAAAAGATAAGTGTATGCTAATTGGAGATACTAAGTACGATATTGAAGGAGCAAAGGAAGCAGGTATCCCCGTTGGCATTGTAAAGTATGGATTTGGAGTAGCTAGCGACTTTGAAAACGCCGATGTTTTGTGGTACGCCAATTCCGCTTGCGACATTGTAGATAAAGTAAGGAGTACAAAACTATAACCTATGAGAGATAGACTTATAAAAGGAATAATTTTTGACGGCTTAGCGCGCGTAACAGTCATTGATATAACAGATATTGTCAATAAAGAAATAAAGATGCATAACCTTTCGCCTTTGGCGGCGGCAGCTTTAGGCAGAGCAATGACAGCGGGCGTCTATATAAGCGCCAACTTAAAAAACAAAAAAGACTCATTTAGCATAAGCATAAAGGGCGGTGGAGAGATTGGCAACATTATAGTAGCTGGCGAAAGCGGTAATTTTGTAAGGGGATATGTGGAAAACCCAATTGTTAATCTACCCCTTAAGGAAAATGGGCATTTAGATGTTGGTAAAGCTGTAGGCGCAGACGGATTTATTACTGTTATTAAAGATATGGGATTAAAAGAGCCGTACATTGGTAGAACAGAGCTTGTCAGCGGAGAGATAGCGCAGGATTTTACCAAGTACTTGTATGTTAGCGAAGGCGTAAGAAATGCCGTAGCTTTGGGCGTCAAAATGATAAAAGACGGCTCTATTGGCGCAGGCGGTGTTATTGTTGAAGCGTTGCCCGACTTAAAGAGCGACGAAAAACTATTTATGCTAGAAGATATAATGACAAATTTTACTGAAATTAGCGATATCATTGCAAAAAAGAGCGTAGAAGAGATTTTTGACTTTTTCTTTGGACATTTAGACGCTAAAAAGTTTGAAGTGGAAAAGGTGAATTTAAGGTGCAGTTGTTCAGAGCAAAAGATAGCTGGCATTGTGCAAGGGCTAGGAAAAGCTGAAGCATACGGCATAATAAAGGAGATGGGTAAAATAGAGATTAAATGCCAATTTTGTAACAAGGACTATATTTATACAGAGCAGGATGTGAATAAGCTATGGGCAGAATAGTTGACTTAAAAATAGATGAGCATAAACTTTATAGCTATGCAAAAAACGCATTTAGGCAAGGCAATTATTTGCTATGCGCGCAAAACATAAACGAAGCTTTAACTCTCTATAATATTAGCCCTGAAATGAAATCAGCTTTTTATGAACTGCTTATCTTTATGTACGAAAATACCGATAATTCCGCCGCAAAGACCGATATATTGGTAAAAAACGCGCCCCAAGCTGAAGGCGACTTTGCGCAAATAGACTTTAAGGAATTGGCAATTGCCGACTTTGATTTTTCAGAGATAGAGATAGAAGAAGAGTATGGCGAAATCTACAAATACAGCCAAATAAAAGACGCTTTAATTAGCCGTGACTATACTAAGGCTTTTACAAAGCTGTTAGCTTCTGAGCTTAGTCAAAAGTACTTGCTAAAGCTGACTGAATATATTTGTTTAGCCTATGACGAAGACAAAGACTTTAACTTAAACGATTATTTTGTGCCTGCTATATCTTTGCTTGCCAAGCTAGACGACAAAGCTAAGCTAATTAATGTAATGTTGGCATTCGATGGGGCATTGCGGGACTTAGTTGTAGATGGGGCTAATGTCTTTGCCGATGACGCCGACGACCTTGTAAAGCTACTTAGTCTTGCAGAAGCATACTATCTAAATAGTGAATGGGATGTGGCAAAATCGCTATATAAAAAAGCCTTAAATTATAGTCCATATAATGAAGATGCTCTTTTTCATATGTCGGCTATACTTTATAGCAAAGGCGACAGAGAAGAAGCAGAAAAGGTGTTTGCAAAGTATAAAGTTATGTCTAGAAATGTACCAAAGGTACTTTGAGTCTGGATATGTAAAGACAACGCCTGTACTCTATCCTTATTTAGACGCCAATTTTGCCGATGAAATGGCAAGAGAGATTATAGAAAAAGTTGAAAAAGAGGGACTTGACGGAGTAACGCTTAAAGAGATAAACCAAGCTATAAGCATTTGCCAAACAGAAGAAGATTGCCTAATGTTACCGCTTATCTTTAATGTTTTAAGTAAAGACAAGCTACAAGCCGTTATTTTGTTTTCACTACCCAATCCCTCTATAAGTAATGCCATAAAGACAAAACTTCTTGCAAAGCTTTTTGATATAGGCTATCAAGGCAGATACATTGCTTATTATAACAGCAAGCTAGTTTTTGCAAGTATGGTAGCGCTTGACGGAGAATATGATATTTATTATAAAGAGTTATATAGAAAACTTGTGTTAAAAATGCCTTTTAGCGCGCTTTCAATGCCCCTTAAGTGTAATATTCTTAAAACTGTCATTGCAAAGGCGGAAAGCGTTATTCCTGTTGTGGACAAAAGTGATGAAAGTTATGTTGCTTATTTGGTACTAAAAAATTACGCCAAAGCTTGCAAGATATTAGTTGATTGGGAGCATGTGGAACAACTGCTTAGCATAGATAAAGTTTATTTGCCCAAATTTTTATCAAAACATAAGCTTACAAGGTGGATAATAAAATAACCTTATATTGCAAATTGTTACCGTCCGTGATATAATTTTATAAACTGGCTTTTTGGGGGTTTGTATGACTAAAAAATCAATAATTACACTAGTAATTTTGGCAGTGGCTTTTATTGCTATATTGCTTGTAGCTACATTTTTTGACCTTGATATAAATATAGCTTTGGCCAATTCGGAAAGCGTCTTTGGACAGTTTTTTGCGCTGTTTGGCGAAGCTACCGCGTGGCTAATTTTGCCACTTGCTGGCGTCATACTTTTTCAAGCTGTCACCAAAGAAAACCGCTTTAGAGTATACCTAAAAATACTATGGCTTATCTTGACTGTGGTAGGCTGGTATTTGGTGGTTAGTTATTTCTTTAGCCAAATAGTTATAAACATAAAAGCAAAAATGCTTTATGAGATTGTTTTTGCACTTATATTTAGTGTCTTTAGCATACTTGGCACAAATAAAGTTGATAAAAAAATTATGCAAAAGCTTGCCGTCTTTGCCGTCTTTGCTCTAGTAGCTTTAGCTATCGGGCAAGCAGTAACAACATTTCTTAAAAGTTTGTGGGGCAGACAGCGCTTCCGCAATATGCCTGATGGCGACTATTCTGGCTTTGACCCGTGGTACAGCCCAAATTGGTTCAAAAAAGGCAGTGGCGGAGCATTTGTAAGTGACTATGCTGGACACTCTGACGAAGGCGCATTTAAGTCTTTCCCAAGCGGGCATACTATGGCGTCGGCGCTTAGCTTTATTGTCATTATGTTGCCTGATTTGTTTGACAGGCTTAAAAAATATAAACTTTGGTTTTATGTAGTACCTGCCATTTACACTGTTGCAGTTGCCATTTCCAGAATAATAATAAGAGCGCATTTCTTAAGCGATGTTTTGGTGGGCGGAACGATAGGTATTTTGTCGGTATTTTTATCGCGCTACCTTGTCATATTAATAAAGAACAAAATAACAGCTAAGTATTATGGCGATAAAGTTTTGCAAATCACAGGGCAAAAAGCAGAGCTAGTTGATATAAATGAATTGCAAGACAAGGACGATACTCAAGAAGATTAGCCTTAAGATTATAAAAAACATATGGAAAAAAATATGTCGATGTATGCCTACTTAGTAGAGCGCGTACAAGACCTTGACAGAGAAATTATTATTTATCAAAACAACAAAATATCGGCAAGAGAGCTTTTTGCCGATATTAATGCTGTAAGCACCTTTTTGTATGAGCTGGGCATAAGAAAAGGCGATAGCGTGGGCTTGTGCTTGCCCAACATTCCGCAAGCTGTGGTGGCTATTTACGCTATAAATAAGCTAGGCGCTGTGGTAAATGCCATTCATCCAAGACTAAAAGATAAGGCATTATATTCCGCTTTAGAAAAGACCAATACAAAAGTAGTTTTTATGTACGACTTTATGGTGCTAAAGCATAATAAGACGCTTAAAGATAAAGGCATTAAGATAATTAGTTGCGCTTACAGCGACTACCTAAAAGGCATAAAAAAGTTTTATAAATGGGGATTTATCCCATACCTTAGCAAAAATATTTATCCTTATTCAGCTACATTAAAACACACAAAAGAACTTGATATAGAAGTAAATGGACTCTTAGACGCTATCTATTTGCATTCATCTGGGACTTCGGGATACAGCAAGACGGTAAAACTGTCTAGCTATGCTTTTAACGCGCTTAGCGACAACATCTATAACATGATAACAAATAAGGCGAAAGTAGCGCTTAGCGCAAGCGACACTATGCTTATGACGCTTCCAGTTTTTCATGGGTTTGGCTTAGGCGTATGCGTGCATTTTTCTTTAAGTCACTTTAAGGTTTGTCTAGTGCCTTTTTTCCACTCAAAATATGTGAGATACAGCTTTAGAAACAACGATATAAACTTTATAACCGCCGTACCTAATATGCTAAGAAAAATTACAAACGACAAAAAGTTTAGTGCAAGTTATTTGCAAAGCGTAAAGTTGGTATTTTCAGGCGGTGATAAGCTAAGCGACAAGGTAAAAGATGATTTTAACGCTTTACTAAAAAGCGGTGGCGCTAAATGCAAGATTATGGAAGGATATGGACTTAGTGAGCTTGCTAGCGTAGTTAGCATAAACATTTTTCCTGACAAAAATAATTCGCAAGGTTTGCCCTTGCCTAGCGTGGATATAGTTGTTGTGGATGGCGATAAAGTTTTGCCTCCAGATAAAGTAGGGGAGATTTGCGTTTATAGCCAGTCTGTAATGACAGGGTATTTAGATGACGATAGTGCGCCATTTATATTAATTGAGGGCAAAAAGTATTTGCGGACGGGCGACTTAGGCTGTTTAGACTGTGACGGTTTTATTTATATAAAAGATAGGATAAAGCGCATTGCCATAATTGGCGGAATTAACATTTATCCTAAAGAAGTAGAAACGCTAATCTCTAGCATAGAGGGCATAAAGGCGTGCTGTGTAGCAAGATATGAATATCAAGGCAAGGTAATGACAAAAGCTTTTGTAGAGCTTGAGAAAAATTTTAGCCTAAATGCAAAACTGCAAGCTAAAATAAAAGATACCGTAGAAAATGGAATAATGAAGTACGCAGTACCTACAATTATTGAGCAAGTGGACAAGATTAAACTTAATAAAATGGGAAAAGTAGACTATTTGTATTATGAAAACTTACTAAAAAGCAATAATTAATAGCAAATTAGGCTACTTGCTATTTACATTGGCTTTTAGAAGTGTTACAATTATATGACTATACATGAAAATTAAGTGGAGGTTTTTATGAATTGGGAAGACAATATGTTTGTGATTCTGATGATGATAGCGGCCAGCGTGCTTGCGGCGCTGTTTTTAGTAGTTAGAGTTACTTTTGGTAAAAGGAGCTTAAAAGGCGGCATATTTGCTATGTATGCAAAAGCATTAGCTAGCCTTGGCTTTATTATGGTTGGCGTTTTGGGAATATATCAAGGCGTTGACAATATTCAAGCGGCAGTTATAGTATTATTTGGACTTATTATGGGGCTAGTTGGTGACATAGTGCTTGATTTAAAGGTAGTCTATGACGGCAGAGAAGAAGAAGGCACATACCTAACAGGCGGCATAGTAAGCTTTGCAATAGGACATATTATGTTCTTTATCGCCATCTTGTTATTCCTTGCCGATACGCAATTTATTGCTGGCAAACTCATTGGCATTTCCGTTGCAGTAAGCGTTGCTTTTACCGCACTTATTATGCTGGTTGGCAAGTTTGTAATGAAGTTTGACTTTGGCAAGTTTATCATTCACTCTTGCATTTATGCCTTTATGCTTACCTTTATGAGCGCGTTTACCATTGCTTTGCTAATAGTAATGGACACCACCATAATGTTGCCTTTTGCTATTGGTATGATACTGTTTTTACTAAGCGATATTGTGCTTACCCAAATGTATTTTGGCGGTCAAAAGAAAAACAGCATACTTTGCATAATAAACCATGTTCTTTATTATGCCGCACAAATTAGCATAGCATCATTTATTTGTTTAATGTAATATAAGGAGAATATTTAGCTTTATGAATGTATGGCATGACATATCTGGCGACAGAATAAATCCCGAAGATTTTATTGTGGTAATAGAGATATCTAAAGGTAGCAAAAATAAGTACGAACTTGACAAGCAAACAGGACTTCTCATTTTAGACAGAATACTATATACATCTACCCACTACCCCAATAATTATGGGTTTATACCACGGACTTACAGCGAAGATATGGACCCGCTTGATGTGCTTGTTTTGTGCTCCGAAGAGATAAAGCCTATGGCTATATGCCGTTGTTACCCCATCGGAATGATAAAAATGGTGGATGAAGGATACGGCGACGAAAAAATAATAGCTATACCTTTTAAGGACCCAAGTTACAACAGCTATACCGATATAGAGCAGTTGCCACCCCATATAATAGACGAAATCTGTCACTTCTTTACCGTCTATAAAGAATTGGAAGGCAAGCGCACTGCAAATATGTCTGTACTTAACAGAGAAGAAGCCATTGCTACCATAATTAAGGCAAAAGAAGATTATTGTAAGCATTTTTGCCCCGGCAGATAGCTAAAAAATGAAAATCATCAATTACCGCCCCGTAGTTTTTATAACGATAAGCCTGCTTTTAGGCGTTATGGTAGGCGGATTGGTGTATCAAAACGATATTTTTATAATATTAGCGCCCATAGTTTTTACTGCTATGGGCGTTGGTATTTTACTTATATTCAAAAAAAGATTGTTGTTTTTATTGATACTGTTTTTTGTAATAGGGCTGGTGAGCTTTAAGATAGAAAACACCATTATTTTTTCAGGTGAAGTGGAAAAAAGCCAAGCCCTTTGTCAAGGCAGAGTTGCAGAAAATACCGGCAAGGCAGTAATACTAGATACCTTTACAATAGATGGCAAAAGCTACAAAGGCAAGATGGCGCTAAATGTGCCAACTGACGCGCCAAAAGGGTACATAATAGAGTTTACAGCCGATATTGTAACAAACGATGTAGATGTTTTTGACACCTATAAAATGTCAAAGTACTATGACAAGGTGTTTTACAATGCCAATAAGGTGAGAAATGTTAAGGTTAGTTACGGCAGTAAAAAGGCGCTGGAAAAAGTAAAAGATAAGCTAAATGACAGCATGCTTGACAATATGCCCGATGAAGAAGGTGGCGTGGCTGTAAGCCTTGTTTTTGGCGACACAGAGTATATCACAAGAGCCGACAGCCAAACTATGCGCAATACTGGACTTTCTCATATTTTTTCAGTGAGCGGACTGCATGTGGGGTTTTTAGTTGCGTTAATTATTTTTATAGGCAAAAAGCTAAGATTAAGTCCTAGCTTGCGCTTTGTCATAGTTTTTACAACTCTTGTATTATATGGCTTGTTGACTGGGTTTCCGTCAGGTGTAAAAAGGGCGGGCATTATGAGCCTTGTATACCTTTTAGGTATTATGACAGGGCGCAAAAACGACGCTCTAAACACCTTAGCTATGTCTGTATTTATTATTGTTTTGCTTACGCCTAGAGAACTTTTTGATATAAGTTTTTTGATGAGCGTTTCGGCAATATTTGGCATGGTGTGTTTTTATTCGCCCCTTAAAAGATGGATACAAGGTAAAAGCTATAAAAAATTTAGAAAATATATAGCAAGTTCAATTGCAGCTACGATAAGCGCAAATGTCTTTTTAGTGCCTATTTCTTGCAATGTCTTTAATACCTTTGCAACATACCAGCTTATAAGCAACCTAACTTTATTGCCCCTTGTAACCTTTGTTTACACCGCGCTTATGCCCGTACTAGCAATTAGTTACTTTTTTTCAAATTTTGGACGCGTTAATATGCTTTTAAGCTACTTTGTCACTATTTTACGGCTAGTTGCCAGCGCAATAGAAAAACTGCCTTTTGCAACGCTTGAAGTAAGCTCTATGGGAAAACTAACTATTTTATATATAGCGCTTGCGATAGGTTTGTCGCCATTTATAAAAAAATCTGCGCTATTAAAACCGTTGTATAACAAATTGGCGGCAAGTATTAATTTTTTTGTATTTTAATATGCATATTTAATTGATTACTCTACCAATCTAAAGGTGGAGGATTTTATGAAAACAATAGGTATAGTAAGAAGAATTGATGAGCTAGGGCGTGTGGTAATACCAAAAGAGTTGCGTCGCACAATGCACCTTAAAGAAGGAGAAGAGATGGAAGTTTTTGTAGCGCCTGATAACTCACTTGTGCTAAAAAAATATTCCGTTGTCAAAGAACTTGCCGACTTGGCGCAAGATTATGCCGATATAATATACAGCATCACCAATACCAATTGTCTTATATGCGACTTAGATTATTTTGTGGCGGCTAGCATTGATAAAAATGTCTATCTAAATAACCGTATAAGCAAAGCTTTGGAAGGGTTTTTGATGAATAGAAAGGCGGAATATCTAAAAGGGGATAAGGTCATTAATTTGCTTAAAGAGGAAGATAGAGTATATAAGGATATGGCTATTGCGCCTATCATGGTAGGGGGCGATGTGCTAGGCGGTATTATTATGCCAAGTCCAAAGGGGTTTGGAGAGCTTAGCCTAAAGCTTGTAGAAGTTGCCAGCGGATTTATAGCAAAGCATATTTAGATATAGAAATTGAAGAAAAATTCTTTCTTGCGGGGAGCGGGTTTGCTTGCCGCAAGCGTAGTTATAGCCAAAATTATGGGAGCTGTTTACAGAATCCCGCTTACCAACATAATAGGCGCAAACGGAATGGGTATATATCAATTTATATACCCTGTGTTTGGGCTTATTCTTACTTTATCATCGGGCGCAATGCCCACTGCTGTCAGCATAATTATCTCACAAAGCGTTGCAAAGGGCGATACTTCTACCGCGCGCAAAGATTTTGCGGTAACTTTTAAGGTTTGTATACTTATAGGACTTTTAGGCACAATTTTACTCGCACTCTTAGCCTACCCGCTTAGCCTTATACAGTCAAAGAGCGCGTTTTTTGGGTATTTAGCCATTGCGCCAGCTGTCTTTATTGTAACTATAATAAGCGCATTAAGGGGCTGGTTTATAGGGCATAAAAATATGCTTCCTTATTCTATTAGCCAAATTTCAGAAGGTATTGTAAAGCTAGCAGTTGGCATTTTGCTAACATATTTATTACTGCCTTATGGTGTGGAGTTTGCAGTAGTTGGCGCGTTGCTTGGCGTGGGCGCAAGTGAGCTTGTAACTTTAATTATTTTGCTTATAACATACGCAAAACAGCATAAAAGCTTGGAAAAGGTAGCAATAAGAGATAACCTTGACGGCGTAAAAAAGCTAAGGCATCTTATTATTCCCCTTGTCTTAGGGGGTATAATACTGCCACTTAGCCAGTTTATAGACAGCATAATGTTTGTAAACTTGCTTAAACTTGGCGGTAAAGCGCAAGGCGTTGCCGTAGCGCAGTATGGCGTGTACTCTGGCACAGTAACACCGTTAATTAACTTGCCTGTTATGGTGTGCATAACTTTAGGCATTGCCATAACACCGCAAATTGTGGAAGGTAAAGTTAAAAGAAGCGTGGACTTTATTATGGACAAGGTAAACACAGCGACAAAACTTATCTTTGCTTTGTGTGTGCCATTTATTTTGATATTTATCTTTCTTGGCGATACCATAATTAGCGTGCTTTATAGAAATTTGGGCGCGGCAAACATTGCGCTTGGCGGTAAAATGCTGTCCATTAGCGCAATTACTATACTTGCGCTTAGTATTTTTCAAATTTATTCTGCTATGTTGCAAGGACTAGATAAAATATATGTGCCGTTAAAGATTATGGCTGTATGCGTGGCTATAAAGATAGTTTTGAGTATAGTACTTATACCGCTAATAGGTATGGCAGGCGCTGCAATAAGCGCCAGCCTTTCTTTTTCCCTTGCCGCTGTAATAATAATGATTTATTTCTTTAATTATGTCAAAGTGGTGGATAATCTAGCTAAAAACACTAGTCTTATAACGCTTTGCGGTGTTATAATGAGTCTAATAATCGTGGTCAATATAAGGTTGCAAAAAAATGCTATTGCGCTTATACTGACTGCCGCAATAAGCGTTGCCGTATATTTTGTGTTTTTGCTTATCTTGCATGTTTTTTCTCAAGAAGAATTGCAAAGTATGCCATTTGGCAAAGCATTGTCGCGGTTAGATACATTTTTTCACGGGAGAAAATAAAAGGAGAACAAAAGTCTAAAATGAATGTAGAAAAGCTAATTGCAAAGTACCAAGATATCTTAATTCTTTCTGAGCAAAGTTTTCAAAAAAGACAGTTTGATATCTTGCCTGGCAACACCGCATTATACCTTTACAATGTCACAGATAAAGATAGGTGTTTAGAAAAAATTAAAGATATTTTTGGCAATTGTCAAATAGAAAGTGATGCGGAGCAAATTCTTGTTGTGCCAAGTAAGGATTTTACCAAAAAGACAAGATATACGTTTTCTGACCTTGTGGAGATAATTTATAGGCTAAGAG
>FZPS01000155.1_pt46 | contig 40508 bp, 34 predicted proteins | sample 1817821 | NCBI WGS metagenome assembly FZPS01 (sample SAMEA104158645, study PRJEB21678) | metagenome | place: Germany | collected 2015-04-21 | reverse complement strand
CTTATAACACGCTCATTGCATGTTTACCGAGCTTTCGCAAAGCATTTTGCATGTTTTTTTCTTCCTCCGGCGTTAAGATATCAAATAGCTTTCGCATGTGTTTGTAATGTTTGTCATAAACTTTGCTAAACAACTTTTTACCTTTTTCAGTTAAAGCAAGATACTGAATTCTTCGATCTGCTTGATCTTTCTTTCGATATAGATAATCTTTATTAGCCAGTGTTTTAATTACATGCGACATGCTACTGTTAGGAATCAAAACTGTATCTATCAATTCCTGCGTGGTTAAGCTTTTTTTAACATACAATGCTTCCAATGCCGCAAATTCATTTAAGCTGAGCTTAGAATCTTGCAGGGATAACTTAATATGATTAGTTACACCTTGATATGCCTTAAGCATAATTATTAAGCTTTTAAGGTCCTTATTCATTGAAAAAACTCCTTTATATTGCTTGTTTGAATTTGCTCTTTGTATTACACAAAGCTTATTTATTAATCAAAATATTCTTTTTCAAAAACTTTATCACTGCGCACTGTATCAAAATGAGGTAGTTGAGTCTCAATGTATTCCTTTTGGTGGCGCAAGTGCGGCGGCAAGGTCAAAGTTTCTCCTAAAATTTCATAATCTTCCTGATCATCAATAAAGCCCGGACCATCTGTCGCAAGTTCAAATAAAATACCCGGATATAAGCGAATATATAACGATTTGAAATAAAAGCGATCTACAAAACCGGAATTTCTATGACCAAGAGAGTTGAAATAATCTTCCCAAGCATCTAAATGTGCTCGATCGTCAACTCGGAATGCAACGTGATGAACTCCACCATAACCTTGTCTTGCTCTAGGTGAATCTGAATCAACTTCAATAATTAGTGAAGCCCCGTTTCCGCCTTGACCCATTTCATAAAGGGTGAAATTTCCTTCATTGGCTACTTTTCTCATCTGCATTATTTCTACCAAAACATTTTCCATCAATTCAGCTGACTGTACACGGATAAAACTCGGTCCGAGTCCTGTAATTGCATATTCATTTGGTACCGGACCTTTATACCAAGGTTCGCCGGAAGCAATTCCCTCATCATTTTGATCCGAAAATAAAGCGTAACGTTGACCATCAAAGTCTTCAAAATAGATAACGTTGCGACCGAATTGTTCAATAATCGGATCATGTTTAACTTCATAATGGTCAAAGCGTTTTAGCCAATATTCAAGTGCAGCATCATCCGGTACTCTGAAACTTGTGCGCGAGATATCGTTAGTACCTATTTGATGAGGACCAATTCCTTTGAAGTCAAAGAATGTCATATCCGTTCCCGGATTGCCACGATCGTCTGCAAAAAATAAATGATAAGTGGAAATATCATCTTGGTTGACATTTTTCTTTACTAAACGCATACCAAGAACATTGGTATAGAATTCATAAATTTTAGGTGAGCTGCTGGTAATTGCAGTAACATGGTGAATACCATTAAGTGGTTTTATTTGTTGAGTCATAATAATTCTCCTTTTCTGTTATTTCGTTTATAAGCTAGGGCTTAGAATAAATTTTTGTTCTGTATCTAATTTATTTCGATTTCGAAATATTGTCAAAGTTTTTTATGACTTCGACACTTTTGTTACAGTTTTGAACTTTTAAATAGAATCTGCTGAATTAATCTGAAGGACAAAAACGAAGTACATATATGATAATTTAGTTTTGTAAAAGAAAAGCCAGAGATGCTGGAAACCATTCATATAACCGGAAAAAAATTAACAAACCGACTCTCTTAATTCACTGATCAAAAGTGGAGGGGGAATAAAGGTGCGTTATTTGATGCAGAAGTAAATTTACGTAAACTTAGATAACATTACTTAATTAAAGAAAAAACAGTCCCAGAATTGCGACAATAAATAGGCTAATCATGTTGACTGTATTATTCGTAATCCATGCAAAACCTCTGCATACTTCGTCGTCGGGCAAAGCCGGTTCTTCTTGCAAGAGATCATCTTCTCTTTTGTACTTAGCCTGAAATATCTCTCCTACCACACTATCTATCAGAGTCCCACCGAATCCCAACGAAGAGCTGATAATTAGTCCTTTAAATCCATACAAAGGAATTACTAAAATTGATAATACCACACTTCCAATTAATCCTGCAGCCAACCCAATCCATGTCACACCACCGGAAAGTCCTCTGGTAACGGTTTTTCCACTTAGTATACTGAAAACGCGCCCTGAAGATAACATTCCCAGCTCGGAAGACAAAGTATCGGCTGTCGCTGCTGCAAAAACTGTTAGTGCGGGCAAAATCAGAGAAGAATTATTAAAATAATAAGATGCCCAGACCAGAATACAAGCGGGCAAAGAATTGCTTAGAACCTGTTTCCAATTGCGTGCAACATGACCTGCCTGTAATTGTTCAGCTGTAAGCTTATTATTGTTTTTAAGTTTACTGGCAGCGCTTCCTAACAGGAAAAAAGCTAACAACCCTAAGCCTATCCACATTCCACCTAGCGCATACAGGGTCTGACCGGTCAATAAAGCAGCTACTATACCATCAGCGGAAATTGCTTTCCAACGGAACGCCGCAATCAGCACGACTAAATATAACAAAAGAAATAAATAAAAAATACTGTTCCCAAATTGAAGACAAAGAGTGGAAAATAAACCGGAACCAATCGGTACACTAAGATTGTCACAACCAGCCAAACCAGTCAGCTCAATAAATGCTGCAAAAATAGAAGTTAATAGAGAAATAAGGAGGATACCCCACAAGCTGATCGATCTTAGTGATCCACTTCCCTGTAAAATGAACAAGGAAAAGAAAGTAATAACAAAACTAAAGCATGCAAGTGTAATGCTGCCTTCTAAAGATTTGGTAGGAGAAAAAGAAAAAGGATAGTGCCTGCCCTTGTAGATGCCGACCACGGCTGCAAAACCATCCCCATAGGCCATCGTGAGTAGTCCGACAAAGGAAAGTGTCGGCCAGCGCAAAAGATAAGCCGCAGTTGTCAATACCAGCATACTTATTGCATAGTAAACCGTCCCATAGTCTTCATCTTCTCTTTCCATTGCGGAAAACAGCTTATATTTACGGCTCAATAGATTAATGATTATAAAGCAAAGAGGCACTAGGATTAACGCCCATAGTTTTGTGAACATAGGTGTAATGAATATCCAATTACCAACCATAATATGAATAAACTTGCGCGTATTTTCGGATGCACCCTTTCTTATCTTGGCATAAACGGTTGCTATCCCAATGACTATAAAAATAAAGATAAATGATAGCAACAATCCTAGTATATTTTGCATTTTAACCCTCTTAATTAAACTATGTGCATCCTAGCATATGGTCAGCAATCCAGCAGCTGAATAACTCGACCTATCTCTTGACGTATAGCAACACGTTCTGCATGACTTGTATAGCAACGTACGGTAAAGCAGTTGTAACCACTTGACCTTACAGCATTTGCAATAGCTCGATAAATCCTGGCCGAAGCCAATAAAGGTATTCTGCAATCGGGATGAATGTAGCACAGCCAAGCTTCTATATCCCGGTAATAATCATCGGCTATCTCCGCCAAATGCTCCCACATCTGAATGAAATTTAGCGGAACATCAATATTCTTTTCATTTTTATCATTCACAAGAATTCTGAGCATCTCCGTTGTGATTCCATATTCTAAAAGTAAAGTTTCAGGTAAGTAAACGCGGTTACGCAAACTCAGATCCTCACCTACATCGCGCAAAATATTTGTAATCTGCATGGCTATCCCAAGATGCTCACAAGCCTCACGCAGATTCACCATATTTGCAGTCTTTCGATCCAAGACAAACAAAGGCAATAGCATCACACCCACAGAACCTGCAACCTTGCGGGATTATGTAATCAATTGATCCATGTTTTCTATTTTTGAAAACGAAACATCCATTCGCTGTCCTTCCAGTTGATCAAGGAATGGTTTCATGGGAAGATCAAAACGTTCAATTGTATGTATAAAAGCCGGTAACCAAGAAAAGTTTTGATATGATTTTGTCAATTTAAGTAATCTGTCATCTTTCTTTGAAAAAATCGTTTTAATCATATCTTCCAAATCTAAAAGACGTTGTAAAGTATGCTCTGTTTCGCTCGGTTGAGCTTGATCGGCGATATCGTCTGCAGTACGACAAAATGCGTAAACGACTGCAACTGCACGAAAAAGATCTTGTGGAAGTAAACTAAAGGCGTCATAAAAACTAACCGCTCGATCTTTGATCAAGTTCTCGGCTGAATCAAAAGAGCTTTGTAACAGGGCTTGAGAGTTAGAAAATATCATGAAAAGTTATCTTCCTGGACATCGCGCCGTAATTCTTCTGCACACAAGCGCCCGCTTTCAATAACAATTGGTACACCTGCTCCGGGATGAGTACTACTACCTGTAAAATATAAACCTTCACAACTCATACATTTCGGTTGAGGTCGCCAATGATTACTCTGTTTAAGCGTTGGCTGAAGTCCAAATGTACTACCACGATACGCATTGAAATGCTGCTCAAAATCATGAGGTGAAAAAATAGTTTCACAACGAATTGAAGAAGCAAAATTTTTCATACCGGGTAATGAGGAAATTGTTTTTAACGCTTTCTCTCGATATTCTGCAATTGTATTATCATTCCATTTATATTGGGAGCAAACAAGATCGGATACCGGCAGCAAAACATACAGGCTGCTACACCCTTCCGGAGCCATGTCAGGATCTACTTTGGATGGAATGTGGAGATACACGGAAGGATCCGGTATTTTTGTACCGTCAAAAATACTATTTAGGTTCTGATCCAGATCGCCGGATATAATGAAATTATGAGTCGTCAACTCTTCGCACATGTCCTCCACACCCCAGTAAAAGACCAAGCACGAACATGAATATTCCATAGCGTCTATATATTCCGGTGTATACTTACCTCTTGTTTTTCTATCTGACACTAAATTCTTCATTGCATAAGGAAAGTCTGCATTACAAACTACATATTCCGTATTTATCTGCTCACCGTTCAATGATATACCGACGACTTTTCCGTCTTGAACATTAATTTGCTCAACTTCCGAATTATAATGGATCACACCACCCAGTTCTTCAAACAATCTTGCACATTGCTCTGCCATCGTGTGCATACCACCTTTGATAAACCAGACACCATAAAGAAGCTCAATCATAGGAATAATATTGTAAAGAGACGGTCCTTTATGTGGAGATACACCTATGTATAAAGTCTGAAAACTGAACATGCGCTGTAAGTCCTGATCGGGAATAAAAGAAGCCATCATATTTTGTGCAGTATCAAAGGTTTTAAGTTTCATAGCTTGCACTAGCATATGAGGATTATAGATATCTCTGGCATTACGGAAAGATCTTGTAATAAAGGACTCCATCGCAACTTGATAACGCTTATACATCTCTGCTAAATAGGCCAGAAAGCCTCTACTGTTTCTTTCTCCTTTGGATTCTGCAATTTCCATTAAGCTTACCAAATCCGAGCTGATCGTGTAATGTCGTATCGGATCACCTTTAAAGAAAACATCATACATCGGCTCAAGCCTTGTCATGGGAATGTAATCCTCAGGATCTTTACCTGCAGAAATGAAAAGTTCTCGGTAAACCGACGGCATCATGACCAATGTCGGCCCTACATCAAAAGTATATCCTTGTTTACGTATTTGATGCATTTTGCCGCCCGGGATTGATTCTTTTTCGTAAATCTCCACCTCATATCCGGCATTCTGCAAACGGATTGCAGCAGATAGGCCCCCATACCGGCACCAATTACTATGACACGTTTCATTTTTCGCCATCCTTTTCTATGGGTTGGATCATCTTCAGAAATTGATCCACAACAATCTTGTTAAGCTGCTTATAAAGCTCTTTTTGTTCGTTGTTCAAACAGTCGCAACACTTTTCTTCCCATTGTTCTAAGACATCTTTCAACGCCGGAATCAAATCCCGACCTTTTTTGTCTAAATATAATTTCCGTTTGCGTTTATCATGGGGATCAACCTTTCTGATAATGAAACCTGCCTCATCCATTCGATTGATCAGTTTTGTTACGTTGCCTTTATCTGTCTGAAGGTATTCAAACAGATAGCTTTGATTACATCCCGGAGACCAGTCCAAGACAAGTAAAACCACCAATTCTCGCCAATTAACATTTAAAGGAACAAGCATCTCATCCAGTAATAACTTGCCATACTTATTTAAAATACTAAAATCACAAATCAACATAATTGATACCTATTTATTTACATAGTTGTATATTACAACTATGTAAATAGTTTACAAAAAAACTCAAGATCTAACAATATGAACTAGTAATAGATTTAACTATACTCTTATCTACGCAATTAACGCAGTTTGAAAAATTTGGATACTGCTAATAATATGAGCAATTCCAGAATTCTTCGTTATTTTTTAATAATTCAGCTTATAATAGATTAACTGCAGTATATGCAGTAGAAAATTACCATACTTCAAGTAGCCGTTTTCCAGATGCTAAAACCGAAAGTAATAAAAGTTTGTCAAAGAGGATTCTATGATTTTTGCCGATGATTACATTGTATTTGTTCCTAACTATGCTAAAGTCCAAAAGCATAGCCATTCAATGATGCATCTTTTTTTAAGCCAAGAACCAATCGAGCTGACAACGAATAAAAAGCATGTCGCTACAATGTTTGCTCTTGATTCATTTATTCCACACAGTGTTGAAGCAGTTCCGCTAAAAACTTTGCTTTTCCTAATTGATCCAACCAGTCTTTTGGGTGAGGTGTTCGCGCAGAAGTTCTTGGCAGAAGATATTTATTGTGCTAGCTTGCCGGATAAGCTAAACTTTTTTCTGAGACAAGCTTTAAGGGGAAATTTGTCTGAAATCTTTCCGGATTTTTGGACAAGTTTAGGCTTAAACCTCGAAGTTAAAAAGTCTAGGGATAAAAGAATAGAGACCGTCATATCTGGAATTAAAGATCGCTCTTTGCTTTTTGCTTCTATACCGGAATTAGCACAATCCGTTTTTTTATCCGAAAGTCGCCTCACTCACCTCTTTAAAGAAACTACAGGTATGACTCTCAAAAACTATTTGCTTATGAATCAGATGGCTCTTGCTTTTCAATTGGTCCAAAATAACATGTCAATTACCGAAGCTGCTCATTCTGCCGGTTTTTATGATGCTGCTCATTTAGCAAATCTGGTGCGCAAGACTACCGGCATTAGTTTATCTGAAGTATTTAGATAGCAGATATTTACAAGCTTTGTTTTTCTATTTATGTCATTCTCAGTTAAAGGAGAATGACATGAGTATTATTAATTTTTTCGGCACGAAGATAAAACCCCTCAAAGTCAGAGGTGCGGGCATCCTCAATCCGGAGCCTACAGGCATAATTAATCAAAGAATCAGTTGTATACGACAATATGATGTAAATCTATGGTTTTATACCAAAGGTGACCAGGTAATAGCTTTTGATGCCGGCTATATTGATTTTCCCAACCCGGAACAAGAATTTGCAGAAATTAATCTCGATCCAAGTGCGATCAAGACTGTTTTTCTTACTCATGCAGACATGGATCATGCAGGAGGACTTAGTGATGGCAGACTCCCCCTTTATCCCAATGCTCAAATATATCTGCACGAAAAAGAAGTGGCTCTCTGGACAGGTCAAACTAAACGTTTTGTCTTTGGTCCAATTTCATTTAGAAATTCTATTTCACGCCAAAATGATTTTACAACTTTAACAGATGGAGAAATAGTTTATCTAAATGAGATTAAGGTGGAAATAATTCACACTCCAGGCCATACACCGGGTCATAGTTGTTATTTAGTTGATGATCAGGTTTTGATCAGTGGCGATATCATGGCCATTAATCAAAATGGTGGTTATGGATTTTTTGATTTTTACAACATGGATACCAAGACGAATCTTGAGTCTCTGCAAAAATTAAAGAAGAGATTCAAAAATTGTCCTCCGGAGATTATTTGTACCGGTCACAGTGGCTATTCTCAAGACAAAGAAAATTATTTCGCCCACATAGACCAAGTTGCTACAGGATCAAAAAAGATGCCCTTTGATAAACGAGCACCCTTCGATGTATTTAAATAATTCTGCGATAGTTGATAGTGTGAACTTCAGCTCTTCGTTTCCCACAACATCTCAATATGCGGAATATTATCTTCTAAGTATTCAGTTGATGCCTGTTTAAAACCACTTTTTTCATAAAAACTTTTTGCATATACTTGAGCACTTACTCGAATGGCTGTTGCTACATAATGATCTTTGGCAACAGTAATAGCTTGTTGCATTACCTGATACCCAAGCCCCTTACCTCTGATCGCAGTTACGACCCTACCAATAGATACCTCTGCAAAATTTACGCCTCTGTCTAAAACACGGCAATAAGCTTGAATTCCTTGTTCATCTTCCAACCAAACATGGATTGCTTGTTGATCTTTATCGTCCAGATCCTGATAAGGGCAATCTTGCTCCACTACAAATATTGCAGCACGTACTTGCAGAATTTGATAAAGTTCTTCTAAACTTAGTTCTTGGAATTGTTTGACAATTGTTTGCATTGATATAAAAACCTCGTTTAATTCTCAATTGTAGTTGCAATAGTTTTTACTCTTAAAGTTGATTGAGTTAATTCTCTTATAAACGTTTTACTAATAAAGCATGATTGAAACTTAAGCCCAATTGATCAATATAAAAATTCAATAGTTCATTATATTGATTTGATATTGCTATTGTCCGAATTAAATCTACTTTTTCTTTGATCGACAATTCCAAATACTGATACAGTTTTTTACCTATACCTTGATCTCTAAAGTCTTTTGAAACATAAAACTCATCAAGTTCAAATGATTTTTCAGCAACTTCATTGTAAGAAGTTCGGCTTTTCAAAACCTTGATTTGACCTAAAGCATAAGCTATTATTTGCTCTTCAAAAATCGCAACAAAAATATTTTTTCCTAGAAAATCCTCTACAACATTAGCATGATAAGAAGAACAGCATTTTTCTTCTGCTCAATCTTTTGATAAAGCAAGCAAATTATTTAAATAATTATTGTTCTCTTTTAAATATAATTCGTTTTCATCAATTATGATCATCATATATTCTATATTCATACTTATATCCATTATCTTTTATCATTTTCAGAAATTTATTTTTAATAGTGCAAACTATAACATATCCAATGTCATCAAGATAATTTTAATTCAATTATTTTCAACATCTGAAACATATCTGAGACTAGCATTGAAATTTTCGTAACTAAATTCATACCTTTTTTGTTGATCCCTTGGAAGAAGTTCTTTTCAAATATCAGTTCTGAACTACCACCTAATTTTTCAACTAAATCTAGAGCTTGATCACAATAAAAATACATTGAGGCTGACTCTCTACCCAGTTTTTTCATGTATTTTCGAGTCCGTTTCATGCCTGCTTTACTAACAGCATCAAACACAATATAGGAATTCTGAAATCTTTTTAAATCAAGCAATAGCTCTATAATCATTGTTTCTGCAAAATATTGAAATAAACCGCTTGCTACAAATAATATAGGTTGCTTGTCTAGCTCTGAACTTAAACGTTCCATCCAGCCCAAATCAAAAACCGATTCTTTCAAAAATGTCATGCGTTCTTGACAGGGAATAAGCTGTTCCCTAAGTTCAATAACTTCGGGCAAATCTAATTCAAACCACTTTGCCAAACCGTTATCTACACGGAAATAAGTTGTTTCCAAGCCACAACCAAGTTCAATAATATTGCCGGTTGGATTTTGTTCCAGAAAACTATTGATAATGTTATCAATAGTTATACAACGACTGACACTAGCCAGAAATGTATATTGAGATTGTAATTTATAATTTAAGATATCTTGAGGTATTCTATTTTTCAGCTCTATGGCTTTTGCATCATAAAACAGATCAGGAAAATATTCTGAGGCATAAATTCTACCACCTAGAGGTACATATAAAGTTTTAGAAACTTCACTAATTTTCGACATGTTTCACCTCCTGCAAATTTTACTCGAATCTGTATTCTTACCCTCGCTTATTACTTAATTGCATAAAGCTGCCAAATGCTTGGATCAAGCGGCAACAGGCTATTGCAATGAGAGCAATGACGCTCTTGAATGAGTGATACAGTACCTCCACAATTTTTACATTGTGTAAGTTCTTTCCTACTCTGTTCCTTAGTGCGAGCACCTTTTGCTCTCCACAACGTAACTCTTCGAGAAGTAGAACATCGTTTTAATCCACCTAAAAAGCCTTTTCTAACTTCGTTCATCCGTAAAACGATATCAAGAAATTGTCCCTGATCCTCTTCCCTAATAGCATCGACATGAGATGTTTTGAGCAGGAAATCAACGGCTCGCGGATTTTCTTTTTGATTAAGTTTGAGAAAATCCTGTTTACCATCCGAATGCACATAATATTCAATAAATTCTTCAAGCTTTTTTCCGGATGGCGTAAAACAGCAAGCACAAAACAAAGCATAGCCTTCTGCTGCAACTTTGATATTATTAAACACCAAATCTTTAGTCTGTAATTTTTCTTGTCGTCTGTGCATAAAGACTTTAGCGATTAGGGCAAAAATAGCCATCAAGATTATTGATGAAATAATGATACTAAAAATTGTCCAGTTCAGATTTCTCGTATAATAATAAACTGCAATTACAGGAAGTAGAATGGGTAAGACGATCAAAAATATGGCATATTTTAATTCATAATCATTGCGCTCAAATGCAACAAAGTTCAATAAATGCCTATGTCCGCCAAATCTGTAAATTGACCCGCAGTAAGGACATTTTTCCTGTTGTTTTTGCAGGTAAAAATGAGCACCACAATTATAGCAAGTTACATCGGAATCATAGGTTGCCGGATCTAAACTACTGATAAAACCCAGACGTAAGCGGATTTTCGGCAAAAATATTCGCTTAGCAATCCTACCATTGTTTAGTTTTCGATAAACAACCTCAATCGCTCCTTTGAGAAATCTCTCAGAAGCATGAATGCCGGTATTCGATTCTAAGCCAAAACCGACCGAATGTTGGTTCGCTTCTTTATCTCCACGAAAATTGATTTCTTTCTGCAGACCAAATTTCTCAAGTTGTTCAATGCTTCTTTTTGTATTAAAAAACAAAAGCATCGATGAAAAACTTTCAAGAATCTCCGCTTTGTTTTCTCTAAAGGCTGCCAGATATTTCTCAAATGGTCCGGCATAAAACTTCGGCATGTCCGGTAGCTCAGCAATTTTTGCTTTACGATGTCTTTTATATGCCCGATGATTGCGAAAACCCTTTGCCTTTGCAATCCGTCTTCTCTTAAGCCATTGTTGGATACTAAGAAAAACCACCAAAGGTATCAGGATAAAGATAAGAAAAAACTGCCCTTCGCTGAGGCTATTTATCCAATCAAAAAACTTATGAATATCTCGCGAGAGAGCCTCTGTTAATCTAATTATAGTTATTGTTAAATACTGCATCTGTTTCCCACAATTTATATCTGATTATTAATACTGTCATTGGTAATCATTAAGATAGTCTTTACGTAATTTATCAAGGATTTCTACATCTGCCGGGGTAAATTCAAAATTTGTAATCTCTGACGGTTTGATCCAACGTATATCCACGTGTTCCAGCATCTGAGGCGGACCACTACCTTCAGAAATCCGGGCATTAAATAAAATTAGTTTGATCAACACTTCCGGATATTGATGAACTACTTCCATATAAACATCATCAACCTCAATATCTATCGCTAATTCTTCCCGGCATTCTCTGATCAAAGCTTGTTCTCTGGTCTCACCCTGATCAACTTTACCGCCAACAAACTCATAGAGTAAAGGTAAGGTTTTATCCGGCGGTCTTTGACAGATTAAAAAACGGTCAGTTTGCCAAATTAGTGCTGCTACAACTTCTGCAGGATCCTGTTTCGTTTTTTGATTATTGCTCATACAACCTCTAGATAACTTTCTTCAACTTTCTTCGAGAAAGCTATTTTGTTAATTTTTATCAATTAATTTTCCTAGATAATACATTGATCGCATAATTATTATCTAGTTATTTAGCTTGCAAACGTTTCTAACTATCAAGCTTTGTCTAACACATTACCAATTATACTCTAATTATTAATTTTGCAATTAAAGCTTAAGATAAATTTAGATTAGCTTAGATTATCAGAATGGTATAATTTAATAGTATCTATGTTTAGTCTTAAATACAGGAGAGTGTTATGAATATTTTGCAATTTAATAACCTAGTCAAAAAATTTGATTTAGCTAAAGATGAAAGCGGCAACAAACTTGAAATGCACGCTCTCGCAATTAAACAAGATGAGCAAAGTTTCATTCACCGTTTTAAAAACAGATCAGAATCTTCTGACATTAGAAGTTTAAGTAAAACTGTATTAGCTTTAGTTACCGGCAAAGTTATAGAACTCGCTGAACAAGGAATTTATCCAAAATTTAGTCAAGATACTTTGATTTTTCCTATTATAAAAAATGTAATTAATTTAACAAATGAAGATAATAGAGCTTATTTAGAAAAAATTAAAATTAAAGATTTGTTGTCTCATAAAATTGGCTATGACAAAGTGCTTTTAATGCGTGGCGACATCAAAAACATGGATCCGTATACATATTTAGATTATCTTGTAAATTATCCAATCAAATATGATCCGGGTGAATTTTATCTTTATTCCAATGCCGGATTTTATTTGCTGTCTGTTGTCTTGCAAGAATTTATTGCCGAGGATTTATTTACTTTTATTGAACGAGAATTATTTACTCCTCTCGGAATAGAAAATGCTCACTGGACCAAATATGGCAACTATCTTGCCGGAGCGACCAGACTTTGGCTACAACCTCAAGATTTATTAAATATCGGAGAATTATTGTTGAATAAAGGTTCCTTTAACGACAAACAAATCATTTCGGAATCTTGGATTAATAATATGATCAATCTAAAAGCTAAGGTCACAACAATCGATCCACCCGGGAGAAAGTTTTTGTGCCATTATGGCTACGGTTATGGGATTTGGTTAACCAACACAAATATTATTTTTGGTTCCGGTACGGACGGTCAATTTATCGTAGTTGTCCCGGACAAAAATGCAATTATTGTGACTCAAGCAGTACAAAAAGATACCGAACCTATCAAGGAGCTCATTGACAACATCATCGCTAATGAGTTGTAGAATTGTTAGTTCCTTTTGGGGACAGATTGCGATTCTAACCAGCCCTAAGTCTCCTTCTGCTCCGTTTTTCAAGGCTGCCAAACCGTAAGCTGGTATTTCTTGGCGTGGTTGAAATTCGGAACAAGAATTAGCCTTTAGTGCTCCGTTTCTCAGGTCTGCCAAATCCTAAGCTGATATTTCTTGGTGTGGTTGGAATTCGGAACATAAATTAGCCTTTAGTGCTCCGTTTTTCAGGTCTGCCAAATCCTAGGCTGATATTTCTTTGTGTGGTTGAGATTCGGAACATAAATTAGCCTTTAGTGCTCCGTTTTTCAAGTCTGCCAAACCGTAAGCTGATATTTTTTGGTGTGGTTGAAATTTGGAACAAAAATTAGCCTTTACTGCTCAATTTTTCAGGTCTGCCAAATCCTAAGCTGATATTTATTGGTGTGGTTGAAATTCGGAACATAAATTAGCCTTTACTGCTCCGTTTTTCAAGTCTGCCAAATTTGGAGGTGGAAATGTTTGGCGTGGTTGAGATTCGGAACATAAATTAGCCTTTACTGCTCCGTTTCTCAGGTCTGCCAAATCCTAAGCTGATATTTTTTGGTGTGGTTGAAATTCGGAACATAAATTAGCCTTTACTGCTCCGTTTCTCAAGTCTGCCAAATTAGAAGCTACCAATGTTTAGTCTAGTTGAAATTTGGAACATAGGCTGGTCCATTCTGCTTAATTTACCTAGTCTGCCAAATCGAATCGAAAAAATTTGAAGAAGTTGTACTTTAGAACAGAAATAAATCCTTCTTGGACAGGCCGTAGTTCTAACCAATCACATCTCAATTGGGAAGTTAAAACTTGACATTCAGCACTTTATATTTTAAAGTTAGTTAATGCTAACTGCTTTTGATAAAAACTATTAGCTTTATACGAATTGCCGTGCCAGCCAACTATTTTTCAAAATATCAGTTAGTTGAATGGTGATTATTTTCGAAAAACAATTTTAATAGTTATTATTTTAATGACAGCTATTTGATTTGAATAGTGATACTTAAATCGTGATTATTAGTGTTCGTTTTAGGGTTAAGTTTTGTTAATGCAAGATTATTCAAATAGTAGTGTTGCTATACCCACCACGTTTATAAGGATGAAGATATATTGATGTTAGATTATCGTAAAACTGCTCAGCTTTATTTTGAGACTGCATGGCGTCAAAAAAAAGAATTGGAATATCAGCTGATTAAGCAATGTGCTCCAACTTTGGCATATCTGAAAGCTGCTAGCTTGTTTAGTCATCCCTATAAAGACAGAGAATATGTGGATCGTACACTTCAGATTTGGAATAAGTCATTAAATAAGTTTGGTATTTTTATTAAGCCTATTTGGGTTAAGGCTGAACGTATTTTGATTTATTGTTATCGTAAATCGGCATTAGAAAAAATTCTTTTTACTCAGGATGCTCAGAATTTTTTGGAATCTCGTGGTTATTATTATTCGTCATTAACTGAAGCTTTAGATGTGCTGTGCAGTAGAATAGTTACTTCACAAAATTTCCCTCATGAAATTGGTGTTTTTCTGGATTATCCGCTTGGCGATGTACAAGGTTTTATCGAGCATCAAGGTAAAAATTTCAAATGTTGTGGTGAATGGAAAGTTTATTGTAATCAAAAATCTTGTGAAGATTGTTTCTATAATTATAAGCACTGTCGTTTGCGTTATCTTAAGGCTTGGCAAACCGGAACTAAGATTGAAGATTTAGTGGTAGTCAAAGCAGACTAGTTCAAGTATTACTAGTTCCTTTTTCTGCTTGCTACTTAATCTATTTTGGATTCATTCAAGTTATATCTAATAGATTTCTTTGCTCGATATATGAGCTGAGTTCAGTTTATTCAGGATTTAAACTTTTCCTTCTCAAGCCCTTTCTCTTTCCACTCGCGACATAGTTGCGCTGTGAGATGGGTTCTTTGAAAAGGTGTTATTAAATAAAAGCCGTCAGCACTCTCACCTAACTTATACATTGTATCACCTGCTATTTGTAAAGCTAAGTTTTCAGCTTCTTCTCTTGTTTTATTTGCATAGAGATCAATGATCCGATCCGGAATATCAATGCCGGACATTTCATATTTCATAAATAGTGCATTTTTTTGACTAACTAAAGGCATTATTCCTGCAAGTATTTTAATCTGATCTCCCAATTCTTGCTTAGCTAGAGCCAGATTTTCTCTAGCTTGATCGGTAAAGATTGGTTGGGTTAAAAATACCTGAGCGCCTGCTTCTACTTTGTGTAAGGTCTTTTTCATTTCCTTATCAAAATGAGGAACGTTAACATTAAGTGCAGCACATAAAATAAAGGGCTGAGCAAGTTCTTCATTTAGTTGCGAAATATAACGCAATAGACTCTGTGAATTAACATTAAAGACTGACTTCACTTGATTTCTATCTTCTAGAGGAATTGGATCCCCGGTAACCGCTAAAACCTGATGTACTCCACAAGTCACGAGCCCTAACAGTAAAGAATGGATTGCGACCAAATTACGATCTCGACATGTAAAATGAGGCAAAACCTCAACCTTTAATTCGTTTTTTATTCTTGCTGCCATTAAAGCACTATCAATCCTAGTTTGACCATTAGGATTATCAGCAATGGTCATTAAGTCCATTCCTGCAGCTTGAAGTTGAGCTATTTTTTTCAGGTATGTATCTGTGTCCGCTTTGGTTGGCGTATCATATTCTATAGCTATTATTTGTTCGCCTGCCAAAAGTTTTTCATACCAGCTTTTTGTTTGTTGAGAAATGGATATTTTTGAATCTTCGCTAATAGCTTGTAGATCAATTTTCGCTGAAATATGTTCGCTCGAAATATAACCATCTGAAATTTTTTGTTTTTCTGAATCAGTTGGGGTTTTGAAATCTGTCTGCCTTAAAGTTCCTCGCTTTTGTTTTTTGAAAATATCGGAAAGAGCCCTGATATCCAGTGGATTTGTGCCGCAGCAGCCACCCAACTGATAAGCCCCGTAATCCCAGGCACGCTGACATGATTTTGCAAAATATTCAGCTTCTGCTCCGCCGCGCCCTCTGCCTAAATCTCTTTCCGGCAAACCTGAATTTGGCCCGAAATAACAGAATTTTGAAAAATTGGCATGTTCTACAAAGACTTGGCTCAACATAGTTGGACCGAGATTGCAATTTAAGCCTGTAAAAGTAATTTGTGGAATTTTTTCCGCTTCAGCTAATAAATCGCGTAGTCGCAAGCCGGTTCTGGTAAAACCATTCTGATTAACACTGAAAGCAACAGTAATCTTAGCTTGGGGATTATATTTCGCTATTAGTTGGATTGCCGGCAATAATTCACTTAACTGCTCCTGAGTTTCAAACAAAAATTCATTGACTCCGATATCCAAAAATATTTTTACCAAATCTAAATATGCTTTTTCGTTTTGAGCCTGAACATCATCGAGTCCGGGTTGAAGCAAAAAAAACGGCCCGATATCTCCAACTACTTTGACAAATTCCCTGGCATTTAGCTCATTTATAGCTTCGTTAGCAATGTGCCAGGCAGCTCTGACTATTTTTTTAACTTCTGCCTCGGTTTTCTCGAGCATCAGAGGAAAAGCAGCAAAAGTATTGGTTTTAATCTTTGTAGCGCCAGCCTTGATATAAGCTTGATGAATCTGTTTTATACGATCGGGATTGCTTAAATTAACTTCTTCCAATAAAGCATTATCTTCCTTGTGAAGCCAACGATAATAAGTACCCATTGCACCATCATAAAGAATCATGAGAAAACCTCCCTTGCTACATCAACATTATTTTTAGCATTAAGACAATAATAATCCGCACCGATTGCTACAGCATATTCTGCGGTTAAAACAGCACCACCAACCATTATTTTACAATCCGGTTGTTCTTTATTTAACAGTTTAATGGTCTTTTCCATTGCCGGTAAGGTTGAGGTCATCAGAGCTGAGAGACCCACTAATTTAATCTGCTCATCTTTTACTGTTTCTAAAATCTTTTCAGGTGAAACATCGTTTCCTAAGTCGATAATATGATAATCGTAATTTTCCAAAACAGTTTTGATGATATTTTTGCCTATATCGTGAATATCTCCTTCAACCGTAGCAACAACGATGCTTTTCTTAGTTTTCATTTGTTGTTGAGGATTGGCTGAGATTTCCTTTTCGATAGCTTTACGAATTGGTAGCAAAGCACTTTGTGCTGCTTTAGAGGATTGTAAAAGCTGTGGCAAGAAAGTCACACCTGTTTGATAGAGTCTGCCTACTTCATCCAGAGCGGGAATAATCAAATTTTGAATGATATCCAGAGGCTCCATCGTCACGAGGGACTTTGTGGCGAGCTGCTTAGCATCTTTCTCTAAACCTTGGAGGATAGCCTGTTCAATAGTTTGAGCAGCTGAAATATCATCTGATGATTGATCTTTTTGTAGTTCAGTTTGTTGCTTAGTAACAGAAAACAGATCACCTTTTTGTTTAGTATAAGCAATGTAGTTACTTTGGTTGGGATCTTGACCCGATAAAACCAAATGGCTTGCTCTTGTTGCAACCATCTCTTGATGTTCCGGGTTCAAGATAGCCAAGTCTAAACCGTTCGCTAAAGCCTCCGCATAAAAGACCTGATTGAGTTGACGCCTTGCCGGCAGACCAAATGAGATATTGGATAATCCGACGATTGTTGCCAGACCCAGTTCGTCTTTCACCATTTTGATCGTACGTAAACATTCAGTGGCACCTGCCGGCTCTGCAGCCGCAGTCAGAACCAGACAATCGGCAATTAAATCTTCTTTAGCTAAGCCTTCTTTGAGAGAACGCTCAATTATTTGTTTAAAGATGGCAATTCTTTGTTCCGCAGTTTTAGCAATTCCCTGTTCATCTATTGGCAAAATAATAACCATGGCTCCATATTGTTTAGCCAAAGGAATAATCTTCGCCAGACTGGTTTCTTTTCCATTCATAGAATTGATAATACAGCGACCATTGGCAAAACGTAACCCTGCCTGCAAGACCTCCGGCTTGTCGGAATCTATCTGCAAAGGCAAACGAGTAACAGCTTGGACTTTTTTTACCACTTCAATCATTGCTTCAGTTTCATCTATACCGGGTAGACCGCAGTTGATATCTAAAATGTCCGCCCCTGCCGCCTCCTGATTAATGGCCAGCTTTTGATAAACTTGGTAGTCTTTTTCCTGTAATGCCTGTTTAAGGATTTTCTTTCCGGTCGGATTTAATTGCTCACCAACCAGCAATGGTGTCTCGCCGATTGCCACAGTTTTTGTAGCAGAGCTGACAAAAGATTTTTTGATCGGATCAGTTTTTTTGAATTTGACTCCACTCAGCTTATCGGTCAGAGCTTTGATATATTCCGAACTGGTACCACAACAACCGCCCAAGAATTTAACACCTTTTTTTGCTGCGAGTCGCATTGTTTCTGCAAATTCTTCTCGTGGCAAATCATACAATCCGGTCCGTGGATCCGGCAATCCGGCATTCGGTTTTAAAAGTACCGGCACCTTGCTTAGTTGCAATATTTCTTCTATTAAAGGCAACAATTGTTGCGGGCCGGTTGAACAATTCAAACCAATTACATCTGCCTCAAGACTTTGAGCCAGAGTTACATAGGATAAAACATCAGTTCCGCTAAATGTTCTACCATCTTCTTCAAAGCTCATCGAACATATAATCGGCAAATCAGAATTTTCTTTAGCTGCCAAAAGAGCTATTTTTAATTCATAAAGATCTGACATGGTTTCAAACATGATCAAATCCGCACCGGAATTATCTGCCAACTTAATCTGGCGGGAAAAATCCAGATAAGCCTGTTCGTAGCTTAAAGTACCATTCGGCTCAATCAAGGAGCCTAAGGGACCACAATCAAAAGCTACTAAAAGTTGTCTTTGTTTTTGACCCTTGCTCGCTTGGTATTCGGCAATTGCCAGTTTAGCTAAATCGATTCCCTTAACAATTGCAGTTTCAGGTTCTAGATCCGTAGCTTGTAGTTTATTATATGACGCACCGAAAGTATTGCTGAGTATTATATCTGCACCGGCTTCTAAATAAGCTTTATGAGTTGCAACTACCAGATTAGGCTCAGAAAAGTTTAAACGTTCCGGATGCTCTCCCGGCTTTAACCCACACTTTTGGAACTCTGTGCCGCTTGCCCCATCCAAAATAATGAATTCTTTCTCAGCTAGCAAATTTTCATATGTCTTTTTTGCGGAATTTCCCACAATAGCCCCCTCTTCGCTTCAAGGCACAGTCTCCTCTGAACAGGCAAATACTGCACGGATCTGCTATATTACTAATTGGTTTTTCTAAAATACCCATTACGCAAGTAACAGACTTCATCGGCAACATTAAACCTTGATTTGCAATGTGTACGCCAATTTTACGATTTGCATCTAATATTTGCAAAAAATCTTGCTGAACATTTAGCGGCATATCTCCATATCCGGGTGAGAATCGCGTGCTTAAAAACAAGTTTTCTTCGAAAAATTGCTCTCTTAGTTGATCCTCCAATTGGTCCAGATATGTTTCTATGATAACCGAAGCCGTCGCATCCAGAATTACAGCCTGTTTCATATCAATGTTTTGGCTGCGTCTTAATTCAAAATCAACTTCTTGTCCCAGAGTTGCTGCTAAGAGTATTACCTGTTCTGCATTGCCCAAATGAGAGATAATGTCTTTGCCCAACAATACATGCTGTAGCTGATCACGTTGCATTGTTTTCCAGATATTTTTCAGCTCAACTATTTGAAGTAGTCCGGTTATTGCCTGATCTAGTTCAGCTTGAAACTGATCTGTCAAGACTTGACCTTGATAGCCCAGGTATTTCAGTATTTCATTTTTCTTTATTTCAGATTTGATCAATTAATAAAGTCCTACAAAATTATTTTATCTTTCATTATTTTGCTTAAGCTTTTTTAAAAAATAACTCTCTCATATATATCAATCTACCATTAATTTTAAATCACTTCTGATCTGAGTGATTTTAAGAGTAAAATTAGATATGCAGAGCAGCTCTAAAACCTCGAGCGGCATAGTAGGATTCTGCTCCGTTATGATATATGAAGACATGATCGTAACGGCGATCACCAAAGATTGCACCGCCCAGCCGGCGTATTTTGGCAGGAGTATTCAGCCAGCTTGATGTTTTGGTATCAAATTCTCCTAAGGTCTGCAGAAAATGATATTCTTTTTCATTCAAGATTTTAACCCCCATCTGGTCAGCTAAACCCCATGCACTACCTGCAGGTTTGTTTTTCTTGCGCGATCTTAAAGCTTGTTCATCATAACAAAGGCTTATTCTACCTGCCGGTGTTTGAAGTGAACAATCACAAAATATTAAGGTATCATTCTCAACAGCTACCAGATTCGGTTCACCGCCTGTAATTTCCATTTGATAAAGTGACCATAGTTTTTCTGTTTGAGCAGTAATTTTGTTACTGACATCATTCCAAGTAAGATCTGCAACATATTGATTCTTAATAATACGTTCCTCGAGTATTTTTAATAATTCTGTCTTTTGCTGATCAGTAAAACTTTCCATCTTGTTTGCTCCGTGATTTTCATGATTCCATAATATATTTTGGGTTTTGTTTAATGTTTATTATAGTTCATTTTTGAAAAAGCTTTCAGAATATTTAATCAGAGCTTGATATTTCGTTTTTTAAGTTTCCGAAGAAATAAACTAAATTAGGAACCTTGTTATAGCACTTGCTGTTTTTGCCAAAGGAGTTACTATGAAAAACGAAAATAATCCAAATAACAAATCTGTTGCAGAAAAAAAGACTTGGATCAGCATCTTCTGATGATTGTACTAGTAGTATTGAGGATTGACTCAAAAGTTCTATCTTCTGTGAGTAGAGAAGTCAGAGTTACTATAGACATTCTGTCCTGGCTATTTCTTCTAATATATTCAGTAATTTCAATATTTTTCAAAAATATCGCTTTGGTCTGCAGCAGGCTTTATTGTGATTCTGTATTCATTGATTAAAATTGGGAAGATACCCAAGAATATGCTAGGCAAAAATCATTGTAAAAGAGCCCCGCGTGTTGCGTATTTTATGAATATAGCTATCGCTATATAAATTAAATTTTACCAATATCTTTACGGTAGCTCATATTTTCAAAATTTATTTTTTTAATGTTTTGATAAACGGTTTGTCTAGCAGATTCAAGGTCTTCTGCCACAGCTACTACGGACAGAACCCGGCCTCCATTGGTTAATATCTTATTCTCTACGTTTTTTGTACCGTTATGGTAGACTAGAGCTTGAGGATCAACATCTTTTAAACCTTTTATTTCAAAACCTGTTTTATATTCTCCCGGGTAGCCTTCGGAAACAATGATCGTCGTCATTGCTACATTATTGGCAAAATCCAGTACTACAGGTTTTCCGTCAATCGCTTGTAAAATATTTTCTAAAAGATCGGAGTTAAGTCGCGGCAACAAAACTTCAGTTTCCGGATCTCCGAACCGAGCATTGAATTCTAAGACATAGAGTTTGCCATTTTCGACTAAGTAGCCAATAAATAATATCCCGGTAAAATCAAGATTTTCTTCAGCTAAACCATGTTCAATTTTACGAATAATTTGATTGGATTGTTGATCCAAGTCTGCACTCCAAAACGGATTGGGAGAAATGCATCCGACTCCTCCGGTATTAGGACCAAGATCATCCTCATAAATCTTTTTATAATCCATTGCAGTATCAAAAGGATAAATTTTATTTCCTGATACGAAACAGAGTAATGATGCTTCAAAACCGGATAAGAATTGCTCCATCACAATTTCTGAACCTTGATCTCCAAAAACTTGATTATGAAAAATGTCTTTGAGTACCTTGATGGCTTCGTCTTTGTCTTGACAAATCAAGACACCTTTACCGCCACATAAGCCGTCCGCTTTGATCACAACGGGATAGCCAAATTCAGATAAACCCGCAAGAGCGTCATCGTAATTGTCATATTGATAATGTTTGGCGGTCGGAATTTCATATTTATTCATGAAGTCTTTAGCAAAGGCTTTGCTTGATTCAAGACGAGCTGCCGATTTATGAGGTCCAAAAGCTCTAATCCCTTTTGACTCAATATGATCAATAATCCCTTCACTTAAAAACTGTTCAGGTCCCACGATCACTAAATCAATATTTGTTTCAGCTAAAAACCGGTCGATTGTCTCAACACTATTGTTAGCTAAATTAGCATTAATGATCTTGCCTGTCGCACCGCCGTTATGGGTTGAAATATAAATCTGCTCCACTTTGCGGTTTTTGCTCAAAGACTCAGCAATTGCATGTTCCCGTCCACCATTACCAATAATTAGAATTTTCATTGTCTGCTCCCTCAAAGCTTAACTTAATCTTCCAGAATAATAACTCTATGATTTTCTACAACCAATCTATCCGCACAAAAATATTTCACCGCTAAAGGTAAAAGTTGATGTTCAATTTTTAAGACTTCGGTTTGAATTTGTTCCGGCTGCCAGTTTTGGTCCAAATCAATAGCTTTTTGCAAAATGATCGGTCCGGTATCTTTACCTTCATCTACAAAATGTACCGAAGCACCGGATACTTTAGCCCCTTTTTCATAAACTGCCTGATGCACATTTAAACCGTAAAAACCGTAGCCGCCAAAAGAAGGCAAAAGTGACGGATGAATATTAATGATTTTATTCGGATATTTTTCAATCAATAAAGGAGTAACATAACGCAGATAACCTGCCAATACAATCAGGTCTATTTTATATTCAAGAAAAAGCTCTAATAGTTTTTGGTCATACAATTCATTGGTCGGATAATCTTTCTTTGAAACATGAATTGCTGCAATCTCATTTTCTTGAGCCCGAATCAGTCCATATGCATTTTTATTATTAGAAACTACCAGAACGATTTCACCCTCAAAAAAAGAGTTTTCTTGCTGATCAATCAGGCTCTGCAAGTTAGAGCCTCCACCCGAAACCAAGACTGCAATCTTTTTCTTTTGTATTCCCATTTTCGTCCTCAAATATTTTGACTATTTATGTCTGTGATTAGTTAAACTTGAAGATTTCTCAGATCAACTTCGCCATTACCTGAGATAACTTCGCCCATTAAGGAATGTTCAATATCTTGTGCTTCGAGTTCTCGAAGTACTGCTTCTGCTTCATTTTCCGCTACAAAGATAACCATTCCCACACCCATATTAAATGTATTGAACATTTCAGATAATTTAACATTACCCCATTCGGACAAGAGTTTAAAAATTGGCGGGATTTCATAGTCAGCTAAATCCCAGTACACTGCCTGACCTTCATTCAAAGAACGTGGTAGATTCTCAATTACGCCTCCACCTGTAATATGACTCAAAGCATGAATCTCATATTTAGCCAAAAGCAGCATAACTTCTTTAGTATATATTTTGGTAGGTGTCAGAAGTTCTGCTCCTAATGTTTGACCAAGTTCCGGGAAATATTGATCCAGTTGAAAATCTTTCAGCTCAAAAATAATCTTTCTGACTAAAGAAAAACCATTGGAATGAAGGCCACTTGATTTAAGTCCAATCAGTTTGTCACCGATTTGAACTTTATCCGGAGTCAAAACATCCTTTTGATCGACAATTCCCACAGCAAAACCTGCTAGATCATAGTGATCCTCTTGGTAAATTCCGGGCATCTCAGCAGTTTCTCCGCCGATTAAAGAAAGTCCGGCTTGCTTGCAGCCCTCAACAACACCTGCAACAACACTGGCCATTTTTTCAGGAATTAATTTGCCGGTTGCAATATAGTCAAGAAAAAATAAGGGTTTGGCTCCTTGGCAAAGGATGTCATTTGCACACATAGCTACACAATCAATGCCGATCGTATCGTGCTGATCCGCCTTAAAAGCGAGCTCAAGTTTTGTCCCTACGCCGTCAGTGCCTGAAACGAGGATCGGGTTTTCATAATCTAATGAGTCCAGGCGGTACATTCCACCAAAACCTCCTAAATCAGAAACCACGTTCTGATCAAAAGTCTGCTTGACCAGATTTTTAATCAATTTAACCTGTTTATAGCCTGCTTCTTTATCAACACCTGAATCTTTATACGTTAACGACATATTATACCTCCTTTAAAGCCTAGTTCTCAGAATAATCAATCGGATAATTACCTGTAATGCAATGATCACAAAATTCACTACCTTTACATGCCTCAAGTAGGCCTTCATATGACAAATAATATAATGAATCTGCACCTATTTCTTTTCTGATCTGTTCACAAGTTTTATTGTGAGCCATCAAAGCCTCTTCTTGCGGAACATCCATTGATAAATTACAAGTATAACGATACATAGGAGAGGAAATCCTAACATGCACTTCCTTAGCACCTGCTTCACGCAACATTTTGACCGTTCTTCTGGAAGTAGAACCCTTGATAATTGAATCGTCAATTAATATTATCCTCTGATCTTTTAAGACTTCTTTGACCGGATTTAATTTAATATAGATATCTTTCAGCCTTTCCTCTTCATTTGTAGTCAGGAATGTCCGCCCGATATATCTATTTTTTATTATGCCATCTTTATAAGGAATCTGAGATGCTTCTGCATAACCTATTGCCGCAATCAATCCGGAATCCGGTGCACCCATGACAATATCTCCATCTGTAGGATATTCTTCATAGAGCTTTTGTCCCATCCGATTACGTGCTCGATAAACTGAAACGTCTTCCAGATAGCTATCCGGCCTGGCAATATAGACTAATTCAAAAACACAGCTTTTTTTAGTTTTTTGTTCTGAGTATTTATAAAAATCAATTTTTTTATCTTGAATAACAACCATTTCGCCAAGATCTAAAGCTCGAATCAAATCAGCTCCACAAGAATCAATAGCGCATGTTTCAGAAGCCAGAATATATCCTTCATTTAATCTTCCTGCGCAGATCGGTTTCAAACCATAAGGATCACGAAATCCGATCATTTTATAAGGATCCATATATATTCCGGCAAAAGCTCCCTGTAATTTACTCAAATAAGCTTTACCCTCAGCCAAAGAAGAATTTAAAGCTTTGGTTAACTTGTAAAGAGAAAAGTCAGGATTTAAGATATTGCCGTCAAGTGAAATCATGCAATTAACGCCGTTTATATCATATTCTTTTGGCAAGATAGGCTGTTCAATATCGTATTTACGGTATTCACCATATTTGACATGCCCCAAACCACGATCTCCCGGCAAATTCATTGAGATATTATCGGGAAAAAGACTATTGATTTGGCCTGAGCCTTTTTTCATGACCAATTGATTTGAATCAAGCAATACTACTCCGGTATTGACCTGTCCTCGATGTTGTAATGCATAAAGTCCATAAATAATATAATGGGCTGCATTACCATAACGGTCTGTAGTTACTCCAACAATTCCACTCATTCTGTTTTAATATCCTTATCTTGTTGTTCAACATCAGCAATTAATTCTTGTTTATAATTGTTGAGTTTTGTTGTTAGATCTGGAGAACCGATTGCCAAGATCTGACAAGCTAAGATGGCAGCATTATCTGCCGCATCTACTGCTACTGTAGCAACGGGTACGCCTTTTGGCATTTGAACTATTGAAAGTAAAGAATCCATTCCTAAAAAGGCCGAACCTTTAATCGGAACTCCGATAACCGGCAGGACAGTCATACCCGCGATGACCCCCGGTAGATGTGCAGCTTTACCTGCTATACCTATTACGCATTTAATGTCTTCTTGTTCAAAATCTGCTACACATTGTTGCAGGGTGTCTAAAGCACGATGAGCTGAAATTACTCTCACAACATACTCAATCCCAAATTTATCTAACATCTTGGTTGCTTTTTCCGCTACGGCATAATCCGAGCTGCTACCCATAATTATTGCTACTTTCATCGATTTCTCCTTAAGTAAAATGTTTGTTTAATGTCGTAAAGTGTTGTGGATAATCCTTGATAGCCAGATTCTTCAGTAAATCAGGACTTATACGCTCAATCAGACTTCTAATTCCGATTACCTTACCATCTTTAGAGGCTATAGTATCAATACCACAATCATTTGGTAGTTGATGATGCTTATTCACAGCTATGATATCTACTCGAGATTTGATCAGGTTGAGATCACCGCAATAGAGGGTGATATTTCTGCCACTGATCGGAGCTGTATAAACCTCTTGTGCTTGATCTGTCAGATAGCTGTTCTGAACAATTTTCACATCTTGCATCAGATGAACATATTGATTATTTTGGTTAGCTATAAAGAACAAGTCCGATTTTATATCCCCGAAATAGCCTGAATCGATCAGGGCAGACATACCTGCTCCTATACCGATAATTAGACCATCTCTAGCTTGCAATTCAGCTAAGGCTTCTTTGACCTGATCATGCTCTAAAACATGACTGAGCGCTCCTGAAACATTCTTAATTGTTGAGGCTAAATAATCACCATGCGGAATCGCAAAGATTGCAGCACCGGCTATTTTCCTAATTAGATTTTTCATGCTAAACAGGAAATCTGCATGACTCAAAGTTCTAATAACTACTTGCTCTACTCTAAAGCCTGCTTCAACAAATGCTCTGCTTAAGTCGTACTCTCCGGTTGCTCCTTCAAATACGGGAATTAAAACTTTATTATTTGTAGGATTTAAAACTTTCAGTCTTTTCGCTGTTTGATTCTGATCGATAAGATTTGCGCTGACGGCATAGCCTTGGTCAGATGTAAGATCACTATAAATATTTCTTGGAGCTTCCGTACGCGAATCAACAATCTTTTTGTAATCTGCTCCGGACACTGTTCTACCTATTTGCTCAAAATACTCGGGATTATATTCCTTATCTTGTTTTACCTCAATAATCAGATTGCCGGGCAAAAAGTCAGCACTTGAATATTTCGGATTGAGTTCAAAAGCAATGTCATTACCCAAACCCATATCTTGTAGAGTATAGAGCAAGCCAAATTCACTAATTGCAGATGCTGCCAGAATATCTCCCGCTTGATATAATTTATTAAATTCCGCCACAGTTTCTGCAAATTCTTGCTTATTGATTAAACCATCAGAATTCAATTTAATTTTCGTCAATAATATTTTCGAATTAGTTTGTTTGAATTCACGTGAAACAACTTTCGAAATAGTAGCTGTATTCACGGCAAAGCTCACAATCGTGGGGGGCACATCTATATCCTGATAGCTACCGCTCATCGAGTCTTTACCGCCTATTGCAGGGATATCGAGTTGTTTCATAGCAGCAAAAGCTCCTAATAAAGCCATGAAAGGAATGCCCATCCTTTTGGGATCGTTATGGATTGCGGGAAAGAACTCCTGCATTGATAAACGAATATCCTGATATTTACCGGTGATTGCAATATTCTTCACTACTGACTGTAGTACAGCATAATATCCTGCATGATATGGCGATTGTTTGGCAAGTTCAGGATAAAAACCATAAGTCATGACCGAAGCCGTATTTGTCTGCTCAACCGGAAATTTTGTGACAATACCATCTTGGGCTGTCAGCTGATTCTTCCCACCGTATTCGGCCAGAACTTTATTCCTGCCCAGAGTTGAGTCAAAATTTACAGATAGATTTTTCAAAATAGATTTGTTGAGTTTTTCTATTTCCGGATCTGTTGTTATTGCTGGAACAGAAGTATCTAGAATCACATCTTGATATTTAACAGCACCGTTTGAATCCAACAATTCACGGCTTAAATCCATAATTACTTCATCATTCCAAAACATCCTTAAGCGATTGGTATCGGTGATCCTTGCAACTTCTGCATAGTGAACATCTTCTTCTTCACAACACTGGATAAATTCGACCAGATCATCCGGACTGATGATCACCGCCATTCTCTCCTGAGACTCGGAAAGAGCTATTTCATAACCGTTAAGACCGGGATATTTTGTTGAAACTTTATTCAAATTGATATCTAAGCCGTCGGCCAATTCACCGATTGCAACAGAAACACCTCCGGCACCAAAATCATTACATTTCTTGATTAATTTACTGGCATCAGATCGCTTAAACAAACGAATGATTTTTCTTTCAGCAAAGGGATTGCCGCGTTGGACCTCAGCCCCGGCTTTTTGCAAAGATTTTTCGGTTTGAGTTGCCGATGAACCGATAGCTGCACCCAATCCGTCTCTGCCCGTATCCGCTCCCAATAAAAGAATAATGTCTCCGGGAACACCTGATTCACGAGTTACATTTTCTTTTTTGGCAGCCCCTACCAGAGCACCGAGCTCCATACGTTTGGCTGTGTATCCCGGATCATAATATTCTCGGATTACACCTACCGGAGCACCTATTTGATTAGCATAATCGGAAAAACCGTTCATGGCTTTATTGCAGATATATCTCTGGGCAAGTTTTCCGGGCATTGTTTCCAAAAAAGGAGTTAAAGGATTGCCAGCACCGACAATTCTAATTCCTTGAATTACTTCTCCTCTACCTGAAAGCGGATCTCTGATCGCTCCTCCAATACAAGTATGAGCACCGCCATAGGGTTCTATTTCTGTAGGATGATTATGGGTTTCATTTTTGAAGAAATGCAACCATTCTTCTTTTTTACCGGCAACTTCTAAATCGATTTCAATTGAGCAGGCATTGATCTCATCTGTTTCTTCCATATCAGTTAAGATGCCTTTTCTTTTCAAATCTTTTGTGTTGATGGTTGCTAAGTCCATCAGGCTTACCGGATTAGCTTTACGACCGGCATAAACAAATTCTCTGGTGTTAAGATAATCAAGATATGTCTTTTTGAGCAGATCATGATACTTACCCTCAGTGATTTCCACATCTTCAATATTGGTTAAAAATGTAGTATGACGGCAATGGTCAGACCAATAAGTATCTAACATTTTTATTTCACAAAATCTCGGATCACGTTCTTCCTGTTTGAAAAAACTTTGGATTACTTGTAAATCATCAACATCTAAGCCCACTCCACGTTCAGCTTTAAATTTTTCAAGCTCTTCTTGATTGAAATTTAAAAAACCTTGCACAGGTAAATGTTCAGTTTCATCTGAAATTTCATACTCAAAATTAATCTGATCCGGCTCTGTTTCTTCTTCGACTACAGAATTGATCAGATACTGCTTGATTAAGTCAAGATCCGCTTGATTAGCCAGGTCAAATAGATAACCTTTGTAATAACGCAGGTCATTATTCTGACCCAGAATATTTTTGACATACTTTAAGGTCAGATCTTGGATTTGATTGTATTGGCCGTCATGATCTTTAATAAACAATAAGTTGGAAGGCAACTCATTGAGTATTTCACCATAGCGTGAATCAAAAATTGCCGTAATCAAATCTTGACGTTTTGATTGGTCGGCAAATTGATAAATATGGAAAATCTGCAGGTCATTAAGCTCTACTTGAAGAAATTCTTTGATCTCTGTTAACAGAGCAGAAGCTTCTTGGTCAAATTGAGGGTATTTTTTGTAAATTATCATTTGGTTTCTCTTTCAAAGTTTTCTATTAATACTTTCAATTTAGAATTAATTGGGAAAGTTCTTCCGGTTCGAGCTTGTTACCATTTTTATAAACGCGCATATTTCCTGCTGAAATTTCATCGATCAGCACAACTTCACCGGATCCGTTTGTACCGTATTCCAATTTAATATCTATTAATTGCAAATCTTGTTGAGCAAGATATTCTGCGATTAAATTTGTGATTTTTTTTGTCTGGGAAATTAAGAATTCATATTGTTCTTCTGTCAGAATACCTAGAGCTATTAAGGCTTCTTTTGTAATCAAAGGGTCTTGCCGTTGGTCATCTTTTAAGGTAATTTCAACATAGTTATCCAGCGGCATCATCTCTGTGGCATAAAGACCATATCTGCGAATAAAAGAACCGACCGCATATTTTCTCTGAATGATCTCAAGCCCTTGACCGAAAGGTTGGCAATTCATGACATTCATTGTACCTTGATCAAGATCAGTTTTGATCTTATGAGTTTTTATATCCGCAGCTTCCAACATATTTAGAAAAAAGTCGGTCACTGCCAAGTTAATCCTACCCATTCCTTCAATAGTCAATCCTATTTCATTAGCACCCGGGTCAAAGACACCGTCTTTGCCGGTCAGATCATCTTTGAAACGTAACTGTACCTCTTCCGAATTTATCCGATAAACATCTTTTGTTTTTCCTTGATAGATAAGTTCCATATTCCCTCCAGTGACTAAATATGAAAAGCCCTGATGAACAGAGCGTGAAACCTGTCCTTCTGGGCTTTTACCCCTTTGGTGTAATACAGTATCTGTATCGTACCGCTCGGTCCTGGAAAATCCGGATCCCTAGGTACTCTTTCACAAAATTTTAACTTGTGATTCTATCATACTGATATATTAGAAAATAGTAAAAAATCAAAGTAAATTTTAGCAAAAATATTCTATTAAAAGACTATTCCTCCGACTTGATACTTAACATTTTGCCAACGAAAATCGGAACCTCTAATTCTTGGTCGATAATTAAGTAAATAAATGGACGATCTAAGATGACCTTATTCACCTCATCTATCGGAGCCATTGTGGTCGCAAATTCAACAGCAGTAGCAGCTGCAGCTTTGGTACCTTCAGCATCAACTTCTATATATGTTTTATGTAATATTCTATTTATGATTACAGGGTTTTGACTCTTAAATCCGTCCGTGAAATTTGAAGCAGCAGGATCAAAAGCGTCATTCATGCCTAAACTTTTCAGAGCATCACTTAATTCGGTGGCAAATTCAGTTGTAAATTCAGGAATTCCCGTTTCAACTTCCTCTTCTCTGACTGAATCAAACAACTCACCAAGACTATCTGAATCAAGTCCGGCAATATATTCTTCAAGACTCAGATCATGATCCGGTAAAATTGCCATGAAAGCATATCTTGGGTTTTTGTAATTTTTCAGAAAGCCCTTTGCTTGTTCGTTCTCAAAGTATTTATTTTCTGTAGAATACATCATTTGAATCTCTTCAGGTTGTTCATTATCTGCAGGATAGAAAAAGGCTTCTTCAATGTCTTCTTCTTCATATTTATGCTGCCATTTACCTTCGAAAGCCAGAGCGTTGACTAAATACATAAATGCATCCTGCGGAATTTGATCGATAATTTCCGGAATCATCCCCTTGGTATTTTGATCGACCCAAGAGTTGATTAAATCTTTGCCTTGATCATCAAATTTTATTTCTCTTAATTCCGCTCCATAGTAATCGGCATTTGTTTGCAAAAACTTTTGTTGAACTTGAATCTGATCTTGCATAGCTTGATTGAGCCACAATGAATTTGCCAAATTAAGTTTGACATTCTCATCTTGCTCTTGATCTAATAGTGTTCGATAAGAATAAAGATAACGATTTAAAGTATCCGGTTCACTATGTAATATTTCTGATATTTGCCGCACCGTATCTTCTGATGCAGCATTTTGGGTCATGCCCAAAGCATAGTAAATAGAAAGAGGGGAAAATAAAATATTGTCATCAGAATCGGCAGCCAAAGTTTTGAGCAATTCTACTGAAAACTGTTGCATAAATTCCGCTTTTTCCAAATCTTGATCCGGCTCCGGATTTTCGCTCTTTAGGTTCGCCATAAGGTCATTTGCTGAATCAGTTACATTTCCTTCTGAAGTATTCTCTGTTTGTTCTTGATCTGATTTATTGGAACTTCCTAAAATATTACAACCACTGATATTTAGGAATAAAACCATACTGATACTAATCATAATCAGCTTTCGTAATAAACTCTTCTTATGCATAATAACCTCCATGACCAGCAAACATTTGTCTGCTATAAAAACTCTAAGCTGCTAAGAATATTATACTAGGAAAGGGTCATACTCAGATCGTAGCCAACGGTACAAAATTTAGTTTTCTATTAATTATTTTTGAAGATTTTTTGTAGATTATTAGGACTCTTAATTTCTCTATAACTATTAATTGTTTCGTAAAAATTCTTTTATTTGATTATTGGTGACTGACCAGATTTCAGCTTTAGAAAAATCAGCCAAGTCCAAAACTAAAACCTCATAGCAGTTTTGCAAAAACAGAGCCAAACGTCTGGTTTCAATTAGCGGAACCATATGCCCACCTTGTTGATCGCTTTTGAAATAAACAAATTCAGCTTCAGGCAGATCACGAATGGAATTGATAAATTCAGCTGTAAAACTATAAGGCATAATAGAATCCGGTTTTGCATGCCAATAAAATACCGGTCGACCGGCTATTGCTTGTGGACTTTGGCTCAAATCCCAATTTTCAAGCCTGGGAACTAATTCCAAAATCAAGTCTGTTTCACGATTGATTATTCCCATTTGTATCCGCTCATCGGGTAAAGTAAGATCCGGATAAAAATCATTTGATACTCTGAATAAATCTTCCAATCCTTGATAGACTATCCATTCGGCAAATTTTTGTAATTGAGGAGAGCCCATAAGTATACCTGCAGCTTTAATTGCAGGCTCTCTTTTCAAGAGAATATTTGCGATCATACCTCCCATTGAAACCCCGGCAACAGCATAAAAATCTTCAGCAATTAAATTTTGTTTTTTGTAATAATCAACAATCCGAGGAAATTCAGTAGCAGTTTCAATTACACTATTAAATAAATAATGCACATCCCACATACGTATTAATTGATTTGCCCGTTCGCCATGATAAGCACAATCAGGCACAACTACTCGAAAACCGAATTTTGCAATAGTCTCACCAAAACCCGAACCGTTTATTTTGTCTGAAGTCCAACCGTGGTAGAATACCAACAAAGGAGCCGGTTTGTCAGCAAGGTTTTGTAGATATATTTCAATGATGGGAATGTTTTCAATAAATAGTTTTTTTGTTTCCAGTTTATTGCCTAACAAGCTTCAAACCTTCTTTCTTTATCATGAATATCAGTAATTGTTTTAAGAATTATTAAATAATTTCTTAAAAAGACTTTTATTTGCTTAATCTTTAGTTAAGTTATCATATAATTAAGCTAAGTAAAAGATTAAGCTTTAAAGATAAGGGAGTACCCAAAAATGACCGATATTAAAACAATCTTAATTTGTGATGACGATCTCGATATATTGTCTGCTTTGAAGATCTATTTATCAGCTGAAGGATATAGAGTATTAAAAGCTACAAATGGTGAACAAGCTTTGGAGATCATAGCAGAGGAAGAAGTTCATCTGGTTATTCTGGATATAATGATGCCGGTACTAGACGGTATTGACACGACGGAAAAAATTCGTGAAAAAAGTAATATTCCAATTATTTTGCTCACAGCCAAAAGTGAAGAGCATGACAAAGTATTAGGTTTGAATGTCGGTGCGGACGATTATATCATAAAACCTTTCAATCCAATGGAGGTCGTAGCAAGAGTTCGCTCTCATCTGAGACGTTACACCAGTCTTGGCGGTATCAAACAAAGCCTTAGTCAACTGGCATCAGGACCGTTGGTCATGGATACCGAAAGCCGTGAAGTAACTGTCGATGGCAAACCTGTTGCCTTGACACCGATTGAATACAATATATTAAAATTATTATTGGAAAAAGCAGGTAAAGTTTTTTCTACAACTGAAATATATGAAGAAGTCTGGCAATCTCCTGCATACGGAGCAGACGGAACCGTTGCGGTCCACATCAGACATTTACGCGAAAAGATTGAAGTAGATCCTGCAGATCCCAGATTAATAACTGTCATCTGGGGACAAGGTTATCGCTTAGAACAACTGCCGCCTATTTAGAATGAGCATGACCAAAAATGAAATTTCGTAAGAGCATTTTTTTAAAAGCAGCCGTTTTTTTATTTTCTACCCTATGTGTTTTTTATGCTTGCTTTGTAGCGGTTAGCAATATTACAGCAACTAATAATTTTTTTGAATATTCCGGATCTTTTCACGAATATTTTCTCCCGGAAAATCCATCGGATAATTTTTTCAATCCGAATTACGAATCTTTTGATTTAATACGACCTACAGAAAGCCCCGGGCAGGAATTAGCGCCCTTTGCTCAAGAAATGGAGCAAGAAATCAGTTCAGTTGATCTAACTGATTCAGAATTGACCAATCATGAATTTGCCCAAAGCCCCCAAGGTAGTCTTATTTGGGTAGTTATCTGTTTGTTTATGGTTTTGAGCGGTTTTGTTTATCATTGCTTAAGTCTGGGTTGGCAAAAAGGCAGTGATCAACTTCAGTTTTCAATTATAAAAAAATGGCCGATCGATCTTCTACTCCTACCTTTATTTATCTTAATTGCTATTTTGATTTCAATCGGCTACATTTTTTCAGAAACTTTAGTTCAGTATAACTTATCCAGTTTCCCCAGAATCCAAATCTATTTAAGTGTTATTTTCACTACTTGTTTCGTCACCTTATATGCCTATTTACTGCTAATTGTTGCTCAAATAAAAGCAGGCACCATTATAAAAAGTAGTTTTGTGTATAGAGTTATACAATTCTTTACGAAACTGATCAAGGGGTTTATCTCTCTAATCGTGAAAATTTATCATCTAATTCCTTTGGTCTGGCGCGAAATCTTAATTCTGCTCGCTTTTATTATAGGTGATGGAATTTTGATCAGTCTTTTAAATGTATCTTCATCGTATTGGTTAGTTGCCATTTTTATTGTTTATAATCTGGCATTTATTTTTATCTCACTAAATTTCACCAATAATTATCGCAAGGTTAGAAATGCTATTCTTGCGTTAGCTAAGGGACAGTTGGATCATTATTTAGATGTCAATAAAATGAGTCCTGATTTTCATGATTTGGCTCATGCAATTAATAACCTTAATCAAGGTATTAATCTAGCTATTGAAGAAAAAACCAAAAGCGAATTATTTAAAACTGAGTTGATTACTAATGTATCACATGACATAAAAACACCGCTCACCTCAATCATTGCTTATACAGATCTTTTGCAAAGAGAAAATATAGATAATCAACAAGCAGAAGAATATATTCAAGTTTTGTCAAAGCAGGCAAATCGTCTTAAAAATTTAATTGAGGATTTAATAGAAGCCTCAAAGATTTCAACCGGTAATATCAATGTAGAACTGATCCCTTTAGATTTAAAACAGATGCTGGAACAAGCTTATGCCGAATATCTGGACAAATTTGAGCAAAGGAAACTCCGATTTATTCTAACCTTCCCTGAAGATCCTTGTATTGTCCAGGCTGATGGAAAATGTCTCTGGAGAGTATTAGATAATCTATTGAGCAATGTTGTAAAGTATGCTCAAGATAATACCAGAGTTTATCTGGATGTCATCTGCGATCAAAGTGAAATGGTCAAAATCAGAATTCGCAATGTATCGGCAGAACCGCTAAATATTACAGCTGACCAGCTATTCGAACGTTTTATCCAAGGTGACAGCTCACGAAGCCAAGAAGGAAGCGGAATCGGGCTATCCATTGCTCAGAGTTTGATCACTGCCCAAAAAGGATCAATGGAGATCCAAATCGACGGCGATCTTTTCACCGTCGAAATGAAATTACTCCGCTATATAATTCAATATTAAACTAAGAAAATTTGTTTTATTATTGTTGAGGTTCGATGACTTCTGTTCCGTTCATAAACGGTCGTAGAACTTCAGGAATTATTACCGTACCATCCGCTTGCTGGTTTTGTTCCATGATTGCAGGGAAAATCCGGCTCGTTGCAAGACCTGAAGCATTTAAGGTATGTACAAATTCATTTTTGCCCGTTTCTTCATTTTTGAAACGGATAGCGCCTCTTCTTGCTTGATAATCTCCGGCATTCGAAGCCGATGAAACCTCTTTATAATCATTCATACTGGGGATCCAAACCTCGATATCGTAAGTCTCACGCATCGAAGCTGAACAATCTTCAGCAGCAAGCTTACTGACCTGATAGTGCAAACCTAAGCCTTGAACCAGCTTTTCTGCCTTTGCAATAAGTTCCTCTAAAGCTTGATCAGACTCTTCCGGCAATGCATATTGAAAGATTTCAACCTTATTAAATTGATGTCCTCTGATCATGCCACGCTCATCAGCACGATAGCTACCAGCTTCACTTCGGTAGCATGGTGTATAAGCAAAATATTTTTTCGGCAATTCAGATTGATTCAATATTTCAGCACGATGTAAATTGACTAAAGCAGTCTCTGAGGTTGGTAAAAGAAATCTCTTGAAGCCATGCTCAGATTCCGAATCATCTTTTGCTCTAAGGGTAAAAATATCATCAACGAATTTGGGGAATTGTCCTGCAGTATAACCACATTCATAGTTTAATAAATGAGGTGGCAAGATCATTTCATAATTGTCCGCTAAATGATCTTGAATAAAATAATTCAGTAAAGCCCATTCCAGCTGAGCACCCATACCTCGATAGACCCAATTAGCCGCACCGGATAACTTAGCTCCTCTGGCATAATCAACAATACCCAAATGCTCTACAATATCTACATGATGCATAGGCTCAAAATCAAATTTAGGTTTCTCACCATAAGTGCGAATAACCTGATTGTTTTCTTTGCCTCCCCCGACAACACCGTCGGCAGGCAAGTTGGGCAACCCCACAACAAAATCATCTTGTTGCTGATTTAATTCAGCAATCAATTGATCATTGGCTTTAATTTCATCACCAATCTCGCGCATTCTGGCTAAAAGCTCGTCGGCATTTTTTCCTTCTTTTTTCAATTGAGGGATTTTAGCAGAAGATTTATTACGTTCCGCTTTTAGTTGTTCTGTTGTATAAATCAGATCTCTACGCTTTTGATCATTTGCCAAAAATTCTGTAAAATCTATTTCCAGTCCTCGTAAGGCAAGTTTCTCACTGACAAATTCAGGATCTTTACGAATTAAGTTAATATCTAACATATTTCCTCCAAATATCAATCATTTTTATCTATTATTAATCAGGAAGTGTTTTCCGTCAATTTTAGATTGGTTTTATCAGGAAATACCGGATCATTCAATATTATTTGTTTTTTGGTCATTAAAAAACACCGAAAAGTAATTCTTCTCGGTGTCTCACTAATTCCGAATAATCAATAAGTAATCAGATTTTGGTCGATTCTTCTTCAACTAACTTGATCAAGGGAGAATCCGCTTCCAGATCACTATACTTGATTAATGTTTCTTTGATGTCATGATCTTGTAAGAAATCTTGAATTTCTTTCGACTCCGGATCTTCAGGGTTATTAAAGCGTAAAGCTGCAGCCATTGCTTTTGCAATGTTCCGCGGTTCAACTCCATATTTCAACAAACCTAAAGCGGGTTTAACAAAACGGTCACCACCGGACAACTTTCTAATTGGTCCGCGTGCTACTCTTTGTAAATCATCACTTATTTCAGGATTTTTAAAGCGCTCAATAATTGTATCTACATATTCCTGATGTTCTGCGGCATCAAAGATGTCATAAGTTTTCAAGACATAGGTTGAAGTTTCGCCTAAGACATCTCTAACTTGTTGTTCAATCGCCGGATCAGCCATCGCTTGATCAACGCTTTGATACCCTGCAAGCAAACCAAAGTAGGCACTTGTTGCATGACCGGTATTTACAGTAAATAATTTACGTTCAACATACGGAGTCAAATCATCAACATAATGGACATCTTTCATTTCAGGCACATCACCTAATAGCTTGTCTTTTTCGATTGCCCATTCAAAAAACGGCTCAACCTTTACATCCAAAGGATTTTCATTATGCTGGGCAGGAACAATTCTATCGACTGCAGAATTAGGAAATCCTATATTCTTTAAAGCTAGCTTTGCATATTTTTCATCTAATTCGTCAAGCAATGCTTCTTTAAAGATGTCTGTTGCTCCAACAGCATTTTCACAGGCTATGATATTAAGTGGTTTTATTTCTGATTCAGGTTGATCCAGCCTTGCTTTGATACCTTCTACACAAGACTTTGCAATCAAAGGCACGATACGTGGCCCCACAGCCATAGTGATCAAATCAGTATCCACGATTGTTTGTTTTAATTTCTCCGGTTCTTCCGATGAGTTAATTGCATCAAAATCTTTTACTGTGGTTTTGTCACCTGAGCCGTCTGCAATTATTACCTGATAGGATTTTTCTTGATTGAGTAAATCTACCAGATCTTTCATTACATCGGAAAAGGTTAATTCATATCCGTTTTCTACTAATACCAAACCGATAAAACCTCTACCTATATTACCTGCGCCAAAATGTAATGCTTTCATTCTAAATACTCACTTATCATATCAACAGCTGCTTGCTGATTCGTAACTCCAAGTAGACTGTCAACATTCTCTTGCTCACTGCAGAAAATTGCAATAGCAGAAAGAATATCCATGTGCGAACCGTCTTTACCGGCTATTCCGAAAAGAACTTTTGCGGATTCATCACCAAAAGGTACTCCATCAGGAACAATTAGTACAGAGATTCCTGACTCAATAATTTCATCTGTCCCACCCTCGGTTGAATGTGGAATTGCTATACCGTTACCTATATAGGTGGAAACAATTTCTTCACGTTCCAGCATTTTATTAATGTATTCCGGATTGACATATCCGTTATCTACCAGAACTTGACCGGAAGCTACTATCGCATCTTCCTTATTAGAAAAACTTTGATTTAAACGTACATTTTCCGCACTTAAAACTGGCTTCATATTTTACCTCCAAAAAATTGAGACCCGACAAAGTCAGGTCTCAAAACAATATTACTTTTTCAACTCTTCTACTATTTCGTCATATCTGGGAGATCCCAAGAAGTTATCTACCGAAACGTGAATTGCATTTGGAACCTTTGCTTTAGCATTTGTAGTCAAGTCTTTATGGGTAACGATCAGATCCTCATTACCTGTCAAATTCTTAATCGCAGAATTAGTAACTTCAATATCATCTAAGCCTGCTTCTTTAACTTTCTTTCTTAATAGGGTAGCTCCCATTGCACTTGATCCCATACCTGCATCACAAGCGAAGACTATTTTCTTTACGTTTTTATAATCAGCTACCTGGTCTGCATCAGCTGTCAAGGTTGAAGAGACCGAACTCTTTTTACCTTTCATTTCTTCCATCTTGGTAACCGAATCACCTAGATCATCGCCTAGATCTTTGGAACGTTTCAGGATAACACTTGCAATCAAGAACGAAACAACGGTTGAAATTAAAACACCGGCTAAAACGCCTAAATATTGTCCTTTAGGTGTCAATAACATATAAGCAATGATTGAGCCCGGTGACGGTGCTGCAACCAACCCCGCATTTAACAATTGGAAAGTAGCAGTTCCTGCCATACCACCTGCCATTGCTGCCAGGATAAGAGTCGGCTTCATCAATACATAAGGGAAATAAATTTCATGAATTCCACCTAAGAAATGGATGATTGCAGCAGAGGAAGAACTTGCTTTTGCACTACCTTTACCGAATGCCATAAATGAAATCAAAATACCAAGACCGGGACCGGGATTGGATTCTAACATGAAGATAATTGATTTACCGGCTTCAGCAGCTTGCTCTAAACCAAGCGGAGTGAATATACCGTGATTGATAGCATTGTTAAGGAATAATACTTTTGCAGGTTCTACAAAAATATGAACTAATGGTAATATCCCCAATTTGATAATTGCATCTACACCGGCAGCTAAAGCATTGTTTAAACCTACTACAACAGGTCCGATCGCAAAATATCCGATAATGATTAATATCAAAGATAGTATACCTGCAGAGAAGTTATTGATTAACATCTCAAATCCCTGAGGAATATTGGGAACTATTAGCTTATCAAATTTTTTGATCAACCATGCCGCCAAAGGACCAATGATCATAGCACCCATAAACATCGGAATGCCGGCACCTACAATAACACCCATTGCAGAAGTTGCTGCAACAATCCCACCCCGGTGTTCATAGATCATGTTTCCACCCATATATGCCACCATCAAAGGTAACAAATAGGTTAACATCGGACCAACAAGCGCTGCCAACTGTTCATTCGGCAACCAACCGGTTTCAATAAATAGGGCAGTAATCAGCCCCCATGCAATAAAAGCGGAAATATTGGGCATAACCATTCCGGAAAGGAATGATCCCATTCTTTGAACACCACTTTTCAAGCCTGATTCTTTACTCACATCTAACCTCCTCATGATAAATCTGTGCTTTAGGCACTAAATAACAAATATCTAATTTTATTTGTTATCTTCCACATAATAACTATATGTTTTCAACAGATAAAACTGTTGAAAACTGTTCACAATGACTAATTTTTTCAAGATGAGAAATATTATATTGTTTATTCTAGCAGACAATACCCGTAAGTCAAGTCCTAAATGTTGGTGTAAATTCCTTTGCCACAATGGTTACTGCTATGCTGCTTGGTTTTCTAATACCTCGGCCGAGGTATTAGAAAAATTTTGGCGAGCTGTGTAATAGGCTGCCGTATC
>FZPS01000122.1_pt98 | contig 40714 bp, 44 predicted proteins | sample 1817821 | NCBI WGS metagenome assembly FZPS01 (sample SAMEA104158645, study PRJEB21678) | metagenome | place: Germany | collected 2015-04-21 | reverse complement strand
GTTCCAGCCGTGGGTCTGAAGTCCTTTCTCGCCACGCGGGATCTTCACGAAGAGGAGATCGTCGCGCTGGAGTTGCCCCGGGATCATCTGGCCACCTCGATGCGATGCCGTAACGGACACCCTTTCGCGTGATACAAAGCGCATGGCCCGGTAGAAGTGCCGATCGAACCACAGAGGGTCCCGTCAGTTCGGCACGCCGCCGGCAGATTAATGAATGGATTAATATATCGGAACGGCGATGTATCATTAGGAACGCGCCCCCGCGATCCTGAACCCTGTAGCTGCCGGAGTCCCGCCCCGGCGGCTTTTTCCACTTGCACTGTTGTCACCTCGTAGTTTCGACTAACTGCCAGCGTCCCTTCTCGATGAGCACCTCGGCCAGCGCACGGTAGAATGCAGGAAGGTGCTGCAGAGTTTCCTGATCGATAATGAGTTCTGGAGTCGATGCATCCATCTGCGATGGCAAACAATTGGTACTCACCTCGATGCCTCCATTACGTGCGTGTCGGGGTTGCGGGAGGGGTCTTCGTTGGTAGCGGGTCCACTCTCGTCGGGCAGTTTTTCGTAAATGATCCTCCCCTGCGCGTCAGTCTTGACGGCAAAGTGATCTCCTTGCTTGAAGCCGTGCTCCCCCCTTAATTGATGCGGGATTGTGAGCGCGAGGGACCTGCACGCAGTCCAGCTTCGGACAGTTCCAACCAGCTGCTCCATACAAAGAAGATATGAGAGATAGATATTAATATGAATCATACAAGTATTACCTAATATAATTTGTAGAACAAATTTGAGTGGTATTGGGTTGGTGGTATCATGAGTAAGGATATGATTATAGATGGGGGGGGATGTCCGGTTTTGACTCCAAAGCAAACCAAGACAATCCTCTATCTCTTTGAGCACGGCCCCGATTACGTATACTCCCTTAAAGACAAAGTGAAAATCAACCAACAAACGCTCGACGCCCTGGTAAAGCGGCTGGAGGCACTCGGGCTGGTTTGTGTGAAGGACACGGTTCCTGTGGATAAGGGGCGTGAGCGTAAAATATATGCCCTGACAAGAGCGGGATTTTGTGCCGCGGTGCTGCTCGCCCTCGGGCCGCGGCAAACATCGCTCGTCGGAGAGAAGGCCATAGAGGCAATCCGCCAGGGCATCACGATTTACAAGGGCCTGTTTTTCCGTGGCGACTTTGGGTACGTGTCGCTAATCCTCAAACGGTGGGAGTCAATCCTACGGGCGGCAGGAGCATATCCCGTCCCTGCCGATATCGAAGATCACAGGCCGCGGGACGCCCTGTTTCGCTACAGGATGCTGCCCAGGCGACTAGCTGTGCCGAAGACCGATCCCCGTTGGGTGTGGCATGCGGCCCTGTACCGAACGTGTTTGGAGATGTTTGACTCGTGCTATGTCGATAATTATGGTGCTAAGTACGTGCCGGGCGAGTTATTCGATATGATCTTCCTGTCATATATTCTAAATCCAGACCCACGGGAATCATCTGTGTTTGCGGCGCGGATTGCATATTTCTGCAACGTCCTTCGTACTGATGTGGAAATGTCAGAATTCCTAGAAGTGTGGATCGATGCGGAGGTAACCGAGCTTGCTGCCATCTGTGACGTGTACCGGGATGCCCTTGTTGCCTTAAAAAAAGAGGAACAGTAACCTCTCTCTTTTGCAACCCAGGTAGCATTCGAAATGCAAAAACAGGTTAAATCTCCCCGCTGCTCTTCATCGCCCGGATCCTTGCATCCACCAGCCGTTGTAGCACCTCCGGGTTCGCGTTGATGTCGGCCTGCATCACGTTCATCATCGAGATCCGCGCGTCAGGTTTGGTTGAGCGCCCCGCAAGGCGGCGATCTCCTCCAGGAGCGTATCAGGGCGAGGATGGCGGCTTCGCGGATCAGCTCGCGGTCGTCATCGGTGTCCGTGGGGTGGTCCAGATAGCGCTGGAACCGCCGGGCATCCTCCCCCTCAAGGACAAGCCCTAATTCGATCGGTTTTGCCATCTCCCTTCCTCTTGATACGATATACTGTCCCCGGGGTCCCCCAAATAGGTTTCTCCTGGGTCACGTCCCCCCGCCGTTCTTCATCGCCATCCTCGCCCGGGCCTCAAGCAGGATCGTCAACGCCTCCGGGTCGTTCGGGTTCGCCACCACCGCTTCAGCGGCCTTGATAACTGTGTTTACAGTCTCCGCCGCCTCGACCGTAAGCGTCATCCCGCACCGACCACAGAACCGGGACCCCGGCGGCATGACAAGGTGGCAGTTCGGGCACTGCACCGGCTCCGGGGATTCGTTCGTTCGATCGCTATCGGGCAGCTCCACGCCGGCGAGGGCGGCGAAGGCGTTATCCACGTCCTCGTCTACCAGGTGCGAGTAGGTATTGATCATCTTTGTGGTCTGATTGCCCCAAAACGCCTTTTTTGCCAGTGTTTCCTGCATCCCGCCGCGAAGGGCGTGCGTTATCCTGCTGTGCCTGAACGTGTGCAGGGTGATCTTCTTCTTGATCCCGGCAGCCTTGGCGAAGTTGCTAACCGCCTTCGCGAGCCCGCGATACTGCATCGGCTCGCCGCGGCTCGTCAGGAATACAAAGTTATCGCCGGTCGGGTCGCCGGGATACGAGCTCTTCCACTTGGCAAGATACTCACGGTAGGTGATGATCGGGATCGTCCGAAGCCGGCCGGTCTTCTCGGCGGTCCGGACCTTCGCTCCCCACTCGTGGAAGGTGACATCCTTCCACTTCAACGAGGCGACCTCCCCGGACCGGAGCCCTGCCTCGTACATCACGCCGAGCAGGGCCTTGTACTTGATGCTCTTCGCGGCCTCGATCAACCGGGAGACCTCCTCCCCTGTCAGGATGTTGTCTTCGGTCTTCGTCTGCGTGTCATATTGAGGGTTCTTGATCTCCTTGATGATGTCCGCCGGGATATCGACATATCCCCTCTTCACTAGCCAGAGGTAGAACCGCTTAGTAAACCGCACGTAGTCGGCTATCGTGTTCTTCTTGTACGGCTTCCCGTTATCCTTCTTCGCAAAACGCATACGGTTGATGCCGCCGAGCAGGTCCGTCTTCTTCGTCTCCAGGAACGGCGGGAGGTATCGCCGGACCGCGATCAGAGTATAGGCTGTCTTGTATTGGCGGCCGGGAGACAACCCACTCGAACTCTCCGCCACGTACTCCCGAATAAGCCCGGCGTCCTCCGGGGTTATCCGTCCGTCCTCAACTGCGGCCGTGAGGCTCTTCTCGGCGTACTCGAAGTACTCCTCAGGCGAGTGATGAAACCGCTCGTTCCCCATGAGTGGTTATATGCGCCCGAGACATATAAAGACTGTCATGGATTAAGAACTTGACTTCCTTAAGCCCGGCTGGGGCTTTCTATCTTGAGTCCAGAGCCTCTAGGTTTCATTCGCGGCTCTGGCCTTCTCACCATCACCATACTCTCCTGAAGGGTTACTCACCAGCATATTGCTCCCGCCAGGATCACCGGGTGATCATCCGCCTCACCATCACAACTATATCATCTCCCGCAGAGAACATTCCAGCCAGAACCGGAGGAGCAACCACGAATATAAAGATTATTCAGTGTTTTTCAACAGAGGACACCGCTACGCTCGGGGCGTCGCCGGCGGTCCTCGAGATCGCGGTGAACCAGGGAGACATCCTTGCCGCGGACGAGATTCTCTCGTTCGCGTCCATCCACGGAGACTTCGTATGTATCCCGGATCATATCTTCCGCCGGTTTGAGGTCATCCTCCCTGTGGAGAGCCGCCTCGAGATCCTCAAAGACGCACTCCTCCAGGTCGTGTATATAGAGGACGGAGGAGCGCGGAGCGAAGAGCTCACTCCCTATCAGGTAGAAGACCTCATCGATGCCCTCGAGAGGAGACGGCAGGCCATTGTCAACGGGGGGGATGCTGCTGGAGACGATACACCTGTCGGCGCCCCCTGACACCCTCAGGATCAAAACAGGGCTGATCTCCACCATTGAACACGGATTGCCAGTGATGAAAAACCGCACATCGCTCCGCTGCATCAGTGGGCCTTCGGGAAAGCAGGCCGCATTCATCCACACAGGCGTCATCGCCGCGTTTTGGGGGCTTCCAGCCCATGAGAGTGTCAACCCGACATGAGGCGGCCGCACCAGACCAAAACCCCATTCGTTCACCTTTTCTGGAAGGACCGCAAAACCCCTATGTGATCTGAGTGGCAGAGAAGAAGAGCAGGATGGGCGAGCTCGGCGGGCTTGCCATCAACACTATCCACATCATGGACTGCATGGAGGGCATGCAACGCCTGCCGGCAGGCTCGGTCGATATCATTGTCACATCACCACCCTACAACATAGGAAAGGACTACAACTCTTACGACGACCGAAAGCCCAGGGAGGACTACCTCGACTGGATGGGAGAGGTCGCCACCGCGACCGCGCGGGTTCTCGCCGATGACGGTTCATTTTTCCTCAACATCGGCGGCAAACCCCGGGACCCCTGGATCCCGTTTGACGTCATCCAGCGGTTCCGCCCGCACTTTGCGCTGCAGAACGTCATCCACTGGGTCAAGTCGATCGCCATCGCAAAGGAGGATGTGGGCAACTATGAGAAGATCACCGGCGATATCGCAGTCGGCCACTATCAACCGGTGAACAGCCCCCGCTATCTGAGCCAGTGCCACGAACACATCTTCCACTTCACAAAGAAAGGAGACGTAACCCTGGATAAGCTGGGTGTCGGTGTCCCCTACCAGGACAAGAGCAACATCGGGCGGTGGAGGGCGGCAAGGCGCGATCTCCGCGACCGCGGAAACACCTGGTTCATCCCCTATCAGACCATCCGCTCATCCCGGCCCCACCCGACCAGTTTTCCGGTGAAACTCCCGGAGATGTGCATCCGGCTCCACGGCCCTTCCCCGGGAGCACTCGTCCTGGACCCCTTCATGGGCATCGGAAGCACGGCGCTTGCAGCGATCGCCCTCGGCGTGGACTACATCGGGTTTGAGATCGACCCGGCCTACCAGGAGATCGCAGAGGCCAGGATCGCCGAAGCTCGCAGCCAGAGCCGATCTAACCTTTTTTCTTATCTCAAAACGCCAGAGGAAGACTGATGGATGCCCTCATCCCCTTTGCCATCGCTCTCGTGGTGATCACCGTCGCATCGCTCAGGTATCACCTTCCGCCGTTCCTCACCCTCATCGGGACATCTGTTCTCTTCGGTCTCCTTGCCGGTATGCCGGGTGAGGCAATCCTGCCGGCGATTACGGATGGTGCAGGCCGGATCTTCTCCGTCCTCGGGATCGTTATCTTCTGCGGGGTCGGGATTGCCCAGATCCTCCGCGAGAGCGGCCTGATAGCAGAGATCGTTGCCAGCATCCGGGGGCTGGTGTGTCGCCCCCTCGCCACCGCGGGAGCAGCCGGCTACCTCCTCTCCGTCCCGCTGATGTGCGGCATCACGTCGTTCATCATCCTTGCCCCCATCCTCACGCACCTGCACACCGACCGGCAGGCGTCCAGGACCCTCCTCTACTGCGCAGGCGTCGCCGGGATGATATCGTACGTGCTCCTATATCCCGCCCCCGTGGTCTACACCACCATAACAACCCTTGGCCTCTACCCCGGCCGACCCTGGGAGATCAACCTCATCGCCCTCCCGGTATCCCTCCTGATCCTCGCCGCGTTCCTCCTCATCCTGCGGGCCCGCAGACCACTGACAGCGCTACCAGCAGAATCGATTCCCGTGACCGGAATTGCCGGAGGAAGGCTCCGCGCCTGGTTCCCGTTCATCGTCATCTTACTGATGCTCGTGGTCGGGTCTCTGGTCCCCCCGCTCCACGCCCTCGCGAACATCAATCTGGCGCTCCTTGCCGGGCTCTTCGCCGCCCTCGTCACCGTTCCAGGTGAAATCCAGCAGAGGGCGCTTGCCCGGGGGACAAAGAACGCCGGGATCATCATCTTTGACCTCGCCGGTGCCGGGGCGTTCGGCGGCGTCATCGCGGCAAGTACATTCCCTGCAGACGTGACTGTGCTGGTCCAGGGTATCCTCCCCATAACGCTCCTGCCGTTCGTCATCGCCGCCCTACTGCAGGCGGCACAGGGATCAAGGGTTGTCACCACAGCCGTCACCTCCACCATCCTCACCACCATCCCGGCTGTTCTGGTGATCAACCCCCTCGCCATGGTGCTCATGATCTCTGCAGGGGCGTTTATGTTCTCCTACGTGAGCGACCCGTTCTTCTGGGTAATCAAGAGAATAACCGGCGACGAGTTCTCCGGGGTCGTGCGAAACTATACCCTGCCGCTCTTGGCGGTGGGCCTCGTCACGCTCGTGGTGGCGCTGGTCGTTGAGGCAACGCTGTGAACTACCTCGCCCTTCATGGCGGGGCTTCTTCCACTGAGACAGGTCCACAGGCTCGACAGGACGGCGCGTTCCGCACTTGATAATACTCCGATGTGATTCTGTTCGTAGAGATGCAAGGGCACATTTTTTGGCATCGATTGCCGCGTTGCTATCGCGGTCGCGATGATGGATCGAACCGTCCGGGCTGGCTGGAGAGAGTTTTTCAGGTAGCGAGGGTTCTCAATCTTCTCCCTGGAGGAGAGGGTGGTTGCAAAGTCCTTCAGCCCGAGATCGATACCAGGGGTGGTGTCCGGAGAGAACGGCGCAGGTTCCGGATCAGGCTTCCCATCATCGACAGGGAGGCTGACAAACCGTTTCCCTGTTTGAGGTTGGAGACGGTGGCATACTTCATCTTCCCCGGTGAAGATCCGGTGGAAGATGGCCTTAACTTCGCCAATCTGCGGAAATCTGACGCTGCGGTATCTGAAAGGACTGCACCGGGTTTTTCTTTGAGTCGAACCGTGGAAGCCCCTTCTTCTCCTGGAAGAAACGGGTGAAGGCGTTGGCGGGATTCTTGTTTGCACTCCTGAGGGACCGGGAGTTGACCTCCTTGAGCCACGGGTGTTCTTCTTTGAGGGCAGGAAGGCGGTTGTTCAGGTCGAAACAGGAGAGTTTTTGACCTCCCTGCTCGTATGCCCGGGTCGGATCTTCTGCTCCAGAGAATTGCTGTACACAAACTGAGAGTTTTTCTGTAACTGGTGCACTCATATCAGAAGGGCGGCGGCGCTTTCATCCCCGGACCTCGCGACCGGGGGCTTCTCGCTCCGCCACCTCCACTCCTGCAAGATAAATGGGGATTCTTGAATGGGATGTCGCGTTTCCCGGGATGAATGATGGGAGACCCGCGGACCTGTCGTTGATCCTCGCCGCTCCATCGCCAACCTGGAGATGATGGTGGAGGCAGTCGCTCTCTTTCTGGAGTAAGCCGGGAGAGAAGAGGGATTTCATACACCGGTGGCTAATCCTGGCACGGGGATTCCTGACGGGTCAATCTCTGCACGAGCCACGGAGATCCGTGCGCGAGAGACAGGTTCTCCGAAAACCTCATCGAATTGAAGACGAGACATATCATGGTGATTCTCTGGCCGACCCGTATACTATCAAGAGGGGGCCGGTGATTCACGAGCTGTGGAGGAGGTGCGACCAGAAAGAATGCCCGTTGACTTCACCCTGTGGTGGATCTTGCCGCTGATCCTGATCGGCTTTACCGTCGGTCTTCTGGTGACCATGTTTGGTGGCGGTGGCGGTTTCTTCTATGTACCCCTGCTGACACTCATCTTCCATGTGCCGACGCAGTATGCCGTTGCCACATCCCTTGCCTCGATCATCCCAACTGCCACCCTCGGTTCGATCGGCCACTACCGCCAGGGCAACCTGGACATCCCCCTGGGTCTGACCTTTGGTTGCGGCGGGATCATCGGTGCGCTGTTCGGCGCCGTCGCATCGGGCATGGTTCCCCCCTCCCTCATGGGAAGACTCTTCGGCATCTTCATGATCGTCCTGAGCGTTCCAATGCTGTTCAGCGCCCGGAACAGAGCAGGTGCTGACACCAGAACCCCGGCGGCAGCACCCCCCCTCACCTGGGGGAGGACGGTCGGGGGCATCACCTTCGGCATCATTTCCGGTGCCATGGCAGGGCTATTTGGAGTGAGCGGGACGCCACCGGTCATCGCCGGATTGTATCTCATGGGACTGCCCGCGGTACAGGTGGTTGGGACATCCATATTCGTGCTCCTCTTCAACGCCATCGCCGGTCTGACCGGTCATCTCGCCATCGGGCAGGTTCACTGGGGGCTCACCCTCTTCCTGGCGATGGGAGCAGCGGCAGGGGCATACCTTGGACCACGATACCTGAGCCGGATAAAGACCCCTACCGTCGAGAAGTTCTATGGACGTTTCTTCACGGTCCTGGTCGTCGCTCTGGGAATCGCCATGATCCTCGGGTGAAGCATGGGGATCGCCGGGATACCGGGTCGGTTATGCCTGAGGGTCGCGGGGTGCAAGACCCTGCTACCATCAGTTCCTGTTCAGAGGATGGGAGACCGTGCCGGGCAGGGTGCCTGCTCTCGTCGGGGCAGACGGCATGCACCCCACTGCGGGCCTTCTGCCGGTTTTTCGTAAAAAAAAAGGTGCTGTGAAGCCTGACCCGGCTTTCCGGAGTCATGCTTTCGCCGGGGGCGGGACACCCGGCCTGCCGGCATAGGCCCGGGAGAACCTCGCGCGAGCTACCATCTCAGTCAGCCTCCATGGTAGAGAAGAAGTGCGTACCCAGCCCGGCGAGGACTGCCGCCCAGGCAAAGATGACCACGAAGTCAAGGAGGAGCGGGAAATTGGAGACGCCAATCAGGGTTCCCCTCAGCCCATCCACCCCATACGTGAAAGGGTTGAGACAGATGATGTAGCGGAACCAGCCCGGCATGAGCTCCAGCGGGAAGAGAGCAACCGACATGAAGAACAGGGGCATCTGAAACAGCGTCAGGATGGACATGAACCCCTCCATCTCACCCAGTTTCGTGGCCAGTATCAGACCCAGTCCCATGAAGGTGGCGCCGGTCAGAACCATGAACACGATCGAGAGGAGGACGATGGGTGAGTTCTGGAAATTGACCCCCATGAGAGCCGCGAGCAAGAGAATGATGAGGGCCTGTCCTATGGATATGGTCATGGCCCCTGCCTGGCGGCCCAGCAGTATGGAGAACCGGCTGACAGGGGCAACCATGACCTCTTTCAGGAACCCGAACTCCTTATCCCAGACAACCGAGGCACCCCCCATGAGGGAACTGAACAAGATGGTCATGCCCACAATCCCGGGCGCCAGAAAATCGAGGAAATCCACTCCCGGGGGAAGCCCGAACATCTCGCTTCCGTTTGCCGATACCAGGCTCAACGGTATGCCCAGGAACGCCAGGAACAGGATCGGCATCAGAAGATTTGAAACCAGCCTCGCTTTCACCCGGAACATCCTCTTCATCTCCCGTAACCACATGATGTAGATCGGCAGGGGATCGATCAGGCGGCTGGTCCCGGAATTCTTTACTCTCGCCATAGGTTCACCTTCTTCTTCTCCTCCTTGCTTTTCTGAGATCCTGCAGGTTCCCCTCTTCCTCACGGATCGTCTTTCCTGTGAAGTGAAGGAACGCATCCTCAAGGCTTGGCCTGACCACCTCCACTGAAGTGACAGGTACCCCCATACGGCTGGCAACAGTCAGGATCTGCGGTATTCTGCTCTCCCCATCCTCTACACCCAACCTGATCTCTTTTCCGTCGTGTTCGATATCCCTCATCCATTCCATCTCCCTGAGGGCATCAGCAAACCTCGTGCCCCGACCATTCGCGACCTCCACCCGGACGGTCTCACGCCCGGCGACATCCTTCAGGTTCTGCGGGGTATCGAGGGCAACGATCTTCCCGTGATCGATGATGCCCACCCGGTCGCAGAGATAGTCTGCCTCCTCGATGTAGTGGGTGGTGAGGAGGATGGTGATCGCTTCTTCTTCCCTGAGTTTGTTGATATAACTCCACAGTCTCACCCGTGCCTGCATGTCCAGGCCCACGGTGGGTTCGTCCAGAAAGAGCAACCGGGGACGCGTCATGAACCCCCGGGCCACCTCGAATCTCCTCTGGATCCCTGCAGAACAATCTTTGATAGGAATATTCTCCCTGCCCTTGAGGTCGAGCAGTTCCAGCACCTCATCGATCCTCTTCTCGATCTCTCTCCGGGGCATGTGGTACATGACCGCGTGGTACCGCAGATTCTCTCTGCCGGTGAGGAACCGGTCACTTGAGGGATCCTGAAAGACAATACCAATATTCCTTCTCACCGCGTCCCTCTCTCGAACGATATCATACCCGCACACCCTAGCCTCCCCGGAGGTCGGGTTGAGGATAGTGGTGAGCATCTTTATGGCGGTTGACTTTCCCGCCCCGTTGGGACCAAGAAAACCGAATATCTCGCCTTCCTGCAGAGTGAAACTGATGTGATCCACGGCAACGAAGTCGCCGAACTTCTTGGTCAGGTCGTTGACTTCCAGAATATCCATCATTCTCCCTCCGGCGACATCCGTGCGTACTGGAAGAAGACATCCTCAAGGCTGGGTTTATGCAATTCTATGGAGGTGATGGTGAGCCCGTGCCCCAGGGCGAGGTCAGCGATCTCAGCCAGATTGATATTCTCTCGCTTCAGCCCGATGTCAATCTGGCCATTGGTCTCCTGGACGCTCTCAACCCAGGAGAGCCCTGAAAGCATCCGTGTGAACTCGCCTGAAGAACCCCCGCGAAGGGAGAGAGAAACAACACTCTTTCCCACCGAGTCTTTGAGTTCCCCGGGTGTGCCAATGGCCATGATCTTCCCGCGATTCATGATCCCTATCCGGTCGCAGAGGTATTCTGCCTCCTCGATGTAATGGGTGGCAAGCAGGACGGTCACGCCCTGTCTGCGGTTCAGGTCTCTGACATGGTCCCACATGAACCGCCGTGTCTGCACATCCACACCCACCGTTGGTTCGTCCAGCAGGAGGACGCGGGGATGGGTGAGCATGCTCCTGGCGATCTCGAGTCGCCGCTGCATCCCTCCCGAGTAGTCCTTGACCGGGATGTCTGCTTTCTCCTCCAGATCCATCAACCTGAGCACCTCGGCGATCCGTGTTCTCCGCTCCTCCCGCGGCATGTGATACATGCATGCGTGAAAATCCAGGTTGTCCCTCCCCGTAAGCTGGACATCTAGACTCATCTCCTCAAACACCATGCCAATATGTGCCCTCACCTCGTCCTTCTGGTCGAGAATACTGTATCCGCATATCTTTGCCGAGCCTGAATCGGGGTTGAGCACCGTGGCCAGAAGTTTGAGTGTGGTCGTCTTCCCCGCACCATTGGGACCGAGCAGACCAAAACACTCCCCTTCCTCGACGTCAAAGGAGACGTTATCCACAGCCTTGATCTGACCAAAACTCTTGCTCAGTCCATTAACTTCGATAGGTTTCATCTACATCAGGCAGGAGATCCCCTGCGCACGCTTGCGGAGGAATGCCGTCTGCTCATCGCGGCATACCATTCTGTTCTCCAGGCGATACTGGTCAGGATCGTACAATCCTCCTCCATCTTTGCGGTTTGAGTCACCCCCATTTTCCGGTGATGCGGTTGGTGTCTAAGTCTAATATGGATACACGCATGGCAGGTATCACCTTCTCCCGGTCGAACCGGGGTTTGCGTTTCCCATTGGAGTTGCAAGACGGGCGTGGTGCTCCAGGGAGCACGTCGGGTTTTGGCGTGCCCGGAAGAGGGATGGGGCAGGGAAACACCCATCCGTTCCTGTAGCCCGGAACGCTTGCTGCGATTGATCGTCTCCTAAGCCTCCCGTCTGGTCTCGCTTAGCCGTTCGCAAGCCCCTCCGTTGGGGGGTAGTTGACAAAATGCCCGGTATGCTAGATGTTATACTAGTACGCTAGATTCTATATAAACAGTGGTTGATACCGATAGGTATGCACGCTCCTGAATTCTTCGGGTAAGTCGACCAGCAGGAAAGACTGTGAAGTCAACTACCCCGCCCTTCATGGCGGGGCTTCTTCCACTGAGACAGGTCCACAGGCTCGACAGGACGGCGCGTTCCGCACCTGATAATTCCCCGATGAGATTCTGTTCGTGGAGATGCAAGGGCACATTTTTTGGCATCGATTGCCGCGTTGCTATCGCGGACGTGATGATGGATCGAACCGTCCGGGCTGGCTGGCGACCTCTCTGGATCGCTTTCTTCCGGTTCTTCGATCCTTTTGTTTTCCGGGACACCCGCCGCTGCAACACCTTCAATCGCTGGAGAGAGTATTTCAGGTAGCGAGGGTTCTCAATCTTCTCCCCGGAGGAGAGGGTGGCTGCAAAGTCCTTCAGCCCGAGATCGATACCAGGGGTGGTGTCCGGAGAGAACGGTGCAGGTTCCGGATCAGGCTTCCCATCATCGACAGGGAGGCTGACAAACCGTTTCCCTGTTTGAGGTTGGAGACGGTGGCATACCTCATCTTCCCCGGTGAAGATCCGGTGGAAGATGGCCTTAACTTCGCCAATCTGCGGAAATCTGACGCTGCGGTATCTGAAAGGACTGCACCGGAATGAGGAGCGCAACCTGCTCCTGAGCACCACATGTTGTGAAAGATACAGTTTTTCTGTAACTGGTGCACTTATATCAGAAGGGCGGCGGCGCTTTCATCCCCGGACCTCGCGACCGGCGTCTTCTCACTCCGCCACCTCCACTCCTGCAAGATAAAAAGAGAAGAACTGCGGCCCGCTCACGGAACAGTGTGGGAGAGGGCCGGGATGGCGCTCTGGCCAGAGAAGATCTCCTCGTGGCCGTCCGGGAACCTGACCACCGTCTTCTCCGGGGAGAAGTCAGCCCGCACCAGCGGCGCGAACCAGTAGCGTTCAAGCATCGCCTGCGCCCCCGTGAAGTCGAGTGCCGGTGTGGAGTAGACGGTCCCGTTGTCGGTGTTCTGGACCTTTGCAAAACCCGGAACTGAGAACGCGGCGGCGTCGATCTCGGCCAAAGTCACTGTTACGGGCACTCCGGACGCCTCCTCGAGCGCTGACCTCAGTTCTTGCTCAGGCTCCGCAATCTTGAAGAAGACAGCGATCTTCTCGATCCGCGAGGGGGTATAATTAAAGGTGATATTCGCGCCCCCGTCCTCGTCCAGAAGTATCAGGAGCTCATCAGCGCTGAAAGCGCCCGCCGGAGCCACCATGAATGCCAGGATCAAGAGAGAGGCGACCTGAATTCCGCGTTTCATCCTTGTACCTCACATCCTCTATGGCTGTTTGCTGCTATAAAGTTTTTGAGCAGCCGGCCACCGTGGGTCCACCGGCCTTTCACGCTGATAAACAGAACCCTGCGAAAAATAGAAATGAGGTAGTACATCGATTCTCAATGACCAGTGCCCTAAAGGGGGAACAAGTGCTGAAACGGATTTCACACGATAGTGATACTCGCACCCCCTGAGGCACGCTCGGGCGTGATTGGTCGGTGCGGTCCAGTAGTGCCCGGGGACGAATACCAGAACCGGAACAGGGGGTCTGACAGAGTCAGGTAATTCGCGATCTGTGCAGCAGTTGACGACGGACGCCCTCAGTGCACCCGCAGCCAGAGATGCAGGTCGCGATAACTGGCATCGATGAGGTCGCTGCCGCTGCGATTCTCAGGAGGCACCTCCTTGAAGAGGAGGAACTCGATCCTGTTTGTATTCGAATCCATGATCCGGAAGGTGTAGGGCTGTTCTACAGTCTGGTTATGCGGCACCGTGACGGAGAACTGGTCAAGGAGCACCGCGGAGACGATCACCGACTGATTGGTCGCGTTATCGAACCTGCTCTGTACGGCAAACGTCTGCACAGTGTAGGTGATATCCTGCCCTTCATGATTCCCGATCCCGATGATGACCGTCTGCGGGGTTCCGGCCATGAACTCTGTGGGGTAATCAGCCGCCTTCCCCTTTGGCCCAAGGATATAGAACTCGGTGAACTTCTCTCCCTCCGCCGGCGCCAGGATGATGAAGATCGTCGTCCCGGCGGCCACGAGGACGGCAGCGATGAGTATAATGCTCAAGACCTGCTCCATTCGGGATGCAGAGCTGCCAGAGAACTCTTTTATCGCGACGGGGAACGTGTCGGTAGGCACTCCGTTCCGGTGGTACTGCACAATAAACCCGGCGAGGATACCGGCTATCATAAGAGGAAGGATGGTTGGGCCGGAGCGGATGCCCCAGGGCATATAATTGAGTGCAAGCCCGATGATAGGCACGGTGGCAATGGAGAGCGCAGCGCGCTCTGTTCCACCAAGATCGTCCCGCGCCGGGAACAGCGCTGCAAGCAGGATACAGCCGGTGAAGAGGAGAATGAGCAGCAGGGCGTGAAGATCGGTCACGGCGATGATCGGCACGCAGATGCCGGAGACGGCGAGGAGGATCCACAGCAGATAGATCTTCTTTAAGTCCAGCGGGATAGCGCCGGGGCTCAGTGGTCTAACGAGGAGTTCGGTGGTGAGTTCGGGAGGCATCCTGCTATCCCCATACAAGACCATGACTATATATACATTCCCGATCAGCCCCCTGTCATGTTGCGGTGCTGACCGGATGATTCTGCACCAGATGACGTCCCGGAGTATGCGCTCTCTCGGAGCAAAAGTTTCACGGCTAACAGCGACCCCGAACTCTCCCGGGCCATGGGGAACGGTGCTCCCCGGGATCACGCCGGTGAACTGCGGTGACTGCTTTTAAGGGTTCGTTTTTCTGTAGCGATCAAACTTGGTGGGGAGAGAGTGGATTCCGGGCCGCACCGGAAGACTCCCGCCTGCGTGGACGAGCTTTATCAGACCTCCAGGAACTCCCGGTGCCTGATCATCCCGATAACTCCGACGAACCCTGCCGCTGCGAGCATCAGATACTCCCCCGGCCCGGCCCCGACCATCAGAATACTCTCCTTGATGCCGGCTGCCCAGGCACAGAGAGATACGAGGATGAGGGCTGCAAGGAGCGGGACGGCCGCGCGAGTGAGCGTACGCCCGAGTCCTGAGAGGTCGCGGCCGGGGTCGTGGCCGGTGGCGAGGGCGATGCCGGTTGATGCGAGGAGAAATACCCACTCCGAGAGCGAAGATACCTCTGCCAGGATGGCGTTGCCGAAATAACTGGTGAAATCGCCGGGCTCATAAGGGCCGAGAAGCGGGAAGTACCAGGTGACTGGCATTGCCCACATCGCATCGAGGATCTGGTGGGAGGCGACGCCCGCAGCAACGGCGAGGAGCGCGAACGACCCCCGCTGCCTCCTGAGGGCTACGCCCGCGATGAGCAGGATTGTGAGGAAGAGCAGTCCGTGTGCCACTATCCGTCCGGAGTTGAGCGATTCCGCAAACAGGATGTGGCCCACCGGTTTATCGATCAGGTCGGGGAGGACGCCACCCAGGGCGGAGAAGCCAATGAACCGCCGGTCGTCAATGCGGTCGGCGATCACCACGCCCAGGATGAGACCGACAAACAGATGGCAGGCAACAAACATCCATCATTTGGTTGATGTCTGCTGGCTATAACCCTCCGGTCCGGAGCGAGCCACCCCATCCGTAAGGGTAGGGCAGCAGTTCACTTGCACGGATGATCCTGGAGAGGAGACGGTTTTTGTGCATGCAGCCTCATCGCGGACGCCTTATGCGAGTTCCACGCAAAAAGGAAGCTGTCTCCCGGAGCGGAACGCTCCAGACTCACCTTCAGGAACACCACCCCGCGTCCATCAGTGCGGGCTTCCCGGTTATCACCGACCTTCGCCCGGAAAGATGCTGGTTGCAAAATCCGACTGCCTGATTCTTGCAATACGGTGCCCCGGAGAGAAGAAGACCTCGTCTCCAGAACAAGGTATCCTGGAAAAGCGATTCCGCTTTCATCCCCGCACCTGCTCTCCGGGGTCTGCCCCCTCTTGCCCCATACAGCCCCACAGAGATAAATGCTGCATGACCCAAAACTACTCTCAAGCTGAACGGTGCAAAGGAGATAGGAGTTGCTCATGATCACACTGGCCATTGCAGGAAAACCCAACTGTGGAAAATCAACGTTTTTCAGGGCGGCGACCCTGGCCCCGGCAGAGATCGCCAATTATCCGTTCACGACCATCGATGCCAATCACGGCGTTGCATACGTGAGGACCACCTGTCCCTGCCGGGAGATGGACGTTCCGTGCGAGAACTGCCAGGACGGGGTTCGGTTTGTCCCGATCGGGCTGATCGACGTCGCGGGCCTCGTTCCCGAAGCGCACAAGGGGAGGGGGCTTGGGAACCAGTTTCTTGATAACCTCCGGCAGGCGGATGCGATCCTCCAGATCGTCGATGCCAGCGGAGCGACGGATGCCGAAGGAAACCCGGTTGATATCGGTTCACGCGACCCCGTGAAGGATATCGAGTTCCTCCAGTACGAGATGTCGATGTGGATGTACGGAATCCTCTCGCGACACTGGGCGAAACTCAAGCGGCAGGCCCAGGCGAGAGATTTCTCTCTTGCGGCGGCGATCGCCGATGTCTTCGCCGGGCTCGGCGTGACGTTCGAGCATGTCCGTGACGCCAGCGAGGCGGCCGGGGTCGACCTCCGGACTGCCGGGGAAGAGGACCTGATCCGGTTCTGCCGGGAACTGATGCTGCGCGGTAGACCGATGCTGATCGTCGGGAACAAGGCCGACCAGGCGCCGAAGGAGTGCCTTGACCGGCTCGCGAAGCACGACGTTATCTTTGCAAGCGCGGCAGGAGAACTTGTGCTCCGGATAGCCACAGAAGGGAAGTTCATCACCTACCGTCCCGGCGATCGGGCCTTCGAGATCAACCCGGAGGCAAACCTCACCGCCGCTCAACGTGCCGGGCTTCAGAAGGTAGCAGAGTTCATGCAGGCATTCAACGGGACCGGCGTTCAGCAGGCGCTTGATGCCGCGGTCTTCGACCTCCTCGACATGGTCGTCGTCTTCCCGGTGGAGGACGAGAACAAACTCACCGACGGCAGGGGCAGGGTGCTTCCCGACGCGTTTCTCATGAAGCGCGGGTCGACCCCCCGCGACCTTGCCTACCAGGTCCATACCGAGATTGGTGAGGGGTTCCTGTATGCCATCGACGCGAAGACCGGGATGCGGGTCAAGGATAGCCTTGAACTGAAGAGCGGCGATATCATCAAGATCGTCAGCGTCAGGAAGTGAACCAGGGCTCCTACCCTGTTTCCCCGTACCGGCGGCTCACAGGGGGGTGGATCGGCAGGAATTTACCTTGTGGGGCGGAGAGCAGGTGCCGGGACGGTCGCTCTGCTGTCCTTCCCGCACGCCCGGAACCCGAAGCGACACATTTTTCTTTCTGTATATCCCACCCTGATACATCTGTATTGCGAGAACCAAGCAGTCGGGTCCGAACATCCGCTGCAGGGCAGGAACTGCCAGCATAGAATAATCAACGCCTCTGGAGACCTGGTAAGACCCTCTTTCCGGGCAAAGGTCGTTGATAACCGGGAGGCCCCGCACCGATGAGCACGGGGCAGTTCACAACTGAGAAACATTCGATCGGTATGGGTGGCGAGGTCTATCAGGCACAGGTCCTCCGAAACTTCTTTGATACCATAACCGGAACGGACAGGAACCTGACCCGGATCTACATGTGCGTGATGAGCCTCGCCAAACTCCGCATGGAGCCTCCTGAGAAGATGACCTTCCTCGTGGATCAGCTCCGCAAGTCCAAGCAGAAGCGGGAACTCTCAATCGATATCCTCGACTATATGTGCGACGCGGCCCGCGACCTCGAACTTGCCATGGTCCAGACCGCATTCGGTGTAAAAGACGTCAACACCTTCGCCGACGAGTTCACCGCGATCAGCCTCGACTCGCTCTGATCTCAAATATTGCGCTATCCTCTCTTACAGGGAAATAACCCGGGAGATTCGCGGACGGGTGAGCTTTGCGCCATAAGTGTGTTCAAGACTGCGAGGTGTGCACGAGGTGGAGATCCTTCAATCTTATGCAACTTTTTCCTCGCACACTTCGCGGCCTCGCGTGCAACTTACGATCCGCCCCATACACCAAAACCCGCAAAATAAGGGGCTAATGCTCCAGGTAGATGCCCCCATCCCGCCCCGATGCCCTGCGAGCTTCGCCGTTATATCGTGGCCCTCTTCCAGGTGCCACGCCGGTACATCGAGAAGAGCATTCCCACCTGCAGGATGGCCCCACAGACCACCGCGAGCCAGACCCCAGTGATCCCGATCCCGAGCAGATCGGGGAGGATGTACGCCAGCGGCACCTGGAAGAGAACCATGGAGAAGAGCGTGGCATACATGGGTTTCTTTGTATCGCCTGCCCCGTTGAGCGCAAACCCGAGGACGGTCGCTACGGCGATGAAGACGTAGAACGGCGCGACTGTCCGTATATACGACACGCCGATCTCGGTGCTCGCGCCGCTCGGGTCGAAGACCTCGATGAGCGAGGGGGCGGCAAAGAAGAATACCACAGCCATGAGCGCCATGAATGCGCCGTTCAAGAACGCAGCGAGCCGCACACCCCTCGCCGCCCGCTCTGGCTTACCAGCACCGAGGTTCTGGCCCACGACCACGGCAGTGGCGGTCGCGATGCCAAACCCCGGCATGAACGCGACCGTCTCGAGCCTCCCTATGATTCCATAGGCGGAGACCGCTACGGTCCCGAAGATCGCCACGATCGCCATTATCATCATGAAGGTGACGCTTCGAAGCCCCGACTGAACAGAGTTCGGGACGGCGACCAGCATCATCCTCCAGACCAGGGAGAGATCGATCTTCGTCCGGAGCGAGAAGGGGATCGGCGTCCGCCCGGAAAGGAGCAGGGCAAACGCTATGGCGAACGCCACGCCCCGTGATATGACGGTGGCGTACGCCGCCCCGGCGACCCCGAAGGCAGGAATCCCCCCGTAGCCAAAGATCATGAGCGGATCGAGGATGATATTGAGGATGTTGGCGAGGACCACCAGGACCATGGGAGTGATAGCATCGCCGCAGCTCTGGAACGAGGAGTTGATCACCCAGAGTTCAATCATTGTCGCGATCCCAGCGAAGAGGACCGTCAGGTAGGATGCCCCGAGGACCGCGACGTCCGGTTCTGCGCCGAGGAGGAGAAGTATATCCTCCGAGAAGAGGAGCCCCACGGCGGTGAGGACCATCGAGAAGAGAAGCCCGAGAACCAGGGTATGATAGACCGCCTTTGCCACCATACCGAGATCGCGCGCCCCGTAATGGCGCGAGACGAAAGCCGTATTGGCGGTGACGAGACCGATTACGATCGTCATGAGCACCATAACAACGGTTCCACCCATGGCAACCCCGGCGATCGCCTCGTACCCCAGCCGGCCGACAAAAAAGAGATCGACCATTTCGAGGACGCTCTGCAGCACGTTCCCCGCAACGATCGGCGCCGCTACCGCTATAAGACCCCGGAAGAGGTTGCCTTCGGTGAGATCGGTCATGCAGTCAGTTTGTCTTTATAGGACTCCAGGATCTGAATGATAAAACGCTGATGTTCCTCAAGCGCCTGTTCATCCTCGGGGGAGGTTTCAATCCCGACAGCGTAGAGGAGGATCAGGGCGTTGTCGAGGTCGAGCGCCGCAGGGTTCTCGACCTGCTCCGGCCTGAGGGGGATGGCAAGGTAATCGTAGTCAGCCTCGGCGAAGGTATGCTCTGGGCTCGCCGTCACCCGGGAATGGGCAAGGTCACCAGCACGCTCCCGGAGAATCAGCAGAGCATTCTCCAGCGCGCTGGAGGGGAGCGGTGCGATCGTCTTCAACCGATCAAGCACCTCCGTGCATTTCTCTGCTGCGTTCGGGTAAAGCCCAAATTTATATAACAGCAGAGACTGTGCGACCAGGTGTCCGGTCTCCTCGTCTATTGCGGAGAGAAACGGCTCGATCCGGCCGATGTAGTCATTCAACATCTGCTTCATTGTTCTCTTCTCTGGTCCGGGCGCATTAAACAATTTCTCTACCCTGACGGCGAGGAGGGTGATCGTCGCCGCATAGAACGTCTGCACAATCGCCCCGGTGCTGATCTCGTTTGGCACGATAAAGATGAGAATCGCGTAGAGCGGCACAAAGAGCGAGACGAGATCCTTCCGCGGTTTACTGTACGCCTGGTAGAAGAGGATGAACGAGGCGACCACACATCCTGCGATACCCGCCCAGGTGGCGTGCTGGAAGCCAAACGAGAAGAAGAGCAGCATCTCGATCCCGATCCCCCCAAACGAGACCGCAGGAACAGCTATCCAGAGGCGCGATTTAGATCCGGGTGTGGTGGTGTTTGTCTTCATTAGTCGTAGAGTATCTGTGCGCAGGGCATAAACAGAGTTCTCTTCGGTGCTCAGGGAGACGCGAGGTCAGGAATGTCGACCTCTACGTCCTGGTCCACGAGGGCACCCATGCTGGAACGGAGCCTCTCGCGCTCCTCTGCATACGAGCCCCTCAGGATCTCCCGCTGACTCTCGGCCCGGTCCCGCGCGGCAGTCTTTGTCTCGCGCTCCCTCCGGAGTTCCGAGAGCAGGGCTGTGAGACGCTGCTCCTCGATCACGTCCGGAAGTGAGGCATAGGTCTCCTGGAGTGCTGCACGCTGCTCCTGGATCTCCTTTTGCCGGTGCAGAAGTTCTCTCATCTCGGTGGGAAGGGTATCCAGGTCCGAGAAGAGACTGATCTCTTCCTGGTTCTTGAGGGCAAGATCCCCCTGTCGGATCAGAGCAAGCGTTGCCGGCATCACCGATTCGGTCAGGCTGACCAGAGCACCCTCATCAGGGAGGGGGGCTGTATAGGCATCGAGGACCCGATCGATGGCCGCGGCCATCGCGCCGTCCCCGGCCTTCTCAGCCACCTTCCCGGCCTTCCGGAAGACGTGGATAGCAGTGGTTCGGATGGATGCTGCCTGCCGTCCCACCTCCTCAGCCATGGTATCGAGTTCCTGGATCCTCTCCCTGATCTCCTGCTGCCTGGCGTAATCCGGGCGCAACCTGAGGGCTGCGAGGTCTTCCTCAGTCTTCTGGATCTCTCTATTCACCTCCTCCAGCGCCGTCGCGTGGTCCCGGGCCTGGCTGGAGGCAGCGGTATACTCCTCCCTGATCCGGGTGAGGGAACCATGCAACTCGCGGAGATCCTCCACCTGCTGCAGGTCTCTCCGCGCCCGGGCGACCGCCTCCGTCATCGAGTTGACCTCTCTTCCGAGATCCTTGATGGCAGTGCGCACTTCCTTCATCTCGTCCGGGTAGAGGGAGGAGAGATACTTTCCCTGTCCTCTTACCGTCTTGAGCGCGCTCTTCAGTGTATCAGTGGCGGTGGCGTAGAAGGTCTCCGGGTCACCGGAGAGTTCACGAGAGAGGATCTGAGTCATGGACTTCGTGAACCGCGGAAGCGTTTTTATTGATATATCCCGGAGCCTGGGATGGACCCCCTCTGCACCTTCTGCCGTCTCCATGCGACCGACCACCTCGAGGAGGTGATCGAGGGTGCTGCTGATAGCCTCCCTTGACGGCGCCGTCGCGTCAGAGAGACCTTCTCTTATCTCCTCCTCGCGCGCATCCAGCCATGCCGGGAGGTCATCAAACTTCAGTTTTTCTACCTGAGGTTCGGTTCGTCGAAAGAGGTCTCGCAATTGCTTAAACATGGGTCCACCTGATCCTGTATATCTGGTGACGACAGCCCTATCAAGGATTCCGTCAGTCACTTCTCGCGACCCGCTGCAGGCGTTCCACGCCACGGATCTCGCGGATGACGGCCACAACGGCAGGGGGGACCAGGTGCTCCCAGGGTTCGCCGTTGAGCATCCGCCTCCTGATCTCAGTGCCGGAGTGTACCAGCCGCTCGTACATATCGGGCGACTGGACGTCCATCCCGGCCTCACTGAAGAGCTGCACCACGAGGGGATTACTCGAGTAGACGGTATCAAACGGCGGCGTCATCGACCTGACCTGGGCTACCCAGAGTGCGTTTCTCTGGATATCTTCGATGGGAATGACATAGAACGGACAGCCGAGGTTGTTGAGTGACCGGGTGATCATCAACACCCGTTCCCCTGCCGTGAAGGGGTTTGCCACAGTATGGGAGAGCTGGGCGCTCCCAACCCCGATGACAATCTCGTCGGCAGAGCAGGCGATCTGCTCCAACACCGAGTGGTGGCCGTTGTGGTAGGGCTGGAACCGCCCGATATAGAAGCCTCTGCTCATTGCCGCCTGCCCCCATGCGCGATCTGCGCAGCAAACGCGCCTGCTGTGAACCCTGCGTCGATGTTCACGACGGCGAGCACCGAACACGCCTGGAGCATGCTTGCAAGCGCTGCCTCGCCGCCTCCCATGTAGCCATAACCGGTGCTCACGGGAACGCCGATCACAGGTCGGTCGACGAGTCCAGCGACGATTGCAGGAAGCGTTCCTTCTCGCCCGGCGACCACGACGAAGACATCTGCCGGCACGAGATCTTTCAGCGCCGAGAAGAGGCGATGGATCCCGGCCACCCCGACGTCGTAAGCGGTCCTGACGACGCATCCCATCTCCTCGGCGATCAGTTTTGCCTCCTCGGCGACCGGGATGTCAGAGGTACCCGCGGTGAGGATGGCGACGGTCCCCCCCTGGCAGTCGCGGCCAGGCGCATCTTCCGCCGAGAGAACGACTGCTCGTGCCGCTTCCCGGTGCTCCATCCGGACTCCCGGCGGCAGCCCGGCCTGCAGAGCCTCGATATGTGCCGGCAAGACCCTCGTCGCGATACACCGGCCTGATGCCTTCACCTGCGCAAGCATGATCCGGGCAAAGGCCGCGGGCTCTTTCCCTTCAGCGAGCACCACCTCAGGTAAGCCGCACCGCATGCTCCGTCCGGCATCGATCCGGGCCATACCATCGATCATCTCGATACGGAGCCCTTCGATGGCAGCCGCTGCCTCGTCCTCAGATACCTCACCGTTACAATACATCCGGAGGATGTCCCTGATGGTAGCATTCGGTAGCATAACTCGATAACAAAAATAGGGGGTGAAAGTATAATATTACTTCATCTTATGTCATATCTCGCCTATGTCGCAGGGTTCGGCTTTGCCGTCACCGCTTTTCTGTGGCTCCGTGACCTGCGGATCTTCTACCGGACCGCCCTACCCGGTTATCGGAAGGCGGCCTACAGGGGTGTCCTGTATACAGCGCTCGCCCTGCTCGGCTACTTTATCACCAGCCTGACCGAAGACTGGGTCTTTCTTGGCCTCGCCCTGGTCCTTGCGGCCCTCTACCTCCAGGGCCGGGTCGAGCGGGAGCGCGTGTGGCACAACGAAGACGCGATTCAGCGGTTCTTCGGCAGGGTGGAGCGCACAAAAGATAAGAGTCCACGCAAGAGACCATAACTAGGGAGAATATCGAATGCTTCAGAAACCACGGGGAACAAGGGATTTTTTACCAGACGAGATGGAACGGCGACGGTTGATCGAGCGGCGGATGCGTGAGGTTGTCCGTCGGTGGGGATATCGGGAGGTCTGCACGCCTGACTTCGAGCACCTCGAACTCTTCACGATGAAGTCAGGCGAAGGGATCATCCAGGAGATGTACACCTTCGAGGACAAGGGAGGTCGGCAGATGACGCTCCGGCCCGAGGTGACGGCGTCGGTTCTGCGGATGTACGTCAACGAGGGTAAGGTCCTCCCTAAACCGATCCGCTGGTGCTACTTTGCTGACTGTTTCCGGTATGAGCGCCCGCAGAAAGGGCGTTACCGGCAATTCTGGCAGTTCGGTGTCGAGCTGATCGGTGCGGATACGGCAAGTGCCGACGCCGAAGTGATCATGCTTGCCGCCGAGGTGCTCCAATCAAGCGGCGTCACCTTTGACCTCCATGTCGGTCACCTCGCACCGATGAAGCATCTCCTCTCCGACCTCTCCCCGGAGGACCAGCGGGCGATCATGGCCTGTCTCGACAAGCGTGACCAGGACGCACTTGAGGCGGCGCTCGAGGATAAGGGCGCCTCTCATCTCCGCGATCCCCTTGCGGCGCTCTCAGAATGCCGCACCGTTCCAGAGGTCTTTGAGATCGCAGGCGATGTGCCGGAGCGCGCGCGGATCGAGGAGACGTTCGCGCTACTCGACTCGCAGGAGATCGACTGTCGCCCCGACTTTGGTATTGCCCGGGGTCTTGACTACTACACGGGAATGGTCTTTGAGGGGTTCGCCAGGAACCTCGGCGCTGAGAACCAGATCCTCGGAGGCGGGACCTACCGGCTCGCCCACCTCTTTGGTGGTGACGACGTGGCCTCCTGCGGATTCGCCATAGGGTTTGACCGGGTCATGGTCTCGATCGGGGATTTCCCGCTCGCCCCCGAGACCGTCGTCGGCGTCGTCTGCACACCTGAGGCGCGGGAGCGGGCGCTCGAGGTTGCCCGGGCTTTCAGGGATGCGGGGTTCAGGACGGAGGTCGACCTTATGCAGCGGGGAGTGGGTGCCCAGATCGCCCACGCCGCAAAGACCGCGGATTTTGCTGTGATACTGGGGAAGCGCGAGGTTGATGCAGACACGGTGACCCTTAAAAACCTGCACTCCGGCGAGCAGCAGGAGCGGAGCCTTGAGGATGCCATCGCTGAGGTAACACAGCATGGCGATCGCTGAGGATCTCGCCAGAGAGCAGCGGAGCATCAGCGTCGCGGAGTTCTTTGAGAAGAACAAGCACCTGCTCGGTTTTGACTCCCCGACACGGGGTATCATCACCACCATCAAGGAGGCGGTGGACAACGCGCTCGATGCATGTGAGGAGGCGGAGGTGCTCCCCGATATCTTCGTCAGTATCAGGAAGGTCGAGACCGAGGTCTATCGGATAACAGTCGAGGATAACGGCCCCGGGATCGTGCCCGAGAACATCCCCTTCGTATTCGGAAAACTTCTCTACGGCTCCCGGTTCCACCAGATCCGGCAGAGCCGGGGGCAGCAGGGTATCGGGATATCGGCAGCGGTGCTCTATGCCCAGCTCACCACCGGTACCCCGGCGCTGGTCGTCTCCCGGACGGGGGCGCGGGAGAAGGCTCACCGGTTCGAGCTGATGATCAAGACCGAGACCAACGAGCCCGAGATCATTAGCCACGAGGAGATCGAGTGGGATCGGACGCACGGCACGAGGCTCGAGATCCAGTTCAAGAGCACCCTTGCCGCAAAGAAGCGGTTGCTCGATTACCTCCGCCTCACTGCGATCGTCAACCCCCACGCCAGGATCACAGCCGATATCGATGGTGAGGTGACGACGTTTGAACGGGCGAGCAACGAGGTCCCGCCGTGCCCAAGACCCATCCTCCCTCACCCGCACGGGATCGAGTTCGGGGCGTTGAAGAGGCTTGCTGATGCAAGCAACGGGACGGTGAAGGAGTTCCTCATCGATAACTTCTCCAGGGTCGGGGAGAAGACCGCCGATGAGATGATCGGGGTCGCCGGGCTCAGGCCTACCCGGAAGGTGAAGAGACTCGACGCCGATGAATTAAAGCGGCTCCTTGATGCCATGCAGAGCGTGAAGGTCCCGGCCCCGCCGGCGCAGCAGTGTCTCTCTCCCATCGGGGAGGACCTGATCTGTCGGGGACTTGAGAAGGAGATCCAGCTTGACTTCGTCAGGGCCCGCACCCGCCCGAGCGCGGTCCATGGCGGGCACTCGTTCATCATTGAGGCGGCGATCGGGTATGGAGGGAAGCTCCCGGCTGAGGGAAACGCCCGGATCCTTCGGTTTGCAAACCGCGTCCCGCTCCTCTATCAACAGGGCGCCTGCGCGATAACAAACGCTGTCTCGCAGGTGAACTGGAGGAACTATGGGCTCTCGCAGCAGGGGCTTCCTGTGGGCCAGGTGCTGATCATGGTTCATGTGGCATCCACAAACGTCCCCTTCACAAGCGAGAGCAAGGACGCGGTCGCGTCTATCCCTGAGATAGAGCGCGAGATCGTGCTCGTGCTCCAGGAACTGGGACGGGAGCTCAAGACCTACCTCTCGCGGCGGGAGAGGAAGAAACAGCAGGACGATCGCGCCCGCGCGGTATGCTCGATCATCCCTGAGATCGCCGCAAAGGTGAGCGAGATCGTGGAACTCCCCCTGGTGGATACCTCTCCGATCGAGGGGAGGATCATGCGCAAAGTCGTCGCCAAAAAGCGGACGAGCAACGGGAGGGTCTGTATCGAGGTGAACAACTACACAGGCAGGGAGGTCGCGCTCATCCTCTACAACCTCTCTCGCGATACGGCGGAGGACGCAGAACCCGGGCCTGACTTCGTGGATGATATCGGCGGGGAGTACAACAAGGTCTGGCGGTGCACGCTCGACGCCGGCGAGGCCTGGCAGGTCGTCTATACGGGGACGGGTGACGGGACGCTGGACCTCCGCGGTGTGGAGGACAGTATGAAAGTGGTGGTGGATCTCGATGTCTAGGGAAGAGATGGATGCGATTGCGAAGGAGCGACTGGTGGGTATCGCCCGCGAGTGGTATGACCAGATGCAGAACGGTATTGTACCGTATGTCAGGCTGCCGACGCGGACGAAACAGAATATCGAGTACGATGATGAGAGCGAGGTCTGGAAGTACGGTGAGCGGGAGAGCACCCGGGCGGCGACGACTGAGAAGAGTGCGATCCACCTCCTGAAGATGGCCTATGTCATCGGGTTTCTGAAACAGCAGCTCGAGGAGAACCGGTCGTCGACCTTAAGAGAGCTCTATTACATCTCCGAAGGGTGGAAGAAGGCGAAGTTCTCGGCCCAGGATGAGAGCAACCTCCTCATTGAGGATCTCGAGATCATCACTGATGTCCAGAGGGAAGCGTTCCACCTCCGGCCCGAGGAGGACGGCGCCTCGATCTTTGGGCCCCTGCGGATACGGGAGACCACCCGGCGGGGTGTGAAGGAGATTCACTGCCAGGAGGATGTCGGGGAGGCAGGCTACCCCATCCCGAACAACGTCGATACCCTCGACTTCGTCGACCATGACGCAAAGTTCGTCATCGCTATCGAGACCGGTGGTATGTACGCCCGCCTGATGGAGAACGGGTTCGATGAGGAGTACGGGGCGATCCTGGTCCACCTCAAGGGGCAGCCGGCGCGGTCCACGCGGCGGGTCTTACGGCGACTCAATGAGTCGCTCGATCTGCCTGTCGTGGTCTTCACCGATGGCGACCCCTGGTCCTACCGGATATACGCAAGCGTCGCCTACGGTTCGATCAAGAGCGCCCATATGTCGGAACTCCTGGCGACCCCCCGGGCGCAGTTTGTCGGGGTGCAGCCCACCGATATCTCTGACTACAATCTCCCCTCCGATAAACTCACCGAGCAGGATATCAACGCCCTGAAGGCGGAGCTGACCGATCCCCGGTTTGCGACCGAGTACTGGCATAACCAGATCAACCTGCAGCTTGAGATGAAGCTGAAGTCGGAACAGCAGGCGTTTGCAAGCAGGGGGCTTGATTTCGTGACGAAGGAGTACCTGCCGACGCGATTGTCGGAGATGGGGGTTATCTGAAGGAAGGGGAGGGGGTCAAAAACCGCTCCTGCAGAGCTGTTGTTCATCTCCCTGTGACGCTCGAACTCCTGGTTATCCCGCTCATCGTTCCTCGAAGCCTGACTGCTTCTTGCACACCCTGCCTACGGCTGCTTTTCATCCGGTGTAGCCGTTTGGGGTGGAACAATCTCCTCTGCTGGCAGGTCTGATTATGCGTGGAAACGAGAACCCCTGCGGGGGTCGGCCGGTATAGAGATTGGCGACCGTCCCGCAGATCTCAGGCACCGACTGGGGTGGCTTGCAGTCGCCGGAGTTGGGGGGTTTGACCGTTTATCTCCAGGTGTGTCCCCCGTCTCTTGCGTAATAGGTCCTTCTGGTCGATGCCCCCTCATCTCCGGCGCTCTCAGCCAGGGAGGAACGCTCTCATCGCCCTCGCCTTGTTCCGGATCGATGGTCGCTCAAAGCCGAAGAAAGAACTGATCTCCTCTCCAAGGGAAGAGGTACCTCTTCCCGTCCGGATCAGGTCCTCATCCTGGCAGGCTGCATACACGATTGCCGCACTCCAGAGAACCGCGTCACCCCGCGAGAGCGGTGCGGCCGGATGCTCGGAGAGGTCCCTGACGATCCTCCTGCAATGCTCAAGGATGGTGTCATCCTTAAACCGTTTGCAGAAATCCTCGCACCTGGCAAGGATCATGGCGACACGCAGATCTTCGGCGTCCACTTCAAGTATTCCGCCCACGAGCAGGTTGGAGAGTTCTTTCTGGACCTCTTCGTCCTCAAGGTCAACCCCGGCCATCCCGGCGAATTCCCTTATCGCGAAATTGAAGAACGCATTCATGTCGTTCGTGTTGACGCCTGCTTTCTCTGCTTTCTTCAGGAGGTGCTTGAAGAGGGCCAGACTCTTCTCCGGGCTCGTGGCTTCTTTCTGAAAGACGGGTTCCGCTTTTTTGAGAGCGGCGATGAGTTCAGAAGCGTTTGTGAGGTGGCCGGATGCTTCCATGTGTGTCAGGAACCGGCAGAGGATCGGGACGGCGTTCATCGGCCAGTCTTCCGGGTAGATCGGGTTCTGCGACAGATGCTCGATCAGGCACTCCTGCACCGACGGGGCATCCCATGCATCGATCTTCACCCCGTAGGCAAGAAGCATGAAGGTGCAGAAAGCCACGACGGTATCCCCGGCCATCGCGCCGGCCTCTTCTCCGTATGCCGCCTTCTCCGCCTCAACAAACGCGTCGATATCAGGTCCGATATCCTGGATGATGGTATATATCGCGACCTCCACCTCTGCTTCGTCATCGAACGCGGTCATGCCTGGGATCTCACTCAGTTCTTCAGGAACGATCTCATCGGCGCTCCATCCCGGGGGATACCAGTGAAGTGCGGTGATGGCGTCCTCGACATAGCCACAGACGCCGTCTCTCGGAGAGTTGGAAATGATCCCCACACAGTAGGGATCGTAATCGGTCGATAAGAGGCATTCACGGCAGTAATAACGGGGGTTCTCCTCGTAAATATCGCCCAGGGTAAAAGCGGCCTCGCCGCCGCAGAGGTCGCATGGGATAGTTGGCCGGTTGTTCCGTGCGATCAGGCAGAGCGGATCTTTCAGCGGGGCGATGGGTGTCTCCCCGATCACCTTCAACGCCAGCGATGTGACGGAACCGAAGTCGTAGTCATAGATGAATGTGCTGCCCGGCGAGACGAGATCCGAAAGGGGGACTTCCATGGCGCCTGTGGAAGGCATATCATCGTCTGAGTCATATAAGACTCCGTCGATCTCGAAGGAACTGAGATGCCCGCAACACTCCACCCACACGTCGCGGATCAACTGATCGAGATCTCCAAGCCGGGCGTCGTGTCGTGCGAGAACTACCAGCCAGTAACTCTTTTTGTGGAGCCCCTGTATCATGATGAGGAGTGAGGGCTTCTTTCCGGTGGGCCAGCCCGACGCCTGAAGGCATTCCATGGCGTGTTTAAGCGCCTTCCGTTTTGTCACGGGAGCCCTGCAGAGCAGGCAGGTACCGGGTGGGACCTTTGGTGTCATTCATCTGGAGGTATGGTTGTCATGAGATAATGAATGATCGTGGTCTGCTGCCCTCTCCGGGAACGCGATCAGGGCGCCCCTCCGCATGCCCGGACTACGGGGCATGTCACCATATCGTGTGGGTCCAGGTGCATGGGAGTGATCACTACCTCACGCAGAAGTGCGCGAAGACGAAGCGGTCCACAACGGATCTTCCGCGCGTCTGCATGACCGCTCCGGGGGCCCCGGTAACTACCCCTTATGGGTGGGGCCCTTTCGTCAGGATTACTTTCGCCCCGCATGGCATACCTTAATGCCTGACCGGGGCGATAGCAAATCCATGCTACGAACCAGGATTGTGATCGACAGGATCCGGAAGGATGGACTTGTTTTCGCCTCTGACTACTCGGACTGCGACCATTCGATGGAGGGCTTCAAGAAAGTCATGTTCCGGGCGAAGGGGGTGGCTCCCCTCAAAACCGGGGCGGCGTACTCGCTTGAGTATGAGACGGAGGATATCCTCAAACCCTTCGTGCAGAAAAGCCGGAGCGGGAAGACAACCTACAGTTATCCCCAGAGGTTCTACCACCGGATAACAAACGTCACTCTTGTATCAACCGATCCCGACCCGGACCTCCTGCTGGACCTCTGACCTCCCAAAAAAATCGCATCCTCGCGTACGGTCTATCGGAACGACACAGCATCCCGAATCCGGAGGAGTGGTGCTGCGAGCGGCCGGCAACCCTGTAGCGGCCCGGCAGCTTACACTCCGGTTCCAGAAAAGCGTCACAGTTCTTCCAGCCATTCAGCGATCGGGACAATGTGGACGGCCCGCCCGTCGATGGTCGTCTCCGCCGATTCCGACGCAGTGACGATCGTTCCTTCGTCAAGGCCGTGTGCATCCATTGCCTCGACAAGGCCGCGCATCTCCCGCTGCCTCGTGGTGTCGTCCTGCAGGGACTGCGTCACCTGGACGGCCTGGATAATCGTCCGGCCTGACCTGACCAGGAAGTCGCACTCGTAGCGGTCCCGGTGGTAGAAGATATCGCCGTATTTCTTCATCTGTTCACCGATTATGCTCGATGATAATTCACAAAAGTGTCGATTATGATCTATGATTTTTCCACGTCCCGGAAAGAGCGTCCGGGGAACTCTCCCTGCGCACGCCGGGGATGGGAGCGGTGTCCCTTCGTCTGGCTCACAACCCCCCCATGGCTAATCTTCATACTACTGGAACATTTTATCTTAACTTGAGGGTGCGTGGGAACGATTGCCGGTCTCGCGCGGAAGCACGCGGGAGCTCGCGAAGGGTTCCGGTTAGGAGGAGATACACGGACTTCGCGTCTTCGCGTGAGGCATTATCTTGCGGGGTGAAGGGGCGGAGCGAGGAAGACCCCGGCCAACAGGTGCGGGGATGAAAGCGGCGCCCCTTCGGCGCGCTTTCAGAGAGATTGTAGAGAGTATATCTTGGTGTATACCAAATGACATTTTGTATGTTCCAAGCCTACAAGTATCGGATGTATCCTTCAGAGGAGCAGGTTCCCGCTCCTCATGAAACACATCCATGCCTGTCGGTTTGTATACAACCATTCTCTGGAGCAGAAAATCCGGGCGTATGAGCAGGAAGGTCGAAAACTCTCCTGTTTCGACCTGAACAACCGTCTTCCCGCCCTTAAAGAAGAACATCCGTGGCTCAAGGAAGTTACCTCTCAGTCTCTCCAGAGTGCAAACAAGAACCTCGACAACGCTTTCACCCGGTTCTCCAGGGAGAAAAAGGGATTCCCTAAATTTAAGTCAAAGAAGAACCCGGTGCAGTCATTCCAGATACCTCAGCATTACACGGTGGATTTCGAACGGCATAGGATCAAACTCCCCAAGATTGGTGAGATCAAGACTGTCTTTCATCGAGTCTTCACCGGGAAAATGAAGTATGCCACCGTCTCTGTGACTTTGACCGGGAAGTGGTTCGTTAGCATCCTCGTTGATGACGAGAAAAACGAACCAGAACCCGCACCGATTTCTCGAGATACCACCCTCGGGATCGACGTCGGACTGACGGACTTTGCAACCTTCTCTACAGGAGAGAAGATCGAGAACCCTCGATACCTGAGAAATTCCCTTCGGCGCCTGAAGGTATTGCAGCGTCGGGTATCGCGGAAAAGGAAAGGGTCGAAGAATCGGGAGAAATCAATTCAGAAACTTGCTTTGCTCGGTGTCACGAGAAGATAGCCAACCAGCGCAATGATTTCCTGCACAAACTCTCATTTCGAGTTGTGAGCGAGAACCAAGCTCAAGTTATTGCAGTGGAATCGTTGAACGTTGCTGGAATGCAGAAGAACCATTGCCTCGCACAGAGTATCAGTGATGTGTCCTGGAGTAAGTTCTTCACGATGCTCGATTACAAATGCCTGCAGTATGGGAAGACTCTCCTGAAGATCGGGAGATTCGATCCCTCCTCGAAAATCTGTAATCGATGTGGGTATCTCAACCGGGATCTCAAACTCTCGCATCGGGAGTGGGTCTGTCCGGATTGCGGTACTCATCATGACCGTGACATCAACGCGGCGATCAATATCAAGACGTTCGCCCTACAAGGTCAGAATCTTGTTGGGGTAGCAGGTGTGGAACGCACCGTCGAGCCTGGGGACTCGCTCCCGAGGGGGAGGAGGATGATAGCCGGGAAGCCCCGCCCGAGAGCGCGGGGTAGTTCACCTCCTCCTGGTACTGAAGACTCACGCGAAGCCGCGAAGATCGCGAAGGATGGCGTAACTATCCCACGGGCGTCAAGGCTGGTATGAAAACCACTCTACGGGTATATGGAGAGCGCCCGCCCGAAGAGGCGGCTATAACCAATACGGGCCGGCCATAGCCGGTTTTCATGCCTCATCTATGAGCCGAAGGCTCATAGCACGCTTCGCGCGAGAGCATGAGAGGTGATGGGAGGCCACGTGAAATATTAGATGAAATGGCCCCAGAAGCGAACACGATACGTGCAGATGTGGATCAGCGCCGCTTGAGCCTGTGGACCTGTTGGGGGTGATTACCCAAAGCCCTGTCCGTGAGGGCGGGGTAGTTCACAGCATGCAATCGTGGCAGTCCTGTGCCCCGCATGCGAGGTTCTCGATCTTCCATCTGAGTGCCCACCGCTTGATCTCTTTGATCACCTCGACGAGCCCAAGCCCGCTCCCGGTGAGGGTGTACTCGCTTCTGACGGGGACTGATCCAGCCTCTACCCTCTTCTTGACGAGGCCTTCCTCCTCAAGCTCCTTCAGCCTGGCCGAGAGTACCTTTGCCGTGATCCCCGGGAGCTGCTCCTTCACCTCGGTGAACCGGCGGGTGTAGTTCTCCCCCTTGTAGAGTTCGAGGATAATAAGGAGCGTCCACTTTCGTCCCAGGTATTTGACGGTCTGATTGACCGTACACTCATCCTGCATGGTATAGTTAGAGAAACCTTCTCCTACTTATATTCTAGTATCTAATTGATACCTTGTATCAAAAAGATACTATGGAGTGAGCATGAATGTTCTGCAACCAGTGTGAAGAAACAGCAAAGGGTTTTGGCTGCACCGTACGCGGTGTCTGCGGCAAAGATGCGGAGACTGCCGGGCTCCAGGACGTCCTGATCTACACCCTCAAAGGGCTCTCGGTCCGGAACCTCGCGGCGATGAAGAAGGGCGGCGGGGACCCGGATGCCGGGGGGTTTGTCGCCCGTTGTCTTTTTGCCACCCTGACCAACGTCAACTTCGACCCTGCACGATTCGAGGCCGCGATCCAGGAGGCGGCCCGTATCCGTGACGTCCTCCCGCCGGCCGGGGACACGGAGCCCGCGGCCTGCACCTGGGCCCCGGAGAGCCCGGCGGCTATTGCGGCAAAGGCGCAGGAGATCATCGCCGCACGGGAGAGCGTGGATCCTGACCTGCAGTCGCTCCGCGAACTCCTCATCTATGGGCTCAAAGGTGTCGGCGCCTACTCTCACCATGCTGACGTCCTCGGCTACGAGGATGAGGAGGTCATGACCTTCCTGCAGGAGGGGCTCGCCGCCACACTGCAACCCCTCACCGTGGACGAGATGGTCGGCTACGTGCTCAGGTGCGGCGAAGTAGGCGTGAAGACCCTCGCCCTCCTCGATACCGCGAACACCGCAACCTACGGGACGCCTGAGATCACGACGGTCAGCACCGCGGCGGGCACACGCCCGGGTATCCTCGTCACCGGCCACGACCTCAAAGACCTCGCCGACCTCCTTGAGCAGACCGCAGGAACGGGGGTGGATGTCTACACCCACGGCGAGATGCTCCCGGCGCACGCCTACCCTGGTCTTCGGAAGTATGAGCATCTGGTCGGGAACTACGGCGGCTCCTGGCCCTTCCAGCGGGAGGAGTTCGAGCGGTTCAACGGCCCGGTCCTTGTCACCACAAACTGCCTTGTTCCCCCGAAGGACTCCTACTGCAACCGGGTCTACACCACCGGGCTTGTCGGGTATGCGGGGCTCAAGCACATTGGTGAGTCTGAGGATGGGAAGAAGGACTTCTCGGCGCTGATCGAGCATGCGAAGCGTTGCAAGCCCCCGGAGGACATCTCCCGCGGCGACCTGGTCACCGGATGCGCCCACGCCCCGGTCCTCGCCATCGCTGACGCGGTCGTCGATGCGGTGAAGTCCGGCGCTATCAGGCGGTTTGTCGTGATGGCGGGCTGTGACGGGCGGCGCAGCGATCGGGATTACTACACCAGGTTTGCAAAGGCTCTTCCCGGGGATACGGTCATCCTCACCGCCGGGTGCGCGAAGTACCGCTACAACAGCCTCGGTCTTGGCGATATCGGCGGCATCCCCCGTGTCCTCGACGCCGGGCAGTGCAACGACTGCTACTCCCTGGTGGTCATCGCCCAGGCCCTCGCCGAGGCGTTCGGTGTCGGGATCAACGACCTCCCGATATCCTATAACATCGCCTGGTACGAACAGAAGGCGGTGCTTGTCCTCTTAAGTCTCCTCTCGCTCGGCGTTCAGGACATCACCCTCGGTCCCCGCCTCCCGGCCTTCGTCTCGCCCGGAGTCCTCAACGTGCTCGTCGAGAACTTCGGGATCCGGGGGAACGCGACGGTTGAGGAGGACCTTGGCCTGATGGTGCCGGGGAACTGAATTCTCCTTTTTTTGGAAGGAGCGCGGTTCTACGGGCTCTGAGGGGAGCCTCCTTTCAATTTGAGGATGCAGATCCGGTGCATGCTGATTCTGGTGTGGATCTCTATGCCCCCCAAACCTGGCAACAACTTCCATTGCTCACAAGCGGGGCCTGGGAGGGATAAGAAAACCCTTAACTGGGTAGATTGAGGAGAAGATATAGGAGAGGGACCGGGGCATGGATCGAAGACGGGCCTACGAAAGCCTGAAGCGCAACCCGAAGAATGTGCGGTTCGACGACCTCTGCCGTGCAGCGGAGACATTCGGTTTCTTTTTAAGGGGTGGAAAAGGCAGTCACAGGGTTTATGTGCGGCAGGGCGTCACGGAGATACTGAACTTCCAGAACGTGGGTGGGAAGGCAAAGCCCTATCAGGTTCGCCAACTGCTTAAAGTTATTGAGAGTTGTAACCTCTTGGAGGATGACGATGCCGCATAAATACGCAATCGAGATCATCTACAGCGATGAGGATGAGGGGTTCATCGCCGTGGTCCCGGAACTTCCGGGGTGCTCTGCCTTCGGCGTGACCGAGGAGGAGGCGCTCCGGGAGGTGAAGGTTGCTGTCTCCCTCTGGCTTGAGGCCGCCCGGGAGGAGGGGAGAGTTATCCCGGAACCTACCGGTAGGGAGCGGCTCCGGGATATCCTTGCCGGGAAGGGCGCCGCGTCTGGACCGTGAGCGTGAACGGCGCTTCTCAAAGCGCACACTGTTTTTAAGCAACTAAGTCTCGGGCTGGCTCTTCCGTGCAGATCCCACTCACTCTGGAGTTACCCGGTACCTTCATATTTTATCCATGTCCCTGATCGCTCTGCGGTATCACTCAAACTCCGCGAGCGCCACCACCGGCACCGCGTCCAGGTCGTCGAAGACCACCGGGTAGAGCCGTAAGATCCAGGGCTCCCCAAGCAGGCGGCCGTAGGAGAGGTCCACATCCTCAAGCAGGAAGATGTGCGGGTGGTTACAGAGGAACGCGCGATGGGCCTTCGTACCCTCCTCCGGGTATGAGAGGTTGGCGATGGATAGGGTATCGATCCCAAGCAGCCTGAGGCCTGGGTTCTGCATCCGGAGAAAGCCCGGCACCTCGGGGTGCACCCAGGGGTGCCTCTCCGCGTAAGCCTCCGGGTCGCTCTCCCGGAGCTGGCCGCTCCCGGTCCGGACAAAGAGCGCGCGTGCGTTCCGGACGACGTCGAGGTGCGGGAGAAGGTCGTGGATCCGGATCGGCTCTTCGCCGGTCCTGGGTATCTCGATGCACCATGCGGGTTCAAAGACCGCTTCCGGCGCGAGGAGGGCCCTGACCGAGCCCCCATCCGGGCAGGTATGCCGGGGGAGATCGATGTGGGTCCCGGCGTGGCTGGAGAAGGTGATCTGGCTCTCGTTTTCTGCATCTTCTTGTTCGAGGGATCGTGTGGGGGTTATTGCGAGCGGTTCTCTTCCGGGGTAGAGCGGTGTTCCCCGGTTCAGGGGGTATGAGATCGGGATGAGCATACGCTCTCCCGTAGGTACCCCTCGAGTTCATGAAGGTTCTCCACGATCTCTTCCACCCCCGGGCGGCCGGCGAAGCGGTTCGGGTCACCGGGCCGGACCCTGGCGACGAACCGCACGCCGGTCTCGTATGCCGCCTGCCAGTCGTTCGGGGCGTCGCCGACGAAGAGGGCCTCAGAGGGCGACGCGCCGGTTTCGTCAAGGATCTCGCGGATGCACTCGGCCTTCGTCTTCGGTGATCCGTAGATCCGGACAAAGTACTTTGTGAGGTCCCTGCGGCGGGCGATCTCGTGCATCTCGGCTTCAGGGGTCGCGGAGACGATGTAGAGCGGGAGCACTCTCGAGCATTTCCCGAGGAGGTCTTCTGCCCCCCGGACGTATGGCACGGTGAGCATGGCGTCAAAGATCAGCCCGACGTATTCGTCCGCGAGCCGCTCCTCCTGCTCCTGGGTGAGGGGTTCGTGGAGGATATTTGTGTAGATGTGGCGGAACTTGTCGTACCGGGACATCCCGCCATTCTCGAGGTGGAAGGCGATGATCTCGTCGAGGTGCTCGGGGGGCGCGAAGGAGAAGATCTTTCTGAATGCGACGGTCTTTAGGGGGATGGATTCGACGATGACGCCGTCGAAGTCGAGGATGAGGGTGGCGAGCATAATTCACACTTTTTCGTTTGTTCACTTATGAGTTCCTAGCGTTACAGTTCGGGTGTGGATATCCCGTTGCATAGGTCCGCTCATGCAGACCGTTTGATATATCCGTTTGGTAAGCAGGCTTCTGGATACACTGATACATAAACCTAAGGTATTTCAGATACCGATACATAAGCTATGTAACCAAAATAGGGCGAAAAGAATTACTTTTCAGCACATGGGCCAATGTGAGCAGGTCTGATAATCAAACTATCCTGAGGATAGCATGAAGGTTTGTCTACTTACCACAGTTCATCCTTACAACGATCAAAGGATCTTTTTTAAAGAGGCGCACAGTCTGGCTAAGCATTTCCCCGTTATCCTCATTGCACCAGATGAGTCAGGATGGTCAAAGACCATTGATAATATTCCCGTTGTTGCTGTTAAAAGGGCAAAGAGCAAACTGCTGCACTTTGTAACAATCTGGCGGGTGTTCATTGCTGGGCTCAGAACAGATTGTTCCGTCGTGCACTGCCATGAACCAAGTTCACTTCTAGTCTCCGTTTTACTCAAGGTACTACAAGGTAAACGGATAGTCTACGATTCTCATGAGCATTATGGCGCTCTCCTTGCATCGGATCCCCTGTTTCCACGACCCTTTAAGGGCATTCTACGAGCGGCAACCGATATCTTCGAACGCTTTCTGATCCCGTTTGTGGATGCCGTTATCACGGTAGATGAAGATCTTGCGGGAAAGTATCGTCGATTCGGGCATAATAATGTTTCAATTGTAGCCAATTATCCCCAACTTGACACCTTCGATTCTATTCCGGCAAGTGATCATGACTGGGATCTCATCTATGTCGGTGGGATCTCGGATGAGCGTGGTATCTTCCAGATGATTGAGGCGGCGGAGCGGACAAACTGCAGCCTTGCATGCATTGGCTATTATACAAATATGCAGAACGAAGAGGTGGTAAAAAAATATATTAAAGAACGAGAGTGCACTAATGTGCATATAATTGGATGGCGACCGCAGCCAGACGCGATCTCAGCTATAAAATCCTCGAAGATCTGTTTTAGTATTCTCCACCCGAGTCCAGTATGGGATACAGCTGTTCCTGTAAAACTCTTTGAATACATGTCCTGTGGAAAACCGATCATAGCGAGCGATCTGCCGGGGATCAGTAGTGTTGTTAAATCGGCAGAGTGCGGCCTGACAGTCAACCCCTCGGATGTTGATTCTATTGTGACTGCAATTCAGTACCTACTGGAGCATCCGAAGACTGCGGCAGCAATGGCGGAAAACGGGAGACGAGCCACTGAAGCGAAGTACAATTGGAATGTGGCAGAGAAGGTATTGTATGGCGTAATGAGATCCCTTGCGCATTAGGACTGCTGTCTCGCAGCCAATGCGCCGCGGATTGTCTCTCATACACAATGTTTGATCTAATTCGTCCATATGCCTTCAAGGGCATTTGCTCACTTATCCAGACTGATATGGATCAAAATCAGTGCATTGGCGCGACAACCCCTGTAATGAAGAGCTGAGATCTTGAAACCGCTAGCGAAGGCGAGCCAATGAAAGATAAGCATGTATAAATGATTGAGAGAATCTGATTTGTCAGTTTGTCGCAGCCCAATATCCAATTGATATTATATCAATAGAGAGGCTTTGTGAGTTGCATGCATCTCCCCCTTAGTCGAGCAGTGTTTCGTAGTCCTGCTTTATCTTCCCCATGATTTTTGTCTCGTCGTGCCACCGCTCGACATACGCTCTCCCTTCCCGGGAAAGACGTTTCTGAAGTGCGTAATCATCGATAAGCGACGCAATTCCGGTTATCAAGGTATTGGTATCGTCTCGCTGAAAATTCACCACCGGGACTTGGCCCGTGATCTTCGTAAACTCCTGATTGATGTATGTGACTACTGGCTTTCCAAAAGCCATCGCTTCCTGTTCCAGTTTCCCATACCAGCCAATATGAGTTTGTCCTACGATGATGTCTGCCTGTTTGTATTCCTCCAATGCCTGCCTATAAGGGACACTCGCAAGAAGGCGGAAGTCGATGTTATAGCCTTTTAATTTCAGCTGGTTGATAGCGTTGATGATAATCGGAGTACCTTTGCAGTTTCTTCCATGTGTTTGGGAAAGCACTGCATGAACGATCCGGATTGGTTTGCTCTGATCCTCTTTATCCTTGACACCTACATATCTAAACTGATCTAAGTTCATAGGTGTCGGAAGCCACTCGGCCTTAGGAGCATATTCGAGCAGATCTGGTGTACTAACATACTGTATGTCAGCAAAGCGGTCTATCATCGGCCATGGTTTTCCGCGGGAGCGGAGATCTGATCCATGAAAATGATGGACGATTTTTAGGCTCATGCGTTTCCAGAGTGAATAGTCGATGTGTAATGCGAATCCGCTGTAAGAGTTGAAATGCAAAATATCGTAGTTTTTTACGAGTTTCAAGAGACGGGACGTCTTCTCGATCCCGTAAAGGGGAATAATCTTACGCACTGGAGAGCATGGTGTATAATCAAAATCGCACCCATATTTGAGAATATCAGGATAAAATATGACAATATCGCATTGGTTTCCCGTAGCTCGCAGGTGTCGCTGGATGTCATTGGCAATTCCTGCGGTGTTTCCTACTTGAAGGACTGATAACATAACTCCTTCCCATTAATAACATATCTCTATAGTCATTAGTATAGATATTCCTGAGTATTGGTGGTTTCTGTAGTCTCTGCTCTCTCTCTTGCGTAAAGGATTGTTTATGGCGATAACTTCCGGAGCAGGATTTAAAAACGAGGAGCACATCCCAAAAGTCTCTGGCGATCGATGATCCCGGGGGTCAGCACACCCTCACGCACGGGAACGACGATTCGATGCATCCTGGACGCAGAAATCGGAAAGGCTCCCTATGCCCCGGGTATCGCCCTGGGGGAGGGACCGGGAGGGGGTCTCCCCATATGCGCTAACTTTAGCTACAAGGATCCGAGAGGATAATGCCCTATTCGGTGAAATGTGGCTGATATGATGGAATATTAGCCATACGATTCCAGTGGTGTGCGGCAATAGTCCTCCTCCTCTGAAAACGATAGTGATCATGGAAATCTCATGGGAAAAGGACAGCCTTAGGGCATAGATGAGAACTCGCCGATTGCCTGGTACTTGCCGGTATCACCGAGAATGCATTACACCCATCGGGTAAGTTAACGCCTATGGGGGGTCTCCCCCTCCCGGCAGAGGAGTTTTGGGATAACCTCGAGAGATAAACTTCAATTACTCAGACAGGGACAAGACCGTCCGATAGTCCTAACGAGAGGGAAGAGGGGCCCCCTCTCCCAAAAAGACAGTTAGCCTTTGTTTAATGTTTCCTGCGTTAATCGATCTCTTTGCGCAGTAACGCCTGTCGGGGTCCATTTTTGGATCGGTCAGCAGATGAATATTTTTGCCCTTCTGATCAGAGTAGCAGATCCACCATAATCTGTCTCATTATACCCAAAGTTGAACTTAGATCTTGCCTCGCGTCCAGATGCCATCACGGCTCCTTCGCTCTTTCGCCTCTTCTTCCGGCAGCGTAGTGCCCTAGGGACGCAGCCCCGATGGATTGGGGCACGAATGCGGTGATCATGGGAAACCGCTGAGACACATTAGGGTTTATGCACCCATGGTGTGTGGAACGTGAGCGATGGTGAATATCGAGTTTCGTCAAGTGCAGGGGGCATCCTTTGGCTCCTCACCTGATCCGATCACCCTCACCTGCCCCTCAATCGCTCTGTACACCCCAAGCAACCGCCCCTCCATCTCCCCCCAGTTATACCTCTCAAGAACCGCCCTCCGCCCGTTCTCCCCCATCCTCCGCGCCTCTTCGGGGTGCTCCATCAGGTAAACAATCGCCTCTGCTATTGCATCGGGATCTGTCGGATCGACGAGCACCCCGCACCCTGCCCCACCAACCACCTTCCGGATCTCGGGAAAGTCGCTTGCAACAACGGGGAGGCCGCAGAGCATGTAGTCAAAGAGCTTGTTTGGGAGGCCGATGTAGGCATTGT
>FZPS01000044.1_pt17 | contig 40774 bp, 39 predicted proteins | sample 1817821 | NCBI WGS metagenome assembly FZPS01 (sample SAMEA104158645, study PRJEB21678) | metagenome | place: Germany | collected 2015-04-21 | reverse complement strand
TTGTGCCCTTCTGCGCCAGAAGCATGGTAATCGCAGCTGTAGTGGTGGTCTTACCATGGTCAACGTGGCCAATGGTACCCACGTTAACGTGCGGTTTAGTCCTCTCAAACTTTTGCTTAGCCATTTTTCTTCCTCCTTGGGAAAGTTGTTTTGTTTTAGATACCCGCAGAGTGGGTAATTTCCTCTGCTAAAGCGGGCGGCACCGGTTCGTAATAGGCGAAGGTCATGGTGTGGTGCGCCCTGCCCTGCGTCATGGAGCGCAGTGAAGTCGCATAACCAAACATCTCCGCCAACGGCACGTAACCTCGAACAATCTGCGTATTCCCCCGCTGTTCCATCCCTTCAATCCTACCGCGTCTGGCGTTGATATCGCCCATGACATCACCCATGAAATCATCGGGTGTGACAACTTCCAGCCTCATCACAGGCTCTAAGATCACAGGCGCGGCCTTACGGCATGCTTCTTTAAAGCCAATGGAGCCAGCGATCTTGAAAGCCAACTCAGAAGAATCCACCTCGTGATAGGAACCATCCACAAGGGCCACTTTCACATCCACCACGGGGAACCCCGCTACAACACCTGTGAGCATGGCCTCTTTGATTCCCGCTTCAACCGGTCCGATGTACTCCCTGGGCACCACTCCGCCCACGATCTTGTTCTCAAACGCGAATCCTGCTCCACGTTCGTTGGGCTCGACCTCCAGGACCACATGGCCGTACTGACCGCGACCACCGGTCTGGCGCACAAACTTGCCTTCAGCTTTCACGGCCTTGGAAATGGTCTCACGGTAAGCCACCTGCGGCTTGCCAATGTTGGCCTCCACCTTGAACTCACGCAGCAGGCGGTCCACAATGATCTCCAGATGCAGCTCGCCCATGCCGGCAATGATGGTCTGCCCCGTCTCGGGATCGGTGTACACCTTGAAGGTGGGATCCTCTTCTGCCAAGCGCTGCAGGGCGTAACCAAGCTTATCCTGATCCGCCTTGGACTTGGGCTCCACTGCCAGATTGATCACGGGCTCGGGGAATTCCAATGACTCCAACAAAATGGGGTGTTTCTCATCTGCCAGAGTATCACCTGTGGAGATATCCTTCGGGCCCACGATGGCTGCAATCTCACCTGAGAAGACTTGATCAACATCTTCCCGGTGGTTGGCATGCATGAGCAGAATGCGCCCCACCCTTTCCCGCTTGCCTGTACTTACATTCAAGACATAGCTTCCTGACCGCAGTGTTCCAGAGTAGACCCGGAAAAAGGCCAGCTTCCCCACGTAGGGGTCTGCCATAATCTTGAAAGCCAGGCCGGAGAAGGGTTCTGCATCAGTGAGCTCCCTGTGTTCCACAGCACCCGTATCGGGATTTACCCCTGCCACAGGCGGCACATCGCTGGGCGATGGCAGATACTCCACAACTGCATCCAGCAGCGGCTGCACTCCCTTGTTCTTAAAGGACGAACCGCAGAGCACCGGTATCAGCTTCACGTCGATGCAGGCTTTACGCAGTGCGCGCCTGATCTCATCCGCCGTTATTTCTTCACCTTCAAGGTACTTGATGGTCAAATCGTCGTCGCTTTCCGCCACCTTCTCCACCAGGAGCTGGTGGGCGAACTCCGCTTCTTCCCGAAGGTCTTCGGGGATTTCCCCTTCTTCAAAATTGCCGATATCGTCGACATAGAAGTGGGCCTTCATTTCAATCAGGTCAATAATTCCGCGGAAGGTGTCTTCAGCGCCGATTGGCAGCTGCACCGCCACGGGATTAGCCCCCAGGCGCTCCGCCATCATGTCCATTACGCGCTGGAAATTAGCTCCAACGCGGTCCATTTTGTTTACATAGGCAATGCGGGGCACATGATACTTGTCTGCCTGGCGCCACACGGTTTCCGATTGAGGCTCAACCCCGCCTACAGAGCAAAACACTGCCACTGCCCCGTCCAGCACGCGCAAGGAACGCTCCACTTCCACAGTAAAGTCCACGTGGCCGGGCGTGTCAATAATGTTAATTCGATGACCCTTCCAGTGACAGGTTGTCGCAGCCGAGGTAATGGTGATGCCTCTTTCACGCTCTTGAGCCATCCAGTCCATGGTTGCTCCACCTTCGTGTGTCTCGCCTATCTTGTGAACTTTCCCGGTGTAGAAGAGGATTCTTTCAGTGGTCGTGGTTTTGCCTGCGTCAATATGCGCCATAATACCTATATTTCGCGTCTTCTCAACCGCAAAGTCTCTTCCCACTATTTTCTCCTCCTAGCCGAGTAGACTCACCCGCCCCGTTGTGGCTAGAGCACCCTTGTGCACGGCCCACTGCTTTGGCAGCGAATTACCAACGGTAATGAGCAAAAGCCTTATTGGCTTCCGCCATACGGTGAGTATCTTCTTTCTTTCTAACTGCGCCGCCTTGGTTGTTGGCAGCGTCCAGCAGTTCGCCGCACAGCCTTTCAACCATGGTCTTTTCCCCACGGGCCCTGGCGTTCTGGACAAGCCACCGCAGCGCTAGAGTCTGCCGCCTGTCAGCGCGCACCTCCACAGGCACCTGATAGGTAGCGCCACCTACACGGCGGGGTTTAACTTCTACAACTGGCATTACATTATTCACTGCCTGTTCCAGCAGCTCTATGGCCTTGGTACCAGTTCTCTCTTCAGCCATGTTCAAGGCGCCGTACATGATGGACTCAGCGAGTCCCCGTTTGCCGTCGATCATGATGGCGTTGATGAACTTGGTGACCAATTTGCTGCCATAGATGGGATCAGGGAGCACATCCCGCTTGGGAACGCCTCCTTTTCTCGGCATTGGTTTTCACCCCTTCTGCATAGAGATTCCAAGATTTCCTACTTAGGCCTCTTGGTGCCGTACTTGGAGCGGGCTTGGCGCCGATCGGCTACCCCCGCTGCATCTAGTGTCCCTCTGATGATGTGGTAACGCACACCAGGCAAGTCCTTGACCCTGCCGCCACGAATCAGAACAACGCTGTGTTCTTGCAGATTGTGGCCTTCGCCGGGGATATAGGAAGTCACCTCGATACCATTGGTTAATCTCACACGGGCTACTTTCCGCAGGGCCGAGTTGGGTTTCTTGGGCGTAGCTGTGTAGACTCTGGTACAAACGCCTCTCTTTTGTGGTGCCCCTTTTTCGTTGTAAATCACCTCATCACGCAAGGTGTTCTGGGTAAAACCCAACGCAGGGGCAGAGCTCTTGGATTTTTGTGCTCGGCGACCTCTTCTAACCAATTGATTGATCGTTGGCACGCTGGATAACCTCCCTTCCGTCTAATTCTGTGTAGATTTCATGACACAAGCCACCGCAGCCCCCACCTCAATGGAGCAGGCTTTGCCAAGCTCTGCCATGGTGTCCACTTCAACCATGTCAATCCCGCGGTCTTCGCATTCTCTGCGCACGGGGCCGGTAACATGTTCATCGGCATCTCGAGCCAGGTAGACCAACTCCGCCTTTCCAGCTTGGATAGCTTTGAGAGTCTGTTTTGTACCGACTACCCGCTGCGCTGTCTCAAGTCTGTGTGGCATCACGGCCCTCCCCTTTACTCAGAGATCCCGCAGAGGCGCTAGACCCCTGCGGGCAACACAGCTAATTCTATCATCTCGGGCCATCCCTGTCAATAAAATCTTACGGAACGGCACCTCAGACAACTAACCTGAGACAAGCTCCACTTCGGCCTCGACACCACTGTCTGGTGCCTCGCCTTCTTCCTGCCCTTCCACGGCAATGCTCACCCTGCGATAGCGGGTCATGCCCGTGCCCGCCGGAATCAACTTGCCGATGATCACGTTTTCCTTCAGCCCCAGCAGCCTGTCGACCCTTCCTTTAATGGAAGCTTCCGTAAGCACCCTGGTGGTCTCCTGGAAGGATGCTGCCGAGAGGAAGCTCTCGGTGGCCAGGGATGCTTTGGTTATGCCCAGCAGCACAGGCTTGCCCGCTGCGGGCTGGCCCCCCTCTGCCTCCACCTGGGCGTTGATCTCATCAAATTCAAACACATCCACCAGCGAACCGGGCAGCATGGATGTATCACCCGAGTCCTCCACCTTGCACTTGCGGAGCATCTGCCTGACGATGACCTCGATGTGCTTGTCGTTGATGTTTACCCCTTGGGAACGGTACACTTCCTGCACTTCTTGGACCAGGTACTCCTGGACCTTGAGGATTCCCTGTACCGCCAGGATATCATGGGGGTTCACAGGTCCCTCGGTGAGGCGGTCTCCTGCCTGCACCTGGACGCCGTCTTTCACGCGGCGGCGGGCGCCGTAGGGAATCACGTAAGATGCTTCGCCTTCGGGACCGCTCACTACGGCCTTGGTCACGCCCTTGCTCTCCACAATGCTGACCGTCCCAGGGATCTCGCTGATAATGGCCTGGCCCTTAGGCTTACGGGCCTCAAAGAGCTCCTCCACCCTGGGCAGACCGGCTGTGATATCGTCGCCGGCAACTCCGCCGGTGTGGAAAGTCCTCATGGTGAGCTGAGTACCCGGCTCGCCAATGGACTGGGCTGCGATGATGCCCACGGCTTCGCCCACATCCACCAGGCTGCCGTTGGCCAGGTTGCGCCCGTAGCACTTCACGCACACGCCGTGGCGGGTCTTGCAGACCAGTACGGAGCGGATCTGCACTTCCTCAATGCCCGCCTCCTCAATGGCCTGGGCTAACTCATCATCGATCATCTCGTCCCGGGAAACCAGCACCTCTCCCGTTTCAGGATGCACCACATCTTGTGCGGCTACCCGACCAGCTAGACGCTCCCAGAGGGGCTCAATGACCACTTCGCTGTCGCCGGTGAACTCCTTGATGGCGCTGACCGTAATGGATTCCTGAGTGCCGCAGTCATACTCGCGGACAATGACATCCTGGGCCACGTCCACCAGTCTCCTGGTGAGGTAACCCGAGTCTGCTGTGCGGATCGCGGTGTCGGCCAAACCTTTGCGGGTACCGTGGCTGGAAATGAAGAACTCCAACACAGTCAGGCCTTCCCTGAAGTTGGCCTTGATGGGAATCTCAAACGTCCTGCCCGTGGGGTCTGCAACCAAACCGCGCATGCCCGCGAGCTGACTGATCTGGGACTCGTTGCCCCTGGCGCCGGATCGGGCCATCATGTACACGGGGTTGAAGTTGTCGAAGTTGTCAAGCATGTCCTTGGTCACAACTTCCCTGGTCCTGGTCCAGACCGCACACACCCTCTGGTAGCGCTCCTCCGCAGTGAGCAGGCCCCTGCGGTACTGCTGCTCAATCTGCTCCACTTCCTCTTCGGCTGCCCGAATCCGCTCGTTCTTGGTGGCGGGAACGGCGATGTCGGCAATGGATACCGTGGTTCCGGAGCGGGTGCTGTAGAGGAACCCGAGCTGCATGATCTTATCCAGGACGTGAGCTGTCTCTGCCGCACCCAGCTGTTTGTAGAGGCGGTCCACCAGGTTAGCCAGCTTCTTCTTGTCCAGGGCCTCATTGATGTAGCCAAACCCTTCAGGCATAATGCTGTTCACCAGCAGACGCCCTGTGGTGGTCTCCAGGCGTGTTCTCTCCTCGTCATCCAGGCGCAGAATGATCTTCGCATGCAGGCTGATGGAGCCGGAATTGTAAGCATGGAGTACCTCTTCCTCGGAGCCGAAGTAACGACCTTCGCCTGGGGCACCCTCTTTCACCGACGTCAGGTAATACAGACCAATGACCATGTCCTGGTTAGGCGTGACAATGGGTCTTCCGCTGGACGGAACCAGGATGTTGTTGGTGGAGAGCATGAGCAGCCGTGCTTCAGCCTGAGCTTCTGCGGACAGGGGCACGTGCACAGCCATTTGGTCGCCGTCAAAGTCCGCGTTGTAAGCTGCGCAGACCAGCGGATGCAGCTGAATGGCCCTTCCTTCCACCAGTACCGGCTCGAAGGCCTGAATACCCAGCCTATGCAGGGTGGGCGCCCTGTTGAGCAGCACGGGGTGTTCTTTGATAACCTCTTCCACAATGTCCCAGACCTCTGGGCGTACCCGGTCCACCATCTTCTTGGCGCTCTTGATGTTGTGGGCAATCCCCTTTTCCACAAGCTCTTTCATGACAAAGGGTTTGAAGAGCTCCAGAGCCATTTCTTTGGGCAAACCGCACTGATGCATGCGCAGTTTGGGGCCGACCACGATTACGGAACGGCCGGAATAGTCCACGCGCTTGCCCAGCAAGTTCTGGCGGAAGCGCCCCTGTTTCCCTTTGAGCATATCGCTGAGGGATTTCAAAGGCCGGTTGCCCGGGCCGGTTACCGGCCTGCCCCGGCGGCCGTTATCAATCAGGGCATCCACCGCCTCCTGCAGCATGCGCTTCTCGTTGCGCACGATAATATCAGGTGCCCCCAGTTCCAGGAGCCTTTTCAGGCGGTTGTTGCGGTTAATGACCCGACGGTAGAGATCGTTCAGGTCGGAAGTGGCAAAGCGTCCACCGTCCAGCTGCACCATGGGCCGCAGCTCCGGTGGGATCACAGGTATGACGTCCAAAATCATCCATGCCGGATCATTGCCCGAAGCGCGGAAAGCTTCCACTACTTCCAGGCGCCGCACGGCGCGCAGCCGCCTTTGGCCTGAAGAACCTTCGATTTCTTTGCGCAGCTCATCGCTGAGTTCATCTAGATCCAGCTGCTGAAGAAGCTTTTTAATGGCTTCCGCACCAATTCCTGCCTGGAAAGCATTGCCGTACTTATCACGGTATTCCCGGTATTCCGCCTCGCTGAGCAGCTGCTGCTTGGTGAGTCCGGTAACGGCAGTGTCGCCGGGATCAATGACAATATAAGATGCGAAATACAGCACTTTCTCCAAAGTCCGCGGAGACATATCTAAAATCAAGCCCATCCGGCTGGGTATGCCTTTGAAAAACCAAATATGGGAAACCGGGGCGGCCAGTTCAATATGCCCCATGCGCTCACGCCGCACTTTGGCTCGGGTCACTTCCACGCCGCAGCGATCGCACACAATACCTTTGTACCGCACGCGCTTATACTTGCCGCAGTGGCATTCCCAATCCCGCGTTGGTCCAAAGATCTTCTCACAGAAAAGGCCTTCGCGCTCAGGCTTTAGGGTCCGGTAGTTGATGGTCTCCGGCTTCTTAACCTCACCGCTGGACCAAGCCCGGATCTGTTCTGGTGATGCCAGCCCAATTCGAATCCGATCGAAATTATTGATATCCAGCAAGGGCTGTCCCTCCTTCTTGTCTATCCGCTAGTTGCGTGCACGCTCCGTGAAGCTACAGATCGTCCTCCTCTGACAGATCATCCAGTTCATCTAAGGAAGAATCCTCGTCATCGAAATCCAGATCATCCTCGTCAAAATCCACAGCAAAATCTTCGTCTTCTACAGTATCCTCGGCAGAATCCTCTTCGGGCAGGAAGGACTCGTCCTCGTCCTCATCTGCGTCCTGCTCGTCTTCTTCTGCCTGCCTCACTCTGGAGCGGTTCTCCTGCCCCTGTGCACGGGCAGAGTTCGCACCCGAACCTGCGCTTTGGATATCAATCCCCAGTTCCCTGGCCATTTCGCTGATATCCTCTTCATCTTCCTTAATCTCGATTTCTTCTTCGTTTTCACTGAGCACCCTTACGTCCAAGGCCAGGCTTTGCAGCTCTTTCACCAGCACCCTAAAGGATTCGGGTACCCCGGGTTCGGGGATGTTTTCGCCTTTGACAATGGCCTCATAGGTCTTCACCCGGCCCACAACATCGTCGGACTTGACGGTGAGGATTTCCTGCAGGGTGTAAGCGGCCCCGTAGGCCTCCAAAGCCCAAACCTCCATTTCACCAAACCTCTGCCCGCCAAACTGGGCCTTGCCGCCCAAGGGCTGCTGCGTTACCAGAGAGTACGGGCCGGTGGAGCGGGCGTGGATCTTGTCGTCCACCAAGTGGGCCAATTTCACCATGTAGATAATGCCCACGGTAACTGGGTTGTCAAAGGGCTCGCCGGTTCTGCCATCATAGAGAACGGTCTTGCCGTCCCGGGACATCCCGGCCCTCTCCATCATATCCATAACCTCAATCTCGCTGGCGCCGTCAAACACGGGCGTAGCCACCTGGAGGCCCAGGATTTTCGCGGCCATACCCAAGTGAGTCTCTAGGATCTGCCCGATGTTCATACGCGAAGGCACGCCCAGGGGATTGAGCACGATCTGTACTGGAGTCCCATCGGGCAGGAAGGGCATATCTTCCACGGGCATGATCCGGGAGATTACGCCCTTGTTGCCGTGGCGACCCGCCATCTTATCTCCTTCGGAGATCTTGCGCTTCTGCGCCACATAGCAGCGGACCAGCCGGTTTACTCCTGGAGGCAGTTCATCGCCTTCATCCCTGCTGAAGACGCGGACATCTACCACGATGCCGCCTTCCCCGTGGGGTACCCGCAGGGAAGTATCCCTGACCTCACGGGCCTTTTCGCCGAAAATGGCCCGCAGGAGTCTTTCTTCTGCCGTAAGCTCCGTTTCGCCCTTGGGAGTCACTTTACCCACCAGGATATCGCCGGGCTTAACCTCTGCACCAACGCGCACGATACCTCGATCGTCCAGGTTCTTTAAACTATCTTCGCCCACGTTGGGAATATCACGGGTGATCTCCTCAGGCCCCAGCTTGGTATCGCGGGCTTGGGCTTCATACTCCTCAATGTGAATGGACGTAAAGACGTCTTCTTTCACCAGCTCTTCGCTGATCAAAATGGCGTCCTCGTAGTTGTAGCCTTCCCAGGGCATAAACGCGACCAGTACATTGCGGCCCAGGGCCAGCTCACCTTGATCCGTGGACGGACCATCCGCGAGCACATCGCCCCTTTTCACCCGCTGGCCCACATAGCAGATGGGCTTCTGGTTAATACACGTTCCCTGGTTAGAACGCTCGAACTTCTTGAGTCTGTAGCGGTCCACGCCTTGGGCAGTCCTGACGACAATCTCCCGGCCGGTGATTCTTTCCACAACACCTTCGTTTTTGGCCAGGATAACAGCGCCGGAGTCTACTGCGGCCCTGTATTCCATTCCCGTACCCACGATGGGAGCTTGCGCATCCACCAAGGGCACGGCCTGGCGCTGCATGTTGGCACCCATGAGTGCCCGGGCTCCCTCGTTGTTTTCCAAGAAGGGAATGAGGGCGGTGGCGATACTGACGATCTGCTTCGGCGAGACGTCCATGAAGTCCACTGTCTCCGCGGGAACCATTTTGATCTCTTCGCCCTCGCGCACAGTGACCTTGGACCCGGCAAACCTGCCTTCTTCGGTGGTGGGTTCATTGGCTTGGGCCACGCGGAAGACATCTTCCTCATCGGCCGTTAGATAACGGATTTCATCGGTAACCAGCCCGTTTTCCACCACCCTGTAGGGCGTCTCAATGAAGCCGTACTCATTAATCTGGGCATAGGTACAGAGAGCGCCGATCAAACCGATGTTGGGACCCTCGGGGGTCTCAATTGGGCACATACGGCCGTAGTGGGAGTGGTGCACGTCCCTGACCTCAAACCCCGCACGGTCCCTGGATAAGCCGCCTGGCCCCAAGGCGCTTAGACGGCGCTTATGGGTCAGCTCGGAAAGGGGATTGGTTTGATCCATGAACTGGGAAAGCTGGCTGGAACCGAAGAACTCCTTAATGGCGGCAACCACAGGACGAATATTGATCAAGGCCTGGGGAGTGATCACATCCACGTCCTGGATGGTCATGCGCTCCCGCACTACCCGTTCCATGCGGCTCAAGCCGATGCGGAACTGGTTCTGCAGCAGCTCGCCTACGCTTTTCAGGCGGCGGTTGCCCAGGTGGTCAATATCGTCCACTGAACCGATATCCGCAGCCAAGCCAACCATGTAATTGATGGTGGCGAGGATGTCGCCGGGAGTGATCACTGTTAGGGATGCATCGGGCTGTTCATTGGAAAACAGCCTAATCTGCCTGCCTTCCCTGGTGGTAAGCAGTACAGCATTGATCCCCGCCTGCTGGATCTGCTCCGCCTGCCGACGGGTCATCTTCTGGCCCCGCTCCACAATCACCTCGCCGGTTTCGGGATGCACCACATTCTCAGTGCTCACCCGGCCCACCAGCCGCTCGGTGAGGCGGAGCTTTTTATTGATCTTGTAGCGGCCTACGCCTGCCAGATCGTAGCGCTTGGGCTCGTAAAAGAGCGTGGAAAACAGCCCGCGGGCACTCTCCTCCGTGGGAGGTTCCCCGGGGCGCAGACGTTTGTAAATCTCGATCATTGCTTCAGCTTCAGATTGGGTATTATCCTTTTCCAGGGTGGCTAGAATCTCAGGCGCGTCGTTAAACGCCTCCCGGATGGCAGCGTCGCTGCCTAAGCCAACGGCGCGGATGAGGACGGTGGCGGGGAGTTTGCGGGTCCTGTCAATGCGCACCCAAATCACGTCGTTGGAGTCGGTTTCAAACTCCAACCAAGCACCGCGGTTGGGAATTATGTTCGCGGAAAAGAGCTTCTTGCCGCTGGTATCCACGGTGAAGTTGAAGTAGACTCCCGGGGATCTCACCAGCTGGCTGACGACGACACGCTCAGAACCGTTGATAATAAAGGTTCCGTTCTCGGTCATAAGGGGGAAGTCACCCATGAAGACCTCTTGCTCTTTCACTTCACCTGTTTCCTTGTTGACCAGCCGCACTCGCACACGAAGGGGAGCAGAATAGGTAACATCGCGGTTCTTGCACTCTTCCACATCATACTTGGGCTCGCCAAAGTCATAGTCCAGGAACTCCAAGACTAGATTGCCCGTGAAATCCTGGATGGGAGATACATCATCAAACATCTCCCGCAAACCTTCATGCAGAAACCACTGGTACGATTTGTGCTGGATCTCCACCAAATCGGGCATCTCCAGTACTTCCCGGATCTTCCCAAAACTGTAGCGCTCCCGTCTTCCCACGTGCTTTGCTTCTACCAAGGGCCCTCTCCTCCTTACGATATCCTAGAAAACATGACGAAAAGCAAGGGTAATTCCCCTCGCTTCACTATTCGTTTTCCAGACACACCTTCTGAAAATATTCTTTACGATAGCAGGATTCCGCACCTCTATGTTGAATAAAGACTAAGCAGGAGGATTTTCCCCCTTTGTCTTGGATGGTAACACTAGTCCATGATAACACAGGGGTTTTTGGTTGTCAAGCAATGTATATCTGAGTTTGTCTCCAAATATGCCAAGAAAAGGGACTTCCCCAACCGGGGAGGTCCCTTCTTTTTCTGGACTACTTAATTTCGACAGTTGCACCGGCCTCTTCCAGCTTAGCCTTGGTTTCTTCGGCCACTTCCTTGGATACGCCTTCCTTAACCGGGCTGGGTGCGTTGTCCACCAGTTCCTTGGCTTCTTTGAGACCAAGGGAGGTGAGCTCACGGACGACCTTAATCACGTTGATCTTCTTCTCGCCAGCGCTCTGGAGAATGACGTCAAACTCGGTCTTCTCTTCTGCAGCCTCAGCAGCGGCAGCGGGAGCGGCGGCAGCCACGGCCACGGGAGCGGCTGCGGATACGCCAAACTTCTCTTCCATAGCCTTAACCAGTTCGCTCAGTTCCAGGACGGTCATATTCTCAATAGCTTCCAAAATTTGCTCTTTCGTCATCTTAAATTAACCTCCTTAAGGATGCAGCTATGCACCAGCTGCTTCTTTTTGTTTTCTAACTGCCTCTAAGGCATAAACCAAGTTGCGAATATTGCCCTGCAGGACGTTGACCATGCCATAAATGGGCCCTTGCATGCCACGCAGTACCATGGAGAGAAGTTGTTCTCTGCCCGGCAGGTTCGCCAGATCGGTCACAGCTGCTGCCGCAACCACTCGCCCCTCCACAATCCCGCCTTTGATCTCCAGCGCCTTGTTCTTCTTGGCGAACTCACCGAGGACCTTGGCTGGAGCCACGGGATCCTCGTAACCAAAGGCAAATGCAGTGGGACCGTTGAGATAGGGCACCAAATCATCCATGTCCAGTGCCTTTGCCGCCAGGATGGCCAGGGTGTTTTTCAAAACCTTGAACTCAACCTGGGCATTCCTCGCTTCCCGGCGGAGCTGCGTCATCTCTTCAGCGTTCAGGCCGCGGTAATCGGCCAATACTGCTCCTTGTGCCTTGGAGAGACGCTCTTGAATTTCTTGAACCATTGCCTCTTTTTCCGGTCTTGCCATCGTTTCACCTCCCCATGCAAAAGAAAAGGGACCTACCGCAGCCGAGCGGAGATCCCTGAATTAGATCACAAGTTCACAGGAAAACTGACTCTCCAACCTCGGTGGGCGCAGCACCGCTGCTTTAAGGCGTCTAGGGACGCCACCGACTGTCTACGGTTTGGTTATTCACTTGTACAGCATGATTAGTATAGCATGCACCCGTGGCGGGGTCAACCCACCTAGGCGCTATTTTGCCAGAACAGCCTCTTGGGGGTTCAGACGAACGCCCGGTCCCATGGTGCTGGACAGGTGAACCTTACGGATAAACGCACCCTTGGCAGCCGCGGGGCGCGATTTTACCACCGCATCCATGAGGGCAACGAAGTTCTCATAGAGCTGCTCGTCGCTGAAGCTCACTTTGCCGATGGGCACATGCATGCCCGCTTCCTTGTTGACGCGGTACTCCACTTTACCTGCCTTGGAATCCTGGACCGCTTTGGCCACTTCAAAGGTGACGGTTCCGGTACGGGGGTTCGGCATGAGGCCGCGGGGGCCCAGAATCCTACCAAGCTTACCCACAACACCCATCATGTCAGGCGTGGCAATGGCCACATCAAAGTCAGTCCAGCCGCCCTGAATCTTCTCGGCCAGATCTTCGGCGCCCACGAAATCGGCACCGGCCTGCCTGGCCTCTTCCGCCTTGTCGGCCTTGGCAAAGACCAAAACCCTTACTTCCCGCCCCGTGCCATGGGGCAGCACTACTGTGCCGCGCACCTGCTGATCGGCGTGCCTGGGATCAACACCCAGTTTGAAAGCAACTTCAACTGTCTCGTCAAATTTAGCGGTGGCACACTGCTTCACCAAGGCAATGGCCTCGGCAGGCGAGTAGAATTTCTGGCGATCAACGAGCTTAGCAGCCTCTTGATACCTCTTACCTCGTTTTGCCACAGTTCTTTCCTCCTTTGTGGTGCTAGCGGATTGCATCCTCCCACTAATATTTACAGCGCTTCCGGTTAGTCTTCAACAAGGACGCCCATGCTTCTGGCGGTACCTTCCACCATGCGCATGGCTCCTTCCAGGTCTGCCGCGTTGAGGTCGGGCATTTTCAGTTCGGCAATCTCTTTGATCTGACTGCGCTTAATGGTGCCCACCTTCTCCCGATTCGGCACACCGGAACCGCGCTCAATATTCATAGCCTTTTTGATCAGTACTGATGCCGGTGGAGTCTTGGTCACAAACGTGAAGGTGCGGTCTTCAAAGACTGTGATGACCACAGGAATGATCATTCCTGCCTGATTGGCAGTGCGTTCGTTGAACGCTTTGCAGAACTCCATAATGTTGACACCATGCTGACCTAAAGCCGTTCCTACCGGCGGCGCCGGGTTAGCCTTGCCTGCTGGTACCTGCAACTTGATTAAGGCACTTACCTTTTTGGCCACGGCGCATACACCCCCTTACGATAATGTGGTTATGGCGGACTTTTCGTCCTCCCACTCAAAAACCTACAACTTACTTACTTGGTGAAAATCCAGCTCAACGGGGGTATCACGGCCAAACATAGAAATGCTGACCCACATTTTCCCCTTTTCTGGATTGACCTCTGTAACGGTGCCTGTGAAATCTTGGAATGGCCCCGAGACAACCCTGACAGCATCCCCTTTGTCAAAAACACTGGACGCCCTGGTCATGCCCATCTGGCGTAGGATCATCTCCACCTCGTGTTTCTCCAAGGGAATGGGCTTAACCCCGCTGCTCACGAAGCCGGTCACTCCAGGCGTGTTGCGGACCACATACCACGAATCATCGCCCATGATCATCTCCACCAACACGTAGCCTGGGAATACCTTGCGTTTGGAGACCTTTTTCTTCCCGTCCTTGTACTCCACAACCTCTTCCATGGGCACAACGATCTGGAAGATCTTGTCCTCCATCTCCATGGATTGGATCCTCTTCTCAAGGTCGGTCTTTACTTTGTTTTCGTAGCCTGAGTATGTGTGCACCACATACCAGTTCTTTTCTCCAGCTGCCTTCTCACTCATGACCTACCGACCAGAGCACTGGTCTTACCCTCCTAATTGACTCAATAGGTTCAGAATCGCAGTCACGATCACGTCCACCACGCCTGTGAATACCGCGACAATGACTACTGTGACCAGTACTACAATGGTATAAGTGACAAGCTCTTTGCGGTTGGGCCAAGACACTTTGCGCATCTCGCCGCGCACTTCGCGCAGGAACTTCGTGATCTTATTCCAAAGGGCGGGTTTGCTCTGGACTGATGCCACTTTCTTCACTTCCTTCTGCACCCTATCGGGTCTCTTTGTGAACGGTATGGGTCCTGCAGAACTTGCAGAACTTCTTCAGTTCAATGCGATCCGGATCGTTTTTTCTGTTCTTATCAGTGCGGTAGTTCCGGTTCTTGCATTGCGTACACTCTAGTGTGATACCGACACGCACAGCCGCCACCTCCAGACAGTCGAAATACCCCTAGAATTTAACACATTTCAGATCGGGTGTCAATACCCCGTCAGGCGTGCGTTTCCCCTGCATTTGCTGCTTGGCCCGGACATTTCCAAGAGAAAAGGGGGATTTTTCCCCCTGATAACACAAACTTATCCAGCATACCAAGCTCTGGCCCCAGCCTCCGGTGGGACTACTCCAGGATCTTGGTTACAACACCGGCGCCAACTGTGCGGCCGCCTTCACGTACCGCGAAGCGCAAACCTTCTTCCATGGCGATGGGTGTAATCAGTTCACCCATGATCCTGGTGTTGTCGCCGGGCATGACCATTTCGGTGCCTTCCGGCAGGCGGATTACTCCCGTTACGTCAGTGGTCCGGAAGTAAAACTGGGGACGGTACCCTTCAAAGAACGGAGTGTGACGGCCGCCCTCGTCCTTGGACAGAACGTATACCTCAGCCTCAAACTTGGTGTGGGGAGTAATGGAACCTGGCTTAGCCAGTACCTGTCCGCGCTCGATGGAGTCACGGTCGACGCCCCGCAGCAGAATACCTACGTTGTCGCCGGCCTGAGCTTGATCCAAGAGCTTGCGGAACATCTCTACACCAGTGGCAACAGTCTTCCGGCTCTCTTCGGTCAAGCCCACGATCTGAACTTCGTCACCAACCTTAATGGTACCGCGCTCCACGCGCCCGGTGGCTACTGTGCCGCGGCCGGTGATGGTGAATACGTCCTCAACAGGCATCAAGAAAGGCTTGTCGACATCGCGCTCAGGCGTGGGAATGTACTCGTCAACTGCATCCATCAAAGCCGAAAGACGCTCGCACCAGGGTCCAGGTGCTCCAGCCTGCAGCTCTTCCATGGCCTTGAGGGCGCTGCCGCTGAGCACAGGAATGTCATCACCGGGGAACTCATACTCGTTGAGCAGCTCCCGGACTTCCATTTCTACGAGTTCCAGCAGTTCCTCGTCATCAACCATGTCCGCTTTGTTCAGCCACACTACAATGGCGGGCACTCCAACCTGGCGGGCAAGCAGAATGTGCTCCCGGGTCTGGGGCATGGGGCCATCGGCAGCGGAAACAACCAAAATGGCGCCATCCATCTGAGCTGCTCCGGTAATCATGTTCTTTACGTAGTCGGCGTGGCCTGGGCAGTCCACGTGTGCGTAGTGGCGGGCTTCAGTCTCATACTCCACGTGCGAAGTATTAATGGTAATCCCGCGTTCCCTTTCTTCTGGAGCATTGTCGATTTCCTCGAACTTCTTGACTTGGGTTGTGCCCTTCTGCGCCAGAAGCATGGTAATCGCAGCTGTAGTGGTGGTCTTACCATGGTCAACGTGGCCAATGGTACCCACGTTAACGTGCGGTTTAGTCCTCTCAAACTTTTGCTTAGCCATTTTGTCTTTTCCACTCCTCCCGGAAAACATTGCTAATTTTAAGGATTACGGTTAGATTCGCCAAGCCCCAAAAAAGTCCTCCTACTGCACAAGGAAAAGGACAAGGCCCCAGCACGCAGCTAACCATGATCCCATCACAACCGCCAGGATTTGTCCGTCAGTGAGCTCCTGCCCTTTCCGCCTCAGGTTTAGTGTCACCAGATACAAGGAAGCCAAAACGCCGGCGGGCCAGACCAGCCACAGTGGGACTAGCCACAAAAGAGTATATGTAATTGCCAAAGCAATTATGAATGCCCGCATCTTCCCGAGCCCTCCCCCTAGAATTCATAGTATGGGAGTTCTCGGTACTGGCAACAAAAAACCACCAGAATCTCTCTGACGGTTGGGAAATCTGGTTGCGGGGGCCGGATTTGAACCGACAACCTTCGGGTTATGAGCCCGACGAGCTACCAGACTGCTCCACCCCGCGTTGTTTATGAATGGTGGAGGGAGCAGGATTCGAACCTGCGAAGGCACTGCCAGCAGATTTACAGTCTGCCCCCTTTGGCCAGCTTGGGTATCCCTCCACGCTGTATCAATGGAGCCGGTGGAGGAACTCGAATCCACAACCTCTCGATTACAAGTCGAGTGCTCTACCAATTGAGCTACACCGGCTTAGCCACTTAAGAGTATAGCAACCAAAAATGGTTCTGTCAACAGGCAATCTTACCTGTCAGAAAGCGTAAGTTCAGTGCACGCTTTCCCGCTTTTCCAAATAACGCTCTAGTTTACGCTTCACCCGCTGCAGAGCATTGTCAATGGACTTCACATGGCGCCCCAGTTCATCGGCGATCTCTTGATAGCTCTTACCTTCCAGGTAGAACATGAGTACCTGCCATTCCAGCTCACTCAAAAACTCCACCATCTTGGTCTCAATATCTGAGAACTCCTCACGGCTGATCACCAGTTCCTCAGGATCTGTCACCTTGGAGCCGGAAATGACATCCAGCAGCGTGCGATCGGATTCCTCATCGTAGATGGGTTTGTTCAAGGAAACGTAGGAGTTGAGAGGAATGTGTTTCTGGCGGGTTGCTGTTTTGATGGCAGTGATGATCTGGCGAGTGATGCACAGTTCCGCGAAGGCACGGAACGAAGCTAATTTGTCAGGACGAAAGTCTCTAATGGCCTTGTACAGGCCGATCATACCCTCTTGGATGATATCTTCCCGGTCGGCCCCAATCAAGAAATAGGAACGGGCTTTGGCCCGAACGAAGTTCTTGTACTTGTTGATCAGGTGTTCCAGGGCCTCATCGTTGGTGTCCCGGGCGAGTTGGACAATTTCCTCGTCGCTGAGACTCTCGTACATGTCAAAACACTTCTTTGGTGCATTCGCACTCACCATCCATCGCCTCCACCCCACGTGTCGCAAGACACGGTTGTCCACACGGCACAGGTTTATTATACACCAAGCCCTAGCGGGGGTCAAGGTTGGCCCAGCTCCTCTGCCGGACCACCTCCAGCATGAGCAGGGAAGCTGCCACCGATGCGTTCAAGGAGTTAACCCTCCCCCGCATGGGGATGGAGGAGAGGAAGTCGCACTTATCCCGCACCAAACGGCTCAGCCCAAAGCCTTCGCTGCCGATGACCAGGGCGATGGGGCCGGTGAGATCCTGCCGGAAGCAGGGTTCTCCAGCTGCATCTGCACCGAAAACCCAGTAGCCCTCCTGCTTAAGGGCATCAATAGTCGCGGCCAAATTGGTCACGCGGCAGACTGGAAGATGGTTAGCCGCTCCCGCGGATGCCTTCATCACAGCTTCAGTCACTGCGGCAACCCGGCGTTTGGGGATGATCACGCCGTGGGCTCCCAGCGCTTCCGCGCTGCGGATGATCGCCCCCAAATTATGGGGGTCCTGAATCCCGTCTAGAATGATCAGCAGCGGCGCCCAGCTGGAATGGGCAGCCTTGGCCAGAAGCTCAGGAAGCTCCCAATAGCGCACTTCAGCCATCTGAGCCACAACTCCCTGATGGTTCACTGAGGGGCTCAGCCGGTCCAAAACACTGCGATCCACCTCTTGGACCACTATACCCCGCTGCTTGGCCAGGGCCACGATCTCCCGGAGCGCACCCTGCTTTGTACCCCTGGCCACCAGCAGTTTGTTGATCTCCTGCCCGGAGCGCAGGGCTTCCAACACGGGCTGACGCCCGGCCACATCAACCACCGCGCTTTAATACCTCCCTTTCAAACTCGCCAAAGGAAATGGGGGCAGCTTCCTTCACGAGCTCCAGAATGGCATCGGCGTAGGCCCTAATCTCATACTGGGCGTCTTTAGCCGTGCGCAGCATCAGGAAGTTCATGAGGGAACTCCCGTTCACAGTCCAGAAAAAGTTGGTGTAGATGCCCACGGGAAGTACGCTGCGCGCCTGTTCCCTGGGGAGTTTGTAGGTGTTCACCAGCTCGTAGTAAAAATCAAAGGCCGCTTCGCTGTGCTGCTTCCAGGCGTCCAGCAGATCCCCCTCCAGCTGCTCAGGGATATAATACTCCCGCTGTGCCACGCAGTAGCGCAGCGACTCTTCGTTGTAAGAAGCCATGCGGTGCCGGAACCACTGCCTGGCCACAAAGAGAGGGGCCTTGACATCGAACGTAAACACCATGGCTTCAAAGGGGGTCTTGTGCCCCTTTTTGATCAAGTGCCTGAGCAGCTGACGATCGGCGTCCTCTGATTTTGATTCGCTGCGCCAGCAGCGCCTGGCATTGCGGATCACTGCCGCATCCCCGCCCATATGTTCCACCAAACGCACAAATCCTTTGTTCAATACCTGCATAGCAATCCTCCTTGCCTTAAGCATCCAGGGTGGGAGTGACCTTGCTCAACAGCTGCAGCAGCCGCTCCTGTTGGCCGCTCAGGTACAAATACCCCAGCAGGGCCTCCATGCCAGTGCTGTAGCGGTACTCCACTGCATCGCTCCTGCGCGGTACCCCACTCTTAGCATTTCTGCCCCGGCGGACTACTTCCCTTTCTTGTTCTGTCAAATCCGGCTCCCAGGCGTGGATAATCTCCGCCTGCCGGGAGGCCTGCACGTACTTCACAGCACTGCGGTGCAGATCATGCACCCTAGCCGGAAAGGCCACAAGCCTGGTGCGGACGTAGAGTTCGAAAACGGCATCACCCACGTAGGCCAAGGCCAGGGGTGATAACTCCTGCACATTCACTTCTCCATGGACAAACACCACTTACACCTTCCATCTGGGGCCCTGGGGCGTATCCTCAACCACGACGCCCAGCTCAGCCAGTCCATCGCGAATCCGATCGGCCAGCGCGAAGTTCCTCTCCCGGCGCAGCTCTTCCCGTAAGGAAAGGAGCAGCTCCATGAGGCCATCGGTCAAGCCGTCAAGCCGTCCCTGTTCCAACTGGAGTATGCCCAAGATATCTCCGGCCCAAAGTTTAAGCACATCCCAGGCCTTCTGGAGCACCTGGCTGTGGACTCCGCCCTTGTGCCTGTAGGCATTGATTTCCCGCACCAAGTCAAATAGGACTCCCATGGCCATGGCGGTGTTGAAATCATCGCTGAGGGCCTCCACGATCTCCCCCTCCAGGCGGGCCAAGTTTTCCAGGACCTCTTGATCAAAGCCCGTCAGTTCGCCGTTCTGGCCCTGGGCCAGATCCTCCTGTAGTTTCCGGGCAGAATCGTTCAGGCGCGACCAGCCTTTGGCCATCTCCTCCAGTTTGCCCTGGAAATACTCCAGCTCAGAGCGGTAGTGGGTGGACAAAAGGTAAAAGCGCAGCAGCCCCCTGGGGTACTCCTGCAAAAGCCGCTGCAGGGAAACGATGTTGCCCAAGGATTTGGACATCTTCGCATCCTTGAGGGTAATCATCCCGCTGTGCACCCAGTGGCGGGCCAAAGGCCTGCCCGTCGCCGCTTCCGACTGGGCTATCTCATTCTCATGATGGGGAAAGATGAGATCGCTGCCGCCGCCATGGAAATCAAACTCTTCGCCTAAATACTTCAAACTCATGGCCGAGCATTCAATATGCCAGCCCGGACGGCCCCTGCCCCACGGACTGTCCCAGGCAGGTTCGCCGGGTTTGGCAGCCTTCCAAAGGGCAAAATCCGCGGCGCCCCGCTTTTTCGGATCCACCTCGAAACGGGTGCCTTCCCGCAGCTCTTCCAACTTTTGCTTACTCAGCTTGCCGTATTCCTCAAAGGAGGCAACGCTGAAAAACACATCGCCGTCTACGGCATAGGCATGCCCCTCATCGATCAGGCGCTGGACCAGTGCAATGATCTCCTCAATATGCTGGCTCACCCGGGGATAGTGGTCAGCCCGCCTCACTCCCAAGGCGTCCATGCTCTCCAGATACTCAGCAATGTAGCGCTTGGAAATCTCCAAGGCGGGTACCCCTTCACTGAGGGCCCTTTGAATGATCTTGTCGTCCACGTCAGTGAAGTTCTGCACAAGCAGGGTTTCATAGCCCAACCACTGGAAGAAGCGGACGATCACATCCCAAACAACGCTGGGCCTGGCATGCCCCAGGTGCGTATCGGAATAGGGCGTGACGCCGCAGACGTAGATGCTCACCCGCCCAGGCTCTCTGGGCACAAAAACTTCCTTCTCCTGGGTGAGGGTATTGTACACCCTTACCTCCTGCTTCATCCCTCTTCCCTCCTGCTTCCTATCTCCTATCTTTTGATCAAACAAGCCCTCTTCTCTTACAGAGACGAGGGCCGCGGTTCCACTCTGTTTCCGGCATGCGGCGCCCTGCGCCTCATTGCCAGCACTTCACGCACGATAACGGGTGCAGCCGTCCAAGCCTACTCTCGCCCCGCGATTTCGGTTGGAGGATCCGGGGTGCATTTCATCGAGCTGACTGCAGGATGCTCACACCAAGCACATCCCTCTCTGAGCAGCTCACTCAACTACTCTCCCCATCATGTCCGTTCCTTGATAATAACCTTATTATATGCAAGCTCTACGCGCAAGTCAACTCCGCCTGGAGTCCAGCAAAACCGCAGCTTGCGCCGCTATTCCCTCTCCTCTGCCGATGAAACCCAGGCCCTCGCTTGTGGATGCTTTGACATTGACCCGTCTTTCATCTACGCCCATTGCCCGGGCCAAACTGGCCCTGATGGCCCCTTTCCAGGGGGACAGCTTAGGCTTTTGGGCGAGGACGACCGCATCCACATTGCGGATTGCCAAATGCCTTTCCCGCAGCAGTTCCATGACCTGACTCAGCAGTACAAGGCTGGAGATCCCAGCATAGCGCGGATCAGTGTCGGGAAAATGCTCCCCGATGTCGCCCTCGCCCATGGCACCCAAGAGGGCATCCATGATCGCATGGGTGAGGACATCGGCATCGGAGTGCCCCAACAGGCCCTGATCATGGGGGATGGTCACCCCTCCGAGAATCAGGGGCCTTCCCGCGACCAGGCGGTGCACATCATAGCCGAAGCCAACGAAGGACTCCTGGGCCCCAGGCAGATCTTCCGGTGTGGTCACCTTGATGTTTCCGTACTCCCCCGGCACGATCTGCACTGGATGGCCCAGTTCCTCCACCAGGGCACAGTCATCCGTGGCTGTTATGCCCTGCTCCTCGGCCCTTTCATGGGCTGCCACAATCAGCTCATAGCTGAAGATCTGGGGCGTCTGCACGGCCCAGAGCTCCGAGCGGGGAGGCGTGTCCACCACCTGAAACTCACGCACCCGCTTAATGGTATCCTTGACAGGTACGGCAATGGCAACCGCCCGGTGTTCCCGTACCGCCTCCAATCCCCGGCGCACCAGATCCGCGGTGAGAAAAGGACGGGCCCCATCATGGATGATCACCCATTCCGTATCCGCCGGCAGGGCCTTGAGCCCCAGAAACACGCTCTGTTGCCTTACCGCTCCCCCGGGAACCACCTGCACAGGCTTGACGGGCTCCAGCCGTTTGATCAGGTCCTGCACAGGCTCCAGATCAACTTCCCTGGTCACAACCACCACGTTGGTTACGTCCTCCATGGCGTCAAAGCACTCTATACTGTACTGCAGCATGGGCTTGCCGTGTATGGGCAGCAGCACCTTATTGCCTTCCGCGCCCATGCGCCGCCCGGATCCAGCTGCAGCGATCACCACTCCTAGCTTCATGCCTCCAGCCTCCTGCTTCCAGCCTCTTGAACAAAAAAGGCCCGATGTCCTCGCATCAGGCCTTGTTGAGCATAACAACCTATAATGCCCGTTCCATCGACTTGGGTTTCGCAAAAATCATGCGGCCTGCCGCAGTCTGGAGAACACTGGTCACCAAAACTGCAATCGTCTGGCCGATGTACCGTCGTCCGCCGTCCACCACAATCATGGTCCCGTCATCCAAGTAGCCGACACCCTGGCCCTGTTCTTTACCATCTTTAATCACGTGTACTTTCAGTTCTTCACCGGGTAAAACCACGGGCTTCACTGAATTGGCCAGTTCATTGATGTTGAGCACCGGGACACCGTGCAGTTCACAGACCTTGTTTAGGTTGAAATCGTTGGTCACCACTTTACCGTTGATGTCCTTGGCCAGCCTCACCAGCTTGGTATCCACCTCGCTGAGATCACTGTACGTGTCCTCGACGATGCGCACTGTGCAATAGGGTTCTTTCTGGATTCGGTTGAGGATATCCAGCCCACGCCGGCCGCGGTTGCGCTTGAGTACATCGGATGAATCGGCAATGTGCTGCAGTTCTTCCAGGACAAACCCGGGAACGACCAAATCTCCTTCCAGGAAACCCGATCTGGTGATATCGGCAATCCTGCCATCAATAATCACGCTGGTGTCCAGTATCTTTGGGCTTGCTTCCGAACTAGTCTTCAAACCGCGGCGGACCCGATCCGAACGGGAAAACACGCCGGTGAAGTCGTCCGTCTTCCGCAGACCTACCACTGCTCCCAAGTATCCCAGTAGAACACCTAGGACAATAGGTGCATAGTCACCCAAAGTCGGAATGCGCAGCAGAGGAATGGAAATAACCAAAGCAATAATCCAGCCACTGACAAGACCAATGATCCCGCCCACTAACTCATGAGTTGGGGTTTTCAGTATGAACTGGGTTGCCGCCTTAGTACCGATCATCAACCCTCGCAGCAGTGGTGGGCCGATCAGCAGACCAACTAAAACACCCGAAAAAGCAAACAAGCCAACTAAGTAACCGCTTTCAATGACTCCATTCAAAACGCCCGCATCCAGAAGCATTAACGATCCCGAATAACCTAAGAGCGCTCCTATAAATGCAAAAACGACCCTAGCAACCAGGACCAAACTTCGCTTCACCTCCCGCTTCGCAAAATGCTCGCGATAGCTTGCTCGTTCAAGGCATAGTATTTCCTATTTCTTGGCGAGTATTCTCTCCCGGCCCAAAATGTCCCGTTTCACCCCCTATTGCTGGAAAATCTCCTGAATAGCCTCTTCAACCTCCTCTTTCGTGGAATTCTGGGCAATGACTAACTCACTGACCAGAATCTGCCTGGCCGTATCCAGCATTTTTCTCTCGCCAGTGGACAAACCCTTCTCGGCATCCCTAATCGTGAGGTTGCGCACAACCTCCGCTACTTCGAAGATATCACCGCTTTTTATCTTCTCCATGTTGGCGCGGTAGCGGCGATTCCAATTAGACGACATGGCCGTCTCTTCGCCCTGCAGCACCTTGTAGACGCTCTCCACTTCCTCTTCGCTGATCACTTGGCGAAGGCCGAGGTCTTCCACGGCGTTCAAGGGTATCATCACTTTCATATCACCAATGGGAAGCTGCATGATATAGTATTTCTGCGTTTCACCCAGCACTTCCCGCTCCTCTATGGCCACGATGACGCCCGCGCCGTGCATGGGGTAGACTACGTGATCTCCCACGTTATACAAGGCAACACCCCCCTTTTACAAACCAACTGGCTCCTTACAATAAATTTACCACTCTAGGCGAACAAAGTCAAACGAGGGCGCAATTGGTACGGTATTCGCCGCGGCGCCCCGAACTTGACAATCGTTTTTCACAAGCCTTATAATTGAACCAGAATTGACCCCAGAAGGTGGCGAGAGGACGTGACCGAAGTGACGAAGCCAACGAACACGTGTCATGACTTTCAGAAGAACGTAGAAGAAAACCTGGTCAGGCACTTTAGCGTTTTGGACATCGTTTCCAAGTTTCAGGAAACCAATGCACGGGTAAACAGGGCGCTCTTTCGAGCGGTAACAGATTGCGGATGCATCCAAATTGATGCCTCCAAGCAAGTTCTGCCCGATGATTGCTCCTTTGAAGATATTAGGAACCACGTCCAGTCACACTTAGAGGGGCAGCTCTGCGAAAACTGCAGGGACGTCCTTGAAGCGGAAATCGGTCAAAATCTGTTCTACCTCGCGGGAATGTGCAATGCGCTGAAGCTGGATTTGGAAGAAATTATCCACAAGGAAAGCCAGCGCGTGGCCACACTGGGAATCTTTCATCTCCGCTGAGCTAGATATGGCTGTCGACCAGGACCTGTTCACGTAAACGCCGCAAACCGTCGCGTATGGCCTTCGCCCGCACTTCTCCAATTCCCTCCACATCGTCCAGTTCTTCTATGGTGGCGTCCATTATGGCCGCAAGACTGCCGAACGTATCTACCAGATTCTCGATGACAGGCATGGGTAAACGGGGTATCTTGGCTAAGATGCGGTAGCCCCTGACAGCGGCCGGCTGTTCCAGGCTGCTCACGCTGCTGCCGTAGCCTAGTGCTTTGGAGAGCATGCCCACATTGAGGAAGTCCTCGGAATCCCACTCTTCCATCTGGCTCCAGGCCTCAGCCGGATCTTCTCCCACGTAATAATCCTTAAACACCAAGAGACCCTGGTCCTTTATGTCCGCCATCAGTTCTTCCAGCTGCATCCTCACCAAACGCCCTTCAGACCCCAATTGGATTACATACCTCTCGATTTCTTTGGCGATGGTGTTCACCATTTGGCTGCGCTGGAGCACAGTGGTGACATCTGATAGGGTAACCAGATCTTCGAATTCTAAAGCGCTGAGGTTAATCAGAGACTGCTGAAACACACTGCGGTACTTCTCCAGCGTGGAGAGGGCCTGATTGGCTTTGGATAGAATCACGCTCACTTCCCGGACAGCGTGTTTCCAGTTGTCCTTGTAAACCGTGATCACATTGCGGCGCTGGGAAATCGATATGACGATCTGGCCGGTCTGCTTAGCCACGCGCTCCGCGGTCTTGTGCCGCGTTCCCGTTTCCTGGGTGGGTATCATGGGATCGGGGGTCAGGTGGGTATTGGCATAGAGGATCCGCTTGGCGTCACTGGAAAGGACTATGGCGCCGTCCATTTTGGCCAGTTCGTAGAGTGCCGCCGGATGCATCTCCGCATCGATGTTGAACCCCCCGTTGACCAAAGCCATTACTTCAGGAGTATCACCGATGACGATCAGCGCGCCTGTTCTGGCCTTTAAGATGCTTTCCAGGCCTTCGTAGAGCTGGGTACCTGGTGCTATCATCTGCAGATGTTTGTAAATGGCTTCCTCGCGCATCGACTCACCTTCTCTTTTCCAAGGCAATTTCTAGAGCTTCTTGAATCGTCCTTACGCCATGAACCCGAAGTGGCTCATTCCCCTGCACATTGCTTTGGGGGATGATGCACCGTTTAAAGCCCAAGCGGTGAAGCTCCTTCAGACGCTGATCCACACCCCGCACTGCCCTGATTTCTCCAGCAAGCCCCACTTCCCCCAGCACTGCGCAGAGGGGATCAACGCTGACATTGGATACGCTGCTGGCCACGGCCACAGCCATCCCCAAATCCAAGGCAGGTTCCTGCAGCTTCAGCCCGCCCGCAACGTTGAGAAACACATCTTGAGACTGCAGGGGATAGCCCTGCCTCTTTTCCAGTACAGCCAACACCATGGAGAACCTTTGATAGTCCACCCCCGTGGTCTGCCTGCGGGGATTGCCCCCGTAGGGGGTGGGTGTTGCCAGGGCCTGAACTTCAACCAGGAGGGGGCGGGTACCTTCCATGTAAGGAACCACCACGGAACCGGGACTGTCCGCAGGCCTCTGGGATAGGAGGAATTCAGAAGGGTTGGCCACAGGGATCAAGCCCTGCCCGCTCATTTCAAAGATGCCCACTTCGTTAGTGGAGCCGAATCTGTTCTTCACGGACCTGATGATGCGGAACGATGTATGTACATCGCCTTCGAAATACAGGACAAAATCCACGGCATGTTCCAGCACCTTCGGACCGGCCAAACTGCCGCCCTTGGTCACGTGGCCCACAAGCAAAATGGCGATGTTGCCGCCCTTGGCGATCTGCAAAAACCGGCCCGCAGCTTCCCTAACCTGCCCCACACTCCCCGGCGGCGAAGCTACCTCCGGCACGTACATGGTCTGGATAGAATCCACGATGACCAGCAGGGGCCTTTCTTCCCCGATAATCCTGCTGATCTGTTCAGCATCGGCCTCGCTCACGGCAACGAGTCTTTCTTCCAGGGCCCCAAGGCGCATGGCCCTCAGCTTCAACTGGGCCAGCGACTCTTCGCCAGTGACGTAGAGCACTTTTCCTTCCCGCCGGGCCACGCTGCTGGCCACCTGCAGCAGCAGCGTTGACTTGCCTATGCCGGGATCGCCACCGATCAAGCCCAAGCACCCCGGGACCAACCCGCCTCCCAGAACCCGATCCAGCTCGTCGCTGCCTGAGCTGAAGCGGACGTGGCTGCTGTCCTCCACCTGGGTCAAAGGCACGGGTTTACTGGGGGACACCCAGCTGGGCTGCGCAGCCCAGCCGCGAGCTTTACTACCTTGTTCCACCGTTTCTTCCACCAAGGTATTCCACTCTGAGCAAACAGGGCACTTCCCCATCCAGCGGGGGCTTTCGGCACCGCACGACTGACAGACAAAGACCACAGTTTTTCTTGCCACGAACTGTCCTTTCTAAAATCCCAAATTTTTACTTCTTTTTTCTATTATACCATCAGGAAAGGGAGTACACAACTGCTTCTCGCCAGTGCGTACTCCCTTTCCAGCTGTGAAAACGCAGGCCTGCGCTGCTTAGTAGAACACAAATTCCCCTTCTTTGGTATCCACGGTAATGGTACCCTTTTCCGCAAAGGTCCCCTTGAGGATCTCCTCCGCCAGGGGGTTCTCGATGTAGCGCTGGATGGCCCGGCGCAGGGGCCTGGCCCCGAAGTCGGGGTCAAATCCCTTGTTGGCCAGCAGTTCCTTGGCTTGGTCGGTTACCACTAACTCAATATCCATCTCGCCCAGCTGCTGACGCAGTTCCTTGAGCATGATCTCGGCGATCTGGGTAATGTGCACCTTATTCAGGGCGTGGAAGACCACAATTTCATCGATGCGGTTGAGGAACTCCGGACGGAAGGTGCGCTTGAGCTGCTCCGTCACTTTGTCCTTCATGGCCAAGTAGTCGCTGCGCTCATCCACAACGGTGCGGAAACCGATCCCCGACTCCCGCCGAATCTGCTCCGCCCCCACGTTGGAGGTCATGACTATTACCGTGTTGCGGAAGTCCACAACCCTGCCCTTGGAATCGGTGAGCCTGCCGTCTTCCAGAACCTGCAGTAGGATGTTGAAGACCTCGGGATGAGCCTTTTCAATCTCATCAAAGAGCACTATGGAATAGGGCTTCCTGCGCACCTGCTCCGTGAGCTGGCCGCCTTCATCATAGCCCACATACCCAGGGGGCGAACCGATGAGGCGGGCTACGGCGTGGCGCTCCATGTATTCAGACATATCTAGGCGGATCACGGCATCCTCATCGCCAAAAAGCGCCTCAGCCAGAGCCCTGGCCAGTTCAGTCTTTCCGACCCCTGTGGGCCCCAGGAAAATAAAGGAACCGATGGGCCGCTTAGGATCCTTGAGCCCGGCATGGGCCCTGCGCACGGCTTGGGAAATGGCGCTGATGGCCTCATCCTGACCCACTACCCTTTTGTGGAGCACTTGCTCCAAGTTGAGCAGGCGAACTGCATCTTCCTCGGCGATCTCTGTTACCGGTATCCCTGTCCAGCTGGCCACAATCGCGGCGATGTCTTCGGGGGTAACCACAGCTTCCTGCCTGCCCTGATCCTTGCGCCATTCCTGACGCTTTTCTTCCAGTTCGGCCTGGAGTTTTTGCTCCAAGTCCCTAAGGCTCGCGGCCTGCTCAAACTGCTCGTTCTTAATGGCCGCCTCCTTCTCGATGATGGTCTCTTCGATCTTCGCTTCCAGTTCCTTGAGTGCAGGGGGTGGAACCAAGCCCCGCAGGCGCACTTGGGAGCCCGCTTCGTCCATGAGGTCGATGGCCTTGTCCGGCAGGAAACGATCGCTGATGTAGCGATCGGCCAGGCGGGCCGCGGCCACGATGGACTCATCCATGATCTTCACTCTGTGGTGGGCTTCATAGCGATCCCGGAGGCCCTGCAGAATCTCAATGGTCTCCTCCACGGTGGGCTCATCCACCATCACGGGCTGGAAGCGCCGCTCCAAGGCCGCATCGCGTTCCACGTACTTCTGGTATTCATCCAGGGTGGTGGCGCCGATGGCCTGCAGCTCACCCCGGGCTAAAGCGGGTTTGAGGATGTTGGCCGCATCAATGGCTCCCTCCGCGGCCCCTGCCCCAATAATGGTATGCATCTCATCGATGAACAAAATCACATCACCGGCGGCGCGGATCTCCTCAATCACCTTCTTCAGGCGCTCTTCAAACTCTCCCCGGAACTTGGAGCCCGCGACTAAGCTGCCCAAATCCAGGGAAACAACCCGTTTGTTGGTTAAGGTCTCGGGCACATCGCTGCTGTTGATCTTCAGGGCCAGGCCCTCGGCAATGGCCGTCTTGCCCACCCCCGGCTCGCCGATTAGTACCGGATTGTTCTTGGTCCTTCTGCTCAGGATTTGAATTACCCTTTGAATCTCCTTCTCGCGGCCGATCACCGGATCAAGCTTACCTTCCCGAGCCATGGCGGTCAAATCACGGCCGTACTGATCCAATGTGGGGGTCTTGCCTGATCTGGGTTTTTGGGCCTTAGCCTGCCCGCTTCCCCCGATCTGGCTGGTCACCTGGGTACGTACCTTCTCCAAATCTGCCCCCAGGTTATGGAGCACCTGGGCCGCAACCCCTTCCCCTTCCCGGATCAGGCCCAGGAGCAGATGCTCCGTGCCGATATAGGTGTGGCCTAAGCGGCGCGCCTCGTCGAAGGCCAGCTCCAGCACGCGCTTGGAGCGGGGGGTAAACCCGATGGGGCCCTCCGTGGGTTTCTCGCCCCGGCCAATAATGCGCTCCACTTCAGCGCGCACTTGATCAATACTGATGCCCAGGGACAGAAGGGCCCGGGCCGCTACGTCCTCGCCTTCGGCAATTAAGCCTAAGAGGATATGCTCTGTGCCTACTACGCTGTGTCCCAGCCTCCGTGCTTCTTCCTGGGACAGCACCATCACTCGCTGCGCTCGCTCGGTAAAACGTCCGAACATTATGTCACCTACTCTCCTTGAGTTTTGCCCATTTGCTTCTGTAGTGTATCCCTGATCAAGCTAGCCCTCAGGCGATCCCGTTCTTGGGCCGGCAGCGGCTGGCCCATGAGGCTCTGCAGATGTGCGGCGCGGATCTGCACCATCAGCTGCTTTAAAAGCTCCGGGTCGCCGTGGGGGATAACGCCTAAGTCAATGCCCAGCTTCAAATCGGAAAGCAGCTCCATGGCCTCTTGGCTGGCAATGATGCGGGCGTTCTGCAGAATACCGTAAGAACGATAAAGCCAATCTTCTGTTGTCAGGCGGCGTTCTTTTTCCAAGAGATATTCCCGGGCCTGCCGCTCGCTGTGGAGAATCTGTGCCGTGAAGCGTGCCAGGTGTTCCAGGGTTTCGTCTTCACTTTGGCCCAAAGTGATCTGATTGGAAAGCTGGTAAACATTTCCCCAGGCATCACTGCCTTCCCCGTACAAACCCCGCACGGTTAAGCCGAACTTGGCCACCGCCCCTAAAACCTCCTGCACCTTCTGAACCCGCCGCAGGGCAGGCAGGTGCAGCATGACCGAAGCCCGCAGGGCAGTGCCCACATTTGTGGGGCAGGAAGTGAGATAACCTGCCTGCAGGTCAAAGGCAAAGTCCAAGTGCTCTTCTAGAAGGTCGTCAATGGAATTGGCCCTCTGCCAGGCTTGCTCCAGCTGCAGGCCTGGTTTGAGCACTTGAATGCGGAAATGATCTTCCTCATTGACCATGATGCTGATGTTGCGCTCAGCGTTGAGAATCACGGCCTTATGCGCGGGATTCTGCATGTGGCTTGGGCTGATCAGGTGTTCCTCCACCAGGATCTCCCGCTCCAAGGCGTCCATGGTGGCCATTTCCCGGAAGGCGAACGGCCCCATTTCACTCAAGTGTGGAGTAACTCCGGCCGCCTTGCTTAAGACCTCCCGCAGCTGTTCGCGGCTGGCTGCCTCTGGAAAAGGGATATCCTGCAAATTTCTGGCCAGCCGGCAGCGGGTGCCCAGCACGATATCCCCTTGTGGTCCGCGCTCTCTCATCCAGGAAGCCAGTTCCCTCATTGGGCTTCACCTCCCGCCAGCTGCTTTTCCAACAGCCTCAGTTCATCGCGGTACTTAGCCGCTTCTTCATATTTCTCCAAGCGTACACATTCCTCCAGACGCCTGCGCAGTTCCTCGATTTGACGGGCCGCGTGCACCTTGGGAAACGCCCGCGCCGGGACCTTGCCCGTATGGTTCCCTGAACCATGCAGTCTGCGCAGAACAGGGTTCAACTCCTCCTGGAACACCTGGTAGCAGCTGCCGCAGCCCAACCTTCCGGTCTTTTGGATATCCGCGATGCTCCGCCCGCAGGTGGGGCAGCGCTTCGCCGCCACGCTGGGGGCCGATTTCTGCCCCAGGAAAGCGGACTGGAACAGGCTGGAGAGGAGCTGCTGCAGGTCAAATCCCGGGGTAAAGCTGGGATATCCCTGGGCGCAGTCTCGGCACAGGTGCAGCTCGGTCTTTTTATTGTTCTCGATCTGCACGAACTTGACCGTGGCCTCATTCTGCCCGCATTTATCGCACAGCATCAATCACCACTCCTCATGCTTCGGACTTAATGATATAGAACAGCAGGGCACGCACTAGACTAGCCCGCAGAACATCCTTGCCTTGACTGATCGTGCCCGTTTCCTGCTGCACAATTCCCCGGATCAAGTTGCACTGGGCCGGCGAAATGAGGCCAATGTCCCTCAGGCGGGCCAAGATGTTTTCCATGCGCCTTTCCGACAGCTGGGAGCCGATGCTCTTCAAGAGATTTACGGCATGGGTTAGATCATCTTCAACCTGCACGTGGGCTACGCGGATGTACCCGCCGCCTCCGCGCCGGCTTTCCACGACATAGCCCCGTTCCAGGGTAAAGCGGGTAGCCAAAACGTAGTTAATCTGCGATGGAACGCAGGAAAAGTCGCTGGCCAGCTGGGCCCGGCTCAGTTCCACACTGTTGTCTTCGCTTCTTCTCAGCATCTGCTTGATGTATGCTTCTATGTGATCTGCCAGCGTACCCAATCGCTCACCAACTTTCTTTGACTATTACTGACCTTAACTGTATTATAGCACAAAATCAGCGCCGGCATGCAAGCCTCAAGATATTGGTCAGGAAACGTCAAGGGAGTCCCTTAGGCGCGCTTGGGAAAATAATCCGGTCCGCCTGCGCAATTCCTCTTATTTTCTCCCCTTTACGCATAAGGTTGTGGGGGAGGGGTACCATGATCAATTACATCTGGTTTTTCATGATCCTGGCAGGAGTGATTACTGCTGCCAGCAAAGGGCAGATCCATCTGGTCACCGAGGGGGTGCTCAAAGGAAGCGAGCAAGCGGTGGTGGTTGCCGCGGGCCTGATCGGGATCGTCTCCTTCTGGTCCGGCGTTATGAGGATTGCGCAGGAAGGCGGGCTCACGCGGGCGCTGGCCCGCCTTCTTGGCCCCCTAGCCCGCCGCCTCTTTCCCAAGGTTCCAGCCGAGCATCCCGCCATGGGTGCCCTGCTGGCAGCCATGAGCGCCAACATTCTGGGCCTAGGCAACGCCTGCACTCCCCTGGGACTTAAGGCCATGGGGCAGCTGCAGGCACTGAACCGGGACAAAGACACCGCCTCCGATGCCATGTGCACCTTTATGGCCATCACCGCCTCTAGCCTCACCGTGATTCCCACCACCATTATTGCCCTCCGCCTCACCCACGGTTCGCTTGTCCCCACAGACATTATCGGGCCCATTGCAGTAACCACTTTCTGCTCTACGGTAGTGGCCCTGGTCCTCGATGCTGTTCTGCGCAGGCTTTCCCGAAGGAGGGTGCTGCCATGGCTGTAGCTGTCCACGGTCTATCGCGCTGGGCCATTCCGCTTCTGCTCTTGGGCGTCACCACGTGGGGATTGAGCCGCAAGGTACCCGTTTACGAGAGTTTCGTGGAGGGGGCTAAGGAAGGCTGGCAGACCGCGGTGCGCGTCCTGCCCTATCTTGTGGGTATGCTCGTGGCCATTCAGGTCTTCCAGCATTCCGGCGCCCTTGCTCAGCTGATCCGGCTGCTCTCGCCCTTGGTGAATCGTTTGGGCTTTCCCCCTGAGGCGCTGCCCCTGGCCCTGGTCCGTCCCATTTCAGGATCAGGTTCCCTGGCCCTTTTGGCCCAGGTATTTGAAACCTACGGCGCCGACTCCTTCATCGGACGCTTGGCCTCAACCATCATGGGCAGCACCGAAACCAGCCTCTATGTTCTGACCGTCTACGCTGGTGCGGTGGGAATCAAACGCACCCGGCACACCCTGGCCACAGTCCTGCTCACCGATCTGGTCGCGGTGATCACGGCTTTTTACGTAACCCTGTATTTTTTTGCATAACTTGGCGGCAGTTGGACATACTATAGGGTAATCATGCCCAGGGAGGGACAGCCCATGGCTAAACTGAGCAAAAAAGAGAGAGCCGAAATGATCGCCGCGGCCATGAAGACCATCAGCCAGCAGAAAGGACTCAGTCCCGAAGCCCGCCAGCGCGGCCTGGAAATACTCCAGCAGGCCTATTCTAAACACTCCGATTCCCACCGATGAAAAGGGTTGCCCGCCGCCTTTGTCGTATAATGGAGGTAAACAGACGACAAGGGAGAGAGCTAGATGTCCAACCCCTTCAGGCAGTTACCCGCCGTTGACAAGCTCCTGGAAGCACCGGAAATAAAGCAGGCCGCCGGGGACCTTTCCCGCCCGGAGATAGCCGCAGTCATCCGGCGGGAGCTGGAGGAAATCCGGAGGGAGTTGGCCCAAGGCCAGCGGGGGCTGAATCCGGAAGAGATTACCGCGCGTGTAACCCGCCAGCTGAAAAGGCGCAACTTAAGCAGGTTTCAGCCCGTGATCAACGCCACCGGGGTAATGATCCATACCAATGTGGGACGAGCCCCCCTCCCCGAGCATGCGCTCCAGCGCCTGCAGGATCTGGGACGGGGCTATTTCAACTTGGAACTGGATCTGGCTTCAGGAAGCAGAGGCAGCCGCTATGCGGGGGTGTCCCAGCTCTTCAGCGCGCTGCTGGGCGATGAAGGGGAAAGAAACGACACCGTAGTTGTGAACAACAACGCGGGGGCGGTTTTGCTGGTTCTCAAGGCGCTTACGGCGGGAAGTGAGGTCATCGTTTCCCGAGGCCAGCTTGTTGAGATCGGAGGCGGCTTCCGCGTCCCGGAAGTGATGGCGGCCAGCGGCTGCCAGTTAGTGGAAGTGGGGACCACCAACCGCACCAGGCTCAGCGATTATGCCCAGGCCATCACTGCGCAGACCAAGGCCATCCTCCTGGTGCATCCCAGCAATTATACCATCGTGGGGTTTACCGAAGCGGTCCCCAGGGAACAGCTAGCCCAGCTCGCAGAGGAGCATGGGCTTTACTTGATCGAAGATTTGGGCAGTGGATCGTTTACACCCTTCCCCGAACCCCGGGTGAGCACGGCCCTGGCCCACAGCCACATCGTCACCTACAGCGGCGACAAACTTCTGGGAGGGCCCCAAGCGGGCATCATCAGCGGCCGCAGGGAGCTCATGGCCCAAATCAAAAAAGATCCCCTCCTCAGGGCGCTGCGCATCGATAAGCTGTCCCTGATTGCGTTAGAAGCGGTGCTGGAACTTTATCTCAAGAAAGAGTACGCCAGCCTGCCCCTCTGGGCTTTAGCCAATCTTCCGGCGGAGAAAGTCAAGGCCCGGGCAGAAAAATGGCTGCACGCTCTGGGGCCTGGTCTCCAGGGCGAAGTGGTAGCAAGCTCCGCCACCATGGGCGGAGGATCGCTGCCAGGTGAAGAACTTCCCTCCTGGGCCCTGGCGCTTGCCAGCCCCAACCTCTCTGCCCAGGAACTCCTGGCCCATCTGCGGAGCAGCAGGCCTCCAATACTGGCCCGCATTGTCCAGGATCGAGTGCTGCTGGACCCCCGGACGGTACTGCCTGAGCAGGACCAGGAAGTAGCTGCACTGCTGCAAAAAGGAGTGAGACCATGTTCATAATGGGCACGGCAGGCCATATAGATCACGGCAAGACCACGCTGATTACAGCCCTTACCGGCATCAACCCCGATCGCCTCCAGGAAGAACAGACCCGGGGTATGACGGTGGATCTGGGCTTTGCCTGGCTTTCCCTTCCCCAGGGCACGGTGGGTATCGTGGACGTTCCCGGCCATCACCGCCTGGTGAAAAACATGCTGGCCGGCGTGGGGCTGGTGGATTTTGTGCTGTTGGTCATCGCTGCAGATGACGGCTGGATGCCCCAGACCCAGGAGCACATGGATATCATCGATCTCTACGGAATCAAGCGGGGCATCGTGGCCCTGACTAAGGCTGATCTCGTGGATCCAGAGTGGCTGGAACTGGTACAGGCAGATATCGCGGAGCGTCTGGCTTCCACGTCCCTGGCGGACGCCCCCATCATCCCCGTCTCGGGCGTGACCGGGCTTAATCTGGAAGTGCTCAAAGGAGCCATCGGCGATCTTGTGGGCAGCCTGGCCCAGGAAACCCAGGGGGACGATCCCCTGCTCTGGATTGACCGGGTGTTCACCATCAAGGGAGCGGGCACCGTGGTCACCGGCACCCTGCTCGGGGGCTGTCTGGAGGTGGGCATGGAAGTTGCTGTGCAGCCCGGGGGGCTGCAGGCCAGGATCCGCGGCCTGCAAACCCATACCAAAGCGGTGGAAAAGGGTGTCCCCCACTCGAGGCTGGCCGTGAACCTGACCGGACTAGAAAAGGCCGATCTGGTCAGGGGCATGTATCTGAGCCTTCCGGGCAAGCGCCCCCATTTTTCCCTGATCAACGCCTTTGTCCAGGTTCTGCCTGGGGCACCCGCGCCACTGGCCACGGGCCAGGTGGTTAAGCTCTACGTGGGCACCCTGGAAACCCTGGCCAAGGTGAGAATCCTCGGTGGCGAGCAGCTTGCTCCAGGAACGGAGGGGTTCGTCCAGCTCGAGCTGGAACTCCCCGGCCATTTTCAGTTCCAAGACCGCTTCATTCTCCGCCACAGCGAACTCCAGGAAAACCTAGGGGGCGGAGCGTTCATCGAAGCAGGAATCCCCGTGCGGGGCCAGAACCTGCGCCTAGTGGGGCCCGAGCGGCGGCGCCATCTCTTCCCCTTTGAACAGCCCCAGGCACACCTGGATCTGGAGAATTTAAAGGCCAAATACTCCGCGGATCCCCTGGGCTACAGCCTGCTCAAGGCGGAGGACCGCACTTACTGGACGCTGCAGCAGTTCAAGCGGGAGGGACTGAGCCTGCATCCGGATCTGCATGAGCTCGGGGAGTTCATTATGGCGCCCCGGCAGTTTGCAAAAATCCAGGGTTATCTGCGCAGTGCAGTGGAGGCATTTCACGCAGCCAACCCCTTGAGCCCCGGCCCCAGCAAGGAAACCCTGCGTGCCGCCACGGGGCTTCCCGCCAGGCTCTTCGACCAGATCCTGAAAGAAGTCCCAGAGCTGGAAGAAGTAGGGGGATGCATCAGCGGCAAAGGCCATCAGCTGGCCCTTACCCCCAAGGAAGAGAGCCAGCTCCAGGAGCTTCGGCGTAAAATCGCGGAAAACCCCTATGAACCCCCAGTTACAAGCGCCCTTTTGGAGTTGGGCTACTCCAAGGAGCTGCTCTATGCCGGTGCCCACTTAGGGCTCTTGGTCCAGCTGGCCAATGAACACTGGACCACGCCGGAAATCGTGCAGCAGGCCGCTGCCATTCTTTTTGAGGAAGAAGCATTCCAAAACGGTTTCCAGCTGGCAGCCTTCCGGGACCGGGTGGGCACGAGCCGCAAGTTTGCCCTAGCCTTTTTGGAGTACTTCGATGCCCAGGGTGTGACCATAAGAAAAGGAGACGTCCGCACCCTCGGCAAACGTCCCCTCAATGTCTAAGTGGCGGGAGAATATGGGAATCGAACCCACCGGGGATAACCCTAGTTACCCCCCAAACAGGTTTGAAGCCTGCGGAGCCCACCAGGAACTCAAATTCTCCCATATACTATTGTACCACATCTAACAATGTTTTCAACGAAGAACCAAGCTGATTTCCTCCGGCAGCGCCGCCCGGCGCCCCCGGCCGTCTTCCAACAGCAGGCGGCCGTCGGGGAGGACATCAGCGGCCTGTGCCGGGAAGGTGCGTCCGCCTTCCCGTACTATTAATGGGCGATCCAGGAAGTTGCCGTGCTCGCGCAGGAGGCGGGAAAGATCGCAGCCGGCATAGGCCAGTTGAAAGCCGGACTCCATCCCCTGGAGGGCCCGGTGGAGCACCCCCAAGCGGGGCCACACAATGCCCGAGGCTTCCGCCAGGGAGGTTCGGGCACCATCTTTGGCACCGGGTATGGAGTTGACATTGAGGCCAACGCCTAAAACCACCCACCAAGCCCCGGCGTGGCGCAGGGTTTCTGTGAGTATGCCCCCCAGCTTCCCCTCTCCCACCCACAGATCGTTAGGCCACTTCACCTTCAGTCCAGGCGCCAGAGGGCCAAGCTCCAGTACCAAACCCAAGCCCACGGTGATGGTCAGGGCAGCAGGCGGAGCCCCTTCTGGGCAGCGCCAAACCAGGCTAAAGGTGAGGGAACTCTGGTCGCTCTCCCAAACCCTTCCCCGGCGCCCCTTCCCCGACGTCTGCTGCAGTGCCCAGATCACAGTTCCGGAGAGAATACCCCCATTTTTGACCCGCCTTTTTCCGAATTCGTTTGTCGAACCCAAGGTGTGGTGGATCTCGATCTGGCGTACTATTTCTTCCCCCCACTGGATACACTTAACACAATTCTGCACAGGTCCACTCCCTTGTAAGGCCAAAATAGGAAGGCTATAATTTAATTAGAAACACAGGAGGAGGATTATTATGCGTAAACGTATCATCAAGGTCATGATCGTTGTGGCTGTTCTTTTGGCTGTAAGCGGCGTGATAGTCCACCTGTGGCCTCAAACGACCATGGTGGCTCAAGAACTGCCGCAGACGGGAGTCGAAGCTCCCAGCGTTGCACAGAGCAGGGCCCTGCCCATATTGGTTGATAACCCGTATATTATCGCGGATATTGCCGAAGTGGCAAGTCCCGCCACGGTGTATATCTCCGTAACCTGGCCAGCGCAGACGGTGGACACGTACAGAAGGCCGTCCTCCAATTGGGATCCCTTTGGTTCCTTCTTCGATTTCTGGTTCAACGATCCGTTCTTCACTCAACCTCAGCAGAGGGAGGTTACCAGTGCCGGGTCTGGGTTCATCATTGACGAGTCCGGCATCGTCCTCACTAACCAGCATGTGGTGGGCAACAAAGGCGAGGGGCAGACCATCACAGTGGTGGTGGATGCGCTTGGGCTGGAAAGGGAATACGAGGCGGAGATAATCGGCTCCGACTACTCCTTGGACCTGGCGGTCCTGCGCATTATCAATGAAAATGGCGACGTCTTCCCCACTCTGCCCCTGGGCGATTCCGATGCCAGCCGCGTTGGCGAGTGGACCATTGCCATCGGCAACCCCTATGGAAGGAACTTTGAGCACACGGTGACGGTGGGCGTGCTCAGCGCCAAGGGCAGGGAAATCAGCGTCTACGATTCAGAAACCAACTCCCCGAAAATCTATCGCAACCTTATGCAGACTGACGCAGCCATCAACCGCGGCAATTCCGGCGGCCCACTGTTGAACATTAAGGGCGAAGTGATCGGCATCAACACCGCCGTCCACGCACAGGCCCAGGGCATTGGCTTCGCCATCCCCATCAATGTGGCCAAAGAGGTCCTGGACGAGCTGATCACCACCGGCGGCGTGAGCATGCCCTGGCTGGGCATCTGGTACCAAAACATCACTGAGGGCATCGCCAAGCAGCTGCGCCTGCCCGATGACAAAGGCGTAGTAGTCATGGATGTGGTCAAGGGCTCTCCCGCAGAAGAAGCTGGGCTCAAGCCCTGGGACGTCATCCGCCGCATCGGCGACCGGGATGTGTACACAACGGATGATGTGGCTGAAGAGATTGGCAAGCGGAAGACCGGTGATGAAGTGCTCATCACCGTCCTGAGGAGCGGACGGATGATGATGTTCACAGTAACCCTGGGCAACAAACCTGCTGCCCTCCGCTAAATAGAGCATAGGTCCAAGAACGGGTCCGGCAGTAAGCCGGGCCCGTTCTTTTTCAAACAAAAAGTGCACCCCAGTAAATACCTGCATCAGGGGTGCACTTCCCTTTCCTCCTGCTCTATGCCTCTCCAATCACCGGATCAGGGCCGGGCCGCCTCAGCTCGCCCCGCACCTTCACCGTCTCCTTCTTCTTCTCATCCTGGAAAGCGGCAACGGTCTCATGCACCGACGGCTCTTCAGGCTGCGGCTCAGGCAGTTCCCGGCCCTCCATGAGGGCTAAGAACTCTTCCCTGGTCAGGGTTTCCCGCTCCAGGAGCGCTTCCGCCAGCAGATCCAGCTTGTCGCGGTGCTGCTCCAGCAGCATCGTGGCCCGCTCATAACTGGACTCCACCAGTTGCCGCACTTCCTCATCGATGAGGGCAGCCACTTCTTCACTGTAATTGCGCTCCCGGGAAATATCCCGGCCTAAGAACACCAGATCCTCGCCGTTGGGGCGCCCAAAGGTCAAGGGCCCTAGTTTTTCGCTCATACCCCACTCCATGACCATCTTGCGGGCAATTCGGGTTACCCGCTCTAGATCGTTGTGGGCTCCGGTGCTGATCTCGCCCAGGGCCAGCTCTTCGGCGGCCCTTCCTCCCAGGAGGTTTACCAAATCGTCCAGGAGTTTGGAACGCGTAGACACATAACGCTCTTCCTCAGGCAGCATCATGGTGTAACCACCTGCGCTGCCCCGGCCCACAATAGTCACCTTGTGCACGGGATCCCCGTGCTCGGAGTAGTGAGCCACAACGGCGTGGCCCGCTTCGTGGTAGGCAAACACCTTGCGGTCCATGTCGCTCATGACCCGGTTCTTCTTCTCCGGACCCATGAGCACCCGGTCAATGGACTCTTCACAATCTTCCATGGTGATAATCTTGCGGTTGGCCCGGGCCGCCAGGATAGCAGCTTCGTTGAGCAAGCTTTCCAAGTCTGCTCCGGAGAACCCCGGGGTCCTGCGGGCTAGTACAGCCAGGTCCACTTCTGGCGCCAGGGGTTTGTTGCGGGCGTGGATCTTCAGGATGGCAATGCGTCCCTGGAGATCCGGGCGATCTACCACAACCTTGCGGTCAAATCGGCCCGGCCGCAGCAGCGCCGGATCCAAAACGTCGGCGCGGTTGGTGGCCGCCATGACGATGATGCCGGTGTTGGTCTCAAATCCATCCATTTCCACCAGCAGTTGGTTCAAAGTCTGTTCCCTTTCATCATGGCCGCCGCCCAGGCCAGCTCCCCTTTGTCGGCCCACGGCATCCAACTCATCGATGAACACCAGGCAGGGAGCGTTCTTTTTGGCGTTTTCAAACAGATCACGCACCCTGGAGGCGCCTACGCCCACGAACATTTCCACAAACTCAGAGCCGGAAATGCTGAAGAACGGGACTCCCGCTTCGCCGGCAACAGCTCTAGCTAAGAGAGTTTTACCTGTTCCCGGAGGCCCCACCAGCAGTACGCCCTTGGGAATCTTGGCGCCCAGCTCGTTGAACTTCTTGGGGTACTTCAAAAACTCCACGATTTCAACTAATTCCTGCTTGGCCTCGTCTACACCTGCCACATTGTCGAAGGTGACCTTGGGCTTGTCTTCATGGTGCAGCCTGGCCCGGCTCTTACCGAAGGACAGCGCGCGATTATTGCCGCCCTGCATCTGGTTCATGATGAACAGCCAGACCAGGGCCAGCAGGACTACGAACAGCAAGTTCGGCAGCAAAGCCATCCACCAGGGCGGCTGCGGCGGCAGATCAGCTTCCAGCTGAACGTTTTTGGATTCCAAGCGATCGGCAATGTCAGGCATTTTGCCCACGGGAATGGTGGCCACAAAGCTGGTCCCATCCTTGAGGGTGCCCTCCACATGCTGATCCCCCACCAAACGGGCGGAAGCAACCCTGTCTTCATCAATGTATCGCAACAACTCAGAGTAGTAGAGCTCTTTGGCCACACTACCCGGTGAATAAAGATTGCTGACTATGGAGATGGCAATGATGGCGATCAGTAAATATAACCCGATTCCACGGAGAAGTCTGTTCAAATTCTGCCCTCCCTTTTCCAATACCAAGGCAATAGCAGTACGTCAACCAATTATACCATAAGGGCAGGGGAGTGACAACAAATTAAGAATCACTCACATTAGTCAGCGTAGTGGAAAAGCGATAATGTCTCACTAGAAGAAGAGGGAAAATGTCCCGACTATGGAATACAACCTCGTTTGTTCGAAGTAGAAAACGAGGTGAGTCTAGTGAGAAAGGTCGAGTTAAACATGACAGAAGAACTCAAGTATGAGATCATCAAGAAACTAGTGGAGACCAACGGCAACAAG
>FZPS01000191.1_pt71 | contig 40795 bp, 41 predicted proteins | sample 1817821 | NCBI WGS metagenome assembly FZPS01 (sample SAMEA104158645, study PRJEB21678) | metagenome | place: Germany | collected 2015-04-21 | reverse complement strand
TCACATGACCATAGATTCCGAGGTAGTAGAGTCCGCTTTCGCTAACTTCAAATTCACCGGTGAACTGCTGATAGTCTCCGCTGTAAACTGCAGTTGCAGCAACGATGTCGATGACATCATCGCCGGTGAACTGATCGTTATCACTGAGCATTGCGTGGATGGTTGCACCGCTGGCAGCATCCTGACGTGCCCAGAATTCGAGGCTATATGTTTCGCCTTCTTCCAGCATGATGGGACGAACAAGTGTAGATTCGCCGTAGTAGCGAAGTGTTACGTTCCAGTCGCCTGTTCTGGGTTCGCGGTTGTAGGTATCCATGGTGCTGTTTGCAGTCCAGGACTGGGTTTCATATTCCGTTCCGGTGAACTGTTCCCACTGAGCGATGTCTGTCGAACCATCGGTATTACCATCTTCAAAACCTTCAAAGAAGGGGAATTCGGTGATAACGGGATCGTAGCAGGAGCCAAGAAGGTCGATATCACGGCTGCCATGACTTGAAGTGATGGTGAGTAAGCCTTCATAGTCGCCGGCTTCTTCGGGGTTGTACACTACAGTGATGGTAACAGATTCGGTGGATTCGAGCTCCACGCTTACAAAAGCTTCTTCTAAAGCAAAGCCGTCGCCGGTGGCAGTCACGTTGTTAACCGTGAGAATGCCTGCGCCGTTGTTTGCAATCGTGAAGTCTTTTGTGGTTTCGCTGAATCTGGGTTTTAAGCCGAAATCCCATTCATCCACGTTCGGGACGATTGCAAGAACGGGTTCTGCCGGGATATCGTTAAAATACAATCTAATGTTAGGGTGTGCCGCTGTAAGCGTTCCTATGGGAGGTGCAGCGGGATCGGGTATAATATTATCGTTCTGAGTACGAATACTGCGTCCCGTGGTGCTGGGAGTACTATAGAAGAATCTGCCGAATGAGTCATAGCCAGGTTCGCTTTCTCTAACGGCGATGACGAGGTTGTCTTCTCCATTATAGATGAAAGGCAGGTTAAGCTCAATCTCAATCCATATATTTTCTGCAGGAATATCTACAAAGCCTTGATATACCTCTGTAAGATTATCTATGTCAATCCAATCTGTATCAGTATCAAAAGCTTCTATATCAGTGTGTCCCATAAATATGGTCCATTGACTGCTGTTGATTCCTTCACCTGCACCGTTCCAATGGTATGCAACTTTCTCTATCTGACGACCTTGGATAAGTATCTCGTCAGCCATGTAAAGCATTTGAGCATAGGAATAACCGTAGAAAGTGTTTACAGGCATATTGTTATTTGCAGTGCCATCGCCAATGACTACTAAGCCATCGGGCAAGATATTTGCACTGAGTTCTACTTCATATTCATCACCGTCGTAGCTGATGATAAGAGTAGCAGAAACGAGGCCTTCCACTGTTCCGGTTACATATACGGGAACAAAGACGTTCTCGCCGGTTTCCAGGGAAACGGGGAACACATCTTCATCAAAGCTGAACATTGCAGCATCAGTACCTGTGATCTCAATATCGTTTGCTGTGAGATCGAGGAAGCCGCCGCCTTGGTTCATGATCATGACGTTTCTGGGGCCTACTTCTGCGCCAAAGATGGCTTCGCCAAAGTCAATGCTTTCGGGTGAATAGCCAAGAACGGGGTTTTCAGCCACATCGCCGAAATACATTCTGATATTGGGATGTGCAGCTGTAAGCGTTCCTGTGGGAGGGTTTTCCGGATCGGGAACTATGCTGTCGCTTTGGCAACGCAGAGAACGTCCGGTTGTGCTGGGGGTGTTATAGAAGAATGCTGCGTTACCATCGTTACCGGCGTGGGTTTCACGAACTGCGATAACAAGGTTGTCCTCTCCGTTATACACGAAGGGCATATTCAGCATGATTTCGATCCACATGTTTTCTGCAGGGATATTAACTGTGCCCTGATAAACTTCTGTGAGTTCGTCTATATCAATCCAGTCGGTGGTGCTGTCAAAAGCATCCTTGTCTGTGTGTCCCATGTAAATAGTCCACTCGTCGCTGCTTACGCCTGCTGCAACACCGTTCCAGTGATATGCAACTTTCTCTATCTGACGGCCTTCGGTGAGAATCTCGTCAGCTCTATAGAGCATCTGGGCATAAGAATAGCCATACCAGACGTTGACGGGCATATAGTTATTTGCAGTGCCGTCGCCAATGACTACTAAGCCATCGGGTAATACGTTTGCACTGAGCTCAATGTCAAAATCCTCGCCGCCAAAACTGATCGTAAGCGTTGCCGTAGCAGGACCTTCGATAGTTCCGATAAGTGTGACGGGGATAGTCATCGTTTCTGCAGAGCCTATTACCAGCGGGAAAATACTGCTGTCGTAGTCAAACTGAGGAGAGCCGCTGAGGCTGACATCAGATGCTGCGATTGTGAGGCTTCCGCCGCCGATGTTTGAAAGGCTGATGTTTCTGGGGCCTATTGTGGCGCCAAAGATTGCTTCGCCAAAGTTGATGCTTGCAGGGCTCACAGCAAGTTCCGGGTCACCGGTAAGCTCGCCAAACTGCATCATGATATTAGGACGATTAGCGTTTCTGACTCCCTGAGTAGTGGGAGGATTATTGTCTGCTTGCCAATAGATGTGCTTATTTGTATTGCCGCTTGTGTAGGTGAATCTCTCGGTTGCATTTCCCCCGCCGCCGCCATAGTTAACTTCTACGGCAACGAGAAGGTTTCCGCCGGTGTAGATAAACGGAGCATCAAAATCGAACACATGCCAACCGGTTGCGGTGAAAGTATAATCACCTTCTGAAACGAGAACCATGTCTTCAACCATATCGTCGAAGAGTTGTTGTGTCACTTCAGTTTCATCGATTGTGCCGATATAGATTTTATAGGGAACCGGTACAGAGCCGGCAACTGTGCATTCCCAACCAATGCCTTCTATAGCACCGATTGCGCCGACATCTTCGAAAGGATAGACGGCAGCTGAGCGCTCAAAGCCATAGAGATGGCCAAAAGGATAGCGCTGCTCAAGAGTTCCGTCTCCAACGATAACCATGCCTTCAGGATTGGCATCAAAGCTCCATGTGGGAACATCTGTCTGATCGCCGTTATCGTTATAAGGTACTACTTTCCAGTAGTAAGTTACTTCTTCACCGAGGTCTGTAAGCTCATAAGAGCTTACATCGCCAAGGTCTGCGATGAATGCGGGAGGATTGGAGGTTCCGGCATAAAGCTTATATCCGGTAGGGAATCCGCCGCCATCAGCCCAGCTAAGGGTGACGTTTTCAGCAACAACCAAACCGCCATCTGCGGGTGCAACAAGAGTTGCAGCATTCGGGGGATCGACTTGGGGGCTTGCTAAGATTGTATTAGGACGACTTGTGGACATTGTTCCGGCAATTGGAGGCTCCGGGAAGCTGTTGTCCTGATTTTTGTAAGCAGCCACATTGCTCATTGAGTGTGATCTGAAATTAGGATAGCCGGTTACATAGTTGCCATCTCTGTTTTGCCAGACCATTTCAATACCGCTTGAACCATCGTAGGGGAAAGGACTATCAAAAGTAATATAAGTCCATCCTCCTCCGTCAAAGGTAATGTCGCCATCATAAACGAGGGTAAAACCATCTGGGGAGATCATTTGTGCATCATCATATTCTGTCAAATCTGTATGACGTATATAGATATACTGATCTTCCATGAGATAGTTAACCGGCGAGTTTGATATCTCAAAGCCGATTGAGATTAAGCCCTCGGGGCTGTTAAGGCCTGCAGCAGCGAGTTCTGCCGCGGTGTAAATGAACTTGCTCGTACTATAGTCCCAAAGACCAGTAAAAGGCACGTTGCTTTGGGTCATTGTGCCATCACCAATCTGGTAGGTGGCAGCAAAGCCAAAGCTAATTGCCAATATGAGCAAGAACAACAACATGTGTTTTCTCATGTTTTCTCCTTGATTTGATTTTCAAATTGAATTAAAGATATAAAATGGTATTCTGAAGAAGGGCTCTAACAGATCAAAAAATTACACATCCTGTTGTTTTATTTTATTGCCTCAATGCTAATTGCTTAAGGCTTTGCGGTCATCTTTTATCAGACCAAGATTCTTGTAAAGCTAAAAAAACGATAATAGAACGTGGATGTGATCAGGCTTTCAGGTAAGTTGTTGACCCTGTTAAACTTATTTTAATGAAATTAATTTAAAGAAAAGAGGAAAGTCGCCGTATGAAAAAAGGGGAAACTACCGATGTTGTGGCAATTTCCCCCCATATTAAAGGCAGTTATCAGGCTTCTTTCTTGCCTACTGCTGCTACATATATCACGAATTCTTCTTTGCCGTCGAAGCCCAAGGTCTCGTTCATGGCTTCATCCAAGAACGCGCCTATCATGCAGGCTCCGGCGTCGATATTTTCAGCTGCGAGATGCAGGTTTTGGCCCACGTGTCCCGCATCGAGGTAGAGATAGCGATATCCGCGCTGTCCATAGCGCCACGAGGTTCTGTATGGCACGGCGCTGAAGATGAAGTTCACGGCAGAGTTTGCTATCATCTCCTGTCTGAGGCAGCCTTCATAGATCTTTTGATGGATCTCGGCGCCTTCTTCCATGAGGATGAGGCAATGCTTGATGGGATGATAGTAATAGAGTCCGGGTTTGAGGCCTTCTACCATGCGGATTTCAAGATAGGTTTCCAGCGGGTGGCGACTGCCGGCGGAAGGGACATTCCTGAAGGTGAATTCCGAGCGCTCATTTGAACGATAGTCGCGCGACCAGCTTGTGCACCAAAGCAGGAAGGAAAGCTCTTCCATGCTGAGTTTTTCAGAGCTATATTTACGCAGACTGCGACGCTCTCCTACCACCTTTTGTAGGCTCTTTTTGTCGAACTTGAGCGTGCCTACCGCGGGAAGAGGTTGAAGATCTCCGCTACGCGCTTTGATGGCATCCGGACGCGTCTTGCCCAGCTGTTGATCGCTTTTGCCGGCATATACATAGCGCGTGAGAAACACGAAGTCTTCGCCAATGTGTCTTGCCTTGGGTTTGCGCGCCTCAATTTCTTTTAGGGCAGGGATGCAAGAGATCTCCATATCGGCGATATCTTCCAGAGTTGCGCCTGTGAGCTCGCTGATCTCTACATCACTGTAACCTCTTGTTTTATAATATAGATAGTCAAAAGTTCTAATAGTCAAAACATCCTCCTTATATGGCTTATAACAGTTTGTTTAGTCCTCTTTCTTTGATGATATCCACGATGTGGCGAACGTCTTCACTGCGCTCTTTGGGGCAGATTAGAAGCGCATCCTCGGTGTCGATGAGGCAGATGTCGTCGAGCCCGATGATGGCGATGAGTTTGTCGCTATCGATATAGTTGTTTTTGGCATCCAGCGCGATGATCTCGGACTTGCTGTGATTTTGATCTTCGTCTTTGGAAGCAAGCTGAGACAGAGCCTTCCAGCTGCCCACATCGCTCCAGCCGAGGTCTACGGGGATGCAGAAGCGCTTCTCGGCTTTCTCCATGATTCCCTTATCGATCGGCGTGCGCGGCATTTCTTTATAGAGCTCGGAGATATCGGCATCAAAGCCTTCTTTTTGCCACTTATCGGCTATCTTTTCCACGGTCTGATAAAGCTGAGGCTGATGGGTCTCAAAGGCATCCATGATGGTGGAAAGCTGCCAGCAAAACATACCGCTGTTCCAATAGAATCCGCCTTGATCCAAGAATGCCTGCGCTGTGTCTAAGTCCGGCTTTTCTTTGAAGCGAAGCACGGAGTTCAGCCCCTCTTCAATCTCTTCACCTGCTTCGATATAGCCATATCCCGTAGCAGGATAATCCGGCACTATTCCAAAGGTGATCAGCCCATCTAATTTCGCTTTTTCGGAGGCAAAGCGCATGGCTTCTTCAAATGCCTTTTCGTCTTTGATATCGTGATCAGCGGGCAGGACTATCATAGGCGTATCTTTGGCATAGCGATCTTTGAGATACCACACACTGAGCGCGATGCAAGGCGCCGTGTTCATGCCAAAAGGCTCGATGATGATGTTTTCCTTGGGCAGATGGGGGAGATGATCTTGAATCAGCGAAACCTGACTCGCTGCGGTGACGATATAGATGTCTTTGATATCCATCAGCGGGCTGAGTCTATCAACTGTGAGCTGTATCATACTACGCTCTGTGGAAACACTAAGAAACTGTTTAGGATAGGCTTGGCGGCTCTTTGGCCAAAATCTTGTGCCGGCTCCTCCGGCCATAATAAGGGCAATCATTCTTCTTTCTCCAAAGTATTATCTTTCAATGATGCGGGTATCTTTCGGATAGCTGAACTTCCATATATCCGGTGAGATGCCGCGATTGAGTTTGATTGAATTAAAGCGGTAGTGCACGGTATTTCCGCTTTTGTCTTGATAAGAGAGTTCTCGCGCAAGTCCGCTTTCGTCGAGAACCGCCGTGATACTCACAAATTGTCTATCATTATGCGGAATTAGCTGAATCTTGGTAGTGTGCTTTCCTTTTGAGAGGATGGAAACCTCACTTTTACCCCAATATTCTTGCAAGATCTCTATGGGGTTCATTTGGCTGAACTCGGGCAAGATGGCGCTTTTGAAGAGGGTTTTAGAGCTTTCTTCATAGAGCTCTGCCTTGTTGTTTGCGATATAGAGTCTTTGCCGCATGGGCGTAGAATAACTAAGCAGCAATCTATCTTTCTCGAAGTAGAACTTTCCTTTGTATTCAATGCTTTTATCCATGGCGGCGAAGTGGTTATTTTGAGTGATATCCGCTTCAAAACAGTTGATTTTCTGGTAGCGAGCGTTCATCTTTTGATAGAGCTCAGATGTATTTGCGCCCAAGCTCAGCGCGATCATGGTGAACATGATGATCAGGATGAGATTAATCTTCTTCATGTAATACTCCGATATTGATGAGATCTTCATATGTTGCGGTGACGTCGCGGGATTTACTGCCCAGATGAGGGCCGACAATTCCCGCTCTTTCCAGCATGTCAATGAGCCTGCCGGCACGTGCATAACCGATCTTGAAATGACGTTGTAGCATTGATACCGAGGCTGTGTTTGCTCTCACTATGGTGCGCGCCGCTTCGGGGAAAAGCTCATCGTCCCATTCAAAGCTGCCCGCTCCAAAGCCCTCGGCATCGCTCTTGATTTGAAAGCTTTGCCTGGGTTTGGGTTGCATGGCGAGATAGTCGTTCACGCGTGTGATTTCGCTATCCGAGACGTAGGCTCCATGTATTCTTTCCAGATCGCCCTTGCCAGGAGGGATGAAGAGCATATCTCCGCTGCCCAAAAGCTTCTCTGCGCCGATGTTATCGAGGATAACACGACTGTCCACACGAGTGGAAACCTGGAAGGCGATACGAGCAGGGAAGTTTGCTTTGATGAGCCCTGTGATGACCTTGATAGAGGGTCTTTGCGTGGCGAGGATGAGGTGTATGCCCACAGCTCTTGCCATCTGAGCCAAGCGTGTGATGGGCATCTCAATATCCTTGCCGCTGGTCATGATGAGATCCGCAAATTCATCTATCACGATCACGATATAGGGCAGCTTTTCTATCTCTTCATCGCTCTTGCATTTCTCGTTGTAAGTTGTTATATCGCGGACTTTTGCTTCTTCGAACATAGCTAGGCGACGCTCCATCTCTTTCACGCTCCAATACATGGTTTCTTGCGCGCTATCGGGATCCGTGATGACTTCGCCGATGAGGTGGGGGAGATTGGCATAGCCGGAGAGTTCTACACGCTTAGGATCTATCAAGATTAAGCGAACTTCATCGGGGGTGGTGCGCATTATCAGGCTCATGAGGATGGTATTGATACACACAGATTTACCGCTACCCGTGGCGCCAGCGATGAGTAGGTGGGGCATGCGCGCGAGATCCGCAACTATTGGCTTACCGGCTATATCTTTACCGAGGCCGAAAGCAAGGCGGGACTTATGTTTACGCATATCTTCGCTGAGCAGTAAGTCTCTGAGATAGATCATATCACGCGTAGGATTCGGGATTTCTATACCTACGAGTCCGCGTCCCGGGATGGGCGCTTGAATACGTATAGATTTTGCCTTGATGGCAAGCGCTAAGTCGTCTGCAAGAGAGGCGATTCTACTGACTTTCACTCCTGCTGCGGGCTCAAGCTCATATTGGGTGATAATAGGCCCGATATTTACATTCTTGACCTCTACTTCAATGTTGAACTCCGCCAGCTTATCCTGCAAGAGCGCACTTGTCTGAATGATCTGCTCTTCTATCAAACTTCTATCTTTTTCGCTGAGCTTGATGGGGCTCTCCAAGAAAGCCTCGATGGAGGGCATCTGATATTCCCTCATCTCGCCTTCTTCGTCTTCTATTTCGACTGATTTGGGCTGAGGTTCGGGCGCGCTTTGCTTCATTTCGCTTTTGACTACTTTGGGCATAGCGGTGGCGTCTTGATGGTCTTTGATCCTGGGTCTGCTCTCTTCCGAAGGCATGGGCGGCTCTTCATTTGAATGAACCCTAACTTTCGGCTTTTCTTTTTGCCGCTGCATGCGCAATTCCTTGCTGCGACGGATGTTTTCTATCATGAGCAAGAAAAGCTCCTTGATCTTTCGCCAATCAAAGATGAGGATGAGGGTGAGGGCGGCTCCCGCAATGAGGATAATGATGCTGCCAATATCCTTGAAAATGGCGTGCAGAGCGCGATAGAGCCCAAAGGGGAGTATTCCTCGAGAGAAGCCTTCCATCTTGCCTGTGAATATGCTTTGAATAAATAGCATAGCCAAGGCTAAAAGCGGCGTCCAGCTTAGGTTCGTGGTCTTTTCAGGATTGATAAAGAAATCGAAAGAAGCAACGATGAGCAAGAGCGACAACGCCAGAGCCAGCCAAAAGCCAAAGAGCCAAATGCTTACATATCCGAAGATTATCCCAAAGATACCTATAGGATTATAGGTCTCGCCTTTGGCGGCAGAAAACCAATCCCAGAGCCCGCCGCTGTCTCTTAAAACTTGCATATCTTTTTCTATGGAATCAGCGCCGCTTGCCAGAGAAATCATGAGCAACAGCGCCAAAATGGTCAAAACAGCCGCTACGAAACGCTTATTACGTCTTGTTTTTGCCTGCTGAGCTTTGATCTCGGCTTTGGTCTTTTTCTTTGATTTAACTTTTCTTCTTGCCAAATCTATATCTCTCCTTTAAACGTTGAAACGAATATGCAATAAATCTCCATCCTGTACAATATATTCTTTGCCTTCGAGGCGGAAAAGACCCTTTTCACGAAGCGCCTTCTCGCTGCCGTGAGTGTCTAACTCTGTGAAATTAAAGCATTCTGCACGGATGAAGCCACGCGCGATATCTGTGTGTATCTTTCCAGCCGCTGCCAGTGCATTACTGCCTTTGCGAAGAGTCCAAGCATGAACCTCTTTCACACCTGCCGTAAAGAAGGAAATCAAACCCATGAGGCTATATGCCAACATGCTGACCCTATCTCTGATAGAGCCTTCAATTCCCAGATCTTCCATAAATAGAGCGGCTTCATCTTCTTCCAGCAAACTGAGTTCGGCCTCGAAAGAGCCGGCAATGGCCTCTGCTACAAAGCCACGTGCACGAATCTGCTCCAAGGCCTCATTGTGCTTTGTAAAATCATCTTCGCTTACGTTCAGTAATACTAATACCGGTTTATCGGAATAAAACTGCAAACCGCGTATCGCCTGCTCTTCTTCAGAAGCAAGATCCAGGTCGCGTATCGCCTTATTTTCCTGCAGATTAGTAAGTATCATCCGCAGAGTCTTTTCTTCTATCTGAATGGCAGCCGTTTTCACGCCGCGTTTATAGCTCAGTTCGATGCTTTCCAGCCTTGTTTCCACCAAGACCATATCGTTGAGAATCATCTCATCCGTGAAGCTTTCCAGATCGCGCAGGGGATCCATCTCACCATGCAGGCTATCCAGCTCTGCATCGGGAAAGCCGCGCAAGATAAGCGCAAATGCTTCGCTATTTTTGATGCTCGCAATCAGGCGCGGATCGGGGCTATCATCCGGCTTGCCGAAGATGCCGGGGAAGTCGTGAAATTCGATGTTTGCATAAACTGTTCTTTTGAGATCATATATCTCGCTAATTCGCTGAACTCTATCGTCATAAACGGTGACGATACCGATATTTTCCTCATCTGCCGGCGGGAGATATTTATCTACTACGATCTCTGAGCGTGTCAATGCGTTAAAGATCGTTGTTTTCCCGCTTTTTGGAAGTCCGATAAGGGCTATTTTCATGTTATATCCTTAAATGTTTTTATTTTGTTTTAAATTTACAGATCTATATAAGGCGCGAACCTCGTTTTCTAAGAGCGGACGCCATCGCCCCGAAGGGAGACTGTCCAGCCTGATGGTGCCGAATTGCACGCGACGCAGGTTTTTCACAGAGCTATCCACGGCGGCTATCATGTTCCGTATCTGCCGCTTGCGTCCTTCGGTTATGATGATGCGCAGCTCCATGGCTTCCTCGCCTTTGCCTTTTACATACACTTTTGCAGGCAAGCTCATGCGGCCTTCTATCTCCACACCCTTGCGCAGCGCATCAATCTGAGCTTTTCTAAGCGGTGGCTCCACCCTCACTCTATAGGTCTTTTCTATCTCGAAAGAGGGATGCGTGAGCCTGCGGATCAGCTCTCCATCGCTGGAAAAGAGTAATAGGCCTTCGCTGGCTTTGTCCAAACGCCCGGCATAGGGGAGGCTCTTGAAACCCTCGGGAAGCAGGTCATATACGGTCTTGCGATTATATTCATCGCTTTGTGATACCACATAGCCGGAAGGTTTGTTCAGGATCAGATAAAAGTCATCTTCCGGCAGCTTGAGCAGCTTGCCCTTATAGCGTATCTCGTCGTTCTCTGTATCTACTCTGTAGGCTAAGTCCGTGCATTTCTTACCATTTACGAAGATAAGGCCGCCTGAGATGAACTCTTCCACCTTGCGCCTGCTGCCCAGTCCGCATTTTGCCAAGTATTTATTAATTCTCATTTTCCAATATTACCATGCCTCTAAAGTATTTTTCACCACTTGCTGAAATACTTTCTTAAATATCTCGCCGAGCGCCTCGTCTTTGGTCTCAAATCTTGCGGTGCTGCCATCGGCAACTTTATAATATTCAGACACTCTCAGCGCGCTATTTTTGAATATATCCTCGTTTTGGCTTAAATCCGTGAAAATAATATCAAAAACGATGGATATCTGATAATCCTGAACTTGATTTGCCGCGTTGTAGCTATAGATTTTTTCTTCAAAAGAAATTATTTTTCCTTCTATCACACAATCCGGATTTGCGGTCACAAGTTTGAGTCTGCCATCATTGCGGATGGCGAGGCTGATATCGGCTAAAGCCTTGTCCTCTATAGCGAACTCGGCACTGCGATTTTCAAAAGTATCCATCTGAATCGTCTTTAAATGCGGATAAGCATTTGAATAAACCGAGTAATAACAGCCGCTAAAAAGGCTAAAAATCAGGGAGAACAAAATAAATTTCTTGACCATATTGCTATATGCAAAAAAAACTTGTATCCTTGTCAAGTTAAACCTTAAATTATAATTTGAAAAGAACACTATCTTTAGTTTCTGAGGAGGTAAACAGTGGCTAAGAAGTATATAACGATAGCCGAAACTGCAAAAAGATTAAAAGTCTCGGACAGAGTTGTCCAAGAGATGATCAACAGTAAGATTTTTGAATCCAAACTCGTGGGTAAAAACATGAGAGTGGACGAAGATTCGATGAATGAATGGCTGGATAACCTCAACGAAGTAGATGAGAAAATGCTTGCGTTGAAAAGAGTTATCTGCCATTTTGAAGAGTATATGCGCGATGAAAACGTATTCCTGGATTTTCATGCGGAAAACAAATATGATGCTATCCGCATCTTGAGCGAAAAGGCGAAAGAGCTGAAGCTTGTGCGCGATGCACGCTGGCTTTATGAAGTAGTGGTGGCTCGCGAAGAGCTGATCTCAACCGCTATCGGTGATGGAGTAGCGCTCTTGCACCCTCGCCATTTGCATCCTTCCAAGATCAAGGTTCCCACGATTCTTTTTGGACGCAGCGATGAGGGAGTGGATTTTGACGCGCCGGATAATAAGCCCGTAAATATCTTCTTTATGTTGCTCTTACACAATGATAAGCAACACCTTTTCTCGCTCTCATACATCTCCAAATTGATCGCAAAACCCGGCGTGCTGGATATGCTGCTCAATGCTAAAACCACCGACGAAATCCATACAGCGCTCACCGAAACCATGGAAGATAAAGAGTAATGGCAAAAGTCCGCATCATTCTCGGCAGTAAAAGTGATCTTGAAATCTGTAAGCCGATTGAAGAGATTTTAAGCGAATTCGGCGTGGAAAACGAGCTCTTTATCAGCTCGGCTCATAGAAATCCGGAAAAGACTACAAAGCTCGCTACAGAGGCTGAAAAGGGCGGAGTGAAGGTGATCATTGCCTGTGCCGGACTCGCCGCACATCTTCCTGGAGTGGTGGCAGCGCAGACCACGCTCCCCGTGATAGGCGTCCCGATAGCGTCCGGTGCACTAAATGGGGTAGATGCGCTCTATTCCATTGCTCAGATGCCTCCCGGTGTGCCCGTGGCTTGCGTGGCAATTAATGGCGCAAAGAATGCCGCATACCTCGCAATACAGATGCTTGCTAATTCTGATGATGAATTAAGAGAGAAATATCGAGCCTATAAGGAAAGTCTCAAAGTTTGAGATAAGAGCCTAAACAAAATACTTTGTCCCCGAGTTCAGATATTCTGAGTTCGGGGTTTTTATTTGCGCTTGCTATTGCTTCCTCATTGGGTACAGCCCGTGTTCCGCTTATGATGTGCTCATGCCTATGACCATATCATGACCACATCATCACCGGAACCCAATAGGGGAGCGGTGTTCAGGGATGTGCCCTTATGAGAAGAAAAAGGAAGGCATATAATAATGCTAATATATTGTTATATAATTAAATAGCTGCTATGGTTGACTTTTGTTAGATGGTTTTATGATTTGGGGTAGATACTTATATCAAATAGCAAGGAAAGTCTTTTACTACAAACTTATGCACCGCTTCGGCGCCCATTTCATGCCATAGATATGTTTCACATGAAACAATGCAAGAATTTAGCACCGCAGAGATACCACCGATTGCGCTCAGATAGATGGCACCATGATCTTTTATTTCTTGCATTACATCTTCAGCGCGATCGCCTTTGCCTATCATTAGCTTTAAACCGGCTTGGAGAAGTCTGGGAGTATAATCGTCCATGCGAGAACTGGTGGTGGGACCTACCGCACCGCAGATATTGCCCTCGGCTTTGGGGGAGGGTCCGCAGTAAAAGATTACTGTTCTGCTTAGATCCAAGGGAAGCTCTTCGCCGCGATCTAAGATCTCAACCATTCTTTTGTGAGCTGCATCGCGAGCAGTATAAAGCTCGCCTGTAAGCAAAACTTTATCGCCGGGCTTGATATTTGCGATCTCTTCGGCATTGATGGGAAGATTGATTTTATGTATTCTCATTTTAAAACCTCAAAGTGCAGTGTCTGTGTGCATGGCAATCTATATTCACGGCTACCGGTAGGGAAGCGATGTGGCAAGGCGCGGTATTTATATGCACTGCCATGGCTGTGAGATCGCCGCCTAAACCTTGGATGCCGCAACCGCGTTTGTTTATGCCTTCCAATATCTTAGCTTCCATCTGGCTATATTGGGGGAGAAGATGGGGGAGGGCAAGCTTGCGCATCAAAGCACGTTTGGCAAGTAGCGGAGCTTGCTCGAAATTGCCGCCTATGCCTACCCCTATTACGAGGGGAGGACAGGGCTGACTTCCTGCGTTTACTACACCGTTGATCACATATTCTATGATATCATCGGCAGTGGTGGAAGGGGTAAACATCTGCATGAAACTCTTGTTTTCGGCGCCACCGCCTTTCTGGGCTATATGCAGGGTAAGGCTATCGCCGTGGGTGTGTTCTATATGTAAAATGGGAGGACTGTTGTCGCCACTGTTTTCGCGATTAAAGAGGGGGTCTTTATACATGCTTGCTCGCATGGGAAGACTTTTTTGAGCTGCTATAACGCCCTGTTCTATGGCTTCAAATAAGGTAGCGCCGATGATACGCACATTGTTTCCCAGTTCTGCGAAGACCACAGTCGTTCCCGTATCCTGGCATAGGGGCACCCTTGAAGCGGGGGAGAGTTCATGGTTTTGCACAAGGCTTTTCAGCGCATCTCGCACTATGGGAGAGTCTTCTTTATCCAGGGCTTCTTTGATAAGCTTCTTAACATCCTCATCACAATTAAGGCTTATTTCGCAGATCGCATCGCATACTTTTTGGGCGATTGTTTCATGTGAAACATACTTCATTATAGTCCTTTTTTCCTTTTACTGAGATATTTTAACATCATATCTTCTATCTTATCGTTTGTTGAAACGGGGTTATATTCCACTTGCATTTGGTGTGCTTGTTCTTTTAGATTGGCAAAAAAGCCTTGGTAGTTCTTCTGATATTCTGCTTTGATCTGCCAAGGATTGATAATGAGCTTTTCAGAGGTTTCGCTATCTATGAATTCGCTTTCACGCTTGAAATCGAACTCTTCTTCGCTCTTGTCGTAGAGGTGGAATACCAAGAGTTCATGCCCTTTGTTGCGAAAGTGTTTGAATGCGTGGATGATGTTTTCTTCATCGTCCAAGAGATCGCTGATGATTACCACGAGGCTTCGCTTCTTTATGCGCTCGCTTATCTTTTCTAAGGGTTTTGCGAGGTTAGTCTTCTTGCCGGCTTCGAGGCGGATGAGCCTGCCAAATATCTCAGCGCTATAACTGCGAAGCGCCTTTGGGGGCATGGCAAAGCTGATTTCATCGTCAAAACAGTATAGTCCCACGGCGTCTTTTTGGTTTATCATCAGCCAGGTAAGTGATGCGGCGAATTTTTTGGCGAAATCCAGTTTATTTGAATCATCACTGCCATAGTCCATTGATGCGCTGTGATCTAAAAGAATGTAGCAATTAAGGTTCGTTTCTTCCTCATAACGCTTCACGTAATAGCGTCCAGTTCTTGCAACAATGCGCCAATCTACGTTCTTGAGCGGATCACCGGGATTGTATTGACGGTGGTCTGCAAACTCTACCGAAAAGCCGTGATATGGGGATTTATGCAGTCCGGTTAGAAATCCCTCAACTGTTTGTTTGGCAAAGAGTTGCAGTCTATTTAATCTTGCAATTTGCTGTGCTGAAAGGATTTCCATCAATCTTTATTTTTGGGCTTATAAAGTAGTCCCAAGGGGATGATTATCAGGTATGCTACCGTGAGTATTATTGGTGAGATGGTGATCTCATTCAGAGCCATGATGATATAGCCTAAAACGAGCAATATCAGGGCTGTGATCAGGATGAGGAAGTTCGCTTTTCCGAGGTTGAGGCGCTTTTTTTCTTTGTCGGACACTGTTACTCCTTTAATGCTTTTCTTTGTGTTTTCATCAAAAATGTGCTGGAAATAATGTCAAATACTATTTTCAATTTTGGTGGAAACATTCTTTAATTTGGTGATGGGTTATGTCTGAAAGTTCGGCTCTTTTAACATCAGCCGTGTCTAAAATTGGCTCTAAAAAGCTGACTTCTACTTCTATTGATTTTCCGATAAGCCCTAAGTAATGCGGCACAAAAGTCATGCTTCCATACCAATATAATATATCGCGATTGCTCTCGTCTATCTTTATGTCGTCCAAGGTTTTATAGCGGAGACAGACGGGCAGTATAGGCGCTCCTGAAGAAGATGCGATCTCGAAAAGTGAGCGGCGGAAATTTTGCACGGTTTCACCATTTGTGGAGGTTCCTTCCGGGAAGAGTACCACCTTGAAGCCCTGCATGAGCACCTCGCTAAATCTATGTATTTCATCTCTGAGGCTTTGCGGATTTATTCTATCCGTATAAAGGCAGCCGCCGAGGCGGGTCAGACTTCCCATGAAAGGATTGTTTCCCATCTCAACGCTGGTTATAAAGATCAGTTCATCCAAAGCTGAAAGCACGACGATATCAATGTAAGACACATGATTGCCTACAAGCAGCAAGGGCTTACCATCAAAGGCTTTAAGGGCTTCAAGATTGTTCACTTTCATGGATATCTTAAAAGCCTTGCTGAGCCTCTTAGCGGTGCGATGGATGTTTTTCGCCTGCTTGTGCCTCTTCTTGATGGGGTCTTTAGTAAAAAAGGTGATAAATCCGGCGCGCAGGTAGTAGATCAGGATGTGATATAGGTGGCGAATAAAGCATGTGATACGGTTTAACATAGGTCAACTCAATGGCTTACGCAGTCTCTCGGTGCGCAGATTGCGTGTATCTAAAAGGGTTAGAAAGTCAATGCACTGAAAATCTCTATCAAAGGCAGGGCTGCCATATACTTTCGCGCCCACCTTCAGGTATGATACCAGTAGCGAGGGTATCCTGTCTTTGAGCTGTTCTTTGAGCTCGTCAACGGTGAGCACGGGGGAGCGTAAGAGCTGGTTTTTACTAAGCGGCAGGCGATATTTGGAACGCGGGCGTATATTCATCGAGTGGCTGAGGTGTCCGTTTTCTCTTAGATATTGGTAAATCACGCGGATTTGGTTTGGGTCGGTGGTCTTCACGCTGGAACAGCCGAAAAGGTAGTTTGCGCCGCTTTGATCTACATAAGCTTTGATTCCTTCCCAAAGCAGGGCGATGGTGATGCTGTTTCTGTGATCAGGATGCACGCAGGCGCGTCCGAGCTCGAGTTTGATTCCCGGCAGGCGACTGATGCTCTTCATGTGAAATTCCGTCTCTGTGTACCACTTTTTGCTGTGTAAAGAGGATTGCAGCCTATATGTGCCCACAATCATATCATTTCTCTTGTCATATATGATGATATGATCACAAAGCTTGTCAAAACGGTCTCTATCGACGCCTCCGCGCTTTTTCTTGTTCAAAAGCTCTTCTAAGAAGACTTCGTGCCTGAGTTTTAGTGCGGCACTGAGTTCTGCGTTCGAATCAGCAGTTTTGACTATATAGTTCTTTTTTTCTATGGTGAAAGGGATATGGGCTGTGAAATTCTTTAACCTTCCCGTTTGGGGCATGGTCAAGCGCCGGATATTCTTTCTTTGAAACTTACCAACTCTCATAAGGAAAGCCTTGCCTTATTTTATTTTCTTAATTTTTATAAGTTCTTGGGGATGAAGTATTTTGTCAAGATTAAAAAGTGCGTTTGGGCTTTACTTGTAAATAGGCGCCATCTTTAGCTATGGGCGATATGAGTTTATCAGGATAATATGCTGGATGTAAAGGTACAATAAATAGAGCTTTACAATGGATTTTGATAAAAAAAAGGACTGCCGAGATGGCAGCCCTTTTGAGGAGGTGTATTGTGAGTTTTTAGAACAATCCGGAAATCTTTCCATCCTGCTCCACATCGATGGTCATGGCGCTGGGAGTTCTGGGCAATCCCGGCATGCGCATAATTTCACCCGTAATGGGAACGAGGAATCCTGCGCCGCTGGAGATCACGATCTGGCGAACAGTGACCAGGAAGTCCTTTGGCCTGCCGATGAGATCAGGGTTATCGGATAGTGATTTCTGGGTTTTTGCTATACATATTGGTAGTTTATCGTAGCCATATCTATTGATGCGTCTGAGATCCAGCCTGGCTTGAGGGGTGTAGTCCACCTTTTCTGCGCCATAGATCTCGCTGGCTACTTTAAATATCTTGTCTTCTACGGAGTCATTCCAATCGTAGAGTCCGCGTGAGGTGCAAACTTCGTCTTCTACCATTTCTACAACCTTTTCAGCGAGCTCTATTCCGCCTTCGCTTCCGCGGGCAAAATAGTCAACAATGCTGGCATCACTGCCGGTTTCGATGACGAAATCTTTCACGATATTCAGCTCTTCATCGGTATCAGTGTGGAAACGGTTGATTGCAACAATGGATTTCACGCCGAATTTTTCGATGTTTTCCATGTGTTTGGCAAGGTTATCGAGACCTGCACGAACTGCTTCAGGATTGGGTTTGTCGAGATCTCTGATTCTTACGCCGCCATGCACTTTGAGCGCGCGCACGGTTGCTACGAGCACCACGCCATGCACGCAGAAATCGCCATATTTACACACGAGATCGAAGAACTTTTCAGCTCCCAGATCAAAGCCGAAACCGGCTTCGGTGATTACATAATCGCTGAGCCTGAGTGCGGTCTTGGTGGCGAGAATACTGTTTGCACCCTGGGCGATATTTGCAAAAGGTCCGCCGTGAACGAGTGCGGGAGTGTTTTCCGTGGTCTGTACCAAGTTCGGCTTCAGCGCTTCCTTAAGAAGTGCCGCTACTCCGCCTTCAAAGCCCAATTGGTGAACTTTTACAGGTTTGCCGGAATATGAGAAGCCCACGGTGATGTTTCCTATGCGCTCTTTGAGCTCTTCCATGTTGTTTGAAAGGCAAAGGATTGCCATGATCTCGCTGGCGGGGGTGATGTCAAATCCGTCTTCGCGAGGGAAGCCCTGTCTTCTGCCGCCGAGGCCGATCACGATGTCTCTCAGCATGCGGTCGTTTACGTCAAGAACGCGTTTCCAGGTGATTCTGCGTGGGTCTAAGCCCACTTCGTTGTTGTAATAAATATAGTTGTCTACCAGTGCGGCAAGAGTGTTATTCGCAGCTGTAACGGCATGGAAATCTCCGGTGAAGTGAAGGTTGATATCCTCCATGGGTAGAACCTGAGACCATCCGCCGCCTGCGGCTCCGCCTTTGATGCCGAATACGGGACCCAGAGAGGGTTCGCGGATTGCGGCTATGGACTTTTTGCCTATGCGATTCAGCGCCTGGGAAAGCCCGATAGAGACGGTTGTTTTACCTTCTCCGGCGGGGGTGGGCGTGATCGCAGAGACGAGAATCAGCTTGCCGGTGGGGTTGTTTTCTGCGGCAAACAGAGTTTTATAACGTATTTTAGCTTTGTATTCGCCGTAGTGGTCTAAATCCTGAGGAGTCAGTCCTATCTGAGCGGCAATTTCATCGATTGGTTTTAATTTCACAAGTTGTCCAATTTCAAGATCTGAGAGCATATATTACCTCCATAGGTAGTTTAATTTTATATATATTAATCTAATCCATTTTGCCTTGCAAGCAAGCCTGCTAAAATCTTGATTTTATGAAACAAAGGCTTGGCTGGCTGTGCTTCTGGCAAAATGCGGAAGATGTGCTGTTAATTATACTGATTATTTTGAATTGAGTCAAGCGGTATTTTAAACTATTTTCGGTCTTGTTTTTTGGTAAAAAAAAGGGGTAAACCTCAAACAAGTTTACATAACATTTGGAAATTATAGAAATTTGAAAATATTTCAGGCCTTGTTTTACAATGGTTTAGGAGATCGATGAAAAAATAGTTGCGTTTTTTGGTCAGAAATTTCGGTTTTGGGCTCCTTATATAAGTAGAGGCACTGCGTGCGAATTGGAAATTGAAAAACAATTGCTCGCTACGCTCGATTGTTTAGATGTGCTACGCACGATTTCAACGGGTTCATGGGCAACGAGGACGTTCCCCGCCCACGGACGGATAATTGACAATTGCTCGCTGTGCTAAATTCACTCGTGATGAGTGGAAAACATAGTTCTTTTATAAGTGTATAGTTGTGTAAAAATTGTGAAAAATTAAGGCCAAAAGTGAATGTGAGAGCCTGTAGGCGAAGCTGTGAATATATATCCATGTCGCAGCTTCCGCCTAAGCGGGCTTGTGAAAAGTGTTAAGTTTCACTCTCCCATAAATAAAAAGGGGCAAAGCCTATTTTCTTGGCTTGCCCCTTGTATTAATGGTCGTTTATAAGCTTAGCCGGGAAGCATGTCCACAGCTCTGAATCTGGCGGGTGCGACGCCATGGGAGAGGCGCATTACCTGTCCGGGCTCGCCTTTGCCGCAATTGAAGGTGGAGTGATATTCCCACTCTTCTTTGCCGCAGATGCCATCGCAGGCGTTCCAAAAATCTTGCGTGATGCCGAAATAGGTGGGTTCTTTTACTATGCCAACTATCCGGCCGTCTTTGATCTCATAGCCTATCTCGGTGGTAAATTGGAAGTTATTACGGTTGTCGTCTATGCTCCAAGTTTTGGTAAAATCAAGGAAATAACCACGTTCTGTGCTTGCGATCAGCTCTTCTAAACTGCCTTTACCGGGTGCTATACAGAGGTTTGTCATGCGCACCAGCGGGATGTCGTCTGCAAAAGATGCCTTCATGTTTGAGGAGGGTTCGAGGCCGAGCAGGTGTGCGATATGGCGTGAAGTCTGTTGATTTACCAAGATGCCGTCTTTGATGATATCAATGGTTTTGCCGGGCACTCCTTCGTCGTCGAGCATGTGGTAGCCCATTCCGGCGGGATCGGTGCTATCGCTATAGACGTTTAAGATGGGGCTGCCATATTGATAATTGCCTAACATCTCGGGGCGCACAAAGGTCTTGCCGGCATAGGAAATCTCTTGTCCGAAGATGCGGTCTGCCTCGGTGGCATGGCCTATTGATTCGTGAAGCTGCAGGGCGAGATGTCCGCCGCCAATGATGATATCAGCCTTGTTATCTTTGATGCGCGGTGCGCCCAAAAGGTCTGTGGCTTCTTTGATGATGCGCTCTGTGTTCTTCATAAATTCGTGTTTGTGAAAGAGCTCGAAACCGGCTCTTCCCGTGCCCATGTGTCCCGGCCAAGTGCGGCTCTGCATCTCTTTGCCATCGCTGGCTGCTACACTCATGGAGGGATCGCTGTTATAGACCACGCTGTGATAGTAGCTGCCTTCGGTATTTGCATAATACTTTTCTTGCTTTTCGAAGTTTGCGGAAACGCCGGAATAGACGATCTTGCCTTGGGGTTTGATGCTTTCGGCTAATTTGGAGAAAAAGTCCAGCTTTTCCTCTTTGTCCATGGTGAAAGGATCGATCTCAGGGGTGAAGAAATATTCGCCCTTGGTGGCGCTGAGTGCGGGAAAGCTGAGCTTTTCCTTTTGGAAAGCGGCACCGTGAGTGGCGTTGTCTTTTGCGCGCTTAATGAGCCTGTCTATAGAGCCATCGCTGAGATCGTCGCTTCCGGCAAAGCCGAAACAGCCGTCTTTCAGGATGCGGATGCCTATGGCGTGGGCGCCGAGACTGCTGCCCATTGCACGCAGGTTGCCATTAGTAAAATATATGTATTCATGGTCGGTGATAGTGATGCGGACGTCTGCAAAGGTGATGTCCGGACTATCTAGTTTGGCGATGATGCTTTTTATCTTTTGTTCCATGGTTGTCCCTTAAATCGTCTTGGTTGAAGAGCTGATGAAAAACTCTTTGATCTTGGCGTGAGGTGCTTTGCCGGTGTTTATACTGAAAGCGCCGTAATTTGAGGAGAAGGGGATGGTGTAATCTTTGTTCTCCAGCGCGGTTACATTATTCATGATGTCGCTAATGTGCTCGGTGAAGCGGAGGTTGTTTACCACTTTGGTGATCTTGCCGTCTTCGATGAGGAAGGTGCCGTCGCGGGTGAGTCCCGTGAGCGATGTATCTCTCATGTTGATAAAGTTCATGTAGTGCAGGCTGGAGATGTATAGTCCGTGCTTTATAGAGCCTATCATCTCTTCGAGGCTGTGCTCACCCTTGGCTACTTTGAGGCATTTTGCTGTGTTGCCGTTCTTGGGCTCGCCGGTTTTGTGGTGGTAATACTTCCCGCAGGTAAAGGCGCGGAAATAGCCTTTGTCGATGAGTTTGAGCTCTTCATAGAGGCTTCCGCCATCGCCGTAGCTGGCTTGCACCATTTCGGGGTCTCTGGGGTCGTCTGTGATGCTTATTATCTCGGGGAAGACTTGGGTGTCCTTCAGCCCTTCAAAGTAGCTGGAATGGCGGTCTAAGGCGGCTGCACTCATGCCGTGGCTGAGGTATTGGACAAATTCTGCTACGCAGCGCGGGGCGAGGATGAGCTCATATTTGCCGGGATCTACGTCCACGATGGGCTTCTTGGCGTTTTCTATCTTGAAAAGTAGGCTCTCGCGCATGACTTCTATGTCGAAGAAGTCGAAGTTCTCGCCGCCGAATGTTTCCAATACAGTCACTTGATTCTTCTTGTTTACTGCTTTCACCTCGAAGTAGATGGGCGAGCCTTGGCTATCCTTATCCAGGCCATTGCTATTCATGAAACGGCTGCGGCTGTTGTTGCAGATGAAGGTGCCGAAGAGTTCGAAGCCGTGAGGTTCAATGCTCTTTGCCAGGCTTTGCAGTATATCTGTCTTCTCTTTGAGGCTGATTCTTTGAATGTTGTTTGTAAAAGGGCGAGGCTCGGCGAGGCGTGCGTCGTCTTCTACATCCACAAAGTGTGGATCAGCGGGCATCTTATCGATGATCTTCAGCGCATCGTCAAGGGCGCTCATCACGCTCTTTTCATTGGGATTATCCACGCTAAAGCCAAAAGACTTTTTGTCTTTATAAAGTTGGCAAGAAATCGAGTGATTCTCTTTGCTGATATTATAGTTCGTCTGGCTTTGATAAAAGCGCAGGAAGTCTGTCTCCCAGTGGTTTTGAGAGATAGTATACTTGAGCGAAGGCTGGGCGCTGAGTGCGTCCTTGAGCTTGATTAGCTGATCATACATGGCTTATATAAATCCTTGTTTATTTTGCGGCGTGGATTACATCCAGCTGCGTTTATTGTATCTTCTTTTGGGGCTGGTGTGTCGTTCGAGGAACTTGCCGGCGGGCGGGGTGTCGGAATCTACTTTATTGCCGCGCAACCAAACCGACTCTATCGCACCGGTGAGGGTGAGTTCGTTTCCGTATATATCTGTGACGGCAGTCGTTTCATTGGGATCGTAGATCACGAAGTCTGCATCTGAGCCTACGGATATTCTGCCTTTTTGAGGATATAATCCTAGGCGTTTGGCGGGGTTTTCACTGGTCATCTTAACGCAGGTGGAAAGCGGGATCTTGCGCTCTTTCCAGAGCTCGGACAGTATCCAAAGATAGCTGTATTGCATGATTTCGGCTGGGTTTCCGATATATACTTCTTGATTGCACTCTATATTTGAGGCGTTGTTTGAGATGAGATATATCCTGTTTTTCTTTAAGAGTTCAAAAAGCAAGGGGAAGTGCTCTATATCGTTGAAGTCTGATCTCCAGCGAATGGGGAACTTATCCGGCTGTAAGAAGTGCATAAGATCGCTGATATCCATGCCGAATGAGATGTCGCTGCGGCGCGAGATGCCATTGATGAAATCTATGTTTGGATACGAGCTTACACGCGGGATGTGAATGGGGTTTTCTTGCATGCGTCTGAGTATCTTCTTGATGCCGTTTTCTTGTGCTTCAAAAGAGTATTCTTTGTGATTGTCCGTATCCCAGCCTTGGAAAGAGAAGGTGGTATCGCTCTCATAGATATCCATGAAGAGGTCCATGATTTCGTCGAAGCTCATCTCCTCGATATTGGGATTTGGCGTAGGCTTGGTGAGGCTGATGCCCACCACTCCCTTTGCCCAGAGCTCTTGTGCGCTTTCGGCGTAGTAAGGGTAGTCCGTTACGTCCACATGCGCCCAAAAGGCGGTGTCTGTGTAGAGTTTTCCTTTTAGCTTCTTACTCAGCTTTCTTAAGTCTGAAAGAGTAAAGATGGGCTCTTTGGAGAAATAGCTCATCTCTGCCATGGTAGTCCAGCCGCCTTTGATGGCGTGGCGTCCTGCCTCGGCAAGAGCATCCTCCGGGCTCTTATCTTCGCCTACTATGTGGTTATGGATCTCGATTGCACCCGGCAGGAGTATTCTCCCGCGCAGGTCTATGGTTTCTACTTCTTCTTCAAGTTCCTCTTCTTCGAGAATGATTTCATCTACGGAGATCTTCTTGATCTCTTCATCAAAGAGGATATTAACGCGTTTAAGAGCGCTTGAGCTGGTGGGGAGGGAGGCGTTTATAAAAAGTTTCATTTGATCAATATGCCATTACAGACATCCCGGCATCTACAAAGATCAGGTCTCCGGTGACTCCGGAAGCGAGATCAGAGAGGAGATAGAGGGCGGTCTTGGCAATATCCTCCTGTTCGATATTTCTGGCGAGGGGGGCGCCTTTTTCTATGCGGCGTTGAGCCTGAGAGATTCCCCCTATGGCTGATGATGAAAGGGTTTTCATCGGTCCGGCAGAGATGGCGTTTATACGTACGCCTTTCTCGCCCATGCTGTGTGCAAGATAGCGCACAGATGCTTCGAGCGCGGCTTTGGCGATGCCCATCACTCCATAACTCGGCACCACTTTCTGAGCGCCGTAGTAGGTGAGGGTGATCACCGAAGAGCCGGGGACGAGAAGGGATTGTGCAGCGCGTATAACTGCCAAAAGTGAATATACAGAGATGTCCATAGCGGTAAGGAAGCCATGCCTGCTGGTCTCATGGAAAGGTATATTGAGGTCTGAGGATGGCGCGAAGGCAATGCTGTGGACAATGTAATCTATTTGTTCCCACTGTTTTGAGATTTCTCCCATGAGGTGTTTGAGGTCGTTTTCTTTGGTGACATCACACTCAAAGAGCATATCGGTCTCCAGTTCCTCTGCGATGGGCTTGATTCTTTTTAGTATGGGGGCTCCAACATAGCTCAGCGCGAGATCGGCACCTTGCTCTTTCAGTGCTTTTGCGATGCCATAGGCAATGCTATGCTTGTTTGCAATCCCCAAAACAAGGGCTTTTTTACCTTTCATGTCTATCATTATTTTGTTCCTTTAATCTTTTCTAATTCTATATTTATATTATCGAGCATCTCTTTCATGCCCAGGCTTTTAAAGATGCTTTGAGCGCGCATGAAGTTAGAGATTGCTGCGGGTTTATCGTCATTCTTGAGGTTTATCTTGCCTTTCAGCCAATATCCATAGCCGAGACCGGGGAAGTTTTCGTGCAGAAAGTCCAAGTCTATCGCGGCATCGAGGCTTTTCTCTGCTTTGCGTAGATCGTTGAGCTTATAGTCTTGATAGGCAAGCGCATAGTATGCACCTGAGAGAAGGGAAGGGTCTGCCGAGAAGTCTGTTTTGAGGCTTCGTCTATAGCGTTTACTGAGGCGATCAAGATCGTCGTATTCGGCGGACTTGAAGCCGGGATTGAGGTATGAATCTGCCTGCAATTTATAGCTGAGAATCTGTATGCGTGCATCAATGGGGTAGTCGTAGCTGTCCTTTGCTTCTTCTCTTACGCTTTGATAATCTTTTTTATCTTGCAGGATGTATAGATTCACGAGTAGCGGGATGTAATCAGTGCCGGGTTCTCCATAGCGCACAAGCTCTTCCATCATATCCATCTTTTCTTTTAAGAGAGCATCATCATCCTCGAGATAGGCGATGCGTGCCATGCCCGAAAGCGAGTATAACTTACCTTTAAAGCTTGCAAACCGGCAGTATTGTTGATATGCGGATTGGTAGGTGAGATATGCATCTTTCAGATTTTGCTTTTGTTCGAGAGAGTGAGCGAGCTTGAGCGTATTATCCGCAGCGGCTTTTGCCGGCGATTGAGTTATACGCGGCGGGGAAGAGCAGGCAGCGAGAAGCAGGAGCATTATAAGCGCGAGGAGCAAGCGATTAGTCTTCATCGTTATCCTCACCAATTCTTGCCGCCGGTGCATAGGAGCGTATTTTTGAAGGCGGAACTCCCTTTCTTAGCAAGGGATTGTTATTCAGCGCTTCCAACGTCTGATTTGCCTTATAGAGGGTCTCATTAAGGTTATTTATGATGAGCAGCAGCTCAGGATTTGCACGCGCCAAGCTGGAAAGCAACTGCTCGCTTGCGATGAGATTATCTTTAAGAACGTCCAAAGTTTCGCTTAGAGGCTCAATGATCACATCACCATCGGGATCTATCATTTTACGCACGAGATCCGTGGGATCGGCATAGTTGTGAGCAGCTTCATTGAGTGAAGCTATCATGCTCTGAAGGTTTTCGCCTTGTTCATCCAACATCTGGGTGATATTTGCCAAATGGTTTGCTGCACGTAAGACTACGCCTTGTTCTGCATTATTGTCTTTATTTAGGTTCTCGGTGAGATGACTAAGCTCAGCGAGGTTATCGTTCATCAGATTCAGCGTAGTTTCGCCTATTTCCATGAGATCAGCCGCGCCCACGAGTATTCTCATCAGCGCACCTTTATCTTTATTATCATCTTTATTGAGCTCTGATGTGAGTATTCCTATGTTATCGATTATCATGGCGATAGGGTCTGAGCTTTTAGGCGAAAGCTTTTTGAGCAAGGCACGCCCCTCAGGAAAATCTGTAGAGGGTATGAAGCTGCCTTCTTCCAGCTCGGGATAGTCCCCTGTCGGCTTGATATAATCCAGCGAGGTCTTATTTGTAATGGGTATGGTGGTGCGATAGATCACGCTTCCATGTGTCATCAGGTTGCGATAGCGCTTATAGACATAGAAGTTTACTTTGATTGCACCATTCTCGCTGAGCTCAAAACTCTCCACTCTGCCTATTTCAAAGCCTTTATAGAGCAAAGCGGTCTGAGTGGAAACGCCTAAGGCATTTTCCAGATTGGTGGTATAATGATACCGTTTTTCAAACATATTTTGCCTGACGGCGATGGAGACTAAGGCTCCGATCAGCACCAATAGCGGCAGCACGATGAAAGTGACCACTATTCGTCGGGTATGTTTCATTTTATAATTCATAGTTTTTCCCATACGAATATTAGTCTTTCAGAGTGCTCAATTTTGTCAAGTAAAGTCTTTACCGGGATGCTTTTTATGTGAGATTATCAGCTTAAAGTGGTTATTTCGGCAGAAACTTGATCGATAAAATCGTCATCTATGCTAACTATCAGTATGGGATATTCCTCACGGATCTGATTGATAACACGTATGATTACGCCTCTTTCACGCTTATTGAGAAGGTAGAAGGGGTTTTCTATGAGCAAAACCTTGGGGCGCAGCATAATGGTTCTGATCCAACCTAAAAGTTTGAGCTGTGAATTGCGATAGGAAGCCGGCCTCTTATCCATATCAAGTTCAAGTTCAAAGACCTCCAACCATTTATCCAACTCTTTTTTCAACTCAACTTTATCAACTCTATTTTCCAACTTACTAAAGGGCAGCATGATATTTTCAAATAGCGTGAGATTTGAGAGCATTATCCCCTCGTCGAAGATATAGCCGAAGTTCCTAACCACCGGCTCTTTTTCGAGGAATGTGATCAAATCCACGCCATCCACGTAGATATTCCCACGTAAAATATCATCTAAAGTGATGAGCGCACGCAAGATACCCCGCGGCCTATCGCTTTCATCATCAAGAATGATTTTCAGCCCTTTCAATTCCAATTCTAAAGACAATTCATCTAAACAAACAGTAGTAACATTATCAAAAACTATATTCATGAATACACCCAAAACAGCCAAGTGATCAGTATATCGGTGAGAATTACGCCGAATATTGAGATGACCACTGCTTTGATGGTTCGTTGAGGAACCTCTGTGCTGGCATGCTCTACCTTCATGCCCTGATATGAGGATACCACGGAGATGATCAGCCCGAAACAGATGGATTTGATCACGCCGGAAAGAACGTGTGAGAGCTTTAGCACAGAAAAGAAATCCATCATGAAGGCGCGAAATTCGAGGTTGGCAAACATGTGTGAGAAGAGCCAGCCGCCTATGATGGCGATGAAATTGAAATATAAAACGAGAACCACCATAGAGATGACCACGCCTATGATGCGCGAGACCACTAAATAACCTATTGGCGAGATGCCGAAAGAGCGGATGAGGTCTATTTCTCGGCTCATTTTCATATTGCCCAGTTCGGTTGCCATCGCCGTTCCGCTGCGAGCGATCACCACCAATGCCGTGAGAATGCCGGATAGTTCGTTCACCACGACCGTCACGAGGATAACATGCACCCATATTCCCTGTCCGAAGCCGGCAAGGAAGTTATTGCCCTGCAAGATGATAAGCCCGCCAATTGCCAGCGCAAGAAAGCTGATCAGCGGCAGCGCTTCATATCCGGTAAATAGTATCTGCCTGAAAATCACCGAGGAGCTGGCATGGCGATTTGATCTCAGGCGAAAGATTTCTTGCAGAACACGGGCAAAAAAAGTGAAAAAACCCTCATCTCTGCCCTGTGGAAAATCCTGTTTTTCCATACTCCTGTAAACTAACTATTTCAAAATGAAGGTTTTCTTGGTAGAAGTGTAACGAGAGTTTACAAATGCGGAGGCAACAACCGTGTATGTTCCCGGCCTGCAATATTCTCCATATTTGTTTATTCTATCCCAAGGAATGCTTCCTTTTCCAAGCCAAGCACCTTGATGAAGCGTGCAAACATGCCTGCCTTCCGGGCTCAATATTTTTACACTCAAATTCACCTTTTGCTCAGTAAAGATCACTACTTCACAGTAATCTTCAACAAGATCAGGCGTCACTTCCAGATAGATTTGCAGGGACTTTATCATAGCCCCGATTCCCACAACGGCGAGAAGCAGTACTGCGAATATAATTAAAAAGCGTTTATTCATGATATCCTCTTGTTCTTTTTTGTATAGATATACATGAACTTATAAGATGCAAGTTTTGTTCCTAAACGCTAAATTGCTGAAACTCAAGCCCTTTCACAGAGTATGATTCCGCCCATTACACCTGCCCTATTTCCAAAGCGTGCGATTTTGATCTTGAGATCTTTGCGATGCGCGAGTGAGATGCGCGAAAAGACTTCTTTACGGATTTTGTTTATATCATAGAGTCCCAAATCCATGGCGCCGCCACCCAAAACGATGAGATCGGGATTGAGTATGGTGGTGACATTTGAGAGCGCGCGGATGAGGTATGTTTCACCATCAGCCACAACTCGCTTCACCAGTGGATCGCTCTTGCTGCGCGAGATCATTCCGGGAACGTCCAGCCCGGCGAAGGGGGATTTTGCCTTTTGCAATTGACGTCTGATTCCATCCACCGAGGCATAAGCTTCCAGGCATCCTTGAAGTCCGCAATTACACTGTTCACCGCCCAATACGGCGATGGTGTGCCCCAGTTCGGAGGCAAAACCGCTCGCACCGTGGAATATATTTTTTTCTATGATGAGTCCGCCGCCTATGCCGCTGCCGACTGTGACGCCATAACACACGCGACAAGGCTCCAAGCAGGACTCCGCTAAAGCCATGAGATTCGCATCGTTATCATACAAGACCGTATGAGGGAAATCTTTCGGGAAAAGCTCCGCGGGGGAGATATCCGTGAAAAACTGTAGATTTGGATTCACTCCTAAGATTTTGCCTGTTTTACGATCAATGGTGCCGGGAGTCCCCAATCCCACACCCTGATAAGGATATTCTTTTACATCTTCCAATATATCTAAAATGTTTTGTTTAACATGTTCCAAGCTTTTTTCGCGGATACGGACCGTGCCAAAATGCAATAAACCGCCTTTGCTGCTGCCTACTCCATATTTGAAGCTTGATGCTCCCATGTCTATTCCTAAGTATTGCTTCATATTAAGTCTCCTTGAATGTCAATCATATTCAATCTTTATTTTAGGTGCTCTTTGTAAAGGGTTCTATGCGTGAAAATGTGGGTTATTGAGAACAGTATGTTGATATTTTGCTACATGATGGCGTAGAGTGTTGACTACCAGTAGATAAGCGGAGGCTTCGCAATGCGGATAATCTAAGTTTTGAGTTTATGATATCAGGGATCCACCCCTGTTTTTTTGTGCTTTTTTTGGCGAAAACCGGTGTTTTTCTGAAATGTTATGTAAACTTGTATCTTGCCTGCCTGATGCCTCACCTATTGATTACTGCTGAGTTTGCGCTTATGATGTGGTCATGGCGATGACCATATCATGACCACATCATGACCAGAATTGTATAGGGAAGCTGTGGGGAGGGGTGGACAGAAAGACTATATAACAGATTGGTATAAAAAGGATTAGATGGTATCATTGTGTGTTTATATAATAAAATTAAAAAACGGTAAGTCGGTCATAGACAAATCGTGCAGGAAATCATCAGAAAATTGCCTATAGTCAGAAATCACCACCCATTTTATGCATTCTTCTCTCTTTCTATGTTTTGCCTGTTTCGGATCATCTTGATGTAGTCTTTGAAAATTTGATATTCAAACCAGTCGGCATAGCGCTCCAAGACTATGGTATCAACGGCTAAGATGCGCTTTTTAAGGTGATCCGGGATGGTGTCCCAATATTTTTCCATACTTTCTCGGTTATAAATTTCTTGAATATCCGTGGAGTCATCGGTTTCAAAGTAATCGATGATGTATTCATATTGTTTTACGCAGTGTTCTCCAACCATGTTAGCTTCTTTTGATGTGTATTGATCGGTTAAAAGCATAATTTTTACCGCTACTTTTTTGTATCTTCATGAGTCTGAGGTATGTCGTGTATCGGATCGGCTGTTATCCGGGTGAGATCGAAATTGATGAGGCTGTAGAATTAGCAGAGCTTTATTGTGAGGAGAGGGTGTAGTGAGTGTGTCCTCTGGTGGGGACTACTTGAGGTACTTGTCTATAGCCTTGATGCCGGTCTTGCCGCCGTTTCGCACTCCAACCATTCCAATTTGATGTAGAATAAACACGAGTGCTACCAAGAAAATGATGTATAGAATGAAAGCTAACATGGTGATCTCCTTGTTTTTATTTTATATATAATTTAAGTATATTGTAAGGATATGCAAATGAAATAAATGAGACGTAACAGCTCGATATCAAGCAATTAGAATAGAGAACAGAAACCGTTTCTGCAATGTTGAATACGCCGGAAAGGATTGAGAGCGAGGTCTGTAATGTCGCCTGATCCCCGGGACGAGTATATTTGATTGATAAATCATGAGTTTTGTCTCTCTTTTTCTATGTTTTGTCTGTTGCGGATCAGCTTGATGTAGTCTTTGAATATTTGGTAATCGAAGTCATCGGCATGGTGTTCCAAAACGATGGCATCGACTGCTAAGATGCGCTTTTTGAGGTGTTCGGGGATGGTGTCCCATTCTTTTTCCATGCCTTCTCGGTTATAAATTTCTTGAATATCCGTAGAGTCATCTGTTTCAAAATAATCGATGATGTATTCGTATTTTTTTACTTCATAATCTGTTACCATAGTAATAGCTCCTTTTGGTATATTTATTTAAAGCTCGCCTCTTAAGTCATTTATGATTTTAACATGCAAAGTTTTGAGGGATTTATCGTCAAGACCAAAAAAACTGATTGGGGATGTGCAGATGGATATGGCTGTAAATTGCGAGGGAAAAGAAATGCGTGGACAGGGGTGAAAAACGGCTTGAAATATTTCCGAATGGGCAGGCAAATTGGCGGTGTGTTATATGTGTTCACTAAAAAGTTATGTTCATAAGCCATACCACAGTTTTCCAAATTTTGATGGGTCATACCAAATGGCAAGTGGATAGAAAGGCAATAAATACCGCATTATTATCTTGACAGTATTATCGAGAACATTATATATGTTTGTATGCTATATAATAGCAAATCCTAATGGTTTGGAAGTAGATACCATGACATTTATTGCATCGACTAAAGCAAAAGATTATTATATAAATAAAGAGGAAAAAAATGGTAGAAAGTGAATTTGGTTTTTTTAATAGACATGGCTTAATTCCTCCATTTTTTAGCTCGCCTGCATATGGAGGATCGCCTTACAAGATTGGGCTTAGACAATTTGTGAACGATTTCTCTATTGGATGCTCAAGATTTGATAGATACAAAAGAATATCCATTTTAGAAGGATATCTTGCGTATAGAAAAATGCTTCACGGAGCCGATATTTGCTCCGGGATACAGTGGGTTAATGGAAGTTTTGTAACATATAAGGAATTGATAGAGCAAGAGGCACCAAATGATATTGATGTAGTATCTATAATTAAGCTTCCTGAAGGAGATAATCAAGAATCCTATATGGCTAAGCATCCGCAGCTTTTTGATCATGGAAAAATACACAGTAATTTATGTGTGGATGCAAATTATATTATGATCGAATCATTGGAAGTAAATGTACCGTGGTTGCTTGAACGTGCAAATTACTGGAACAACTTGTGGTCTCACCAGAAGGAGACTTTACACTGGAAAGGATATTTTTGGATAGACTTATCTCCGGAAGAAGACGCGGGAGCACAAGAAGAATTAGATAGGATTAAAAAAAGGAGTTGAAAATGCAAAGAAATAGAATTCATCAGCTCCAGGCGGAGCAAAATCAATTAAAAAACATGATATCTCGCACTCCGGCAGAGAATGTTATTGATATCAAAGGCTTTGAATATCGTTTAGGTCGCGTTTCAGAAGAATTAGAAGAGCTGCAAACAGGATATCGGGAGCCCGCTAAAACGGTTCTTTATTTTCGAGGAAAGCCCGTAGTGGGCACAACGGGCGTATTCGCTAAGTTTGGCGTTGAGGCGGTTGATCAATATAACGATGTAGTAATGGCTTTAGCTGCACAGATATCCGGGAAAACCCTGGGAGATAGGGGTGTAATTCCAAAATTTAAAGATAATCAACTACTTATTACAGGAACAGCTTTGGGCTCATTTGGCTTTGAATTGGAAGAAAATCTTGAACAGCTTGATAATATATCGGAAGCAGATAGTTCACTGATGGAAGTCTCGATGAAAAAAGCTTTGAGCATACTAAAAGCATCTTTGGAATCTGACGAGGATTTGATGGATGAGATTGATGAATTGGACGATCGCGCAATATCGTTGATCCACAATTTTCTTGATACTATGGCAAAAAATGAGGCTTATTGTGCAGTAGAAGTTGATGAGGAGTATTTCTCGTTTGTTGATTATGATCAGGTGCAAAGGAGCGCCAGCAGGTTCGATAAAAACAATATTACAGAAGAAAATACACATCTGACGGGAGAATTCATCGGCGCACTACCGGAATCAAGAACATTTGAATTTAAACTCTTTGAATCAAACGATATAATCAAAGGCAAGATAGCAAACACGATAGATGATGTTATGGTCATAAATCGCAACTTAGAAAAACAACTAAAAATCAAGGTGCAAAAAAAGACCGTCGGAAAAGGAAAACCGAGGTTTACTCTGCTTGATTTCGCCGAGATTGAATAGTATTATACATTCACCATCATATTCATTCAGCCCCTGCATAGGGGCTTTTGTTTTGGCACTCAAAAATGGGCTTATGAGACTAATTTCCAAAAGCTTTGTCCAAAGCGAGCAAGGGGCTTATCGCGGGATACACAGCCTTCAAATCCGCATTCTTTTCGCTCAATCAATAAATATTCCTTGACTCTTATGGCATTGCTATTAAAGGGGATTTATAAGTAATATTTGGAGCACCGATGAACATACATTTTCGCGATGTGCAAACCGGCAGCGTAGAAGCCAGAGCCGTCATAGAGATAGCAGAAGGGGTTTTTCTCAACGAGGTGACTATACTCAATCTCGAAGGAGAGATAGTTGTTGAATTCCCCATGAAGAGCTTTGTCGGTAAGAGCAGACGAACACACTATATTGAAATTGTTACTTTTGAAGACAACGATAAACGCACGCTTTGGGAGCTTGAGATCAAGAATGCCTATCGCGAGTGGCGTAAAACGAATCAGAAAGTCTTGGTTTACGAAGATAAATAAATAAAAATAAATGGAGGATCAAATGATCACCGATCTTAATTCAGCCTTATCCGCAAACATCAAAGGGATGAAGCGCTCCGCAATCCGTGAGCTTTTGAAATATCTCGGAGCTCCCGGTTTAATTTCTTTCAGCGGCGGTTTCCCCAGCCCGCTTACCTTCCCGGTAGAAGACCTCAAAGAAATAATGAACGACGTAATGGAAAAAGAGGCAGCTTTTGCCTTGCAATATGGAGCCACCGAAGGTGATGCATTGCTCCGCGAACTTTTAGTAAAACGCTATAACGAGCAAGGGATCAAGATGGAGATGGAAAATCTCATCATCACCACTGCATCTCAGCAGGCTCTTGACCTCATCGCCAAGATGTTTATCGACAGAGGCGACTATGTAATAGTTGGATTGCCCTCATATCTGGGCGGACTCTCCGCATTCAATTCCTATGGCGCCAACATGATTGGTATTCCCATGGACGATGAAGGCGAAGATCCTGAAATCCTTGAAGCCGAGCTCAAGAAGCTTCAAGCTATGGGCAAAAAGCCTAAATTCCTCTATCTCATCCCGGACTTCCAAAATCCTGCCGGCGTCACCATGAGCGAAAAGCGCAGAAAAGAGATCTTGGAACTTGCTTACAAATATGACGTAATGATTATCGAAGACAGCCCCTATCGCGAACTTCGCTATGAAGGCGAGACTCAGAAGACCATGTATGAGATGGACGGTACCGGTCATGTGATCATGCTGGGAACCTTCTCAAAGATCTTCTGCCCCGGCTTCCGCATCGGTTGGGTGGCTGCTCATCCGGATGTCTTAGACAAGATTGTGGTAGGCAAACAGGCAACCGACCTCTGCACCCCTCCTTTCACACAGAGAATTGCCGCTCGCTATATGGAGAGAGGCTTGCTTGATCCCAAGATTGAAGACATTCGTCAAATGTATTCCGTGAAGCAGAAAGGCTTCCTCGCCGCGCTTGACGAGCATATGCCCGAAGAGATGACCTGGACCAGACCCGAAGGCGGACTCTTTATGATGGTGAACGCACCTGAAAGACTGGATACCAACGCTCTGCTCTTGGAATGCATCCAAGAAGCAAAGGTCGCTTACGTTGCCGGAACATCGTTCTACAGCGACGGTGGCGGACTCAACACCATGCGCCTGAACTTCTCTTACGAAACCTTAGAGAAGAACGAAGAAGGCGTGAAGCGTCTGGCTGAATTCTTTAAGAAACAGCTGGCAAAGTAAAATAATTAAAAAAAAATCAGATAATACTGGAGGAATAGATGTCCACTAAAGTCATTAGAGACCGTGCGGGCATGATCATTAAAGAGGACGACACTCCGCTAAAAATGGAGGTGGAACTCACGGAGGTGAAAGCCCCCGGAGAGAAGGACTCCCCTGTCTTGATCTACCATAACTGGTGTAAGAAATGCGGCATATGCGTTGCATTTTGTCCCACCGGTTGTCTTGGACGCAAGGCCGATGGCTCGCCTTTTGTTCAAGCGCCTGAAAAGTGCATTCACTGCGAGACTTGTGATCGTCTCTGCCCCGATTTTGCCATCACAGGGGCGAAGGAGAAATAATGTCGAAGACTGAAACTAAAACCAAGAAAACCACCAAGAAAGCCGCAGTCAAACCGTCTGCTAAAGCTGAAGAAACAAAGACTCAGCCGGAAAGCAAAATCGCGGAACTCCAACAGGATCGCGAACGCAAGACCGTAATCATGCAAGGCAATGAAGCGGTGTCTTATGGTGCACTCGATGCCGGAGTAGATTTCTTTGCCGGCTATCCCATCACACCCTCCACCGAGATTGCCGAAATCCTCGCCGAAGAGCTGCCCAAGCGCGGCGGAGTATATATTCAGATGGAAGACGAAATTGCCTCTATCTGTGCAATCACCGGCGCCTCACTCACCGGCGCAAAAGCTCTCACCGCAACCAGCGGCCCCGGCTTTTCGCTGATGCAGGAAGGAATTGGCTTTGCCAAGATCACCGAAACGCCTTGCGTTGTGGTGAACGTCCAGCGCCTCGGTCCCTCCACGGGCATGCCCACCAGCCCCGCCCAAGGAGATATCATGCAATCCAGATGGGGCTCTCATGGCGATTCTCCCGCCATCGTGCTCTATCCCGATAGCGTTAAAGAATGTTATGAACTCACAATTCGCGCGGTAAACCTCTCCGAGAAATATCGCACCTGCGTGGTGTTGCTACTCGATGAGGTATTAGGCCACATGCGCGAATCTGTCACCTTGCCGGATATGGGCAACGTTCGCATTATCAAGCGCATCAAGCCCACCGTTCCGCCGCATTGGTATAAACACTATGATGAAAATCAGAAGTATCTCTCCCCGCTTGCCAGCTATGGAGAAGGATATCGTTTCCACGTAACCGGACTCACCCACGATCAGCACGGCTTCCCTACAAACAAGAATAACGAAGCCGGCGATATGATGGCTCGCCTGCGTAAGAAGATTTCTTACAATATTCGCGACCTCGTTCAGATCGAGAGTTATATGATGGACGATGCCGATATCGCAATCTTTGCCGCGGGAATAGTTGCTCGCTCTGCAAAGGCGGCGATTGCCATGGCTCGCTATGAAGGCATCAAAGTGGGTCTCTTGCGCCCGCTCACGATCTGGCCCTTCCCGGATGTGGCAGTTCGTAAGATGCTGCTGGATGTAGATACAGTCATCGTTCCTGAGCTTAACCAAGGTCAGATGATAAACGAGATTCGCAGGCTCACCAAAGATAAGAGCGAAAGCGATGTGATTGCCCTCCAAAAAGTAAATGGAGAGCTGATCTCGCCCGCTGAAATCCTGCAGAAGATCAAGGAGGCAATCTAAATGGCAAATATCCCTCTTAAAGTAGTACACCAATATCTGAGACACGATAAAAAGTTCCCTCATGTATGGTGTGCCGGATGTTCAAACGGCATCATCTTGGGTGCTGTGGTCCGTGCTATCGCCTCCATGGAACTCAATCGCGACGACATCGTGATGGTCTCGGGAATAGGCTGCTCATCTCGCATGCCTGTTTATATAGACCTAAATACAATGCACACTCTGCATGGGCGCGCAATCGCTTATGCCACGGGTGTGAAGATGTATAAGCCACACATGAAAGTAATCGTGATCACCGGTGATGGAGACTGCACGGCTATCGGAGGCAACCACCTCATTCACGCCGCACGCAGAAACCTCGATCTCAGCGTGATCTTAGTAAATAATAATATCTATGGTATGACAGGCGGACAGTGTTCGCCCACCACCCCCCATCAAGCCTTGGCAACCACGGCTCCTTTTGGAAACATAGAGCCCGAATTTGATATCTGCAAACTGGCGATAGGCGCCGGAGCAACACACGTTGCCCGAACCACCGCCTTCCACGTTACCGAAATGCAGAGATATTTCCAGGCAGCTCTTGAACATGACGGCTTTTCGCTAATCGAAGTGGTAGCAGCTTGTCCCGTGATCTATGGCAGGCTAAATAAGAAAGGCGGTGCGCCGCAGATGATGAAAGAATTTCGCGACAATTCTGTCCCGCTCACGGCGGTTGACAAACTCCCGCCCGAAAAGGTGGAAGGAAAGATTATCCGCGGGGTTCTCCATCAGGAAACGCGCCCGGAATTCACCAAATCTTATGCCGATTTGCTCGAGAGAGTTCAAACAATGGGAGATAAATAATGAAATTTCCAAAGAATTATGAAGTGCGTCTCTCCGGAAGCGGCGGACAAGGGCTGATCCTTGCCGGGATTATCCTTGCTCGTGCTGCCGTTTTGGATGGACACAACGTCACCCAAACCCAGAGCTATGGCCCCGAATCACGAGGTGGATATTCTCGCGCGGATGTAATCATCAGCGATCAAGATATCTATTTCCCCGAAGCGATCAATTTCAACTGCCTCTTGGCATTAACCCAGGAAGCATGCGATAAATATCTCTTTGATCTGCGTGATAGCGGAGTGCTCATTATCGATACCACCTATGTCAAAAATCTCGCACTTGCTGCGGAAAATACCTATGAATTGCCCTTCACGGATATCACCGTGAACGAGCTGGGAAATCCCATCACGACCAATATCGTGTCGCTTTCCTTCCTCGTGAAAGTAACCGGAATAGTAAGCGATGAAGCGCTGGAAACTTCCATCCGTGAATCTGTGAGACCCGCATTCGTAGAGATCAATATGAAGGCTATGAAATTGGGCTTCAAATTGGCAAAGGAATATAAGATTTAGGAGCCGAAGATGATTAAACATATCAGTCATATCGGAATCGCAGTAAAAGACCTCGATGAGGGAATAGCCTTCTATGAGAAACTGGGACTCACCCTCGAAGGAGTGGAAGAAGTGCCCTCACAAAAAGTGAAAGTTGCTTTCTTCCCCGTGGGAGATACACGCATTGAGCTCTTGGCCGCAACCGCGGACGACAGCCCCATCGCTAAGTTCATCGAAAAAAGAGGCGAAGGAATTCAACACATCGCCTTTGCCGTGGACGATCTTCCCGAAGCGCTTGAGTATAGCGAAGAACAGGGAATCAGACTCATAGATAAAGAGCCGCGTCCGGGTGCGCATAAGGCAGATATTGCCTTCTTGCATCCCAGATCAACCGGCGGTGTGCTCATCGAGCTCTGTAAAGAAAACCACTAAATAACAGTAGAAATAAAACAACAAGGGGTGGGATGATGTCCTGCCCCTTTTCTTTTCTTTGGCGGGGGGCGATTGCAAAAATGAAATTTAGGGGCGGGAAGCGGATATGAGCGGGTATAGGGTAGGATAACAGCATGTGTTTTGCTTATAAAAGATAAGGATTTAGAGGGACTTTTTATGGGCTATAATGCTTGAATAACATAGCTTTTCACATAAAAGGGAATAATGGAAAAGACGTTAACGATTATTTTGCTTGACATTATCACGCAATTGAAATTACTAGGGATAGCTAAAGGAATTTGGCAGAACTTTAATTACCGTGTAATGAAAAAATGTGATAGATAGGCGGCCGGTAAGGAAATAGCTTTGGATTTTGCTGCGTTTTGCAAATGCAAAAAGGAGGCGGGTCTGAACCTTGCAAGACATTTGTCTTGTTCCTAAATGGCTAATTAACCCTTTAACTACAAAAAGATGCGAAAGTTTGCTTTTTAAGGAGATTAACTTATCTTAGTGTTTATTAATAATTTAAGTTTTTATATGAGGAATATACCATGAATAATATGAATTTAAGATATAGCGAAAAGCAAGGAGTTGGCATGAAAAAGATGCTATTGATTGTTTTATTGATGCTCAGCGTGGGCTGGGTGTTTGCGGAGACGATAAACGTCGGGACCGGAACTGAGGAAATTGTGGGAGCTCCGATTGATTTTAGTAAAGCTTCTGGCTGGAGTAGGACCATTTACTTGGATAGTGAACTGAACTTCACAGATGGGACAGAAATAACAAATATTCAATACCATTATTTAGATCCGAATTACACTGCTATGATGATGCTTTCATACGACATATATTTGAAACAAGTTGTGGAACATCTTATGCAGGCGATGAAGGGATGCCAGTTCTCGATGATTATGATCTGGTTAAAGAAGATGCTTTAATGGCATATAATTCAGCTCCATTGATGAATATAACATTAAGCAATAGTTATGTTTGGGATAGCGCTAAGCCGGCTAACTTAGAAGTAGTTTGGGTTGTAGACAATGCCCCAATGCCTGCGCTCACGACAGCAGAATTTAAATCAACGACTGTCGGCAACAATAGAACATTATTTAATTGGGCTGAAGGTGTCTTAACCCCATCCAATCACATTCCATACATAACCATCACTTATAAAACACCTCCCACACCGGCAGAAATCACCAAACTATCTCCTGCAAATGGAGCAAAAGTGTTTTCAAACAGTGTCACTTTCAAGTGGGGAATAGGCGAAGGCGACATAATGCCTACGGGTTATAAGTTATATTATGCCCAGGGCACGGGTGTCGGAGATCTGCCTGTAGCTCCTATTGATATTCCAAATGGAAACACAACAGAGTTTACAGTCAGTAGTCTTAGTTATGACCAAAATTATGTATGGAGTCTTGTTCCCTACAATGCCGAAGGAGATTGTCCGGGCTATCACAGCGATGTATGGACTTTTTCCATAGATGCAAAAACCACCAGCTGGGTGGGAAATTTCTCCTCACCGGATAAAGAAAACTGGCGGCATTATATAGGTCTTCCTACAGATAATAATCTTGAACCAGGGGAGGAGTGGGCTTTTGAAAACTGGTTAAATCAAGATTCAAACCCTGCAGCTGTGATGAAATTTGGATCCACGAACTCAAAATCAGGTTGGTTAGTCTCTCCTGTTATCAATATTCCCACTGACAAAGAAGTCGTTCTAAAACTCGATATTGGATTAACTAATGCCGGTACGAGTGGTGCAATTTCTAACCCAAACGGACAGGAGGGTTATAAGTTTGCGGTATATTTGAGCGAACATCATAATATGGGTGGAAGCCAGGGTAAAACACTACTGGCAGAGTGGAATAACAGTGATTCTGACTTTGTGTTCAATGAAATACTTCATACAGGTAGTACGGATATAACCATTCCCTTTTATGAGAATGGCTATAGATACATTGGAATTTATGCAGAAGCAGGTCACAACAAAGGCTCAGTAGATTTATTTATAGATAATATAAAAATAGAAGAAGTGCAAGAACCTGAATTGGAAGTACATCCGAGCTCACTTGATTTTGGTTATATAGACTATGAGGAAAAAGTGACGCGCAATATTACTGTCACAAACTCCGGTGGTGGCACTCTTACATTGAATAGTTCTAACTTTAGTATTACCGGAAGCGATCAAGGTTGCTTCAGCTTTGACTCGAATATCAATATTTCCTTGGGCGCCGGTCTATCTACTACTGTTCCCATCCATGTAAAAAGCATTAAGTTTCAGAATATTTTTGCTACTCTTAAGGTTGGTGTAGATTCAGGGTATGGTGTCAAGGAAGTCTTACTCACCGCATTTATCATGGCAGAACCTGAAGCTGATGAGATTATGCATGGCAGGGGAACTAATAATCATGGTTTGCCTGCAAATGTCACAAAAAATCATAACCTTACTCAGACTATTATTAAGAAAGAAGATCTTGATCTGAAGTATAAACAAATAACTGGTTTAAGTTTTGAATGGAACGGCGGTAATTCCGAAAACATAGCACACATACCCCCAAAATTTTGGTTCAACAAGCTATAGCTCCTTATGATATAAAGCATTGTATCATATTTTGTGTTGAAAATTGAAGATTCGAGGCAAA